>Ga0315283_10000435_pt1 | contig 30673 bp, 38 predicted proteins | sample YL17G09_0_MG_FD_204541 | JGI IMG/M metagenome (GOLD analysis project Ga0315283, IMG submission 204541) | Sediment microbial communities from Yellowstone Lake, YNP, Wyoming, USA - YL17G09_0 | ecosystem: Environmental > Aquatic > Freshwater > Lake > Sediment | place: USA: Wyoming | collected...
CATCTTGACGGCCGGGATGTCCCTCCTGTTGCTCAGCGTCGTCGGGGTTGGCCTGTTCGCCGGGGTCCGCCTGCCGGGCCTCGGCTGGATCGGCCTGTACACGCCACTCCTCCTTTTCGGCTACCTAGGCGCCATGCGGTTAGCCTTCAAATATGAGAAGCGCACTGCTCCGGCCACGGGGCTGGGTGAAAATGGCGCCTCCCTCTATCATGCGGTCACCCTGAAACGAGCGGTCGTCGGCTATGCCGTTAACGCCGCCATTGTCGTGGGAGCGGCCATCTTCTTGCCCCGGATTGCCGAAGGCATAGCCGAGATGACGGGCTTGGGCACGACGTTTGTCGGGACGGTCTTCGTCGCGATGTCGACGTCGTTACCCGAATTGACCGTGACCATCGCCAGCTTCAAGCTGGGAGCGATTGACACGGCCGTCGGTAATCTCTTCGGCAGTAACCTCTTCAACATGGCCATCCTGGCCGTCGATGACTTGTTCTACGTAAAATCGCCGCTGCTCGCAGTCGTCGAGAAGCAGCATCTCATCGCGGTAATGTCGGCTGTCGCCATGACCGGCCTGGCCATAGCCGGACTCATCTACCGATCCCCTAAGAAGCGTTACCGCTTGTCTTGGGATACGTTTGGCATCTTCCTTGTCTTCGTTGTCAACATGATCCTGCTCTACATTCTGCGATGACAACGTGGCAATAACCGCTGCAGGGAACCTCCTCGAAGAGTGCGGTAAACGGAATCGCCAACCGGAGACCTTTCACATAAGATTCAACGGTCGGATGATCTTCGCTAGGAGATAAAGCAATCCGGCAGCTATCAGCAACACCACCGAATATCGGCGCCAATGCTTGAGCGTCGCCGGTTTGTTGTCCGAAGTCTCCCCCTTTAGATACCTTATATCAACATAACGGGCCAAGACGAGCCCGAGCGCAATCAACCAAAATACCGCATCGGCTAGGCCGGGAGCCTTTCCCTGGATGATGAAGATGGCGCCAAAGACCAGAAGACTCACCCCAAATATCCAAGTCAAGCGAACGAAGATGGATAGGCATCCGCTAGAGGATTCGGATTTTGCTGGGATTTGCTGATTGGGAATGGTCACATTCGCCTCCATATCGGCGCTTTCAACAAGCGCTGACCTGAGGGCAACATACAGAGGATGCCCTGAATGATATGGATGGCGGCCCGACCATCCATCTTATGAAACCTACGCAACGCCCTATGCGCTGCGCACCCAACGGGCAGTATATGCGATTCAGGGTTTCCGGTCAACGGCATCGCAGGAAAGCCTCATGTAATTTATAATCAAGGCGGCGTGCCGCTCCTTACGCCAATTAGGAGGAGCAGAGCTAGCCAGGATATTGAGATAAATGGGCAGAGTGGTCGGACAATGCAATACAAACCGTTCCAATTACCTTCAAAAAATTGAGCAGAGATTGAGCAAACTCTTGCTCAAAACAGCTCAGTCTAGTCCAAGCGGAGCCGGGCAGACCCCTCCCTCCATTTCACCAACGGTCAACAGGTTTTGCTAAAACTCGCCTAAATTAGCCTAATGGTGCCTAAAAAGGGAAAAACGTAAATCTCGGATTATCAGGGGAAAATGAGGGAGAAGAACTGGCTGGGAAGCAAGGATTCGAACCTTGATTGCATGATCCAGAGCAGGTCCGACAGGCACAACATTGGCTCCTAATAAACGGCGGATGAATCAGTTCCCAGGACGCCTGACGACAAACAATCTAGAAAGGATGACTATGTCAACTAGATTGTGATTTAGGGCGGGTTCTTCCGAAGTGCCAGAGTTAAAAAACGAGGTTGAACAGAAACCCCACGATCATGATGCCCGTCCCGACGATGCCGACGAAGATGAGGATCAGGGGCAGCTTCAGCACTTTCTTGAGGATGATCGTCTCGGGAAGCGACAGGCCGATGACCGACATCATGAAGGCCAGGGCGGTGCCCAGCGAGGCGCCCTTTTCGAGCAGGGCCTGGACGATGGGGATGATGCCGGCGGCGTTCGAATAGAGCGGGATGCCGATCAGGACGGAAACAGGAACGGACCACCAGGCGGACTTGCCCATGATCGAGGCCATGAAGTTCTGCGGCACGTAACCGTGGACGGCGGAGCCGACGGCAATGCCGCCGACGATGAACGGCCAGACGCGGCTCACGATGTCCTTGACGGCGGCGAGCCCGGCCGCAATGCGCTCTGCGAACGGCGTCCGTCCGTTCTCGGAGCTCCCGCTCTGGGCTTTGATCTCATAGACCCAAGGCTCGACGAAACGCTCGAGCTTCAAGCGGCCGATAGCCCAGCCGGCGGTGATGGCGATGACGAGTCCGGTGGCCACATAAAGAAGAGCGGTTTTCCAGCCGAACAGTCCGAAGAGGAGGACGACGGCGACCTCGTTGATCATAGGCGCCGCGATCAGGAAGGAAAAGGTCACGCCGAGCGGGACGCCCGCCTCGATGAAGCCCAGGAACAGGGGGATGGCCGAGCATGAACAGAACGGCGTGACGATCCCCAAGGCTCCGGCCATGACGTTGCCGACAAAGAGGGATTTGCCGCGGAGGAGCCGCCGCGTCCGCTCGGGGGAGAAATAGGTCCTGATGATGCCGACCGCGAAGACGATCAGGACGAGAAGCATGAGGACTTTGGGGACCTCGAAAAGAAAGAAGCGCAACGTCTCAGCGAGACGAGACCCGGAGGTCATCTTCAAGAGCCCGAAAACGGCGATGTCCGCGAATTTCGCCAGGTTCAGATATAGGACGACCCAAACGGGGAGCGATAAAAGCATCCACCATTTCCTGCCTGCCTGACTTTTCTTTGTCGAGGGAATGCTGCAAGTTTCCATGATTAGCTTCCATCCAATCAGAATATATGAAAATATTATCATATGTTATGATAATAGTCAAATCCTGCGATATTCAACTTAATCCTGATCTGGAATTAGGCCAGGCGTACTAGGAGCATCCTTGACAAAATATGATATATATGAAAATATATTCATTCGAGGCTAAAAATGAAAGAGATCATCAAGGCTTTCAAGGCTCTTTCCGATCCTACCCGACTGAGGATTTTTCTCCTCCTCCTGGAAAAGGACCTTTGTGTTTGCGAGCTGACTTATGTCCTGGATATGTCGCAATCACGGGTTTCCCACCAGCTCAGGCTGCTCAGGGACGCGGACTTGGTTGAGGACAAGAGGGATGGAAGATGGATCATCTATACGATCCCTCAGAGCACGAGGGAAGACCTCGAGCCTTTGCTCCGGCGGCTCTCCGGTGCCAACCCCGCTCAATCGGAACTCCTCCCCCGAGATATCGATCGTCTCGATTTGTGTCTCCGGGAGAACTTCCGGAAGGGCCGCAAGGCGGAAACGCATCAATCTTCGATCTGAAAGCGCAGGATCGAGTCAGCCGAAGGAAACCGTGTTGAGACTACATAAAGAGGGCGACTGATGGGCGAAGGCGGCCGGGTCTACAGCGAAAAGGGCGAGATCGACGCGCTTCTCCGCCGTCGCGATCTCTTCGAACCTCGAACGAAAACTTACAAGGTGGCCCTAGGGAAGGACGGCCGCCTGTCAATCCCTCCCGACCTCGTCGCAGAACTCGGGCTTGACCCCGACGCCCGGATGGAGGTCGTAGTGGACCACGGCCGCGTCGAGGTCCTGCCCAATATTCACAGCCTGCGCCGCCTTTATATCGAACCGACGTCACGCTGCAACCTCTCTTGCAGGACTTGCATCCGCAATACGTGGGACGAGCCGATGGGCGATATGGACGAGGCGACCTTCGACCGCGTCGCCGGCCAGCTCTCCCGCTTCCCCCACCTCAAAACGGTCATGTTCGGGGGCTTCGGCGAGCCAACGGCCCACCCGCGGATCCTCGATATGATCCGCGCCGTCAAAGCCCTCGGCTTTCGCGTCGAGATGACGACGAACGCGACCCTTCTCGACGACGCCCTGATCGAGGGATTGCTGCGCGAGCGCCTGGACATGCTCTGGGTCTCCCTCGACGGGACGACCGAGGAGAGCTTCGAGACGATCCGCGGGGGAGCCAGCTTTCCCTTGGTCCTGGAGAACGTCGAGCGGCTCGCCCGGCAGAACGGGCGGGAGGGGCACACGATCGAGATCGGCATCGCGTTCGTCGTCATGAAGACGAACTTCCGGGACGTCAAGCACCTGGATCGTCTGGCCCGTTCGGTCGGTGCCCGCCGCATCATGGTCAGTCATGTTCTGCCGTACAGCGAGGAAATGGAAAAGGAGATGCTCTGCCTGCAGACGCTGACCCTCGAGACCTTCACCTTCGCTCCGGGCAAGGTCGAGCTCAGCCTGCCTCGCATCGACGTCAACAATACGACCAAGGAGACGTTCTTCAGCCTGTTCCAGGGCTTCGAGAACCTGACCTTCATGGGAAACCGGATCGCCGTCGACGCCCGCCGCTGCCGCTTTGTTCACGAACGGACATCCTTCGTCCGCTGGGACGGGAAGGTCGCTCCCTGTATGGGCCTTCTCCATGCCCACCGGACCTACCTCTACGGGCTCGAAAGGCGGGTCCGGGCGCACGCGTTCGGCGACGTGCGGGAGTCGGACCTCGTCGATATATGGAATTCGAAGGCCTATGCCGAGTTCCGGGATAAGGTCAAGATCTTCGACTATTCGCCCTGCCATGTCTGCGGCGGGTGCTCCATGCTCGAATCGAACGAAGAGGACTGCTACGGGAACACGTTTCCCGCGTGCGGCGGCTGCCTCTGGGCCCAAGGAGTCATCCAATGCCCGTGAGCAGGCCCATCGTCCATGAGGAGGATAACGTGGATAAGAAAACGATCCTGTTCATCTGCGTCCACAATTCGGCCCGGTCCCAGCTCGCCGAGGGCCTTGTCAACGCGCTTTACGGCGACCGGTTCGAGGCTGTGAGCGGCGGGACGATGGCGACGAGGGTCCATCCCGCCGCGATCAAGGCCATGGCCGAGATCGGCATCGATATCAGCGGCCATGCTTCGAAGAGCATCGACGTCTTCGAAGGCCGTCGATTCGACTATGTCGTCATGGTTTGCGACGACAAGCAGGCGGATTGCCCCTTCTTCCCGGGCGGCAAGAATTACATCCACCACGCGTTCGACGACCCCGCGGGCTGTCCGGGGACGGACGAGGAGGTCCTGGCCTGCTTCCGCAAGAGCCGTGACGAGATCCGCGCCTGGATCGAAGAAACGCTCGCCAAGGAGACCGCATGAGCGGCCCGATCATGGAACTCTCGGTCGATAAATTCCTGTTCCGCTTTCCCTCCGACCTCTATTACAGCGAGGCCGGGGTCTGGGTAGGTTTCGAGGGTCATCATGCCCGCATCGGCCTCTCCGACTACACTCAGCAACGGAACGGGGACGTCGCCTTCGCCGAGCCGAAAGAGGTCGGGACCCGGGTCCGGACGGGGGAAGAGGTCGCCATCGTCGAGACCATCAAAGTCAACCTGAGCATCCCGTCGCCCCTGGGAGGCAAGGTCGTGGAAGTCAACAGCGAGCTCCTGAACTCCCCCGAGCTCGTCAACCAGGACCCCTATGGCAAGGGCTGGCTGGCCGTCCTCGAGGTCGAGGACGACGAGGCCGCGCGCCGGGGCTTGAAGACGGCTGCCGAATATCTGGCCATGGCCAAGGTCCAGGCGGAAGCCGAGGTTCTGCGATGACCCGTAAGATCCCCATCGTTCCCTGCAGCGGGATCGGCAAGAGCCTCGGGGCCGCGGCCCGGGAGGCCGCTTATGTTCTCACGGAGGACCTTCGGCCGGACAGAACTAAGGTCGTCGCCTTAGCCCTCCTCGTTTTGGGCGACGAGGAGGCGAAACGCGAGGTCGCCGGCGGGGAGGCCATCGCCATCGACGGCTGCAAGCTCGAATGTGCCGCCAAGAGCCTGGCCTCGTGCGGCGCGTCCAAGGTCCACAAAACGGCTATTTTCGATGTCGTCCGCCGCCATCGCGGCCTCAAGCCCGAAGGCGTCTGCGACCTCAACGAGGATGGCCTGCGGCTGGCCCGGGCGACGGCCGACGAGGCCGCCAAGATCGTCGACGATATCGACGCGGAGGGCGGCCATGCCTGATCTGCCAAAAAAAAAGGTAGGATTGATCTCCTGCTCGGGCGAGGAACTCCCCGAAGGCACGGTAACGCGGCGGGCGGTCCGGAAAGTGCTCGAGACGCTCCGTCCCGACGATACCGTCACGCTCTGCCTGCCTCTGTTCCTCGCCGGCGGAGAAGGGGAAAGGTCCTTCGCCCGTTACTATCCGACCATCGCCGTGGACGGCTGCGACAAGCGCTGCGCCGCGCGGGCCACGGAAAGATACAGCGCCGTGCCCGCGGCCTCGATCGTCGTGACGGATATCGGGAGAGAACCTGGCTCGGCGGACATCGGCACGGCGAGGCGGCTCAACAAGACCGGTCTCCGGCTGACCGACACGGTCGCCGAAAGGATCGCGGAGGAAACGGACCGGCTTCTCAAGAGGCCGCGCCGAAGGACCCCCGGACCGATCTCCGACGCCGGCAGCTGCAGCTGCGGTTCCGGCCTTCCCTCGGGTACGGTGCGCATCCTCGGCCGGGCCATGCGAGTCGCCGGGCTGCCTCTCATCTTCACCCAGTTCAGGGACCAAGGGCTCGGGCTGGACGAAAAGACGGGGACGGTCCTTCTCGAGACCGTAAAGATCTACAACGAGGTCCCGGATAGCCAGAAGCAGGACTGGGCTGAGGCCCTCGTCCGGGAGTACGCCCAGTTCCTCAAGGAGAAAGACTGATGGCCAAGACCGAGATCTATACGGCCGCTGTCGCCTGGACGGGGGCGCATCGGGGGCGTTTGACGCTCGGCAACGGGCCGGTGATGGATTTCTCCGCGCCGCCGGCCTCTCACGGAGAAGCCGGGGTCCTGACTCCCGAAGACGCCTTCGTGGGCGCCGTCAACACCTGCGTCATGCTGATGTTCGTCTGGGCGGCCGAGCGCTTCAGGCTGGATCTTACCTCCTATGAGTGCCGGGCGGAGGGAACCAAGCTCATCGAGCTGGACAGGACGGAGATATTCACCCAGGTCGTCTTGAAACCGCGGATCGTCGTCTGCGCGGGGAACGAACTTCCCGAGGCCGTCGGAAAACGGGTCCGCCGCGGGCTCGAAGCGGCCCAGAAATTCAGCCTCGTCGCCAACTCCGTCAAAAGCAAGGTCATCATCGAACCGGAAATCCTTATAGAAACCCGCGGTGGCGGAAGATAGTGAGGTCATAAGATGGAAATCAAGATCCTTGGACCGGGATGCCCTAGGTGTGAAGAGGTCGAGAAACGCGTGATCAACGCGCTCGCGGAGCTCAAGGTCGCGGCCGATGTCGAGAAAGTCGCCGACATCAAGACGATGATGTCCTACGGGATCCTGGCGACTCCAGGCCTGGTCGTCAATGGAAAGGTCAAATGTGCAGGCCGCATTCCACGTCCCGAGGAGATCAAAGCCTGGATCCAAGAGGCCGCAGCCTGACGAGCGCGGTTCGAACCCAAGGATCGGTGACAGCAAAAAATGGAAGGAGACCGAACATTGTCTAAATCCACAAAAATACGTTTCGTCTTAGTCATAACCATCCTTACGATCGCCGGCGGGATGATATCGGCAGACCTTTCCTCGGGTACCCGCTCCGTTGGTCTTGCCACTGATTCCCTGGCCGATCAGTCCAAGCCCCTCATCTGGGCGGTCAAGGGCGAAGTCCTGGTCACGAACCGGCTGGATGTCGACTTTTCCAAGTACCAGGTGACGTTCCTGGAGCTCGGCGCCGACCGCTGCATCCCCTGCAAGAAAATGCAGCCGATCATGAAGGAGATCGCGGCGGCCTTTCCCGACCGGGTCCAGGTCATCTTCTACGACGTCTGGAAGGACTCGGCCCCGGCCGAGAAGTACGGCATCCAGCTCATCCCGACCCAGGTCTTCCTCGATCAAAAGGGGAAAGAGATCGCGCGCCACGTCGGGCTCTTCCCTAAGGAGGAGATCCTCGAGCTCCTGAAGAAGCACGGCATCCAGTGAGTTGAGGAGAGATGGAAAGCCTCTTCGGCGACGTTTCGGCACTCCTCCAGTCCAACCCTTGGCTGGCGGTCGTGGCCGTGTTCCTCGGTGGCGTAACTACGGCCCTGAACCCCTGCGTTCTGGCCATGATCCCGCTCTTGATGGGCGTCGTCGCCGGGAACAAGGAGACGACGACGCTAAAACGGTCCCTTGTTTTCTCGCTCTTTTTCGTCTTGGGTCTGGCCATCACTTTCACCGTGTTAGGCCTCATCTCCGCCCTTATGGGCCGGATGTTCGGGAACGTCGGCCAGTTCTGGAAGTATTTCGTCGCGGGGGTCTGTCTGCTGATGGGGCTCCACCTGCTCGGACTGCTCAAATTGAACTTCCCCGTGCCCGCCGGGCTAAAGGTCAAAAAGCAAGGTTATATCGGAGCCTTCCTGCTCGGTCTACTCTTCGGCGTGGTCTCGACACCCTGCGCCGTCCCCATCCTGGCCGTGCTCCTGGCCTTCGTCGCGGAGAAGGGTAACGTCCTTTATGGCGGATTCCTTCTCTTCGTCTACGCCCTCGGGCACTCGGCACTCGTCCTCATTGCAGGGACGTCCGTCGGCGCGGCCAAAGGGCTTCTTGAATCGAAAGGCCTGCGCAAAGCGCACGGCGTTCTCCAGAAGGTCGCCGGCATCCTGATAATCGGAATAGGATTTTACTTCTTGTTCACGCTCTGATTAACGTGAAAGGAGATTATTCATGACACCTGGGAATCCCAGACTCAAATTCCTTGATCGTTACCTGACGCTCTGGATCTTTTTAGCCATGGCCGTCGGCGTCGGGTTGGGCTACCTCGTCCCGGCCGTCGTCGGCTTTATCAACCAGTTCCAATCGGGGACGACGAACATCCCCATCGCCATCGGACTCATCCTGATGATGTACCCGCCCTTGGCCAAAGTGAAGTACGAGGAGCTCGGGGACGTCTTCAAGAACGTCAAGATCCTGACGCTGTCGCTCGTCCAGAACTGGATCATCGGGCCGCTTCTTATGTTCGCCCTGGCCGTCATCTTCCTTCGCGACAAGCCCGAGTACATGTACGGTCTGATCATGATCGGCCTGGCCCGCTGCATCGCCATGGTCATCGTCTGGAACGACCTGGCCCAAGGGGATAGGGAGTACGCGGCCGGCCTGGTCGCCTTCAACTCGATCTTCCAGGTGCTGTTTTTCTCCGTTTACGCCTATATCTTCATCACGGTCTTCCCGACTTGGCTCGGCCTCAAGGGGACGGTGGTCAATATCACCATCCGCCAGATCGCCGAGAGCGTCTTCATCTATCTCGGCATCCCGTTCCTGGCCGGCATGCTGACGCGCTTCAGCCTGCTCAAGCTCAAGGGGCGGACCTGGTACGAAACGAAGTTCATCCCGCGAATCAGCCCCATCACGCTCATCGCCCTGCTCTTCACCATCGTGGTCATGTTCTCGCTCAAGGGAGAGTTCATCGTCAAGATCCCGCTCGACGTCCTGCGCATTGCCGTACCGCTCCTCATCTATTTCGTGGTCATGTTCCTCGTCTCGTTCTTCATGAGCCGCAAAGCGGGGGCGGATTATCCCAAGGCGGCGACGCTGTCGTTCACCGCGGCCAGCAACAACTTCGAGTTGGCCATCGCCGTGGCCGTGGCCGTGTTCGGGATCAATTCGGGCCAGGCCTTCGCTGCGGTCATCGGCCCGCTCGTCGAGGTGCCCGTGATGATCGGCCTGGTCAACGTGGCGCTCCATTTCAGGCGGAGGTATTTTCAACCCGCTGTGACCCGCGAGGTCAAAACTTGAAGGCCGGGCTTTGGCAGGAGGATGTATGATGGCCGGCGAAAATCAGAATCAAAAAGCGGCCCAATCAAGGTCGTGGCCTTTTTGGACGTTCGTAATATTGGGGATAGGCTTCTTTATAGGGGCCCTCGTCACGCGCAGATGGGTGCTTTCAGCCTTCCCCATAGGCCTGCTCTTCGGCTTCTTCCTGCAGAAGGGGGACCTCTGCGGAGCGTCGGCCTTCAGCGAAGTCCTCCTGATGAGAGACGGACGGAAGGTGTTCGGCCTGTGGGTCGGTATCGTCGTGTCGATGGTCGGCTTCGCCGCTGCAAGCCTGGCCGGGCGGGTATCGTTGGGCCCCAAACCGTTGCTCTGGGTGAACGACATCGCCGGGGGGCTCGTGTTCGGCGCCGGAACGGTGTTGGCTGGGGGCTGCATCAGCGGATGCCTCTACAAGTCGGCGATGGGCAACCTCAATTCTATCGTCGCCCTTCTGACTATACCTGTCGGGATCGCCTTCGTCGAACATGGCCCCCTGACGGGCTGGGCGGCGAAAATGAAAGCGGTCAAAACGACGGCCTCCGGCGGCGGCCCCGTGACGCTTCCCGCGCTTTCGGGCTTGCCGTTCTGGTCTTGGGCCTTGATTTTTGCCGGTCTGACCACTGCACTCGTCCTCCTGCGGAGAAAGAAACGCGAGGCCCCGGGCTCTAAGTCCATTCCTCCGGCTCCGCCGGCCCCATCCCGTGGTTTACTGACCAAGCCCTGGAAGCCCTGGCAGGCGGGGGCCGCCATCGGCCTTGTGGTCGTGGCCTCTCTTTTCTCTTCAGCGGCCGCCGGACGGAATTATCCGATCGGCGTCACTCACGGTGTCCTCCATATCCAGGAACTCCTCACCGAATCAAGCCTGGTCCACATCGCGGGCCCCGCGGCGAACGCAGTTCCGTCACCGTCCGTCCCGGGCGCCAAGAAGATCACCTGGTGGCTCGTCCTGGTCGTGTTCGGAACGTTTTTTGGGGCCTTCGCCTCCGCGTCCCTCGGGGGCCGGGTCCGGCTTCAACCGAAGCCGCCGGAGCAGATCGTGACAGCCCTGTTCGGAGGATTCCTCGTCGGGGCCGGCGCGGCCATCGCCACGGGCTGTGTTGTGGGGAATATCATGTCCGGCTGGCCGCTGATGAGTGTCGGCATGTTCCTCTTCGGCATCGCCGTGGTTCTCGCCAACTGGACGATGACCTATTTCTTCATGATGGCAGGCCGCTTGGCCGACCTGCCGGGAACGCTCCGAATGATGTTCAAGCGAAGCCGATGATAGGTCGGATGGAGTGGGACGAGCGCAACAAAAAAAGCCCGGGAACGGCCACGGTCTGGTAAAGGGGACACCCATGAAAAAGTTCGATATCGCCGGCATGCCGGCAGCCGGTTACGACCAAAGAGGAAAGAATGTCTTTTATCAGACTCCCGAGTTCAGGATGAGGATCATCAGCCTCCCCCCAGGGGGGAGCATGTCAAAATGCGATATGGCCTCTCACATCGTGTTCGTTTGCATGAAAGGCGAAGCCGAGGTAAACATCGGGGGCGAAAAAATATCGCTTTCGGAAGGACTCGGCTTGGTGGCCGAGCCGGCCGTCGTGTCCATGAAGACCGATACGGGAGCTCGGCTCTTGGGGATTCAGATCGAGAAAACACGGACCGGAACGGACCAGCAAGGCCTACGATGATAGATGCCGGCGGCAGCGCCATCGCGGCGGCGGGCCTGGCCAAGAGCTTCGACCGCGTCCGGGCCGTTACAGGAATCGATTTCGATGTCCGCCGGGGTGAACTCTTCGGCTTTCTCGGACCCAACGGCGCAGGCAAAACCACCACGATCAATCTGCTCACGGGACTCGCCCGGCCGGATTCGGGGTCGATCCGGATCGGGGGAGTCAATTGCACGAAGAACCCCAAGGCGGCCCAGCATTTGATCGGCGTTGTCCCGGACGAAAGCAACCTCTATCCGGAGTTGACGGGCTTCGACAATCTGTGTTTCTGCGCGGCCCTCTACGGCCTGGGCAAGGCGGAGCGGCGGGAAAGGGCTAGGCGACTTCTGGATGCGTTTGGGCTGGCCGAAGCGGCGAACCGCAAGTTCGCTGGTTATTCCAAAGGGATGAAACGCAAGCTCACCATCGCCGCCGGGGTCATCCACGATCCGGAAATCCTGTTTTTGGACGAGCCGACCACGGGTATTGACGTGGCCAGCGCTAGGCAGATCCGCCAGCTCATCGCCGACCTGCACAGAAGTGGGACGACGATCTTCCTGACGACTCACTATATCGAGGAAGCCGAGCGGCTTTGCGACCGCATCGCCTTTATGGTCGCGGGACGGATCGTACGGATCGATACCGTCGAAAACCTTGTTCAACCGGAACAGGAAAAACACATCATGGAGATCGCCGTTGCGACCACCGTTCCGGGCCTGCTCGCAAGTAGCGCTGCGGCCTTTCCCGCCCTTGAGTTCGAGGAACTCGGGCAGGGGTCGATTCGGGTCAAGGCCGGCGGGCCCATTCATGTCGGTCCGCTGGTGCGTTTCTTTGAGGATCAAGGCATAGAGGTCACCGAGGCCCGGCGGATGCGCCCGTCACTGGAGGATGTTTTCGTGCGGATCACGGGGATCGAAACGGACGCGATGAGGAAAGATAAAGAAAAATCGGGGGGCGGCCAATGAAACGATGGATCGCCTTCTGGAACATCCTTACCAAGGACGTGCGGACTTATTATCTCAAGCCGCCGAACATCAGCTGGGGTTTGATCTTTCCGTTCGCCTGGACGGGGATGTTTTTCATCAGATCAGGGGGCGGCGTGGAGAGCATCCCGGCCCTGCTTCCCGGCGTTGTGGCTGTTTCCATCCTCTTCGGCACCACGTCGTTGCTGGCCGTGACCGTGACCTTCGAAAAGAAAGGCCGTTCGTTCGACCGCCTGTTGCTCGCCCCCATCCCCCTCGAGCACTTGATGCTGGCCAAGACCTCGGGGGCGATTGTGTTCGGAATCGCCAATGCTTTTGTCCCGGTCTTCATGGCCGCGTTCATCACCGACCTGTCGGGGGTGAGATGGAGCGTTTTTATAGCCGCGGTCGTTATGATCGCGGCGGCATCGACCTTTCTAGGCCTTTTCATCGCCGTTGCGGTCAGCGAGGTGTTCGAGGCCCAGACTTTTTCTAATTTTTTCCGCTTTCCGATGATCTTCCTGTGCGGGCTGTTCTTCCCAATAGCGAAGCTGCCCCCGCTTCTTCGCCCCCTGTCCTACCTGCTGCCTCTCACCTACGGCGCGGATGCCCTCCACGGAGCCGTCCACGGCGGCAATCGAATGTCGTACGGGCTTGACTTATGTATCTTAGCCGTCTTTTGCTTGGGCCTCTTCGCGGCGAGCCTCTGGAACATCAAGCGCAAGTGGATCGTCTGAGGCGCCGGATGTCAGAGCGGAACCGCTGCACGCAGGAACCCAAGTGATCCATTGCGACCGACACCCCTATTGAATCCGAACGTTCCTACGCTTATTACCAGGAATATGTGGCCTGAACGAAGAACCAATTAGCGGGTGAGGCAGGTCCCGTTCTCTCGACGAAGCCGCCGGGGAAGAAACGGCCGTACCCGCCCATCAGTTCGAGATGGTTCCAGAGGGTCCAAGTCGCGCGAAAGTCGAGCTCGTCCCCGAGCGCGGTCCCCGATTGCCCGGCCGGGTCGCGGCGGTAAGCGTTGAGGCCGGTCGTGTACCAGGCGTCCGTCGCCTGGTCGAGCCGGAAATGATGATACTCGACGAAGAGTTCGATGCCGGGATGCGGCTTGACGCTGAAATCGACTTCCGCGTCTCGGATGTTCGCCCAGAAGAAGAGGTTCAGGCACCCATAGAAGTAGATGTCGCGCCCGCCGTAGACGCCGTCGAACGTCCCATGAACGCCGTCGGCGGGGTTCGAATCGCCCGAGCCCCAAGTGTATTGCCCGCCGATCCTAGGCTTCCCAGCAACCGGCAGCGTGAGGCCGAGCTTCCCGCTCGCCCCATAGGCCCGCAGGAGGTCGCCCCCGTATCGGCCATATTGGGCGGCAAACGTCGCGCTCGCGTCCAGTAGGTCGAACGCGCGGCCCTCGGCTTGGAGGCCGACCGTGTGAGAGAGAAGATTGCCGGTGCCCGATTCCCCGGCGGCGGTCCCGCTCGTGTCGTGCTTAAGAACATAGAACAGGTCAAGCCGGAAGGGCAGCTCCTTGAGGTGCGTGTAGGCGACGAAGGTTTGGAAGTGATCGATGTGGCGGTCCGGCCAAACGTCGGTTTTATAAAGCAAGTACTTGCCGACCCAGGCGTCGGTCCAGAACCATCGCGTGTCGACCTTCAGCATCGCTGCGTCCCAGGCGAAGCGGCCGGTGTTCCCCCAGTTCCCCGGTCCGAAGACCCGCTGGTCGCCATAAGAGATCTGCTGCCGTCCGAGGCGGAAACCGATCGCCGTTCCGCCGATATGTTGCCATTCGGCATAAAGCTGGCGGATGTCCAGCGTGTCCTGGATCGGGCTGCTCACGGGGAAGTCGGTGTCCTTGAACCGGGTCAGGAACGCGTGAGCGTCCTGGAGCTGGAGGAAAAAGCGCGGCCCCTCTTCGAAATGGGCGGAAAGGTCCAGCCGGATCCGTTCGAGGAGGAGCCGGTCATGGCCGCCCGGTTCGTACCCCTTGAGGGTGAATCCGTCGTCGTATTCGTACCTCATCCGCGCCTGTCCCCCAAAGTCGATCGTCAGGGGGCCTACCTGCATATTCTTCAGGCGCGACCAGAACTTGTCCTGGTTGTTAGAAGCTTCAGGCTGTCCTCCCTCTTGGGCAAGAGCGAGCCCCGGCGCGAGGAGGAGGGCCAGCCCGGCCAGCCAGGTCGCAGCCCAGGCGATGGGCCATCCGCGAGCTGGCTTGCGGGCTCGTGACTCCATCGGCCTAGATGACTCCCAGCAAATTGAGCGCGATCTCGATCGAGAAGAACCACATGATGCAGGCGAAGGCGATCTTCACGAAGGACGGGCTGGCCTTCACCGTCACGTGAGAGCCGACCGCGGAGCCGATGATCGCCGCGACCGTGGTGATGCCGATCAAGACGAGATCGATGGGGCCAAGCGCAAAATGGCCGGCGGTCCCGACGATGGAACTGATGGTGACGATGAAGGAATTCGCGCCGGCCGCCTTCTGGGCGGAGTATCTCATATAAAGGACGAGGAAGGGGAAGATGATGAGCCCGCCGCCGACCCCGATGAGGCTGGACAACACGCCTACCGCAAAGGAAAAGACGACGATCACGGCGACCAGCCCCGGCGAGAGCCGTCTGACCGGCTTGCCGGCCCCGCGTTTTGTGGAAACGATCATGAGGAAACCCACGCCGAAGAGGAAGACGGAGAAGATGCCGAGTAGAAGGTTCTTGGGAGCCCGGCTGCTGAGCACCGCCCCGAGAAGGGAGCCCGCGACCGTGCCGGGGAGGAAGATCGAGGAGAACTTGAAGTCCACGAGCTTGTTCCGGGCAAAGACGATCGTCGCGACGAGCGCGGTCACGAGATTGAGAAAAAGGGAGGTGGGGATGGCCGCAGCGACCCCATAGCCCAGCATGACCAGGACCGGCGTGTAGAGCGAGCCACCCCCCTTGCCGAACATGGAAAACACGACCGATACGGCCAGCACCGCGAAAAACGCTATGAGATGAGCTGTGTTCATGACGCCGCAGGCTTCAGACCTTGGCCCCGGTCAGTCTCCCCTGGCACGGAATGCACACCCGCTTGTCGCCGACGACGCGGGCGTACCCCTCCACGACCATTTCGCCGCACTCGTCGCAGGCCAGACTTGAGAAGGAGTGTGGCCTGTGCGGGATGTCGTAATTGAAGATCGGCCCCACGGAGAGCAGCGCCGCATCCGGCGCGGACATGACCCGCTCGACGAGCGGCTCGACGACCTCGGGCGGGACCTTCGAGGCCGGGATGCCTTTTTCCCGGTATTCCTTGAAGAAGGCGGTTTGCTTGTTGGCTAGCATGGCCGCGGCCTTCGGGGTGACCCGGACGGCCCGTCCTGTCGCCGTCTCGACCAGCGTGACGCCCCACTTACCGTAGTGCAGCTTCTTGATATTGCCTTTGCCAAGCGTGCACCCGGTGATCGACTGGATCCCGTCGGCGAAGCACGTGGCGCAGTGGTCCTCCCCGAGCTCGAGAAGGGCGAGAAGCTGGCCGTCCTTGGCCCGCTCGACGCCCAGCGCGTTCATGGCCGCCGCACCGACGCGCAAACCCATGGGCATGGCCGGGCACTTATGGCCGTGAAGCGCAAGGCCCTGCTCGTAGAAGTCTTGTGGTTTGATCATGGTTTTTCTCCTTGTCTTTCCGAGTTTGTCGAACCGGCCGCCGCGGATCGCGGCAGCGCGGCCTGGTCAGGGGGCTGCGGATTTCCCCACCGGCCCAAGAGTCCGGGCTGTCCGCAGACAGTAACCTCCGGCTCGATCGTGGCGTGGTTGATCGCCCACTGCTCGTTCAAGAACACCTTGAGCCGCGACAGGAAACTCTCGATGTCACAGCCGGTCATTTCCTGGCTGACGTTGACGTGGGCCGTGAGCAAGCGCTGTTTCGGCCCGATCTCCCAGACATGTACGTGATGAAGGCGCGAGGGAGGGAACGCGTGTTCCACGCGGTCCGCGAGGTCCACGATATCCACATCCGGGGGGACCCCCTCGAGGATCGTTGAGAGCGTCGTCCAGGCCAGCGACAGGGCGCTGTGCAGGACCACGAAACCCACGACCAGCGCCGCGACAGCGTCCACGTAGGGACCCGCGGCGGTATGGGCCAGCAAGGCCGCGATCACCACCGCCAGAGAGGCGAGGGCATCCTGGGCCATGTGGAGGAACGCGCTGCGCACGTTCACGTCGCTCTTGTCGTGGCGCCTGAGCAAAAGGACCGATCCCACGTTGGCCGCCAAGGCCACCAGGGCGACCACCAGCATGATGCCCTGGGAGACGGGCTCGGGGTGCAACAGCCTGACAACGGCCTCTCGGGCGATGAGCACGGTCACGCCGATGAGGAGGACGGCGTTGGCCAGCGCGGCGACCACCTCGACGCGTTTGAGACCGTACGTGTGCCGGACTGTCGGGGGGCGACGGCCGAACCGCCGGGCTATTAGGGCGAGGAGGACGGCGACGACGTCACTGAAGTTGTGGGCCGCGTCCGAAAGCAGGGCCAGGCTGCCCGCGATGAGTCCTCCGACGAACTCGGCGACGGTGATGGCAACATTGAGCGCGGCGGTGGCCCAGAGCTTTTTATCCAAAGCCCCGTCGCCGGGCCCGAGGGATTCATGAGAAAGGCTCATCGGCAGCTCCCGTTGCTTCAGCGCAGATAGCCCGAGCAGGGGATGCAGACGGGCTTCCCGTCCTGGTAGCGGACATAGCGCTCAAAGACGTACTCCCCGCACTTCGAGCAGAGGGACTTGTTGAACGACCCCTTGGGCGGCTGATAACGGAAATCGGGGCGCTGCTCCACCGAGAAGATCGCCTCGTCGGTCAGGGACAGGGTCCAGTCGATGGCTTCCTGGGTCACCGGGGCGGGAATACCCGACGGCTCCACCCCGCGCTTACGATAGGCGAAGAACTCGCGTTTCCCGAACTCGTCGATAAAATCGGCCTTGAGCGCGTACCTCACAGGGGTCTTGCCGGGGTACCAGAAAGTCGCCGCCAGCTTGCCCCAATAGGTTTTCTCGATGAGCGTCTTGCCGAACGTGGCGCCGGTGGCGGCCTGGATCCCGTCCATCAGGCACGTCTGGGGATGCCCCTCGCCGAGCTCGCAGATCACATGGAGGGTGTGGTCCATCTCGCGGGCCGTCCCGAGGGCCTTTAAAGCCAGGAGCCCCATCCGCCAGCCGAGCGGCATGAATGGGCAACGGTGCCCGTGGAAGGTGAAAGCCCATTCGGGGGGCACATAAAGTTGATTGGTTTCAGTCGGCATGATTGTATTCTCCTTCCTCCCGTCTTCATATCGCAGGATATCCGCCGATCCCCGTTCACGAAACATTGGTCTCGTTCACCAGGACCAGGCCGTTCTTCCGAATGAGCGAGCGAAGCTCCGGCAGAAAGCCCTGGATGTCCTCCTGGTCGGTCGAAGTGACATCGAAGGACATGAACGAGGGCGTCTTTTGCCTCGCGCCTTGCACGGTGGGCACTTCCATGCGCAGATTGATGAAGTCGAACGGTTTTTCTTTGACCATCTCCTCCATCTGGACGAGGAAGCGCTTTTCGCCGAATTCACCTGCCACTTCGAAGCGCACATGCGTGGTCAGCTTGGCCACCTCGTCTTCCGCAGCGGCCCGCGCTTTCAACGCGTCCATTTTGGCCGTTTTCGCCTGGGCTTCTTGACGCACGATCCCGAAGATCTTATGCTCGCGCTCCAGCTTCCAGATCATGTCGCGATCCGGAAAGCTGATGGCCTCCACGGGGCAGACGGTGCCGCAGGTGCTGCAGCCGACCATGCAGCTCATGGCGTTGACTGGCACGGCCTTGTTGTCGCGCATTTCATAAACGCCGCGCCCGCAGGTCGTGAAGCACAACGAACAGCCGATGCAGGCATCGGTGTCCACGGTCGGGAACCAGGGAATGTCCCGGCGGGGAATTCCATGCCACATCTCATCTTTAGCCATGACCTTCCTCCCTTAATGAGACTAGGATCGATTTTCCGCGTCTTTCAGCCAAGCGAATGCGTCCGCGGCCGTATCATTGACCGTCGCCATCTTCATCAGGCGCGAAACTAGGATCGCCTCGACGATTTCGGCCTCGCTGGCCCCTTGTTCTTTGGCCTGCTTCGTCCACATGAGGGTGCATGTGCTGGATTGCAGCGCCGCCGCGACCCCGATACCAACAAGAAGCTTGACCTTAAGCGGCAGAGCCTGGAACCGCGGGTCATCCATGATGGCCGCCCGATGGTCCATGTAGGTCTTGGCCCCGGCTGGAGAAACGGTCTTCAGCAATTCCATGGGTGTCGGTTTCGTGGCGTTATCCATGAGGATTCTCCTTCTTATTAAGATTTCCGAAGACCGCTTTCGCCCGTGAGCGACCGACGGCCTTGTTCGCGAGAGATTCGAGTGCAGCGAGCAGCGGTTCGAGCCGCGCCCCCGGGAAGCCGAGAACGGACTCGTTCGGCCCGAGGTCGGTGGCCTCGCGGCAACCGTAGCATCCCAGGGAAAAATTGAGGCGTTGTTCAAGGAAGGGGATGATGGTCGCGTCCACGCAGGTCGCTTGGAGAACGGCGGTGTCGCCGCGGCGGCGCTCTCCGCCCGCCACGTTGAGGTCGGCGAGCGCGAGCCACATGAGGGCCTCCGGCGGTCCCTCGACCACAACCACGTCGGGGACGGCTTGGACCGTGCCGAGTGGCGCGGCCGCGATCAGCGTCACGCGCCCGGACTCAAGACGCGGCATGCCTTCGAACATCCTCCGGCCCGTACCGGGTTCATTGACGATGCCATACCCGACAAGCCCCTTGCCTGTGGCGAGCCCTTCTGGGAGCGGGCGAAAACCGAAGGCCGTTGCTGCCGCCGGGCAGGCGAGCTCCTCTGGCACGAGCGCGACCGATTCCCCGTGCCGGGCACGCATGAGGAGCTGGCAGTAGCGATGGCCGGCGACGTTCTTGAACGATTCGGCCGGAAGCGGACTTTTTGGTCCCGAGAGGAAGACGGCGATGGGCTCCGAATCAATTCCTAGGATCTCGACCAGGCGCCTCGCCGCGGATCGGTTATCCATGAGGATGCTCCGAAGGCGTCGGCCCGGCCTCGCTCTGAGCCCTCATCGTCCCGCCCGTTCCTTCATGACCTGGGTCGCGCAGGAGAAGAAGTTCAGAACGCAGGGCGTGAGCAGCTCGTAGTACACGACGTTTCCGTCCCGCCGATCACGGACGATTCCATGGGCCTTGAGCAGCGACAAGTGCTTGGAGACCGTCGACTGGTCCAAGCCGATGACTCCGGTGAGTTGCCCGACGGAGCATTCTCCCTCGGCCAGGCGATGGACGATCTTCAGACGGGCTTCGTTGGCCAACGCCTTCAGCAACTGCGCCTGAATGCGGAAGATGTCTTTCTCTTTCATGCGCTCCTCCAAAAAGTCTGTGAATAATAATATATGGCAATATGGCCATATTGTCAAATAATGAGAACTAGAACGGCGGCTTGCTTTGTACGCAGGACGCACACGCTTCTGGTTCGGAGATCTCAAGTCTAGTCCTGTCGGTCCGCAGGTACGGACGGCGCTTCCGCGGCGAGAGAATGGGTCACCTTGTTCATGTCTTCGGCAACGGGGGGGGTGTCTGCCGCTTGACATGCCGAATGCTCGCCGCATATAATTAGCATATGCCAAGAAATCGTCGATGGATGGCTCAATGCCCAGACCGTTGATCTGCCGACGAGTGTCTGGCTGTCCTCGGAGCGAGTATTTCAAGCCGGCCGGAATTCCATTGTCCGGTCTCGAGGAGGTCTGTCTGATGCGTGATGAGCTTGAAGCGCTCCGTCTCGCCGACCTGGAGGGAGAGTACCAGGCCGAGGCTGCCGAGAAAATGGGGGTTTCGCGCCAGACCTTCGGAAACATCATAGAGTCTGCTCGCCACAAGGTCGCGGATGTCCTTGTCAACGGACGGGCGTTGAGAATCCAAGGAGGAGTTTTTCAAATGACGGAGAGAACGTTTACCTGTGCCAGCTGTCAGCACCAGTGGAAGATGCCTTTCGGGACGGGCAGACCTCAAAGCTGCCCTCAATGCAGGAAGGCCGACATCCATTTGGTGCCGGCCGGACGCGGCTTCGGGCGCAGAGCCGGCCGAGGCGGCTTTTGCGGCGGGGTACGGCCATGAAAGTATGCATTCCGACCGGAACGAATGAGGGCCTCAAGGCCCGGGTCTACGGGCATTTCGGCAGCGCCCCCTACTTCACCCTTGTCGATATCGAAGGGAAGACTGTCGAGGTTATCGACAATGGGAACCAGGCCCACGCCCATGGCCAATGCCACCCGATTGCGTCCCTCCAAGGACGAGAGGTCGAGGCCGTCGTTACCGGAGGCATGGGTCTCAGGGCCGTCCAGATGTTCCATGACGCCCGGATCAAGGTTTTCAGAGCCGAGACGGGGACCGTTGAGGATGTCGTTCGGGAGATCGCCGGAGACCGGCTCAAGGAAATCACGCTCGACGATGCCTGCGGGCATCACGGAGGCTGCCGCTGAGCGGAGAATATTGTAAGGAGGGCGTGAATGAGCGCCAATTCCAACACGGGGATTCCCCGGGAAGAAATTCAATGGTTCCCGACAATCGATCCGAAGAAATGCACGAATTGCGGCGCCTGTAAAAAATTCTGCCCAAACGGCGTTTACGCTGACGGCGAGGCTGTCATGGAAGTCGCCCTGCCGTTCAAATGCGTCGTCGGCTGCAGCTACTGTACGAGCCTCTGCCCACCCCAAGCTATTAGCTTTCCCGCCGACGAGGCGCTCATGGAGAATCTGCGGGAGCTCCGCGAGAAATATGGACGCAAGAAGCAAGGCACTCAAGAAGCATGAAAGAAACAAGCATGAGTAAGGGCAAGACGCGCGTCCTCTTTGTCTGCGTCCACAATAGCGCTCGGAGCCAGATAGCCGAGGCGTTCCTTAATTCTATAGCAGGGGACAGGTTCGAGGCCTTTAGTGCAGGTCTTGAGCCGGCTCCGCTCAATTCGCTGGCTATCGAGGTGATGAAGGAGGTCGGGATCGACATCTCACGAAATAGGGCCAAGAGCGTTTTCGACATCTACAAGAGCGGTGCACTCTTCGGCTATGTCATCGCCGTCTGCGACGCCGAAGCCGCCCAGCGCTGTCCGATCTTTCCTGGGATAACGCGGACAATCGTCTGGAGCTTCACCGACCCCGCCTCTTTTACGGGTCCGCGGGAAGAGCGGCTGGCGAAAACGAGGGAAATCCGCGACGCCATCAGGGCGAAGGTTGAAGAGTTCATAAAGAACTCGGCGGCCGGGACGCTCGATGCACTGGACTTTTCGATAAAAGGCAAAAAGGGGGAATAAGCCGATCCAAAGGTCGGAGGTTCGAATCCTCTCAAGCATGCCATGTTTCCTCGATTCTAATGGCGTCCGTCGGTAAGACCGAGGTCGGGGATCCATCTGAATAGGCAGCTCTCCATGTGCCTGAAGGCCCGTGACCTGGGGGGCATGGGATGGGAACTGGGGCTCGATGACTACTCCGCCGATGCGCCCGGGCAGAAAGGCGTGGGGGCAGACCACTCCGCCGTGTCACAGCCGTGTCACAAAAAATGCGTAAACCCGCCTAATTCTGATTAAAGGTGCGTAAAGGAAAACAAGACATTCCCCCCTGGAAATCGGGTTTTCCCCATATGTCCAGGAGGGTAGAGCATTGGACTCCGGATCCAAAGGTCGGAGGTTCGAATCCTCTCAGGCACGCCACGTTTCCCCCTGATTAGGCCTTGGGCGATGTTGGGCATGAGCGTAGCCGGTCGTTAACCGATTTCGCGCCCGGCCTCCGATACGCCCCTTGAGCAGCTGAGGCACGCATCTTGAATCAGTCGCCCCGATGTGCCGGGAATCTACCGTCCTCGCCATCCGGAGCGCACGGTCCTCTATCGGGTGTTGTTCCATGACTTCGACCGATTCCTAACAGCCTACGAGAGCCGCTTCGAAAAGGAGTACGGTTTTTTCCGACCGATCGTCAAGCAGGTCACTGTCCGAATTAAGGCCCCTACGCCAATGCCCCATTTTTATCAGCCCCCTCAAGCTGACCTTTGCCGCGGACAGGCCCCCGCCTGCTCAGACCGCGTATTAAGGAGTCTTGGTGGCAGCTGAGATAGCCGGCGAGTTTTTCTTCTCGTATTTTCCCCTGAGAAGGAGAAGCCCAGCCGATTTCCGGGGCCTTATGGCCCCGGGCCAGCCGCAGGCAGATATCTCCGCTCCCTGGAGCCCGATTGACCGTGCCCGCTGCTTGATCTATGCTCCCTCACGATGGCTTGAGGGGACAACGGCCTTGGAAAGGCTCATTCGACCAGCGCCGCGGAATGTAAATTATTATTTATATTTATTGATGAAGATCGGCGAGGAGATGGCCGCCCACTTAAATTCTCCAGATTGTTCCACCAGGACGTAAAAATAATCCCCCTTGGTGCCGTTTACGGTGGTTGTTACATAGGGATTCGTGGAATTTGGGTTCCAGTTCTTAATCTTCTGCCCGTTCTTGAACAGCCATATCTTCGAAAAGATCTCGTCGTTTCCATCTGAGGCCTTGATCTCAACGTTCAGCCGGCCGCCCGCTATCTGGGAACCCATCTGGGCGCCGTTGCACGTAAAAGAAAGCACGAGATTCTTATCCCTGGTCGAATAGAACCGGCGTGCCTTCATGGCAGCATAAATCGATTCACGGGTCTTCTCCTGGGCCAGGACAGCCATCCTCCACTCGTTCATGGTGCCCCAGTCTCTGTAATGATTATCCTGGCTGCCTGAAGCCCCAATATACCAGCCCTTGCCCAGCGCGTTGTTCCAGCCTCCTTTGCTGTCGTTGCTGTACCAGTTGTTTTCGTAATAGTCGTTATCCGTGTTCCATAGCTCCATCCCGACGATCTTGTCGGAATAATTGAAAAGGAATTTATCGAAGTCATATCCGTACTGGCCCGGATGATTGAAGAAGGCAATACAGTCCCTTGAGGGCTTCGACATCCAATCCACAAGCCCATTGAGATCATTCGTCGGCGGCTCATCCGCTTCACAGAGATCCGGAGAGTTGATTATCGTAATATGTCCTTTGCCGAGCAACGTATCAGGGCCGCCCCACGATGTGTCATCGCTGGTCCATTCGAACCCCCAGAACGTGACAAATGATCCGGGGTCGTTTAAAGAGTTGGCGACCTCTTTAAGGCTAGTGTATTTCTCAACGTTGAGACCTAAATCGAGGAGGGGATCGGGGGGAATGTGGTCGGGATCGTAGGGATAGGAGCAATGATCGGCAACGCTGAAAAAGTCGAGGCCGGCAATTTTCCGCGCATACAAGTAAGCGTCAGTAGGGGTGCCGCCAACGACGTCTGTTGCGCGGAAGCGGCCACCGTCCGAATCAAGCGTGTGGCTGTGCAACTGCCCATAATAGACATTGTATACTACCCCGGTAATACTGTCGACGATGAAACCTCGAGCCAACTCTTGGCCGGTACAGACTCCCGGGGCCATCTGCATTGTCAAGAAAACCCCCACAGCTGCAGACAGGATTCCAAGGACGATGAGTTTGTTTCGGGCTCTCATAACATTTTCCTCCTTATAAATTTTTAATGTTGTTTTTAGCCCAGCCGCGATAATGAACATTGAGGCTCTCGGCTTGAGAGCCTTGTTCCCGCTTCTCCCGCACCTCCGGAATCGGGAGGGCGCGCCAAAAATGGCTTGAAATACATTTCCCCATAGTATCTATGGAAGGATAATAAGTAGCCGAGAGTGAAATGTCAAATTATATTTAAGGGTGCGAATTTGGAACGGCTTTCCTTTGTAGAGCCTGAGGGCAAGGTGGGATACCGATAGGGCCTTATCCCATAAAAATGGTCCACGGATAATGCAAGTTTTCTGACCAGTTGGACTTGCCCCCTGATTAGGTCCCCATATTTCGCCTGGGATAAGGTCGGAAGCTACGGGAAATATAGGTGGTACAATCGTGGCACAAGCAAAGAATCAATCCCCCGTTATATTAATTATATCAACTACATAAAGTGGCACACCATTGGACTCCGGATCCAAAGGTCGGAGGTTCGAATCCTCTCAGGCACGCCATTTTCTCCCTTGATTTTTAGCCATCCAGCCGGCTCTTATTTTCAGCTGGAGTTAATAAAACTGAGCTTTTTTTGGCCGTTTTGTTCTCGCCGTGCCCACACGGCTGTATCTTGGGTCAACAAGCTTACTGCGCGATTGACTGCCGACAAAGGCTGGGATTAAACTTGCTGCGTGATGGGAAGAGTCGATCCTGAGGTCGCGGCCGGCGCTCTCAGGCCGGCCGCAATGAGGAAATTCCTATCGTGAAGAAATGAAATTAGTATCCTGGAACGTTAATGGTATTCGTGCCATAACGAAGAAGTCTTTTTTTGCCGATCTTGAACGACTGGATGCAACCGTTATCTGTCTTCAGGAGACAAAAGCCAATGATGAACAGGTCAGAGAGACACTTGGAACTATGAAGGGGAACTACATCTATTCAAATTCTGCTGTAAGGCCCGGATACTCGGGAACGGCTGTGATTTCAAAGATCGAACCACTGAATGTCATAAAAGATACCGGCATTAAGGAATTCGATTCTGAAGGAAGGGTTTTGTGCCTTGAGTTTGAGCATTTTTTCCTGGTTAATGTATATGTTCCGAATTCCGGCAGTGAACTGGCCAGACTGTCATTCAGGCAGGACTGGGACAAGACTTTTTTCAGTTATCTGAAAGACCTCGAGAGGATCAAACCACTGGTTGTTTGCGGAGATCTGAATGTTGCTCATAAGCCGATAGATCTGGCACGGCCGAAAGAGAATTACAACAAAGCAGCCGGTTATATGCAGGAAGAAATCGATGGAATGAACCGCCTGACAGATGGCGGTCTGGCAGATACATTCCGCCATTCATATCCTGATGCAACTGCAAGATACTCCTGGTGGAGCTACAGGGCCGGGGCAAGATCAAAGAACATCGGTTGGAGGATCGATTATTTCCTGGTAAGCAAATCATTCCTGCCAAAGGTGAAAGATGCATTCATCAGGGAAGAAATAACCGGATCGGATCATTGTCCTGTCGGAATAATACTCAATCTTCAGCAAATACCTATCCCGAGATGAACAACGGCGCCGGTTCCGGACCGGGCTTCGGACGAAGACGGCGGCTATCGCCTCAGAAAAGCCCGGACCGTGACGACGGCCACGATCAGGATACCGGCCGCGGCCGCGACGACGATAGACAGGTAATCCTGGCTGCGCTTGAGGATGATGCCGGCGAAGGCCCAGACGACAGCCAGGCCGAGGAACGGGTTGGCCAGCTTGACGATGGCCGCCGAGACGATGACCGCCCCGACGGCGATCATGACGATGGCCCAGACCTCCTGCGAGATCCCGAAGCCGTTCCAGTTCGATCTGACGAGCAGCGTGGTGACATTGGCGATGGTCGCTATGCAGATCCATCCGAGATAGACGCCGAAGGCGGCCTTGGTCAGGCCGAGCGGCCGGTCCTTGAGCTTCAGGTTGATGAGGATCAGGGTCACGAGAAGCCCGGCCATGATGACCAGGGAGAGCGGCACCTTCTCATAGTGCCAGGCCACGATCCACAGCGCGTTCAGAAGACAGGAGACGGCGAACAGCCAACCGAGGCCCTCCGCGACCGGCCGGCCCCTGCCCGACAGCTGGACGATGCAATATCCGGCCAGCAGGAGATAGATGACGCCCCAGATCGAGAAAGTGACGCCGGCCGGCGTGAAAAGGTTGGGGTATGCGCTCGAGAGCTCTCCGGTCGTCCGGCCGTTCAGCGGCAGGGCATTGGCCAGGTAGTTCATGACGATCATCCCGGCGAAAAAAATGAGGTTCAAGTATCGGATCATGGTCTTTGCTCCTGCGCTTGCGGTCCGTGAGAGGCGAGTGGAACACTACCTCCGGCCGGGCCGCCATGTCAAGAGCCGTGTCCTCCGCTCTGCTCCAACCGCGCGCCGATCATGCCCGCAAGGAGGTCGTTCCGATGAAGAAGGGAGTTGTCGGCTTGAGCTCCATGCCGAGCTGCTGCATCCATCCGACCACGTCGGACTCTTCTCGGACCTCGACGAGCTTTCCGTCCTTGAGACGGCCGATCCAAACACCGCCACTCTCGAACGCTTTTCCTGTCGGAGGGAGACCTTGATATTCGTTCGTGTGGGTCCCCCTGACTGCGAACCGGACCGCAACACTTTCCCCCCTAGCGAACATCTCGACGATCTCCCAGCGGATGTCAGGGAAGGCATCCCAAAGTAGCTTGACGAATCCCGCTTCCTCTTCCCGGGTCAGGGGCTTTGGGTTGTTAGCCGGAAAATGCCAACCATAATCCGGCGCATACAGTTTTTGATAAACTTCGGTGTTCTTCTTGTTCAGTTCGATAAAAACCTCCGTAACAAGGGCCATATTCAGCTGCTCAACCGCCGCTTGGGCCCTGAACTTCTCCAGCTCCGCCATCGCCGCCTTGTCTTGGCAGGAAAATGCAAAGCAAAGCAGAAGGATCAATTGAACCGCACACAAATACTTTTTCATCTTTCCCTCCTCTCTTGAATATCAAGAAGGGGACTGGAACTCGTTGGAATGCGGTCGCAATTCAAAAAAGCTGTTTCCCCTTCTTGCTATTGGATGTAAGTATTGGACAGGTGTTCCTGTTTGTCAATAAAACTGAGGAGGTAGACCACGCCGCCATGTCACAGCCATGTCACAAAAGTTGCGTAAACCGGCCTAATTCTGACTAAAGGTGCGTAAAGGAAAACAAGCGATTCTCCCCTGGAAATAGGGTTTTCCCCATATGTCCAGGAGGGTAGAGACGTGGACTCCGGATCCAAAGGTCGGAGGTTCGAATCCTCTCAGGCACGCCACCGATTTTCCCCCAGTTGACCCGAGAGAATCAACGAGCTAACCGACAATCTGTCCGTCACACTTTTGATCCTCCGGATTTCGATTCCTTGACATCATTCCGCAGACGGGAATATCCTTGTCTCGTGATCGGAGGAACCCCGTTATGAAAAAAGTGATTGTCGGGCTTTTAATCTTCTGCGTCGTTCTCGCGCTGCCTGCATCCACTCAGTCCCTCGCCGACAACCCGCGCCTGCAATCGGCTCTCAAGCTCCTTGAACTCTGGGCGGACGCACAGCGGGCCTACGGGCAAATCCCTGGCGCTTCCATGGCCGTGGTCTACGACCAGACCCTCCTATGGGGCCGCGGATTCGGCTATTCCGACCTTCAGAAGAAGATACCTTCCACACCAAAGACGATCTACAGCATCTGCTCGATTTCAAAGCTATTCACGAGCGTCGCCGTCCTCAGGCTGAGGGACCAAGGAAAGCTCCGGCTCGACGATCCCCTGGAAAAGCTCCTGCCCTGGTTTTCTGTGAAGAAACTATTCCCCGGCTTCGGGCCCGCGACGTTAAAAGGGATCCTTACACACTCCTCGGGGCTGCCGCGGGAACTGGACTTTCCCTACTGGACCGGTCCGGGCTTTGTCTTTCCGACGCACGAACAGATCGTCGACAGGCTGAAAAGCCAGGAAACACTCTACCCCGCCGACCTCCACTACCAATACTCCAACCTTGGGATGACGCTCGCCGGCGAGATCATCGCCCTGCTTTCCGGACAGGCATATGCCGACTATGTGACTGAGAATATCCTCCGGCCCCTTAAACTCGCCGACACGCAGCCCCGGATGCCGGACGAACACCGCGGCGGACGGCTGGCCACCGGCTACAGCGCGATAACACGCGAGGGAATACGAAATCCTCTGCCGTTCTTCCAGGCCAATGGAATAACGCCGGCGGCGGGATTCTCGTCGACCGTGGAAGACCTTGGACGGTTCGCCTCATGGCAGTTCCGGCTCCTTGAAAAGGGCGGGACGGAAATCCTCGACGCCAATACGCTGCGCGAAATGCATCGCGTCCAGTGGCTGGAGCCGGATTGGCACACGGCCTACGGTCTCGGCTTTGCCGTATGGCAGAAAGGCGAGAAGACGTTTGTGGGACACGAGGGGAGCTGCCCCGGCTACCGGTCCTCGCTTCTGCTGCAGCCGAAGGAGAAGATCGCCGTAATCTTCGCGGCCAACGCGTCGGGTGTCGACGCCGGAAAGTTCACCGAAATCGCCTACGCGATTGTCGCCCCGGCGATTGCCGAGGCCCGGGATCCAGAAAAGGCGCAGAAGCCGCTAGATCCCTCCCTGCAGCTGTATATTGGGATCTACGACAACCAGCCCTGGGGTGGGGAGACGGCCATCGTGTATTACGGAGACGAGATCGCGGCCGTAGATCTTCCGACTAACGATCCGCTGGGCGAGATCCAGAAGCTCAAGCGCATCAGTGAGAATACATTCCGGCGGGTCCGCAAAGACGGAGACCTCGGTGAAGAAGTGATATTTGAGCTGGGAAACGACGGGAAAGTGACCCGGCTGAAGTGGCTCAGTAACTACCAAGTCAAGATCAGGTGAGGGATTTTCAGAAGTTCCCTTTAGGAGCGTTGGACTCCGGATCCAAAGGTCGGAGGTTCGAATCCTCTCCGGCACGCCATTCAATTCCGCCAAATTTCCCGAGAAAGCCATTCCTAATGATCGGTTTAGCGCGGGTAGAATTACTGTCTCAAATGTAAACGATTAATCACAAATATTCCATTTAGCCGCCACAATTCCGCTACAGTTCTATTGTCAGTCATATAAGGATTTCGAGGGTTTGCGCCCCCCGTTGCACGCTTTTTTTACCTCATTGACAGCCCTGAAGTGGCCATATATAGTCTGCCCGCAGGGAAGAACAGTGAAGAAAGTATGGGGATTCGTGGGGCTTTGTCTTTTCCCTTTTCTGCCCTTATTCTCCCAGCAACATATCAATACCAATATCGCTTCTTGGGAGCCGAAATTCGAGTTTGATAGGGAGCTCTACCCTTCATACATTCTGACCGTGAGCGGCCCGCATGAGAATGTCGAGATCCCCAAGAACTATATCGGCGATCCGGGGGGAATCGCAGAAGTTTGGATCGTCTCGTCGGTCCCGAACGCTAAGGTCCATGTCGATATCAGCATCGACGGATGGGCCAGTCCGAGCGAACTCGATGCGACTCTCGCTAAGCCAGGGACGCGTTACCGTCTCGCTCCTTACATTCGCTACGACTTCGTCCAGCTGTCGAGAACGAATCAATCCTATCCCGCGATGATAAGGTATGCAATCAGCGTCAATGGCGTCGACCTCGGCTGGGACCAGATTCAGATTCGAGTTCGATCCGTTAATGACGTGCCTTTTTACGTTGAATCGGACTTGACCGGGGAAGCGCTGGATCTGAGCGGTATATTTGCCGGGTTCGTAAACGAAAGCCATCCGGCAGTCCAACAAATCCTACAGGAAGCCCTGGGCCTGAAAGCCGTCCAGAGATTCGTCGGGTACACCGGAAATCCTGCGGATACGAGCCTGCAAGCTTTCGCGATCTGGTATGCTCTGCAGAGAAGGCGTGTCCGTTACTCGAATGTCACAACGCCGTCCGCGGCGTCGCCGTCGGGCAGGGTCTATAGTCAGGCCGTTCGTTTCATCGATGAAAGCATCGACTCCCAACAAGCGAATTGTGTCGATGGCTCGGTCTTGTTCGCGTCGGTGCTATACAAGATCGGTATCCACCCGATCCTCGTGCGGGTACCTGATCATATGTTTGTGGGATATTGGCTGAACGAAGAACATAGTGCCTATGAGTTCCTGGAGACGACGCTGCTTGGGGAGGGACGTCAGCCTGGTTCGCTGAAGGAGTCCTTGAACCGATTTAGTCAAGCCGTAGAATTCGCAAATAAGGTGTTCAACGAGGGTGTCCAGCCTGCCATTGAGAAAGAAGAGCCGGGATATATGCTTATCGATATCGCCGAGATCAGGAAGTTGGGGATCAACGCAATTCCGAGGCCGGGGCGATAGGCCCTTCGTAATCGGCTGGTCGGAGGTTCGAATCCTCTCAGGCACGCCACGTTTTCCCCAATATATGATGTTTTGGCGGGGCCTTAAGACCAAACCAGGGGGCGAGTCCCCAAGCTTTAGGTTTTTTCTCACAATCCGATCTGAGTTTTTGAACAAGCGCTTACGTCTGGGGCCCGCTCCTGGCAAGGGCGAGGACAACCTGACGTGCAATGATACTCGCATCTTCGCCCACTCCGAGCAACAAGGATGACT
>Ga0315283_10000436_pt1 | contig 30668 bp, 33 predicted proteins | sample YL17G09_0_MG_FD_204541 | JGI IMG/M metagenome (GOLD analysis project Ga0315283, IMG submission 204541) | Sediment microbial communities from Yellowstone Lake, YNP, Wyoming, USA - YL17G09_0 | ecosystem: Environmental > Aquatic > Freshwater > Lake > Sediment | place: USA: Wyoming | collected...
TTTATTTTTGAAAAACTTTTTTGGTTTCTATTTTTTTTCTATTTTACTTTTTTTTACTTTTCGGATACATTTTTGGTTTCTAGTTAGGACCTATTTTAGGACCTAACTTTCCTAACAATCGCAATAGGTTTCTATTTTAGCACTATTTTACTTTTGCTAGGTATAACGAACACATTTTGGTTCCTAATTTAAATTAAAATAGGAACCTAAACAATTTAAAGATATATATTATAAATATTCATAATGGATATTTATAAACTTACTACTAACAACAGAGAGATATTTGAATTCTATGATAAATATAATCTCGATTTCGAAAATATGAATGTTTTATTTTTAAGTATTTTAAAAAAACTTATTTCCAACGTTGATACCTCTTTCAACTCCAATTTGGCAGCTAAATTGTTAGAGAATGTCTCTCAACTGACTTCCAAAGTTGATTCAATCGGAAACAACATCAACAAATATCAATCTGACATTTCATCTCTTCTAACAATAAAATTTACAGAATACAGAAAAGAATATATTGACGACCTTAAATTAATTTTGATTTCAAATAATGTTGAGCATATCTCACCTCTAATAAAAGAAACTAACGGCTCTTTGTTAGATAAAACAACTAACATGATTAACGAACTCATACCGAAAAACCAAGACAGTTTATCGAAAGAAATAAATGCAAATTTCAAACTATTACAATCTTCGATTTCGTCTGAAACGTCCAAACTATTAAATTCTTCTTTGGACAAAAAAACAATTGATGATTTTTTAAATAATATGAATTCAACCATGGGACAAACACATCATACTCTAACAACTCTTATATCTTCTTCAGAAAACAGAATCGAAACAAAGCTGGTAGAATCTGATAAAAAAATTAATGAAATCAAACAAATATTTTCTGAAAATAATTCTTCTCAACAAATGCTTCAAAACAGTGTCAGTGAAATGCTAAAAAAATTCGAAAAAGGTGTGGGAAAAGGAAATATATCTGAACATATTACTTATAATATATTACTTTCTTTGTTCCCGTGTGCGCAAGTAGACCATGTTGGCAATGAACAAAAAGAAACAGGTGACATTATTTTGATGCGAAACAATAAACCTAAAATTTTAATCGAAAATAAAGACCACGATTCTAAAAATGTTCCGAAACACGAAGTAGACAAATTTATCCGAGATTGTGAAATACAAAATTGTAGCGGAATTATGTTTGCACAACATCGCGGAATTACAAATAAACAAAATTTTGAAATTCAAATTAATAATGGCAATGTATTATTATATGTTCATGAAGTAAATTTTGATGTAGATAAAATTAAAACAGCCATTGATATTGTTGAAAATTTTAAAATAAAACTCGATGAAGTTATTGTAAAAGAAGATGGATGCATTATAGAAAAAGATATGTTGGAAGATATCAATAAAGAATTTGTTAGTTATGTAAATCAAAAATATATTCTTTTAAAACTAGTAAAGGACTTTAATGAAAAAATGAGCTTTTCTATCAATGAACTAAAAATGCCAAATCTAGAAAAATATCTTTCTTCGAGATTTGCTTTTTCTACTAATCAAGCAGAAAATATGTGTAAGTATTGTGAAAAATTTATTCCTAAATCGATATCACAGCATTATCGGTATTGTACTGCCAAAAAAGACTTTGATATTAAAAATGGAATCGACACAAATTTGGTAGAAACTTCTCATCCTGAACCAATTATCGACAATATAGAACTAACGCTTCCACAAACTTTGGAAACAGCCCCTGCTGTCAAAGAAAAAACTAGTAGGAAAACAAAAAAATAATAAATTTTTTCTTGAACAATATGCCCATTATTTGTTAATTTTTTTATAAATTAATTTGCAAAATTCTTCGGTTCCCAAAACTTTTATTTGTAATTCAGTAAGCACATTAGTATTCATATAATATTTCCAATCAATATTTCTACAAAAAGGACACACAAACAATTCGTGTTTACTTGGCATATCATCTTCGGTTGCATCTAATACATCTTTTCCTTTATGGGTAATCTTAATCCAACAACTACCACATATTACGCACTCACAATTATGTGTAGAACAAATATGGGTTTCATTATGTTTAGGCGTGATAAGTAAATTTTGAAATTTTATCATATCATTATAATCATTATATTTTACATTTTCCTTATACATTTTTTCTAATTCTTCTTGCGATGTAGGTCTAAAAAACTTGTCAAAGCATATAGCACACTCCATATTATATTATAACTTTAAGTATAATATAATAATTAAAATCAATTTTTTCCAATGTTATCATATTATAAACTATATGATAACATTTTACACCAATTGATATCAGAATTTATAAAAAAAATTGAAACATATTAAATAAGTATTACTTATTATACATATATTAAATCAATGGAGGTATCAATTCAAAATATTTTAAATGACAATCAGTCTGTTATATCAGATATTACTGAAACAATTGAAAACAATACATCAATATCATCATTTGTGATTGAAACTAAATTTAATGAAATATTAGGTAAATTAAATTCTGATTTAAATAAATTAAATCTGGATGGTCTCAAAGAAAAGGCGAAGGACTTGGGAATTTCTGGAATTTCTAAACTAAAGAAACCAGATTTAATTCAAATTTTAGAAACTGAATTTAATAAATTGCTCCCTATCTTGAAGGAAAAAAAAGGTAGTGATTTAAGAAATATTTGTAAACAATGTGGAATTAAAGGGATAGCTGGATTAAAAAAAGATTATTTGATGTGTCAGATATTGGAATATTACTATTCAAATATGAAATTTAAATTAGATGATATTTCGGTACAACAAGATGAAAAAGAAAATGATTCTATTAAAACTGAACCAATAAGTTTGATTAAACAACTTGAACAACAAAAACAAGAAATTGAACTTAAAATGAAAGAAGAAACCAAAAGACAAAAAGAAAAAATCCTAAAAGAGGAGGAAGAAAAAAAACTAAAAGACGATGAAGAAAAAAAACTAAAAGAGGAGGAAGAGAAAAAACGATTAGATGAAGAGAAAAAAGAAATTAAAAAAAAGAAACAAAGCATCCCCAAAAATGTAAGAGTTATTGTATGGAATCATTACATCGGCGAGGATATTATAAAGCATAAATGTTTATGCTGTAAAAAGGTGACCATTTCTAATACAAATTTTGAGGTTGGTCATGTTATTAGTGAAAAAAATTGCGGGACGCATGAAATTAATAATTTGAGACCTATATGTTTTGCATGTAATCATTCAATGGGGTCAGAAAATATGATTGAGTTTGTTGTTAAATTTGGGCTGTTTATTGGTTAAAAGATTACTAATTATTTACATCCTTCGATATAGTCGTCACATTTAAAATTTTTTTAATATATTGTTCTTGAAATGGTTATAAGAGAGAATAACGTAATTAAAAACAATATAAAGTTATAATCGTATCATAATCAAGTATGACCACTCTTTCAGGAATTGAATTTAACGAAAGTTATCCAAATACAGAGTTTTATAAAGTATTAACAACTGATTATAAACATTTTGATTTTACATACCAACATGGTCTGAATATTGACCATATCCCATTTAATCCAACGGGGATATGCTCATTAGGAGGGTTGCATTTTACCGAAGTAGACAAGGTATCTTACTGGATTGATAGATTTAAAAGTGTGTACATTGCGAAAGTAACCATTCCATCAAATGCATCTGTTTATGTTGAAAAAGACAAATTTAAAGCAGACCAATTTATTCTGGACTTGGATAATAAAGTGTTGATTAAGGATTTTTATATGTGGGAAAATGAGGAGTTTTGTAAAATTTCTGTAAGCCAGGCGGATACATATAATTTAGTATTTGTAAGAAACCAACCAGACGAAATATGTAAACTTGCTGTAAAACATGATTACCGTGCTTTAGAATATGTAATAAACCAAACAGATGAAATATGTAAACTAGCGGTAAACAATCATGCATATGCCTTAGAATTTGTAAAAGACCAAACGGACGATATATGTAAAATGGCGTTAAGCAAAAATGGATATGGCTTAGAATTTGTAAAAGTTCAAACGGACGAGTTGTGCAAACTTGCGCTAAGTAAAAATGGTAGGGGTTTACAATATGTAATAAATCAAACTTACGAATTATGTAAACTGGCTGTAAGCCAAAATGGATTTGCCTTAGAATTTGTAAAAAACCAAACTGACGAATTATGTACACTGGCTGTAAGCCAAACTGCGCATGCTTTAAAATATGTAAGAAACCAAACCGACGAAATATGTAAACTAGCTGTAAGCAAAAATCCGTTTGCATTAGAATATGTAAGAGTTCAAACTGTCGAATTATGTCAACTGGCTGTAAGCCATAATGACGGTGATACATTTGCGTTCTATACCCATACTTAAAAATGGAAATTGTTTATACCATAACCTATTTATTATAAACTTTTTTATTATCTAGTTTATTTACATATTTTTTACCTTCTTTACCACACATATCCTCATAACTCCTGGCTGTAAGACAATACAAAAAATCATCCTTACCAGGTACCAAATAATCAATATCCATTCCTTGTTTTTTAAACAAAGAACATCTACCATATTCATTACGTCCTTCCAAACTAATAAAAAACTTACAGTTAACACAAAGTTTGGGGGTTATTTCTTTCAAAGAACGAACAGTCATAATAGAACAAATAGCACCCAAAATACGTTTCATATTTTTATTATTCTAAAATATATTTAAGTCAATTTTAAAGTAAAATATAGCTATAAGAGAGAAAAACTTATAATATTATTTACACATAAATATATAATTATAAAGATTATATATTTATGAATATCAACCAAATTTCAAAAAAAGATGAACGATGTCTTCAGATTGAACGTTTACTTTATGCCAGACAATTTTCGGTTTCAGAAGGGTTTTTTTCTGACGGTGAGTTTCGATATAAAATATTTTCCTCTATGCCAAGAAAAAATATATTTTTCTGTTTACACATAATGCCAAAATATTTTATAGAATACATATTCGGATGTGAGAATAGACAGAACTCTATACGATTTTGGATTAAAGAGGATAAATGTGAAGTTCCCGTAGATGGTTTTTGGGTTGTAAAATGCGACTAATAATGTGTATGTCTATTTTCAGATATATAATCAAATACATCCAATAATGTATCTAATGTAACAACAAAATTATTTGCATTGTATGTAAAGTGAATATTATCGTAATTGGTTATATAAAGTGACCATTTTCCATGATACTGAACCCATTTAACCAAATAATCACGTGCTGGTGAACATTTATGTAAACCATGCTCTTTGGATAATTGCCATCCACCATCTTTGCAATTATAAATAGTCATTTCTTCACATTTAAATTTATCAAATTGAATAGAAGTATTCATAATAAAATATATTATTACATTTTTATATAGTTTTATGAGCGTTTAAAATTATACGCATCTGAATGCAAACGAAAATATACCTACCGCAATAATTCCCAAAGCTAATCCCAAGTGGTAATTTAATGACATTTCTCTATACATTTGCAACCAAGCGACAACTTGTTCTTTATCGTTTACATGATTCAACATCCAAGCTGACTTGGGACTCAATATATAATAAAAATAATTCGTTATAAAACTGATAGACATAACAATACAAATAACATGCATATTTTTCAAAGGTGTGTGTTTAACTTTTACATTATAAAAAAGAAATAAGAGAGAAAGAGCCACTCCTAAAATATATCCATGATAACTGATTGACCTTCTCTCTTCTGTTATTTTTTCATATAATTTTTGCAAGTTTGTAGGTAGTTTTCCCTTGTAATGTTTCACAATTTTACTTTGACCTGTTCTATTATAAAAAAAAATCATTCCTATAAGGAATATAGCAGATATAGAACAACTAATTGAACACACCATATATCTAAAATATAATAATATAAAGAAATGGTATAGTTAACAAAATGCCGAAAACGTGTAAACAATTTTGTCAAGCATACCAAAAAAAAACTGTAAAACTTATGGATGCTTTAGATACTCACCTAATGAAATCACTGACGCCTGCAGACAAAAAAAAATATAAAGCATATCAGACCAAAAGTAGAAAAGCCACTCTTAAAAAAATTCCGCTTGAGTGTAAGATGTATTATTGTAATAAAACATGTAAAAATACTTTATTTGAAGCGGGTAGAAACAAATACCCTCCGTTGCCCAAGGAATATGCAAAAAATAAAGAAATGACCGCACTTATAACAAAAGTTCGAAAGCAAACCAAAAAAGATATGTTTGGTGATAAGGATGATGTATTAAAAGACGGATTTTACGAAAAACTTAGTTCGCAAAAAGTTAAGAAGTTAAAACAAAATGGGGCTACTTCAGGGTGTGTAAGAATGTTGTTTGATGATTCGCCTGCATTATAGCTTTAAAAAATCACCATTTACGTAATGATGTATTAAAAAACTTATTAATCCGATTAAAACGTCCACCAATAAATATATCCAAGATTGTTTGTTACCTATAATGGCATTATAAGCAAATAAAAAATATAAAATAGAATGTATAGGTCTTAAATTATTCCACCATATTTTCTCTCCAAATGTTTCCGCACCCGTTTTTCTTGAGCCTGTTAAATATATATACATAAACCCTATAGCAGGTATTAAAGCTAGGTAACCCAAATATTTTAAATATTTCGTATTTATGTATTTAGCAATAATAACAAAGAGAGAACGAACACCAATACATCCGATTAAAAACATCAAAAACCTTTTTTGTAACTTATTCATTATATATTATAAAATATAAAAATAAGAACATGTTTATTTGTATTATATTCTGTATGGTTATGACAACATCAACTAATTCATATTCGTTTTGTTCGACATGTATTCATTTCACTCAATCCGACTCTGTCTCAAGTAGACAGCCAAATTGTAATCTCTTCAAAACACATCCCTTGTTCGTAGACAGACAAGACGTAGATTTTATCGGTAAAGAAATATGCGGCGATAAAGGAAAATATTTCATTAGTGGTGTGAATATGACCGTATATGAACAAAATACGAAATTATTTCCAACACTTAAATACAAAAAGGGTAGGACACGTCCTTAACGTTGGTTTATAACAAAAATTAGTAAATGCAAAAAAGTATTTTAATTTTAAAAAATTGAAATACTTTTCTAAGACAAGAGTAATTCATATTGACCTAGTTCAAAATATACCTTAAAGGTAAAACAGGAAGTTATAAAATATGGCCGCAATCGTGCACAACAATTATGTAGTAAAGGCGGATAGGGCGGTTTTTCAACAACTGGTGCTGAATAAGCACTGGCTTCCAGATGATATGATTAATGAAATCAAGGACTACCTCTATATCAGCAAGGAACAAGCGCTTCGCAAGTATTTCAGAAGCCAGTTGAATAAAAGCATCCAGTCTGTGGTTACAACCAGCCAAATTTGCGTAGATATGTTTAACCGACCTCGGCTCACTGATTGGTACATTTCCTGCACATCGGGAAAAGACCACGTACATCTGCAAGGCACTGTATGCAGTGTATGCGGCGTTGGTACGACACACCATACTCGCCTTAACGCCATTAATGGCGGTATCTGCGCTCTTGAATGGGACGACGTAGATTTTGACATAGACATTGACGGACAGCACCACATCCCGATAATGAAAATTGGATGGATGGGCATGGACATCGGAACAAGAGGGCGATACGAATAAGTAGATTAGTATTTATATTAAACAAAAAAAATAAAATTGGGGAAAAAACCCCTTTTTTTTACCTACTTTTTCTTCATCGTTTTATTCATCCGTCTGCGTTTACGTCGTCCGCCTTTTGAGGACAATGATTTTTCCAGCGATGCAATTTTGTCCTTGGTTTTTTTAATCAGACCTGTATATTTCATTTGTTGTTCGCGGTTCTCCTCGATTTCTGCAGGGAGTTGTGTTGAATTTTTCATTTTGTGTCTGGCAATAGATTGCCTCATTAGGCCCTGATGCTTTACTTGTTGTCCCGTTAAAAGAATCACATCAGTCTTTAATTTTTTGATATCTTCTAAAGTAGCCGCATCAGACCTTCTTTTGCTGGCGTCATCTGTTGCTCTTTTCGTACGCGCATGTTTTTGGTCGTATTGGAAAGTGGTTGTATTCGCAGTGGTGCGTTTTCGTGTAGAAGACATATATATATTACATTTTATACAAAATAATATAAATGTTGTTTTTGTATAAAATATAAATGGAAAAAACCAAAGAAGAAAATGATAAACTATATATTTCAGGCTCGAAACAAAATATTGATAGTTTTATAAACAAAAATGAGTATAGAAAAGCATTTGGATTACTTATTCTGGTTCTTGAAAGACTTGATGATGGTGCTCAAAAAAACGAGTTTATAGATTATTATAGTAAAAATATGGAACAATTTGGTATTTTTAAAAATAGTTTTCCAAGTTAAATATACTCACAAATCTCTATTTCAAACTTATTGTCTTTCAATATTATTCTGAATGGTTTACCACAACCATATATTAGGTTGTTTTCAATATAATGGTCGCACATTTGTTTGGGTGCATGCGGTTCCATTTGCCTACCGTTTTTTAGAACTCCGTGCCTAAATATACCACAATTGAGCTGTTCGATAATAATATATTCTTTGCAATGAGGACATACCAATACTGGTTGCTCTTTTATATCAATATTTGAGTCTTCAGACATAACTAATACATATATTGTATTAGTTATTTTTAAACCTTTTGTCCTCAAGAGAGAAACACATATTATATTTTCTACTCACATTTATATTTATATTCAATAATCTTTGATGCCTTACGCATCATAATTGTATATGATGAGGCAGTATGAGTTTGCCAATCTATATATTTACCAATAGTTTCCGCAAATTCGTTATCAGCAATCATAAAATTATTTTTATGTAGAATTATTGCAAAATTTATATATTTCGAACCTAATAGTTCAATTAATGATGTGACATATAATATATTGGCAATTTCTACTTCATTCAATTCGAGTTTACAAATTTGTTTCAATATTTGGTGGTTCTCATAATAATTAAAATCTGCAATTTGTTGCGACCATTTATACGTTTTTACTTCAACAACTATCAATTCAATATCTTCCATAGATTTTACTCTGATTATTTTTTTGCGTTCTGGCATTTTCTTATACTTGATAAATATTTAATACAAAGGGTTTATTATTAAGAAAGGAATTCAATTTTTTAAGTTAAGAGAGAAACAATTAATAGTTTGATTGCCAATCATAGATGCATGTTGGGTCGCCCTGGGATGCGTCGGGATGCCAATAGTCCTCCATATAGTGAAACAAATTTCCGTTAGATGTCGCAATGAAAATAAGTCTCTTCCCTGTTCCTTCCACATCTACATGAGCGCTAGTGCGCATATCAGACTTGAAAAGCTTTATGCGTCTACTTCTACTTGAAAACAACATTTCAAACTTTGTCCATTCCTCACTGTTTTTATCGATACGCATATATACTATACCTATATATTACGTCCATTAACTATCCAACGCATTTTTGTTAATCTGTTTCATAAGCAGTCTGAGTACAGCTAAGAAATTGGATTCGTATTGATTTATCGCAAGAATCTATTATTTTATCCATAATTTCGCTTGAAATTATTTTTCCGACAGATTTAACAATATCTGATTGTCCTTTTTTACAGTCTTCCAAACAATAATCAAAATACTGATTTCTTTGAATCCATTTATTTTCATTTTCCTCTTCATCTTCGTTTATTAAAAATACTTCTTTTTCCAAATGTAAATCTTTTATAACAGTATTCATATCTTTTATAGTAAAACTACTTTGTTGCATAAGTGTAGCCCAATTATCAATACTTATATAATATGTTTTATTGATAACTAACCCAAATATTTGTTTCCAATAATTATCCAATTGTATAATTGTACAACAATAAATACACATTTATTAATAATTTAAAATACATTTATATTGTTATATAAATACATCAAGAGATAAACGATACGTTATTTTATCATTCATTTATAAAGGCAAATATGGTGAGTCATTAATGTAAAACACATCAAAACGCATTACAATAAATTTATTACACCATTAGACATTTAAAACGCCGTTTTTAAATAATTATTTAAATATTTAGTAAATTCACAAATTCCTATATCATTATAATGACCTAAGTCATTTGACATAACATGTTCTTGAGTAAAATTAGATAATACATTTGTAGGAGGAATATTTGCTATTTTGGTTTATGGTGTTGTAGAATGGGATTTATATGAAAAAGGAGGAATAAATACAGATAGGTTAATTAAGGGTAGTGAGTGGTATACGCAGATACTAATTTCGCCCATTTTTTCATTAAATCATCAACCGCATGGTCTGATACTTTCAATATCACAATATTGAATCCTGGCAGCGCATTGTATTTTTGCAGTGTTCTTTTAAAATTTTGAATAGTACAAGTTGTAACACTTTTACAATTCATCGCTTTTGCCATGGCCTCGTAGTCAATATCTGGGAGGTCATTATATTTTCTACCGTCTAACACATTTTCTATTTGATAAACATTGTTATTAATTAATATTAATGTTAAATTCACATTATACGTTTGCGCTGTGACTAATTCTTGAAGAACACATTGAAATGCACCGTCACCTGTTAAACATATCGTTTTTCTTGATGGATTTGCAAAAGCATTACCAATACTTGCTGGAAAACACCAGCCTATACTTCCATATTTTATGGATATGTTATATCTACATTCTTTCGGTAATTTCAAATACGCACCATAAAACCAACTCGACCCGGTTTCAACAAATATATCAGTATTTGAATTTAATTCATCTTGGATAGACGTTGTGACTGTTTTAGATGTCTCACTAAGATGTATTTTATTTAATCTCACATTTTGTTTATTGTTTATAAAAATGTTTTTACAATTTATTGTAAAATTTGGTTTAAATACGCTTGTATAACCAGAAGTTGTATAATCGCTAAAATCAACGCCAATATAAACAATAACTGTTGCATTTTCAAAATATTTCAGTTTATATTCTTCCGTTATTCCACCCCAATAATAACCTATAACATTTTTGTTTGATTCGTCTAAAATTCCTTTTGCATCTATTGTGTAAAACATACTTGCATTAATATCATTCATTAAATTATAAAAATTTTCATCTGCTAGTGTAATAAATTTAGAATAATGATTATAAGCAGAACCGAATAAAAAGACTGGTTTTAATTTACTAAGTACGGTTTTATCGTTTTCATAATTAATTTTAATCCATTCATTTACAATATTATAAAATTTAAAGCTTTCAAAATTCATTTTTGTATTATTAAACTGATTAGAAATTATATTTGAAAAATCAAAATCTCCTTTTACTGTCTGAAGATTTACTGGAATTTGAACATATGCTGAATTAAATGTAGTCAAAGAATTTGAAATATTTGTAACAGTATTTTTAATACCAAATGAATTTAATGAATTAATCATAAATGAATTATCTTCACCAGCGAGGGTTGTAAACACCTCAAACGATTTTATTTGGTTATTTATACCAGTATATAAAGTATGATGAGATAGTTTACCATCTAATATGTCATTTGTATTATTTCCGCCACTTATCATTAAAACTGGGTTTTTTTCACAAATTGAGTTAGCAAACCCGTTTGCGGCAGATAAACTTCCAACCATGGAGCCTACAACAACATATGTAAATGGTTTTGTTCTAGCAAAGCCTTCTGCCATATATGAAGCATTTAATTCATTACGACAACCAATAAATTTGACTTTTTCTTCTAACATAGCGTCTAAAATAGGCATATTGAGGTCACTAGGCACACCAAAAAATATATCTATTCCATTTTGTAACAAAATTTTTGAAAATAAAATACCTAAATTAATTGTTTTTTTTTGTTTTTTTGTTTTATATTGTATTCCTTTTGGTTTTTTGTTTTTTTTTGTTTTTTTATTTGAGTTCATTTTATACAATATATAACGATAATATAATAACAAAACAGAAACTCCTTGAATTTTATCAGGGTTTAATATTTTTTGATGCCACAACTATCTCTTTTGCTACTTTTTTTATAATCTTATTTTCCTTTTCTATGTCATTATCACCTTTTCCGCCCATCGACTCTATTAATAAGTTATTATACGTATCAGAATGTTTTGAATGAGACTTGACACAATCGGGATATTTATCCTTAAACTCAAACAATTGCTTGGAGTTCTTTTGTGCGATGCGTTTAATTGCACAACGAATCTTTGGATTCCCATCTGTTTCCTTATTCCACGTATTTTCATCTTTTACGTATAATATTTCTCTCTTTATATCCGTACAATGTACCGGCCTTACATGAACATCCAAATCCTTTAAGTTCTTTATAATTATATTCGACATTCCATTTATATAGCCCACATCGCCCATATTCACTAAATCTGTTAATTGTAGCTGAATAGAATTGACAAAATCAGTAATATTCATGGCATCTTTACAGGTTTCATTGAGAAAAAATTGCAAATTAAACGTTTTATTATGGGAATTTGTTGTCGTATTATGAGTGCCATTTTTGATGACTTCCATCATTTGATTTTGAGTATCTACAATTATATTCTTCAACTCGCTATTTTCTTTTAAAACCTCTTGATTCGCTTTTAGTACTTCACTATTTTGCTTTAATACCATCATGACAAAATCCTTATTAAATACATGCTCAGGTTGATGCTGATGCTGATGTGATGAATTACACGATTTTTTGTGTTTATAATAACTACTGTCATGTTTGTATATCTTACCACAACTGCATTCAAACTGTTTGGAACTTTTTGGAACGTTTTTACTAGCATTTCCTAGCATTTTACTAGCATTTTCGCGTTTTTGATGTTTAGGTGTGGACAAATGTCTTGCATATTGACTTTTCCTTGCCGTATAATAGTCACAACTATCACAATAAAACTTACAGGAACTTTTTGGAACTTCCGAACTAGCCATTACTTGCCTATAATTACTAGTAACAAAAGTTCCTAAATTCTTTTCCGCATAAGCAATAAAATAAATTTTAAAAATTATGCTGACAAACACGAAAACTTTTATTTAGTCACCTTACCTTAATTTTTTTTATGGTCACAACAAATTTTTTTTCCAAGATGTATTTCCCAAATGTCGTTTTTGGACATTTATTTTTGTCCTTTTTTCAAAATTCCAAAAAAGTCTTGGAAAAAAAAGTCAACTATTTTATATAATAAATTCTCAAAGTAATTTAAATAACTCATTTTTATTTGAGTTATAATTTTGCAAGTATTAAATCCGATATGAGAAACTAGGTGCATCCGCAAGGGAATAGATTGGATTGAGTTAAATGCGTGTACGTAATATACTTAAGGAATTAATATATTGATATATTAATGGGGGTTATATTAAATTGCGGTAAAGAATCATTATATATATCATTATTAAATTGGTCAAACTTTAAAACTCTACTAACTAAATTAATAATCATGCAACTGGTTAAACCATTACACCTTTACACCCTTTTAAATCTAAAAAAATCATATCATACAAATGCTATCATTTTTTGTATGAGAGAAATAAAGTTTATTTCTAGCTATATTTTATGAGTAAATCAAGGAAAAAACTATATGCTGATTTAGAACTATCCAAACAGATTATTCCTGAAAGTACCGAATTAGATGAAGATAAAAAACCCTCTGTAGGTAAAAAGGCGAATAAATTGAGACAACAAACAGAATTACATAAACCCATTCATGGCATGTCACAATATGAGAGAACATATGCGTACGCTGAATTGGCAAGAATACACAAGGACAAACAATCGGCTGGCAAAAGACGGCGTACCAAAAATAAATCGGTCAAACGCAAGTCTAGAAAAACACGCCGAAAACGAGGAGGTGAAACAGATGCAGAAATACGTACGCGTAGAAAAAACGAAATTTAGGATAAAAAACTCAATGCTATTGAAAACGGTCAATATATACACCCAGATAACAGAGGCAAAATAGTCAATCAAAATTTAGATATACACAAGTTAAATACACACTATAACGATGATATGACTTTTGCATCAGCAGAGGCAGATGGTCTTACATTTGGTGGAAAAAAGAGAAGAAAGACGCGTAAAGCATGCTTTTAATAGTTTATTTACTACTTAATGTATAAATTTATTCCATAATATATATATATATGGATGATTATATTAACAAGTTTGATTCATTCAAAAAAATAATGGTATACAATTTTGAGTTTGGACGGGGCGGAATAGGAGATTGTATTAAATTTTTTGTGTTTATTTTGGAATTATGTATGAAAAACAATACAAGATTATATTACAAAAAGAATAATCTGGAAATCGAAAACTATATTAAAATATGATAAAATGTATATTGATGAACATAGCATTTCCCTATTAGATTGCGTTGAAATTGTAACACCACAAATGTATTATGCAACACAGACTTATAATTATAGTATATATATTAAGGATGTATTTTTCTTTACAGATGAAGTAAAAATAAATTGTAACAAGTTATTTTCGGCAGATATACTCAGTTACAAATCTATACATTTAAGGTTGGGAGATAAATTTTTGGAAACAGACATGTGCTTTATAGACTGTACAGATGATGTGCGTTCATTTTCAGAAGAAAAAATACATAACTTTATTGAAGAAAATTATAAGCACAATATTTTTTTTTGTTGCGATAACAACGAATATAAACTTAAAATTAAAAAAAAGTATAATAATATTATTATAACAAATTGTGATATAGGACATACTAGTTTATGCAACACTACGACAACCCAAGTATTAGATGCAATCACAGAATTTTATATACTGACAAATTCGGTAATGATTTTTGCTGCTTCGCCATCTGGGTTTTCCATAACAGCATCAAAATTTAATAAAATTCCTTTAATCATATGTTAAATGACTAGAACCGTAAATATTATTGTGTATAAAATGTATTAATGTTGTAGTTTAATTATTATAATAATTTTATGCAAATCTATTATAATATAAAAATGTCCAAACCAAGTTACGTATATCTTTTAGTATGTAGTGATAATAGTACATATGTTGGAGCTACTATAGACCTTGACCATCGGCTTCGTCAACATAATAAAGAAATAAAAGGAGGTGCTCATGCGACTAGTGCGAAAGTGGATAAAGGAGAATTTTGGACTCGAGCATGTCATGTTTCAGGATTCCCCACATGGCAATCGGCACTGCAATTTGAATGGAGATGGAAACAATTATCTCGAAAAATATCCTCTAAAATGTTTCCATTAGAGAGAAGAATGGAGGCACTCAAAGGATTATTGGCACTTGATAAATCGACATCTTTGGCAATACCTTTTATTGAGTGGCCAAGCCCGCCCGAACTCCATTTAGAGATAGAAGAAGTTAAAAAATACTATGAAATTAAATAAATACGTTGAATAGTTAATAATATATATATTTATATATTAATTATGTCTGCAAAAGAAAATATTACTGATATTATTGCAAAACGGAATAAATTTCAAGCGTTCATTAATCTTAATGACCGTTTAAAAGCTGAATCGCAAAATCATACAGTCGATATGACAATATATACAACCACACAAAAACTTATTCAGATTCTTAATAATAAAATAATGATATTAAAATCATTAAATTCTGTAGATAAATCAGAACCCACTATTGAGGCTGAAGCACCGAAGCCAATAGAACGTCCGGACAAAGCTAATTCAATCCGTAATATTCTAGCAATCCAAGTTAAAAACAAAATGTATTTTGAAAACTCAAAAAATGTACTGATTGAAACACACACCAATGTTGTAAATACTCTAAATACACTAATAAATATTCAACCAAATCAAAATATTAAATCAGAATTAATAGAAAGAGTAACGCAGACGGCAGCAAATTATTTAAAAATACAAAATAATATAGAATTTAGGTTAAATAAATTTATAGAATTACAAAAAAAAATAATATCTTCAATTGAATCTAACAAAGATATTAATACCCAAAAAAATATAAGTGACTCTTGCATAAAACAGTTTAATGAGTTGAAAGAATTTATTATTAAATGTACATCAGAATCACGAGAGGTATTTCAAATATTAAGTGTACGGTTGGATAAGATAATACGTCAAGAAGCCATCAAACAAGAAGCTATCAGACAAGAAGCTATCAAACAAGAAGCTATCAGACAAGAAGCTATCAGACAAGAAGCCATCAAACAAGAAGCTATCAGACAAGAAGCTATCAAACAAGAAGCCATCAGACAAGAAGCCATCAAACAAGAAGCTATCAGACAAGAAGCTATCAAACAAGAAGCCATCAGACAAGAAGCCATCAAACAAGAAGCCATCAGACAAGAAGCCATCAGACAAGAAGCTATCAGACAAGAAGCCATCAGACAAGAAGCCATCAAACAAGAAGCCATCAGACAAGAAGCCATCAGACAAGAAGCTATCAGACAAGAAGCCATCAGACAAGAAGCCATCAGACAAGAAGCTGATAAACTGTTAATTGAAAAATGTCCACTAGATTTTTATAATGTGTATAAATTAAGTGATGATATGTTAATTAAAATTAATAATAATATTAAAAATTTTACAAAATATATTGATAGATATAAAAATATTTTATTTATATGCGGAGATTATCCTGGATATGGAGGAGCAGCTACAAACAGTTTTAGATTGTCAACGTATTTAGAAAATAATGGCCATAATACATATTCTATTTTTTTTAATTATGAGGTAGAATGTGATATAAAATACGGTCATTTTTCAAATTATTGTATAATAGATAATAGTGAATTTAAAACAACCGTAAGTAATCTTTCGTTTAAACCAGATTTAATTATTTTAAAATCACCAATTGCTATAAATATGAAAACATTAATAAATAATTGCCCTATATACTATTTAATTGGAGGAATATATTTAAATGACCTAGACAAAAATTATAATTTATTAAATAATAAAATAGAACAAGATAAATATATTAATAAAAGTGTATTGTTGCAAATTACATACTGTGACAAATCTTTTTGTAATAGCTTACATACTCAACAAATTTTAAAAGAATATTATGAATTCAATATTGAGTTATTTTATAGTTCTTTTATCCAATATTATAATGAGAATATAATTAATTATAATGATTTTGAAAAAAGGAAATATGAATATGGTTTAATTGTTAGTAATTTTAATAGAAAAATAAAAAATGTAGAAGAAAGTATACATTTTTTGAAAGATAAACAAAATGTTATATTAATTGGGAAGGGAAGTTCAAATTACAAATCGTACGGGTTTGAATGTGTGGAATTAGTTGAAGAAGATAAAATGCCAAATTATTATAAAGACATAAAATATATTCGTCAAGATAGTTTTTATGAATCGTGTAGTAATGTTAAAGTAGAAGGGTTGTTTAATGGATGTAAAATAAAATCCTGTAAAAAAATATTGTTTGCTTCTGGAGATTATCCATTTAATGGAGGTTCTGCTACTAATATATATATGTTATCGTTGTGGTTAAATAGATGTACACAATATGACAGTTATTGTATATTTAATTATATACACTATTTAGATAAAATACAATTAGACCCTTATAATTGCAAAAATGTATATCAAATACAAAATTGGAATAACAAGTTAATTAAAACAGAATTAATTAAATTTTTAAATGGAGTGCCCGATATAATTTATGTTAAAAAAACAATTGTGGGTCATAAATTGGAAGTATTATTTCCAAATAGTACAATATATTATCTATTATCAAGTGTATTGGACTCTGAAAATAACTGGTATAAATATGACAATATAAATACAAATTATTTGTATAATAAAGAATTAATTCCATTATCTATAAAAGTTTTGACTGAAAATAATAAGAAAATAATAGTAAATAGCAATTTGGCAAAACAAATTTTATTAAATTACAATACAAATGTAAATATAAGTATAGCATATACATCATTTGTGAATAACAATTTTAATTTTAATAATAATTTTATCAGTGATAATTATTGGAATAATAGACCATTTGATATTTGTTTTATATCTTCTTCTTGTGATAGATCAACCAAAAATATAAAATTATTTATAGACATAATAAAAAATCCACAATTTAAAGATAATAAAAAATGTATTATTGGTGATAATTCAAGACAATTTTCATATATTGATAATTGTACATGTGTTAATAGAATAAGTGGATGTGAAATTATAGATTATTTAAAAAAAACAAAATTGGTAATTATTCCATCTAAATATGATTCAATGCCAAATGTTATGTTTGAGGCTTTACAAAGTCAATGTAACGTATTAATATCTAGTAATGTAGGTGGAACTGAAATTTTAGTAGATTCATGTATAGCATCATCATTAGATGAATTTATACAAAAAACAAGCACGTTAATTAAAAATAAAATAGAGTGTATAAATAATTCATTTAAGTATTCTGAAACCCAATTATTAACAGATTTAAAATTATAATAATAACAACAACATATATAATTTTAATTCTTATTAAACCATTCCAACCAACAATTAAATATTTTTTATATTTTTTGAAATATAATTAATTCATTATTATGAACTATGTCATATTTATAACTTTCTTTATAACTTTCTACAATATTTAAGCAAATTTTTAAACAACTTATTTCTAGCCCCAATGTTTTGGAGGTATAATTATAAAATATTATTTTTAAGTTGTTGTTTAACATTTCAATAATATATTTTTCAAACAAAATCATATGTTCTCCATATAATCCAACGCTATTTACGCATAATATATATTCTATATTTTTTATTTTATAATCAATGTTTATAAAATTATCAATAATCGTTTCACAAGAATTATGTAAATCTTCGTTTATATAATTACTTATATATCCTCGTCCCGCATCTATATCATTAATTAAACAATTTTTAAATCCTAATAAGTTTAAAGCATGAGATAACTGTCCAATTCCCGCAAATAATTCAATAATTATTGCATTTTTATTGATATTATTTAAAATATATGAGCACATAGTTATGTCCCTACCATCTAAAATAAAATTATTTTTAATTCTTTCACTATAATAATTTGCAAAAGAATTATTACCCAAATTAAATAATTTTAAACATGAATGTAGAATAAATTTATTACATAGTTCAATATTAAAATTAATGGTTTCAATTTCTGGATTAAATATAATAATTTCATTTTCAGGTTCATTACTTTCATATAAAAATTCAAAATAGGGATAATTGTCATGTGTATTATAATAATTAATTGTACATATAATTTCTACAGAATTGTTAATAACATCAGTTAATATGCTTTCCTCGCCGTTAAAAAATCTTACTTTATTAATATTACATTTAGTTTCAATATTAAAAGTTATTTTATACGGTTTTCTAGATAATTTATTAACATCATTTTTACAAGAATTATTATTTATAAATGATAATTTTGGTGTAAAATACAAATAACAACATTTGCCTTGTGTTAAACCTATTTTATATTTAATTACATTATTTGTTTCATCTAAAAATGTTTGCATTTTATAATCATATATATCTCCTAATTTTTGTATAGTATCTATAGTATGACTAAAATGATATTTAATTCTAATAGGAGTAATTTGTTGCAAATTGTTTTTAAGCATATAATTTTCATACATGGTATAAATAGAACAAAACTTATAGTTTTTATTATTTATATTTAAATAATTTATTAAACTAGATAAAAATGGATTAAACATTTCATGGTCCCATTGATGTGTTTGTAATCTAATATAGCAATCATCATTATTTTGTTCGCAATTATTAATATGTTGTTCAATTGAATTTAAATTTGGGAGTATTTCTGGAAATTCCAATAAATTGCAATTAAAACATAATTTTGTTGTATATTCGAGATTATTTACATAATGAATATGTGAAGTATCAATTATAAAGTTTAGTTCATACAATAAATTTAACAAATTATCATTTACAATATGATTTCCTCCTTTATATGCATAAATAATTTTCTGTTTTGCATTTATATTTTCTAAAAAAAGTTCAATATTTGTTTTTGGAATTAATATTCCATTACCTATATAATCTTCAATATTATTACTTATTGTTGTATTGCTATCTGAATTAAATGAATAGGGATGGTTTAAATGCGAATGTAATCCAATTTCACAACCATTATTAACAAATTTTTCTAACATATTTTTATGATATTGTGTTATTCTCGATTCAGCCTCATTAATAAATAATGTTGTTCCACTAAAAACATTTAATTGTTTAAAATGTTCAAATATGATATTTAAATCATTTAAAGCTTTGGTTTCTTTGTCTATTACTTTATCAGTTATACATTTGTTTAATACACCATTACAAGAAATAAAACGCGAATATACACTATCCATGTCCACTGAAATTCCTAGATATATCATATATATATATCATATTTTATTTATAAGTTCAAATGGATATGCATTAAAATCGTATTCATAAGTATAATATAACGGATATATAAATCCTACTAAGCAATAATATTTTACATCTTTTATAGGTATAAAATTTTTATCAATAGACAAATTGACTGTATTAACATTTTTTAATCTATTTAAATTATCTAAATTATCCATATTTACATGTTGGTCAATCATATTTTTTTTACAATTTTCATCATGTAAATCAAAATTATTATTAAATTTAATGCATTTCATTTTATTAAAAAACAAATCTATATCTTTTTCTAAAAAAGTAATAATATAAATTATATTTAATAATAACATGTTGAAGTCAAACATTGTAATATATCTAATAAATATACCTGTTTCATAAAACAGGTTATTGTTACTCAAATTAGAGATAGGATTATAAATTTCATGAGCAATTTTAGCACTTCTACAAAAAATATCCATATTTGAGTAATTTTTTTGATGAAACCCGATAGGATTTTCATCACTTTTAATTATTAATTTTAAACTGTTAATTAAATGTTTTATTTCTCTATCTATAGCAAACATATTGTTGTTAGTATACGACATGTTATGTTGCTTCGTTAATTTAATATTAAATATTTTTATTCCACACAATAAATAATCAGAAGTAACCCCAAAATTATAATCTATTAATGTAAAACAATATTGCCATACATTTAAGTCTTGTGTTAATATTGTGTTATACATTTTTTCAACAGAGTTATTATCAATAAATATCATATCTTCATCCATTTGAATTGTATAATTAGTGGTACATCTATTAATCATTGAATTCAAAGCATCATTTGGCGGTAAATTTTTTATAATATTTATTATACAATCGGTATTTTGTTGTAAAGCACTTTCTAAAGCATATTTAAATTGTTCGTTTCCTATTGTAGGAATACTAATGGTAACTTTTGGGGCATTACCTTTATAAATAGTATAATTATCATCATAATTTATCTGATTAAATAAAAATGTTCTAATATCATCTATTGTTGTATTTAAAATATTATTTATTATTACTCTAGAAACGTATTTATCTTTATCGTCAAATTTACAAAATTCAATATTAGGTAAATCCATAAATATTTCATAATTATCACACACTAAAATATTAGGTAAAAAATTATAGTAATTAAATATATCTCTTATTTTAAAATATTCTGGAGTGTTATAAGTACAATTTTTAATAACAACAGTAATGTAATATTTTTGCCCATTAAAATTATTATAATTTGCATATTTTAATTTTCTTAAATTATGTTTTAATTTTATAATAGAATATTCTCTATTATTATACCTGGGGTCTGTGGTGTCTGATGATGAAAAATATAATGTATTCGATTGCCATATACAATATTTTCCTTTACCTTCATTACGAATTAAATCATGACTAGTAACAACATATCTTAATGGTTTATTGTCCTCTAATAATGTAAAACTAGATTTATTAAAATATTTTAATCCAGGAAAATTTATGTTAATTTCTGCTTTATACCCATAGTTTTGGTCATGTTTAATATCTGATTTTTTAACAATATAATAATTTTCATAGGAATTTGTCGGTTTAATTAAAAGTTCGTCAAAATTGACCCTTAAATTATTGTTAATATCTGTTACTTTTTTTTGTCTAATATTTTGTTTTTGTGTTTCTGTTAATTTATTGAAATTAATTCCATTCGGATTTGGACCCGTAAATCCACAACCAAATCCAGTTTTTTGATTTTTTTCATATGGAAAATTATTGATTATTAAATAATTATCTAATGGTGCCTTATAATTTTTATTTTTTAATTGAGGCGATAACCATAAGAATTCTTGAACAACATATTTATCTAAAAAAGGATAACGGCCTTCTATTCCATAAGTTCCAGCAACGTATTCTTCTTTCATTAAATATGCTCGTTGAGCATTCCCAAAAAAATTTTTCCACGGAAAAATATCGTTCAAGTTGTCGGGAAAATAACCACCAATAGTACTATGTTCAAAATATTTAAATCCATTAAAACCATAATCACTAAAAATTTCGTCGGCTCCACTTCCAGATAAGTAGATTTTTTCATTTTTTTGTTTGGCTAACGAACATATATAAGAACATCCAATTGCACCATTATCATTTGTTAGTAATTGTCCATGTTTCCTAAAATTAATTATTTTTAACAAAGATTCTGCATCATTATTATTATAATTTTGTTGTTTAATTAATTTATTATATTTATCCACCTCTCCATTATCAAAATTTAAAACATATTCTTCACAATTTTCTTTCAAATATTCATTAGATTTTAAAAATTCGTGCCTTTCTAATTCAAATATATGTACATTTTTAATAATTTTAGCCCTTTCTTCAAGTACTTGTTTATCTTCTACGTTAGCAATCGAATATGCCGAAAACTCAATATTTTGTTTATTTAATTCACAAGCAATTGTTCCACTATCATACCCGCCGCTCATCCCTATAAAAATACCACATTTCGCATATTTTGTTCTTTTTTTAATTGATTCGCTAAAAGCTTTATTCCAATCGTCAAAATTATTTTTATATTGATTTAAATCAAATGTATGGACTCTTTTTTCTTCAATTATTTTAATATTTTTTAAATCCAATATACAAGTTTTATTTGCTAAAAGTTGATAATTATTTGTTAAACCAATGCGATCTAAACAAGATTTATATGTTGAAATACCAAACTCTTTGTTGTTATAACCGACCCATAACGGTCTTGTTCCAAATATATCTGTTGAATAAATCAATCTATTTTTAGCAAAATCAACTAATATAATAGCAAACTCTCCATCTAATCTAGAAATAAAATCACTACCATATTTCTCATACAATGGTATCAAACACTCTCCATCTGTTTGATAATTTCCAAACTCTTTGAAATTATATATTTCACCATTAAAAATACATATTATATTTTCATCATCACTTTTAAATGGTTGTATAGTTGGTGGTCCAGTCATGCTTAATAATGTATGTATAAAAGTATAATTGTTAATTACTACTCTATTATTATAATCAGGACCACGTTTTTTTAAAAATTTTAATATATTATCTAAATTGTAAATATTAATAAATTTGTTTGTAAATAATATTCCACACATATATTATAATATATGTATGATAATTTATTTATATTTAACGGGAAATCATCAATTTTGGAAAAGTTTTATTTGAAATACCCTCATTTTAATCATTTAAAGTTTATTAAAGATAATAATTTAAAAATACACACAGAAGATGAATGTATAAATTATATATTAAATAATGCAAATGTAGATATTATTGAAAGTGCTTATATACAACCATTTACATTTGATAAATATGTTAATATATATATAGGTAAATGTGTTAAACAAGAATATTATTATTTAACAAATGAAATTAATTTTAGTATGATTAATATAAAGCCTACGCAGTTAGATTCATATAATGATAATATTACATATTTAATTATAGATAGTATACATTTAAATAATGAAATAAATATTAAATATATAAATAAAATTATTTTATATATAAATTCTGTTATTGAAGAAAACATGTTTTATTTAATTAAAAAATACAATATTCAATATTATATTATTAACAATAATATAAATTTAAAAACAGAGTTATTAAATACAATCGAAGAGTATAAATTAATATTAGACAGTGACAATTTTGATGATTGTTTTAATAAAATATATAATTATAAAAAAAAATACATCAGTATACCTGAAAATAAAATAATTAATTTTGAAGAATTTTATGACTTTGAATTATTAATTTATGTAAAATCTATGAATAATGTTTTAAATATTGTGTGTAATAATGTTTTATACAACCAAAATGTAATTCCTGGTATATTAAATAAAATATTTATAAAAATTAAAAATACTAATATAATTGATATTAAATTTAATGAACCAAATATTTTATATAAAACTTTTCATTATAGAAAAGAAAACGAACCAATTAGACAATTATATTTAACAAGTAATTTATACGGATATAAACAAGATAATAGAATTCATGTTTCACATAATTTGTGTGATTATAATGATATAGACAAACCTGCATTTTTTTATGGAATGGTTAGACTTGAAGACATTCAGACAATAATAAATCATAAAGGGAAAAAATATATAATTTTTAGTGGGGGAGATATTGATGTGATATATCATATCAATAAAAATACAAATTGTACAAAAAATAGACTTAGTTATATAAAACAATTACAAGAATTAGATGAAATTTATTACATACCGCGTTCTAGTTTTATGATAAATGATATGAAACTATTAAATTACAAGTATACATATATACCTTTTTTTGCCGATACATTTTCTTGTTATATTCCAAAACCAAAGGGCAATAATATATATTATTATACATATCCAGATTATCAAAAATATTTATATGGAGATTTAATAGTTGATGAAATTAAAAAAAGATTACCACAATATACTATATTAAAATTAACACATCCAAAAGCTTATTTTGCAAATAAAGAATATTGTGAACAAAACAATATATCCACATGTGAAAATAATGATGACTTAATTAAAATATATCAACAGTGTTTTATATTTTTACGATTGACAAATCATGATGGAATTGCAAATTCAGTATTAGAAATGGGACTATTGGGCATAAAAACTATTTACAATGATACATTATGTCCTTCAGCATTACAATATAAAAATATAAACGATATTGTAAATCACATTAAAAATGAGAGCAAAACTATTGGAACTATAAATTATGATTTAATCACTAATGTCAAAACATTTATTAAAAATAAACCAGAAATTCATAATACATTATATTATGAAACTTAACCCTTTCCAATCCACATATTTTTATTGTTTGTTTATAAAACAATACAAATTTATTTTCTTATGTATTATGTAACAAAATATTTATATATTATGTAACAAAATATTTATATATTATTAGCGTGTTTTTACTAAGTTACAAATATGTAAGTTATGGTGTGAAAGGGTTAATACTTTGTATATGAACATAATATATGTTTAATAATATTAATATTTGTATTCGCTTCATCAATAGTTATTAGAGGGTCACATTTTAATAATATTGCTGTTTCAAATAATTGCTTAGCATTAGGTAAATCTATATCAGGTTTATATTTTTCTAATGCTTTTTCTTTATAAACCACTCCACATGAACCTATTTGACAAAAAACGCCATTTTTATTAATTTGTTCAATCAATTCATCTCTTGAAATTTTAATTTTTTCAAGTTCTACAAAAAAATAGTATTTATAATAACTATGAAAAATATTATCAGAAGGTATAGTTAACCTTACTCCATCTATATCTTTTAAATTTTCATTATAGATGGAAGCTATTTGTCTTCTATGTTCAACCCAACCAGATAATTCATCTAACGCTTCAATTCCTATGGCTGCTTGAATCGGTAACATTCTCCAATTAGTGCCTATTTCTTCATGCAACCATCTAAATCCTTTTTCGGGTGGTTTATTAAAAACAGTATCATAACCTTTTCCATGGTCTTTTAATGACCATGCACGTTTATATAGTTCTAGATTATTGGTTGTCACCATTCCTCCTTCTCCACCAGTCGTAATAATTTTATCTTGACAGAAAGACCAAGCATTAATATCTCCCCATGACCCAGCATATTTATTGTTATATTTTGCTCCATGTGATTGGGCACAATCTTCAATTACCCAAATATTATTTTCTTTGCAATAGTCGCAAATTTCTTCCAAATCACAAGGCCATCCAGCCAGATGAACCAATATAACTGCTTTTGTTTTTTTAGTTATACCTTGTTTAATGGTTTCTAAGGTTATATTTTGTGAATCTAAATCAACCTCCACAAATACGGGTTTAATTCCATACCAAGCTGCACAAGTTGCTGATGCTAAAAATGTTCTACATGTAACTATAATTTCATCTCCTTCTTTTAAATCCAATGTTTTTAAACATAATTCGAGAGCAACCGTGCCATTAAAAACAGCGACAGAATATTCACATCCAAAATAATTAGAAAACTTATCTTCAAATTCTTTCACAACTGGATTTGTCCATTGATTAACCTTTCCTGATTTCAAAACTTCAGAAACTTTTGAAATCATACTATCTGTAAATTGTGGCCAAATATTCATTATATATTATAATCAATAATAATAAATTTATATTTTATATTATCTTTCCAGGATTTCCAACAATTTTACAATTATTTTCAATATCTCTAATTATAACACTTCCAGCTCCAACAGTACAATTATTACCAACATTTAAACATTGAATGACCGTAGCGTTTGCTCCAATAAATGAACAAGAACCAATATTTACTTGTCCGCAAATTGTCGTTTTTGGACATATACTTGTAAAATCCCCAATGTTTGTCTCATGGTCAATAGAAGCGCCAGTATTAATTATACAATGTTTTCCTATACTTACATCAGGTTGTATAATTGCTCCAGCAAATATAACTGTTCCAATATCTATTTTTACTTTTTTAGAAATAATCGTTTTTGGATGAATTAATATTTCCCAATTTAACAATATATTTGTTTCATATATTTTTTTTCTAACTACATCATTGCCAATTGCAATAACATAACAATCAACACCTGTTGAACAATTAATATCGTTAATTTTTCCTAAAATTGGAATAGTTTCAAAAAGCCCTTCTTTATAATCATCATATATTCCAATAATTTCATAATTGCCAATCTCATAAATAATATCTATTATTACTTTAGCGTTGCCTCCACATCCAATTATGCCTATTTTTTTCATCATATTATTATTTATATGATGAAAAAATCTTTAAATGTATTTATAATTTCTTCACCTAAAAAATAAGTTGCATTAATCATATTGTCAAATTTAAAAATAAATTCTTCACAATTAAAATCATTTTCCTGTTTTAATTTCATAATTTTTTTATTATCAGTAGGAGAGACATTTTCGCCATTGCACAATAATTCTTCATATAATTTCTCTCCCTTTCCCAATTGTGTAAAAACAATGTCAATTTTCTTATTCAAAAATAAACTTTGGCTTGTTCGTAAACAACCATACCACATATAGATGATGGTATTGTTCTAATATATACAGGCAAAATGCCTTTCCATAAATTTAAAATACCATATTTTGCAATTCTATTTTTAATAATTTTATTTAAATCCAAATTATTATTAACTTGTTGCTCAACTTTTAATGTTTCGAGAGGATATGTAATTGTCCAAACAGATATACCAGCTACTGAAGAATTTATTACTGATTGTTTTGTATCATTACCATAACGATTTCTTAAATTTCCATAAATTCCTAGATATATTGATGTTCCTAATATAGACCGTAATAATTCTGGTTTAAAACCATATGCTAATTTTGTATAATTATGTTTATTTACAATAGTTTTTATAAGTTGTGTTAAACTTGTATTTTCTTTATTTAATATAAAATTAGCGGTAATATAATTACTTGGTAATACAAATATTGAACTTATAATACCACACACACCACCAGATATAAATGGATTATATTGTTTATTTAATACCTCATAAATTTTAAATTGTATAGCTCTATCTATTGGAACTGTAATTAAAGGTATAGTTACTCCCTTGTATAAATGCTTGTATGATTTTTGTTTAAAAAAATCTCTTATAGTTTCAACTTTGTTAGTTTGTAAATGTAATCTAACATTGTCAAATGGATGTGATATTAATACTCTTGTAATTCCTTGTAAAAATCCTGGAATTAAATCCATATTTATGTATAAAAAATTATATTTAAACAGTTTATTTATTTTATTTTAATTACTGGAGAACCAACATATACACCTGATTCAGTTATATTTTTATTAACAACAGAATTCATTCCTATAACAACATTATCGCAAATGTTAATTTTGTTTCTTAATACACAGCCTGTTGCTAAAAAAACATGTTTACCAATATTCATGTCTCCAGATATATGAACTCCAGCACCAGTTGTTAAATAATCATTTATTGTTGTGTCATGTCCTATTGTTGTATTTACATTTACATGTGAAAACTCACCTATATTTATATTTGTTGATAAAACAGAACCATAACCAATAATAGAACCTTTGCCAATAACAATTGTTTTTTTATCGAATAGTTTTGCATTCTTATCTATATACGTAAAATATTCGGTATTTGACGGTAATAAATTAACTATGCTATTTCTTATCTTAGAATCCGCTATACATATTAATATCTTATATTTATTTACATCCAGATTTTCAAACGGCTTTACTATATTTTTAATATCGTTTGTAATAAATTTTTCATTAATAAAAATATCATAACTGTTTTTTTTTAATCTACACATAATTTCTCTTGCGAATCCACCATATCCAATTATTCCAATTTTTTTAGTATTATACATCGTTATATGTTTAATAAAGAACTGTATTTAAATAGGTATTATAATTATTTATATTCAACGACTATATCTTTAAACATATTTATAATTTCTTCACCTGAAGAATAAGTTGTATTAATCATATTGTCAAATTTAAAAATAAATTCTTCATAATTAAAATTATTCCCTTGTTTTAATTTCATAATTTTCTTATTATCAGTAGGAGACACATTTTCGCCATTGCACAATAATTCTTCATATAATTTCTCTCCCTTTTCCAATTGTGAAAAAACAATGTTAATTTTCTTATTTGAATATAAATTTATCATATTAATTGCTAAATCATATATTTTTACAGGTTTACCCATATCAAATAATAAAATTTCATTTGCTTTACCAATAAAGCAAGCTTGTAAAATTAATTTTGCTGCTTCAGGTATTGACATAAAATATCTTATAATATCAGGATGTGTTATTTTAATTGGTTCATTATTATTAATATTTTTAATGAACAAAGGAATTACGGAACCAGAAGAACCTAATACATTACCAAATCTTGTTATAACAAATTCTGTTTTGTTTTGTTTATAATTCATATAACTAACATATAATTCGGATATTCTTTTTGAAGCACCCATTACGCTTGTTGGATTTACTGCTTTATCTGTAGAAACCATCACCATTTTTTTGACATTGTATTTAATAGATAAATCAGATACATTCTTGGTACCTATTATATTTACACGCAAAGCCTCTTTGGGGTTTTCTTCAATTATAGTTACATGTTTATATGCAGCACAATGAAACACAAATGTTGGTTTTAGTGTATCAAAAACATGCTCTAAATGGAGTATGTCATTAATGTCTCCTAAAATATAATTAACATTATTAGTTTGATGTTTTTGACTTAATTCATTTTTAATATGAAATATACCGCACTCGTAGTTATCATATACTATTAAGTTATTTACATCAATTTCTAATAATTGTCTTACAACTTCACTTCCAATAGACCCGCAACCACCAGTTATTAAAATTTTACTGTCCTTCAAATAATTATATACTTCAGTATTATTAATATCAATAGGTTTTCTGTTTAATAGTTTATTAAAATCGATTTGTTCTGTAACTAAAAAATTCTGTTTCATTGAATTAAAATAATCTATTGTTTTTAGTATTCCTATTTCAAAACTTATTTTAGGCTCATATCCTAACATTTCACGTGCTTTACTAATGTCTGCGTTTGAATGAGGAACGTCTCCTTTTCTTGTGTCATAAAATATCGGTTCAATATTTAATTTCAATGTTTTTTGAATAATATTGAATAACTCTAAAATAGTCGTTTGTCCACCAGCGCCAATATTTACCGCTCTTCCAAAACCTTCTTTATTTTCGGTTAGCATTGCTAATACATTTGCTTGAACTACATTATCAATATATGTAAAATCTCTTGAAAAACTACCATCACCATTTATTTGTGGTACTTTTCCGTCTTTCATTATTTGAATAAATTTGGGGATTACAGCCGCATAAACACCATTTGGGTCTTGTCTTGGTCCAAATACATTAAAATATCTTAAACCAATACATTCCATTCCATAACACTTGCTAAATACACCGCCGTATATTTCATCAATTGCTTTTGTCGCAGCATAAGGGGATAATACATTCCCAGTATTTTCTTCTACTTTTGGTAATCTTTCATCGTCGCCATAAACCGATGAAGAAGAAGCA
>Ga0315283_10000441_pt1 | contig 30580 bp, 17 predicted proteins | sample YL17G09_0_MG_FD_204541 | JGI IMG/M metagenome (GOLD analysis project Ga0315283, IMG submission 204541) | Sediment microbial communities from Yellowstone Lake, YNP, Wyoming, USA - YL17G09_0 | ecosystem: Environmental > Aquatic > Freshwater > Lake > Sediment | place: USA: Wyoming | collected...
GCCCCGCCCCCCCCGGCGCAAACGGACACACGGGGTGGCGACAGTCTTTACACAACCTCCAGCGTCCCTCTGGGGCGGCCGTCGGGCCCCCAGGAGAGGCGCGCGCGCACCCTCAGCGGCGCGGCCGCCTCTCCCCTTAGTACCAGCACAGCGTGCGGCCCCGGCGCGGGGCCGCCGCCTGGGTCGGGCGCGCACGCGTGCCGCGCGCCGGGCGCGGCGTCCAGGGCGAGCCAGGCGGCGACGGCGTGGATGCGGGTGGGGGTGTCGTCGAGTGCGCGCAGCACGGCATCGCCCTCTATCTCCCCCGCTTCCCCCAAAAAATCGAGCTCGTACACGGTCTCGCGCGTCGTCGCGTCCCGGGTGGCGCCACACTGCCACGCAGCCCGCGGGAGCAGGGCGTTGGGGGAGGCGCCCGCGCGCGCGGCGGCGTCCAGCACCCCCATGTCCACGCCCTGCACGCTGCCCAGAGCGCCGCGCGTGCGGTATAAGTCGGGAGCGTGTAGGCCTACGAGGACGAGGCGGGCGGAGGAGGGCGAGAGCGTGGCGGTGGGCGCGAGCGCGCCGGCCGCGACCAGCGCGTCCTTGGCCCGCCAGAAGCGCAGGCAGTCCCAGGGCAGGCCCTCGGTGTCGGCATAGTGTGGCTCCGCTAGCAAGGCGATGGCGGCAGGGGAAGCGTCCGTCGTCCGTTGGAGCGCCACCGTGAGCAGCTCGACTCGGACCGGCACGCTTGCCGCGGCCGCGGCGCGCGCCGTCGCCCGCGCCGCGCCCGGCGAGTCCACGAGCGCAACCACATCCGCTCCCGCTCTCGCTGCGGCCAGGGCGGCCAGGTGGCCATCGCCCAGGGCGAGCACGGCGCCGCCCGCCGCCGCGGCAGCGACCGCGCGCGCGCCGGCGTCGAGCGCGGCCGCGCCGCCCGCGCTCAGCCCCCACAACCAGTCGCCGTCGGGACAGTACAGGTCGGCGGGCGGGGGTGGGGGGGCGGCCGCGAGCGACATCGAGACCTCGGTCGAGTCCCAGCGGACGCGCAGCGCCACAGCGTCCCCGACAGCGACCGCCACGCCGGCCGCTCCCGGCGCCCACGCCTGCTTCCAATGATCCGTCCAGGGAGGAGGAGGAGGGTCGCCGGCCTCCCGCGCCCAGGCGGGCGCGGTCGAGAGCGCGACGCCGGGCGCGAGGTCCACCTCCCACCACGCGACGACCGCATCCGCGGGGCCGGCCGCGGTGGCGGGGGGCAGCGATGTTGTCGTCTCGCCCGACAGGTCGGCCAAACGGGGCCGGGTGAGGTCGAACGAGGCGACGACCGCCGGCGGCGTGAGCGGCACCAACAACCCCGCCGCGCCCGCCAGCGCCCCCACGTGCAGCGGGCGCAGCGTTGCGCACGCGTTGGACACCCACCGCGCGCGCAGGACCGGCGACGCCACCACGCACGCCAGCAGCCGCCCCGCCGACGGCACCGCCACCCCTCCTTGCTTGAGCAGGTGCGCCCCCGCGTGCGCCATGGTGGGCAGCGCGCCCTCACCCAGTAGGCACGAGTCCAGAATTTCGCTGACGATGACGTCCGCGCGGCGGCCGGCCATGACGGCGGCGAGAGGCGGGTCGTCCGAGCGGGAAGGGACAACTTCGACCTTTTCACACCCGTTGTCCCCCAACACGCGCCGCGCCAGCGCGGCCATGGGCGCCCACTGCTCGCACGCGACGACGGTGACGTCGGGCGCGGCGCGGAGGGCGAGGGCGGAGAGGAGGCCGGTGCCCGCGCCGATGTCCAGGACCAGAGCGCCGGGGCGCACCACCTTGGCCAGGGCGGCCGCGTAGGCGGCGGCGCGGGGACGGTCGTGCAGCATGTCGCCATAGTGTGAGGCGGCCAGGGCCTGGGCAACGGCGTCGGCTAAAAGAGGAGACAGGGGAGGGCGTCGAGACTGGCGTCTCCCTTCTTCCGCCGCATCATGCAATGCGTTGCACACCGCCCTTCTCTCAGCCACGCCCACCGTCGCATCCATCGCCGTCGGCGACGACCCACTCGGACCCGCCGTCGGCGGCGCGCCGCAGGATGAACGATGGCATAGGGGCGGAGGGGTGTGGCGGCGGCGGCGGCGATGCCGGCCGGCCGCCTTGACTGGCGGGGCGGTCGCCGGCCCCGCCGCGGCTGTGTGCTCGCAGCCACAACGTCGGCCAATGCAGCGCCCTCTCCCCCCTCGCCCGCCCCCACCGCGGCCGCTGGCCGCGGTCGCGGCCGCTGCCCTGTCGCTGGCGATGACGCTGGCGCCGCCGCCGGCCGCGTTCGCGCTGCCGCCTCCGCCGCCGCCGTCGGTCGACGCGCCGACCGCCGACGGCGCCGCCCTCTCGATCAACTTCAAGGCGTCCACCGACCCCGCCATGCGGGCGGCGCAGACGGCGCTGGTGGAGGCGTGGGGGTATGCCGTGACGCTCTACCTGGACCAAGACGCGGTTGCGGGGGGCGCGTGGAAAGACGCGCTGAAAGTCGCGCTTGACGCCTCCTTCGCGTCCGGCACCGCCGACGGCGCTCGAGCCGCGGCCGACGCCATGATGGCCAGCTTGAACGACCCGTACACCCGCCTGCTGCGCCCCGGCGCCGACGCCGACGCGTACACGGCGGGCGCGGAAGGCGAGGGCTCGTCCCTGGGAATTCAGTTGGTGGCGGCGGCGGACGCTGGGGCGCCGCCCCGCGTGGCGGCCGTCGTGCCCGGCTCGCCCGCGGCCTCTGCGGGCGTGCGCGCGGGCGACGCGCTGCTGTCCATCGACGGTCGCTCCGCCGCCGGCCGCCCCGTGGAGGACCTGGCGCGCGTGCTCAGCCGGTCGGCGACCATAGAGGTGCAGTCTGCTACCGCGGGCGCGGCGCCGCGGTCGCTCGCGCTGCGCGCGGCGGCCGTGTCGCTGCACGCAGTCCAGTTCGCCGCCCTGCCCCCTGCCGACGCCGCAGCGCCCCCGGTGGCGTACGTGCGTATTGCAGCGTTCAACCGGCTGGCCCCGGGCGACGTCAAAGCAGCGCTAATGACCCTGTTCCCACGGCGCGGCGCCACCCCTTCCCCGACCGCCCTGCTCTTGGACCTGCGCGACAACGCGGGTGGCGCCGTCGACGCCGGCGTCGACGTCGTGGCCGCCCTCCTGGGCAAAGAAGGCGGCCCTTTTGGGTCGGTCGTGGGCGGCGCGTTCACGCCCGAGCCGGTCGTCGTCGCGCCGGGCGCCGGCATCGTGCCGCCGACCGCCCGTCTCGCCGTCCTCGTCAACCACGGCACCACCAGCACCGCGGAGATTGTGGCGGCCGCCCTGCGCGGTGCTTCCGGTGGCGCCACGCTCGTCGGGGAGCGCACGTTTGGAAAAGGGCGGACGCAGCGCGCGCAGCCCCTCTCCGACGGCTCCCTGCTCCTCGTCAGCAACCTTCGCTACATCGCGCCCGATGGAGCAGCTGTGGACGGCGTGGGGCTAACACCGGCGACCGCGTGCGCGCCGGGCGAGGCGGTCGCCTCGTTTTTCGTTGCCGGCGGCGACGGCGAGGCCAACCTGGCCGAGGAGCTGCTCGACGACCCCTGCGTGCGCGCTGCGGCTGTTGAATTGAGGGCGCCGCTGCGGGAGGCGAGTGGTTGAGGGGGTGGGAGTCTGTTGTTTGCACCACCATCTCTCGTCACCGCCTGCTGCCGCCCACGGCCACCCCCACGTCCAGCAACTCCACGCTGTACATCGCGGCCGCCGCCGTCGCCGACGCCGGCAGCGCCGCGCCCGCGGCGACGTGCGCGGCCGCGCCGGCGAGCGGCGCGAGCGCCGCCGCGTCGTCCGCCTCGGCCGCCGCCACCGCGTGCAGCGCGCGCACGGCGTCGTGGCAGGTGGGGTCGCCGGCCAGGGCGGGCAGGTGGGCGTCGACGAGGGCGGCGGCCCAGGCGGCGACCGCGGCGAGGGACGGGGCGGGGGCCAGGGTTTTGCCGGGGCGACCCACGCCAGCGCCGTCGGCGCCGCCGGCGGGGCCGGCCAGGGCCAGCGCCCATTTGGCGAGGTAGGCGGCGAGGAGGGGGGCGGCGGCGGGGGGGAGGGCGGCCATCGAGGCGGCCAGCGCGGCGTCGTCGCGCGGCGCGGCAACGACCGTGTGGAGCAGCAGCTCCCCGCCCTCGAAGCCGTCCACCGCCGCGACTGCTGCCGCCGCTTTGCGCGCGGCGAGCGCGCGCGCGGCTGACCCGGCGGGCGCGGCCTCGGCGGCAGCGACCGCGTCGGCCGCGGCGGCGGCCGCGTCGCGCCGCAGCGAGGCCAGGGGCGCGGCATGCTTGGCCGCGCCGCCCAGGAGCGCGTGCGCCACCACGGCCGCGACGTCGGCGGGGTCGTGGTGGGGAGCGGCGGCCGCTGCGACGAGGAGGCGGTACTCGCCGGCGGCCGCCGCGGCGGGCAGCAGGCCGGTCGCCGCCGCGCCGGACCGCAGCGTCCGGTGCGCCAGCACGGCGCGCACCGCGTCCCACGCGCCGTGCGCGCCCGCAACCGCGGCGCCGCGCGCGAGCGCGTCGGCGGGCGGGCGCTCGAGGACGGCGGCCGCGGCCCACCGCGCGGCGGCGGCCTTGGCGGGAGCGGCGCCGGTGGTGCCCGACGCGAGCGCGGCCTCCATGGTGGCGACCGCGGTCGCGGCTTCCAGCGCGGGCTGGGACGGGGTGGCGACGCCGGGCGCGGGCTCGACCGCGACGGCGACCGCGCGCGCGTCGGTAGGGGCGGCCGCCGGCGTCGCCGCCGCCGTCGCCCACGCGGGCTCCACGACCACACCATGTGCAGGCGCCCCTGCATCGGCAAAGAAGCCCCGCGCCGACGCCGAGGGCGCCCCTGCGCCAACGACGCTGGCCAACCCCCCCCCTGCCCCCGCGTCGAGCGTCACGCACGCCGCGCCGCCGGGCGCGATGACGAGCAGGATGCCGTTGCCGGCGTCGACGAGGGTGAGGTGGGTGGAGGGGGCCATGCCGGGGGGGGGGGCGACGGTCGCCGTCGCGCGTGGCGCGCCGAGCGCCGCGTCGACCAACGCAACGCGCAAGTCGCCGCCCGCGCCCCAGTGCAGGACGGCCAGGCCACCGTCGGCGGTGGCGGTCAGGGCGGGGCCGGACGACGCGGGCGCGTCGGAGCGAGCGGCGGCGCGCTTGCGGCCGGCGGCCGGCGCGGAGGTCGCGCCCGCGAGCGTCGCCCGCCACCGCTCGGCGCCCGACGCGGGGTCGATGACGCGGATCACGCCATCCGCGTGCGCCAGCGCCAGGCCGGCGGGCGTCGCGGCGGCGGCGCAGAGAGGCGAGGTGGAGGCCGCCGCGGCGGCGCGCGCGCCGAACGCGTGCGCGCCAGCGTCGAAAGAGTCGACCACCAGGCCCTTGCCAGTGGCCGCGCGCGACACGATGTAGACGATCGCCCCACCGGGCGCCGCTGCCGCAGCCAGGACGGCGCCGGCGGGCGCGGGCGGCGGTGCCGGCGCGGCGCCCGCCGCGAGCGCGGCGAGCGGCGCGGCCGACCCGTCGGCCAGCACGACGACCGCGCCCGCGGCCGTGGACACGAGAGCCGCCAGAGCGCTTGCCAATTCCACCGAGTCGGCAGCCGCGTCGAGCGAGCCTTCGGGCGCTGACGCCGGCCACGACACGACGCGCGGCGCGCCGCCGCGCGGCGCCGGCGCCGCCAAGCGGTCGACGCCGTCCCACACGGGGGGGCCGGTCAGGGCGGCGTCGCCGGCTGCCCAGGTGCGCAGCGGTTGCTGGAGGAAGGAGGAGGGAAGGCGCATTCGTCGGCGGCTAGGCGGCGCGCCGCGCGGTCCGCCGCCGTCGACCACGCCTCCGCCCTCTCTCTCTTTCACCCTGTCCGCCACGCTGTACAGCGTGACGCCGTCGCGGCCGGACGCGACCGCCGCGATGCCGGCCGCCGCTGCGCCGCCCAGCAGCGGGCGCCCCGGGGCCGCGGCGCGCGCGAGGGAGGTGACAGCGGCGGACGCAGCAGGCGCGTCCGCCATGGTGAGAGGAGAGGAGAGGGACGGGAGGTGTGCGGCGGCGCATTCGCCGTCGCACTCGCCGCCGCCGTGCGCTTGTGCACCCTCCACTCTCCCCCTCTCTCCACCTCCTCATCTTCAGGCCGCCTCTGGCATCAGCCCCAGGTGGTAGATGGCGGCCAGGGCGGCGATGTCGTACATGACGCAGCCGGCGTACGCGGCGCGCGCGGCGCTCTTGTATTTGCCGCTCGTCACGCCCATCACGTCGTACAGCCGGTTGGTCGACATGATGACGAAAACGGTGGAGATCGACACCCAGGCGACGAGCACGAGGCGGGCCTGGCGCACGACCGCCGCGCCGGAGCCGAGCGCGAGCGCTGCGAGCGTGCAGGCCGTGAGGCCGAAAAACAGGGCCCACCAGTCCCAGCGCAGCGCGTTGCCGCCGGACAGCTCGGCGAGGCCGGCGCCGCGCTGGACGCGGGCGGGGAGGAAGGGATCGGCTTGAGGCGGGTTGTACAGATAGTGTTGGAGAGCCGAGAGGCCGGCCAGGAAGACGACGAGGCCGGCGAAGGCGAGGGTGAGAAAGATGGCGAAAGACACGAACGAAGAGTAGCCGGCAAAGGCGCTCAAGGGAGGGGAGCGGGTCGCCGCGTCGGCAACGGCCGGCAGGCCCAAACCCGCGCCCCCTCCCCCCGCCGCCCACCTGGCGGCGTCGCTGTCGTCGCGGGTCCCCTTTTTGTCGGTGGCGGTGATGGTCGTGGGCAGCATGGTGGCGGGTGGGCGTGCGCGAAGAGTAAGCGCGACGCCGGCGTCGACGCGCTGCACACTCGCGGGCCGGCCGCGCCGGCCTGCCGCCGCGCCGGCCTGCCGCCGCCCCGGCGGACCGAGGTCGGTCCGTGGAGTCGCCGGCCGCGCGCGGAAGCCGTCGCACGCGACTGGGGCCCGCATGCCGCGCGCGTCGGCCGCGCCCGGCGCCTGGCCCGGCCCGCTCGCCGCCCTCGCGCACGCGTACGTGACAATGCTGGCAACCCGTCCTCACGCGACCCGGTCGGCGACGGCGGTCCTCATGTTTTTCGCGTCCGACGCGGCGGCCCAAGCGCTCGCCGCCCGCGCCGGCGGCCACCCGCGCAAGCGCGGCGGCAAAGGAGACCAGGACTGGGCGCGCAGTGTGCGGTTTGCGGCCTTTGGCGGGCTCCTGCACGCCCCGGCGTGCGCCGCGTTTTTCGCGGCGCTCGACGCCGCGCTGCCTGGCACCTCTCCGGCCACCGTCGCGCTCAAGATCGGCGTCGACCGAGCCTTCTTCGCCCCTTTCATCCTGGCCGCCGCCATCGCGTGGATGCAGCTCACGGGCGGCGCCACCCCCCCCGCCGCCGCGCGCGCCGTGCGCGCGCGCCTCGCCCGCACCTGGCTCCTCTCGTGCGGCGTCTGGATCCCCGCCCACGTCGTCGGTTTTTCGCACGTGCCCCTGCACCTGCGCGTGCTGTACGTCAACGCGGTCGCGCTCGCCTGGAACTGCGCGCTCTCCGCGCTCACCGCGCCGCGCCTGCTCCTCCCCGTCACGTCGGACGACGGCATGGGCCGGGTCAAGGGAGCGGGGCACCGCGGCAAATAGAAGGGGGTGCTGTGTGGGGGTTAAGGAAACGAGCGGGCGTGGGGCGCCTAGGCCGTTCTTTTGTTTCTTGTGTTGCAGACTGCGGCCGCGACGCCCTCTCAAAGCCACTCACGTCTCTTTCGCATCAATCCCTACTCCCGTTTTCGCACCTTCCACTGCGTCAAACAGCTCCATCAGAGGCCCCGTGAGCGACGGCAGCGCCACCGCGTCGGCCAGGTCGACGCGCATCAGATCAAACGCGACGCCCACGACGTGCCCCGGGTCGCGTACGGCGGGTATCTTTGGGTACCTCTGAGAAAAATGGGTAAGCAGCAGCACGCGCGCCCCCGCGTCGCGCGCGACGGCGACCGCATCGCCCGTCGTCGAGTGCCGCTTCGCCGCGGCCTCGCCCTCGAGCCCGTCCTCGAACGTGGCCTCGTGCACGAGCAGGTGGGCGCCTTTGGCCGCCTCCACCAGCGCGGGACAGCGCACGGTGTCGCCGGAGAAGGCGAGCTTGGCGCGCGCGGTCGGATGGGCGGTTTCGACGACGAGTCCATAGGAGTGCGCGCAGTGCACGACGCGCACGCAGGACAGGGAGCGCAGGCCCATGGTGGCTTTCAGGTCGGCCAGGAGGGTGCCGGGGGTCGGCACGCCGCCGTCGTCCGAGCCGGCCGACTCTTCGGCGGCCGCGGCGTCTGCACGCGCCGCGTCGCGGCAGTCGAGGAAGACGACGCCCGTCGGGGCCAGTTTGTTGTACTCGACGAGCACGCGGCGCAACGGGTCGGGCCCCAGGAGGAGGAGCGGGGGTGGCGGCCCACCCCCCGCGACCCGAGCGTGCGCGCGCGCGCGCGCGGCGAGCACGCCCGGCAGCCCCGCGTGGTGGTCGGCGTGGATGTGGGAGACCCACACGCCGGCCAAGGATAGCAACGCCTTATCCGCGCCGGGGCCGCCGTAGGCGCGGGTGAGCTGGGCGGCGGTGCCTTCGCCGCAGTCGAGGAGGAGAGTTGCGGGGTCGGCGCCAGCGTCGGACCCCGCCGCCCTCACGCGCAGCAGCGTGCCGCTCACGTTGCGGTACTTGCTGGGCTGCGCCGCGCCCGTGCCCAGGAAGACGACCTCCACGTTGCCGCGCGCGGCGGGCGCCATGCAGGGCGGGAGCGAGGGGGGCGGCGCGGACCGCGCGGACGCGAGCGCAAACCGCGCGGCGGCGACCAGGGGGCCGTGCGCGGCCATAAGGTCGGCCTGGACAGCGACAGAGTCGAACAGTGGCTGCACCGCACTCTCGTCGAGGCCGGCGCGCGCGGGCGGGCGCAGGTGGAACTTGAGGCGGTCGCGCCCCGCGACCGCGGCGCCCGCTGCGGGCGCCACGCCGGCGCCCGGGGGACCGGGGTCGAGGCCCCGGTGCAGCGGAAAGAGGGCGCCGTCGACGGCGGCCAGCCTTGCCCCCAGGGCGGCGGACGAGGCGTGCACCGCAGCGGCGGCCGTGGCGGCCGCGTTTGCGAAAATGTGCGTCGCGCTGGGGCCGAAAGACGCCACCCAGGCCCGGTACGGGTCGCTGGCCACGACTGCCGCGGGCGTGAGGTGCAGCACGGCCGCGACGCGGGCGCCGTCGGGGCCGGCCGCGGCGAAGCGGGCGAGCGGCTGCGCCCCTCGCAGCAGGGCCGCGTGCGCGGCCGTCGCCGCGTCCGCCACCAGCACGCACGGCCCGGGCGAGCCAGGGTCGCAGCACGCGTCCGGGGAGACGGTCGCGCCGTCGGCAAGCGTGACGGCGCGACCGGCTTTCAACTGCCCAAAGAGCGGCCCGCGCGGCACGCCCGCCGCCAGCGCGGCGTCGGGGCGAAACTTGCCGGGAATGGGAGAGAGCTCGACGGTGTAGACGACCGAGGGCAGGAGGTCCAGGAGGGGGGCGGGAGGGCGGCCTCCGGCGTCGGCGCGCGCGCGCTTGGCCGCGGGCTCGCCGCCCGAATCAGCCGCGAGCCCCGGCGCCAGCAGCACGGGCGTGACAGTCACGTCGCCGTCGCGCACGACGGGCGCGAGTTGGGACACGACGGCATCGGCACCAGCCCCAAACTCGGTCGCGGAAATGACGTCGACGCGCGCCGAGACAAACGACCGCGCCGCGCGCGCCAGCGCGCCCAACCCCGGCGGCCCGCACACGGCGACGGGCGGTCCACCATCCGCCCTCGCCCCCCCGCCGCCGGGCTCGGCGAGGGAGAGGCAGAGGCCGGGCAGGCCGCCCGCGGCGGCCGCGTCGGACCGCGTGAGCAGCACGTCCGTCACGCGCGCCACCCGCACGCCGGCCTCGCCCGCGTACCGCTGAAAGCCTTCGCCCGCGTTGAAGAGCAGGCGGCGCCGGTCGAAGAAGAGGAGGGCGGACGGGGTCGCGTCGCCGGTGTCGGTGCCCAGGCCCAGGACCTGAAATGGAGAGGATGCGGTGGTTGAGCTCTGTGGGCGTTCGTTGATCGCGCCCTGCGCCGGCAGTCGCCGCCGCCGCCCCCCGGCGCCCGCGTCGGCGGCGGCCGCGTGCGACGCGGCCTTCTTCCTCCTCCTTCCCTACCTGCAGATAGGCCGACGTGTTGGACGCGTCGAGCACGGCCGGCGGCGGCGCCATGGCGGCCGCGCGCCTCGCGCAGTGTGGCCAGCGCCCGCGCCCGCCCATCGCCACAGCCGAATGACGGTCCCGCCCGCCCCTCCCCCGTCCGTCGCGGCCCTGGAGGGCGTGCTCGCCCAGCTGGAAGCCGCCGCGGGCGCGCCCGACCCGGAGGCGCGCGCGGCGCTCGACGGGCTGCGCGCGGTGCTCGGCCGCGGACGAGGGGGGGGCGCGACGGTGGCTGGCGGTGAGCAATCAAATCAAGAGCACGCCGCCGCCGCGGAAGCGGAAGCCTCGCTGGCGGCCGCCGTGCGCGCCCTCGCCGGCCTGGACGAACGCCTCGCCGCGGTCGAGGCCGCCGCCGCGCGCCTGCCGCCCGACGCGGCCGCCCTCGCCGCGCTCGCGGCGGCTGAGGCGGGCTTGGTCGATGGGGGGCCAGGGAAGGCAGAGTGAGGCTCAGGGCTGTCTTTGTTGTCCGCCGCCCCGCATTTCCACACGCCCTCCTCCCTCCTCCCTCTCTCCCTCACTCGACGCCCCCGGAAATGTTGAGCGCCTTGGCCGCCGTCATGACGTCCTTGTCGCCGCGCCCCGAGAAGTTGAGCACGATGCGGGAGCCGGTGGGGAGGGTCGGCGCCAGCGTCTCGAGGTGGGCCAAAGCGTGCGCCGTTTCCAGCGCCGGGATGATGCCCTCGAGCCGGGACACGCGCACAAACGCGTCCAGGGCCGCTTGGTCGGTCACGGCCGCGTACTCGGCCCGCCCCCCTTCCTTCAAAAAGGCGTGCTCGGGCCCGATCCCCGGATAGTCCAGCCCCGCCGAGATCGAGTGCGGGTCGATGACTTGGCCGTCGTCGTCCTGGAGCAGGTAGGAAAAGGAGCCGTGCAGGACGCCGGGCGAGCCCATGGTGAGGGTGGCCGCGTGCTTCCCCGTTTCGACGCCCTCCCCCGCGGCCTCGACGCCCACCAGGCGCACGCCCGAGTCGTCCACAAACTCGTGGAACAAGCCCATGGCGTTGGACCCGCCGCCGACGCAGGCGAGGAGGACGTCGGGGAGGCCGCCGAAAGCGGCCAGGCACTGCGCGCGCGTCTCGCGGCCGATGACCGACTGAAAGTCGCGCACCATCATCGGGTACGGGTGCGGGCCGGCGGCCGACCCCAGGATGTAGTGCGTCGTCTCCACGTTGGTCACCCAGTCCCGGATGGCCTCGGACGTCGCGTCCTTGAGCGTCGCCGTCCCGGTGCGCACCGCCCGCACCTCGGCCCCGAGCAGCCGCATGCGGAACACGTTGAGCGCCTGCCGCTCCATGTCTTTGGCGCCCATGTAGATGATGCAGGGGAGCCCGAATTTGGCGCAGACCGTGGCGGTCGCCACCCCGTGCTGCCCCGCGCCCGTTTCGGCGATGATGCGCTGCTTACCCATGCGCCGGCACAGCAGCACCTGCCCGAGCGAGTTGTTGATCTTGTGCGCGCCGGTGTGGTTGAGGTCTTCCCGTTTAAACCAAATCTCGGGGCCCGGGGCGCCGTCCGGCTTGGCATAGCGCGCCGAGAGGCGATCGGCGCGGTACAGGGGGGAGGGGCGGCCGACGTAGTCTTTCAGGATGGACTCAAATTCGGCCTGACGATGGGGAGGAGGAGGTGTGGGCGGGGCGCAGCGAGGGCGACGCGGGCCGGGTCGGCCGCCACGGCGCCGCCATGCGCCGCGGCGGCCGCGCCCACAGCCCGAGCGGCCGCCATCTCCCCGCGCGCCGACCGCACACAACACCACAGACCCCAAGCCACTCCACCCCTCCACCCTCCCTGCACCTGGAACGCGGGGTCGGCCTGCAGCTGTCTATACTCGCTCTCCAGCTCGGTGAGCGCCGCGATGAGCGTCTCCGGCACGAATTTGCCGCCAAAGCGGCCGTAGCGGCCGGCGGCGTCGGGGCGGGGGACGCCGGCGGTGGTGGGGGGCGGCGCGGTCGCGGGCGCGGCGCGTGGAGTCGCCATGCCGCGCGGGCGGCGGTCGGGGGTGGCCACGGCGCGGGGGGTGAACGGCGCGGGCGTGCGCGCGCGGGCGGGCAGCGTCGCGCGCATGGCGGCAGTGAGAGGACTCGTGCGGCGGCGTGCGAGAGAGCGGCTAGCGCGCCGAGTGTCGCACCGCGAACCGAACTCGAAACTCGGGTGCAGGGAGGTGCGATAAGAATGCACACGGTGGAGCGCAGGGCAAGGGGGCGGCACAGAGGGGCGAAACAGGGTGGGAAGGCAAGGGCGCGTGCGGCGCGCGCCGGGTCGCAGCAAGCCCGGCGCCCGGCGGCCCGGCGCGGCGGGGGCGAGCAGAAAAAAAGGTGGCCACAGGGCGGGACGCGCGGCGAGAGGCTCCCGCCGAGCGCGCTCACGCGCCGCGCTGCTCGGCCGCGGCGACCGCGCAGTCGATCATCGCCACCTGCGCGCTCAGGTCGACGCCCATACGCACGCCCATCGTGATGAGCGTGAGCGACAGCTTGCGCAGGTCTTCGACGGAGAGGCGGCCTGGGGCGGGTTCAGGGGGTTCGGCACGCGACCGCTGTCCCCGCCCTCCCGCCCGCCCTCCCCGCACCACCCACCGTGCCACTCCAGAAAGATCGAGCTTGACGCAACCATGGTGGCGGACACCTCCACGGGCTGGCCGTGGGGCACCGCCCAGGACGGCAACGGGGCAAGCCGCACGGCGGGTGGCGGGCCCACCCCGAACGACGACGACGCCTGGGCGATGGCCGCGGACATGTTGGGCCGCGGCAGGGACAGGCGGTCGGCCGGGTCGGGCGGGGAGCGGTTGTCGGCCATAGGGGCGGGGTTTGGGGTGGAGCGGATGGGAGGGGTGTGGCGTCGGCGGCCAGCGTGCGGACCCAGTGTCTCCCCGGCGCCGCGATGGCCGCCGCCCTCCCCCGCGCCCGAGCGTGACGCCCGCATCCAAGTCGACTAGTTCACCTCCCGCGGCGTTCCGCCGCCATGCCGCCGCACTCCAAGCGCGCGCGCAAGCAGCGGGACGCGCTCTCCCTCAAGGCCAAGCGCGTGGCGACGGGGTTTTGCAACGACGCCGACTACGCCGCCGCGGCGGCCGAAGTCGAGGCTTTGGTGGCGGCGCCGGCAGCCGACGCGGCGCCGCCGCCGCTCGAAGACTCGAACGCCGCCATCCTGCCGCCCCGCGTCAAAGGGAGTGGTGGTGGCGCGGCGACCACGGACGCGCCCGCACCCCGCCGCCTGTCGCGCGCTGCCGCGCGCAAGCTGCGCCGCGTGACCGAGGAGAGGGCGGCGCGCGACGGCCGGGCCGAGGTAGGCGAGGAGTGGTGGTGGTGGGGATGGCGTCGAATCGAGGCGGCGGCTCTTCCGGGGTCGAACCGATCACCCACCCACCCCTCTCCTCCTCGCTCTCACAGGTCTACGCCTCCCTCCAGCTCCACGCCCTGCCCGACGCCGCGCGCGCCCTTCTGCAAGGCACCGGCACCCTGGGTCAGCGGGAGACCAAGCGGACCCGGCTCAAGCGGGAGCTCGCCGCGGCGCGCGCGGGCGTCGCGCCGGGGGACGGCGCCCTGCTGACTCGGCGGAGGCGCAGCGTGAGCGACGAGGACATGGCGTCGTCGAGCGAGTCGAGCGAGGGCGAGGGCGAGGGCGACGGGCCCGGCGCCGGCGCCGGCGCTGCCGTTGCGGCCGGTCCGCCGTCCCCTTCGCCGCCGCGCTCGCCGCCGCCGCCGCCGCCCGCCGCCCCACTCTCGCCCGCGTCCCTGCGCGCTGCAGCCGTGGCGGCGCGCGCCGAGCTGGGCCTGCCCGCGCCCGGCGCGGTGGCGGAAGCGGCTGCGCCCCCGACCGCGGCCCCGCCGCCCTCGACCACCCCCGCGCGCGCGCGCCACTTTGCGCGCCCCCCCGCCCTCGCCGCGTCCCGCGCCGCCCTCCCTATCATCGGCATGGAGCAAGAGATCATGGAGGCCGTGCGCGCGGCCGACGTCGTGCTGCTGGGAGGGGAGACGGGGTGCGGCAAGACGACCCAAGTCCCCCAATTCTTGCTCGAGGCCGGCCACGGGTCCCCCACGACCCACCCGGAGACCGGGGGCGCGATCGCGGTCACCCAGCCGCGCCGCGTCGCCGCCGCCGCTGCCGCCGCGCGCGTCGCGGCCGAGCTCGGCGCGCCGCTCGGCGGCGCCCTCGTCGGCTACCGGGTCAGGCACGACCGGATGGCTAGAGCGGATACAGCGCTGGTCTTCATGACCGACGGCGTGCTGTTGCGAGAGTTGGAAAGCGATTTTTTGCTGTCTCACTATTCCGCCGTCGTCGTCGACGAGGCGCACGAACGCTCGCTGGCCACCGACCTCCTGCTCGGCCTCCTGTCCCGTATCGTGCGCCTGAGGCGCACGTGGGCGGGGGAGGGGCGGGAGGGGGTGCGGCCGCTCAAGCTGGTCGTGATGTCGGCGACCCTCCGCGCGGCCGACTTTCGGGACAACCGGTCCCTGTTTGCCACCCCGCCCCCGACCCTCGACGTCCCCGCGCGCCAGTACCCCGTCACCGTCCACTTTGCCCGGCGCACCGAGCGCGGCGACTATGCGCGCGCTGCGGTCGCGAAAGCCGCCCACATCCACCGCGCGCTGCCGCCCGGGGGCGTGCTCATCTTCCTGACGGGCAAGCGGGAAGTCGAGTGGGCGGTGGCGCGGCTCAGGCGGCTGCTGGCGCCCAAGGAGCGGCGGGAAGCGGAGAAGCGCGAGGGTGGGGGCGACGTCGACCAGGCCGACCTGTCCGGCGGCGACGAAGCCGAAGCGGACGCAGGCGCCGACTCGGATGCCTCCTCCCGATCCTCTGCCTCGCGCGACGATTTCGACGACGGCCCGCCGTCGGACGACGACGCCGCGACGACGACGCTCGGCGGCGCGGGCTACAGCCCCGCCCAAGTCGCGGCCGCCGCCGCCGCGTTCGAGGCGCGCACCGGCATGCGCCTGCACAAGGCGGGCGGGGAGGCGGCGCCGCCGGCGGCCGACGCGGGCGCTGGCAACGACCCGCCCGCCGACGACGACGCGTCCCCACCCCCGGCCCTCGTCCTCCCGCTCTACGCCGCCCTCCCCCCCGCCGCCCAGGCCCGCGTCTTCGACCCGCCCCCGCCGGGGCACCGCCTCATCGTGGTCGCGACCAATGTCGCCGAGACGTCGCTCACGCTGCCGGGCGTGCGCTACGTGGTCGACGCGGGGCGCGCCAAAGTGCGCTCCGTCTCCTCCTCCGGCTCCCGGGGCGCGGTCGTGGCCCGGTACGAAGTGGGGTGGGCGTCCAAGGCGTCGGCCGAGCAGCGCGCGGGGCGGGCGGGGCGGACGGGGCCGGGCCACGCGTACCGCCTCTACTCCTCGGCCGTCTTTGAAGCCGAGCTCCCCCCGCACGCCCCACCCGCGGTGGACGGCTGCCCTCTGGACGGCGTCGTGCTCACGCTGCGCGCGCTGGGCGTCGACCGGCCGGCTTCGTTCCCGTTTCCGAGCGCGCCGCCGGCGGCCGCGGTCGCGGCGGCCGACGCGGCGCTCGCCGCGCTCGGCGCCCTGGACGCGTCGTCCAACCCTCCATCTCTAACCCCTCTGGGCGTCGCCATGGCGGCGCTGCCGCTGGCGCCCCGGCACGCGCGCGCGCTGGTCGAGGTCGCCTCGTCGGTGCGCGCGGGGCGCGCGCCACCAGGGGCGCTGCCGGCCGCGCTCGCGGTGGCGGCCGCGGTCAGCGTCGAGAGTCCGTTTGAAGCGGGACCCGGGAGCGGTGGAGGGGGCGAGGGCGGCGAAGAGGGCGACGCTCCCGCGGCGGCCGCAGACGCCGCCAAAAAGGCCGCGCGCGCCGCCGCACGCGCCGCCACCGCTTCCCTCCGAGACGACACGTCGGACGCCCTCACCGCCGCCGCCGCCCTCGCCTCATTCGAAGCCCTGCCCGCCGACGCTCGCGCCTCCTGGGCCGCGTCGTCCGGCCTGTCTGCGCGGCGCCTCGCCGAGGCGGCCGCCCTGCGCCGCCAGCTGGCCGGCGTCGTGGCCCGCCTGGCCACCGGCGACGGCCGCGGCAGCGATCTGTTTGCCGGGCTGCCGTCCGCGGCCGCGAGCGCGGAAGCGCTCGCCGCGGCGCCTGCGCGCACCCCCCCGCCCGCCACCCGCCTCGCCCTGCGCCGCGCGCTCGCCGCCGGCTGGGCCGACCAGATCGCGCGCCGTGTGCGGTCTGGGGATGCGCCCCGCGCCCCGGGCGCGCCGCGGCGCGCGGTACGCTACGCGGTCGCCGACGCGGCCGCCGACTGCGGCGAAGGCGTGTCCGTGCACCTCCACCCGTCCTCGGCCCTCGCCCGCCGAGCCCCCGACTGGATCGTGTACACCGACTTGGTCGCCACCGCCAAGCGGGCGTACGCGTGCGGCGCGACCGAGGTCGACCCGCGCTGGCTCGCGCGCGTCGCTGCGCCGCTCGTGTCGCTAGCGGCCGTGCCGCCGACCGATCCCGGCGCGTACGACCCCGCGTCCGACACCGTGCGCGCTATGGCCGCCGCCACGTTCGGGCCGCGCGCGTGGCCGCTGCCGGCGGTGCCGGTGCCGCACCCGGACGGAGGGCGGCGGGCGGCCGCGTTTGCGGCTGCTTTGCTGGCGGGGCGCGCCCTGCCCACGCTCCAGGTGCTGCAGCCTAGTCTCTTGGCAGCCGCCTCGACCGCGGCCGACCCCGCGGCCGCCGGCGTGCGCCGGGTGGGCGACCTGTTGCACGCCTTGTCGTCGCGCGGCGTCGACAGCGTGGCGTCCCTAGCGGCCGTCTGGGCCAACGAGCCGACCTTCCTGGCCGACGAGCTGGCCGCGTGGCTGGCGCCGGGGGAGCGGGGCGGGCTGGCGGCCGCGCTGGCCGCGGCGCGCGCCGAGGCGGCGGCGAAAGCGGGAGAAGCCCCCTGATTCAGTGCTGTTGCTTTTACCACTCCAGAGTGCGGCAGTACATGTCTCTCTCTCTCTCTCTCTCTCTCTCTCAACTCTCGCGCCCGCCGGGCGCGCGCGCACGCGCCAACGCCTGGAGCGCGCCCTCCGCCGCCGCCGCGAGCGCCCCCACGCCCTCCCCCTGAGCACAGCACGCCGCCACCGCGCCCGCGACCGCGGCTGCCAGCGTGCCCACCGGCGCTGCCAGCGAGGGCAGCCCCGCCGCCGCGGCCGCCGCGCCCGGCAGCGCGGCGGCGACCGCGCCCGCGTCGCCCGCGTCAGCGGCCGCTCCCGCGCGCGCGAGGGCGGCGTGCGCGCCGGCGAGCGAGGTGGGGGTGGGGTAGGAGGCGGCTAGAGAGCCCGCGAGGGCGCAGGCGAGGGCGCCAGAGGCGGGGTGTCCTGTGGCGGGGCCGGCAAAGTCGGTCGCGATGTGCAGAGCCGGCACGCCGCCCACGAGCGATGGCGCCAGGCGCGCGTCAAACCCGGACGATGCCGCCAGCCGCGCGGCGGCGGGCGCGTCCAGGAGGAGGGCGTGGAGCCCGGCCGCGAGCGCGGCGCCGACGGCGGCCGCGTCGGCGGGGGCCGTCGCGGCCGCTCCTTTCGCCCTGGCCAGCGCCTCTATCAGCAACAACGCCGCCGCCCCATCCTGGGCCGCCATCGCCGCCTCCACCGAGGGCGGCTCGCCGTCGGCGGGGATGAGGGCGGGCGCCAGGCGCGGCGCGAGCGCGCGCGCCGCGCGCCGTGCGTCGGCCAGGGAGGCGAGTGCCACGTGTACGCAGACGCGGGCTGCGACTGGGGAGGTCCAGGTGTACGTGGATGGGGCCAGGGCGAGGAGAGGGGCGGCGAGCAGGGCGTCGGCGTCAGCGGAAGCGGAAGCCACTGCGCCGCCACCGCTCCCGTCCGCCTTGCGCTTGCGCGACGCCCTGCCGTCGCCGTCCAGCGCGCACCCTAGCTCCCAGGCGACGCGGGCACGCGCGACGCGGGCGACGGGAGGCGGCAGGGCGTCGAGCCAGGAGGCGAGCGCGTCGCCCGCCGAGCGCGGCGCGCGCGGCGCGAGCAGGTGCGGCAGCGCCGCGTCCAGCGCGGCCAGCGCGCCGCCGACATCGGTCGGCGGCGGAGACGTGCGCAGAAAGTGCAGTGCGGCGGCGGGCGTCGAAGGAGGGGCGGCGAGCGGGACGCCGGACCGGCGCGCGCGCACCTCCCCGCGCCCCCCACTCGCCGGCACGCACCCCGGCGCCGCCTCGCCCGCCGCCGCCAGCCAGCGCCCGCGCACGTCGCCAAAGCCGGCGCCCGGGGCGGCGACGGCGGCCGCGAGGCGGGCGAGGGGGAGGGACTCGCCGGGAGGGGGCCAACACGGGGCGGACGCCGCGGTCAGCTCTGCAAGCGACGCCAGGACGGCCGCCCCCGACCGCCCCGCGACCGCGGCGTCCACGGACGCGGGGGTCGTGCACGCAGCGACATCGTCGGGGCGCAGGCGGGCGCCGGCCGCGGCCAGCGCGTCGACGAGGGCGACGAGCGCGGGGTGGAGCGGCGCGCCCGCCGCGCGCGCGTGCGCGCCAGCGGAGCGCACCAGCGCCGGCCGCGCGCCCGGATCGCCTCCTTGCAGCGCGGCCGCCACCGCCTGCGCCGCGCGGGCGGCGGAAGCGGGGTGGCCGGCGGCGAGGCCGGGCGAGGGCGGGGCGGCGGCCGCAGCGCGCGCCGCGGCCGCGCGCGCTCCGCCGCCCGCCGCGGCCGCCAGCGTAGCCAGCGCGGCGTCCGGGAACCGCACGCCCGTGCCCAATTCGCGGCGCAGGCCATCAGCGAGCCAGCCCCAGCGCTTGTGCAAGAGGAGGGACGCGAGCCAGGCGGTGGTGGGGCAAGGAAGAGAGAAGGGGTCCTCCCCTCCTGCCTCTTCCAGCTCCAGCACGCGCCGCACGGCGCCCGCCAGCACGTCGTCCGCCACCGCGTCGCCCGACATGAGCAGCGCCGCCGTCGCGGCGAGGCGGGACGCGGGCGGCAGCGCGGCGCGCGGCGCGCGCGCGAGCCGCGCGGCCCACGCGCCCGCCGCCGCGCGCGCCGGGGGGGCGCCGGCGGCCAGGAGCAGGGCGTGGGCGCGCAGGTGGGCGTCGTCGGCGTGGGTCCAGGGGGCGGAGGGGAGTAGGGCGACGGCGGCGGCGAGGGCGGCGGACGCAGCGCGCGCGCCGTCGGAGTCGGCGCCGAGCGCGGCCGCGAGCCAGGGCAGGCCGCCGCCGCGCGCGGCCGCGGCGGGCGCGGCGAGAGCGGCGTCCGGGTCGGCGGCCATGAGCGAGAGCACAGGCCCCGGCGCCGCGCCCGCGGCAGCCGCCGCTGCGAGCACTGCGCCGCGCGCCGCCGCGCCGCCGCCCGCCACGGCAGCGAGCGCGCCGGCCGCGGCGGCCGCGATGGAGAGGTCGTCGGACGTCGTGTCCGTTGCCAGCTGGCGGCACACGGGGGCCAGAGCGCCGTCGACGTTGAGCGCGAGCGCGGCGAGCACGCACGGCGCGCGCCGCGCGCCGCGCGCGGCGTCGGCGACAGGCGGCGCGCCAGCCACGCCGGAGGCCAACGCAGCACACACAATGGCGATCAATTCCTCGCTCTCGGCGCCGGGCGCGAGCAGGCCGTACACTGGCGGCGCTGCCGCCGCGGCCGCCGCGCGCAGGGCGGCCAGCGCCGCGCCCGCGCGGGCCCGCGGGTCGGAGTCAGCTTCAAACGTGGCCGCCGCCGCGTCGGCGACCGCGTCGGCGTCGCCCGGAGCGGCCGCGGACGGCGCCCAGTCGAGGGAGGCGCCGCCCGCAAAGAGCGCAGCAGCCTCGACAGCGGCCGCCCCACCCGGCGCGGCCCTCAGCACGGCCAGGCCGGCTTCAGGCAAATCACCCGCGACCGCGGCCGCCGCTAGGCGGTGCGCAAAGAGGGGGGCGGCAGCGTGCGCCGCGAGCGCGGTCCAGTCGCGGGCGACGGCGGCCGCCAGCGGGTCGCAGGGGGGCTCGTCAGGAGGGGGCATAGTGCGTGCGCGGTCGCGGGTGCCGCCCCCTCGCAGGAGTGGCGCGCGACGCAGGCCGATTGGCGGTTCCAGCACTCTCTCGCCCATCTCTCTCCCATGCCGCCCCTCCGGCGGCGGCAAATCGCCGCCGCGGCCGCGGCCGCCGCGGTCGCGCTCGCAGTCGCGTCCGCGACGTCTCCGGGTCACGTGTCAGGCACCGCGTCAGTCACCCTGAGCGCCAAGTGGGACGCCGCGCCGCTCGTGCTGGAGGCGGTGGAGCTGCTGGTGAGGCGGGGAGGGATTGGTTGGTGGGTGGGGGAGCGGGGATCGGCGCCCGACGGCTCGGCCGCGATCCCGCCCACCTCCTTGCCCTCCTCCAGGCCGACGACTCGCCCGCCGCCTTTTGGGCGTTTGCCGACGCCTGGACCCCCGATCCCGCCCGCGCCAACGAGACGTGCTGGGGCGCGCTCGGGCGGTCGGTGCATGACCTGCTTCCCCCGTCATCGGCGCGCGCCCTTCAGTACGCCCTCGCCGCCCGCCAAGCGTCCGCCCGCGTCGCCCTGACCGCCAGCTTGTTGGACGCGGACGGCGGCGCGCCCGACGATGGCGCGTGCTGCGTGGCGGTGCTGCCGGGAGGGGTTCGCGTCACCGACGCGCGCGACCTCGCGCGCCGCGTCGCCCGCCTCGCGACGCACGGCATCCCGTCCGGCGACACCCCTGTCGCGCTCTACGAATTCGACCACGTGTACCGGCGGGCCGAAGGGCGGCCCGGCGTCGGCATCGCGCTCTACGCGCCGCCCGGCGCGCGCTGCTTCGCCCCGATGCACGCGACGCTCTCTACTGCCGCCTCCGACACCTCAACCCCCCACCGCATCGACTACGCGCTACGCCCCGCGCTGCCCGCGCCCGCGTGCGCGGACGCGGGCGGGTGCCTGGCGCTCGGGGCCGGGGGGAGGGTCGCGCTCCCCGGGTTCGGCGCCGAGTTTGCTCTCAAGTCGACCGAATACCTCGCCGTCGACGACAGCGACAAGGGTAAAGAAGAGCCGAAGGACAAAGATGCTGCTGCGGCCGCGGACGCCCCTGACGAGGTCGCCGGCTTCCTCTTCCCGACGCTCCGCGCCCGCACCCCCCCCTCCTCCCACCCCGCCCTCGACGCCCTGCGCGACCGCCTGCTGGACGACGCCGCGCGCGCTGACGACGCCCCCATCAAGGCCTGGGATTTGAAGGACTTGGGCCTGCAGGCCGCCGCGCGCGCGCTCGCGGCGCCCGACCCGCTTCGCGCGCTCGCCGACGGTGCGGCCTCCTTCCCCAACGCCGCGCCCCGCCTGGCAAAAGCGCCGGTGCCGCCCGCCATCCGGGCCGCCGTCGTGGGCGCCCCGGGGCGGGTGCGCCGGTTCCAGGCGGGCGCGTCAATGCTCGCGCTGAATGGTCTCTTGCTCGACGCGGCGACGCTCGAACTAACGGATGCCGTCGACGCCCTGCGCCACGAGGCCCGCCTGGCCGACGCGCTGGCCACGACCGGGCTGGACGCGGGCGGCGTGGCGGGCGCGCTGCGGCTGCGCGCGGTGGCCGGCCTCGACGACGGCGCGGCCGCCGCGCCGCCGCGCGTCGACCTGCTCTCCCCCGCCAAGGCCGCCATCGCGTGGGCCAACGACCTGGAAACCGACGACGCGTACGCGTCCTGGCCGGACGATATCAAGGCCGTGCTGCGGCCCGGGTTTCCGGGGCAGCTGCCGTCGATCGCGCTGAATCTGTTGAACCTGGTCCTCGTCCTCGACCCCTGCGCCCCCGGCGCGCCCGCGCTGGCGGCCGCGGCTGCGGTTGCGGTCGCCGCCCGGTGGCCGCTGCGGGTGGGCGTGCTGGCGCTGCCTTCAGCGGCGGTGTCGCGCGCCGCGGGCGCCCCTCCTTTGCCCTTTGCCGCGTGCGGCGACTGCGAGCGCGTCGCGCGCGCGCTGGCCGCCGCCACCGCGGCCGGGTCGCCTGCGGGGCTGGCCGCGCTGGGGGGGCTCGAGGAGGGCAAGGTGTCGTGGGCCGCGTTTGCGTCCGCGCTCGCCGCCGCGCCGCGCCGCGCGGCCGACGCCGAAGCGACGATCGCGGCCGCCGCGTCCGACGCGGAAGCGATGCGCGGCGCGGCCGCCGCGTCCGCCGCCGCTTCCGCGGGCCTGGCGCCGGCCCCCGGCGGCGGCGCCGCGCTCTGGCTCAACGGCGCGCTCCTCCCCCCCATCGCCGCCGCGGGCGGCGACGCCAAGCGCCTCCTCACCTGGGGCCTACAGACCGAGCTCCAGGCGGCGCAAGGGTGGATCTACTTTGGGGAGATTACGCAGGCGGACGCTGATGGCGTGCCAGAGGGGCACGACGGCGACGACGACGACGAGAGCGACACCGACGACGGCACCCACCTGCTCGCCAAAGTGTTGACCGTGGCGGGCGCGCTGCCGCGCCACAATCCTCGCGCGACGGCCAAGGGCGCGGGCGACGGCGCGGCGGGGGAGGCGGTTGTCGCGGCAGCGGCGGCGGCCGGGTTGCCGCCGCCGCCGCGCCAGCTTCGCCTGCAGGGCGCGCTCGACCCCGTCTCATCCCCCGTCCTGTCCACTATGGCCTACGCCACCGCGGACACGGGCCCTGACGTCAAGGCGGTGACCCACTGGGTCGCCGCCGACGCCTCCACCCCCGCCGACCGCGCGCTCGCGCGTGCCGCGCTCGCAGCCTTGGCCGCGCCACCCGACCCGGTCAAGCTCACGCGGGCGGGAGCGCCGGCGGCGCCGCCGCCGCGCGCGACGGGGGCGCGGGTGGCGCTGGTGCAGTGCGGGCCGCCGAGCGCGGTGTCGCGGCTCGTGCTTGCGACCACGCGCGCGGGGCTGGCCGCGCCCCGGTTGAGGACGGTGCTGGCGGCGTTGCTGGATGAATCCGTCGCCGCTGGCGTGACCAGCGACGCCGACGCCGAGGCAGCCGCACGCGCGGCCGCCGGCGCCGACGCGGCCGCCGTCGTCGCCGCGCTCGCCGACGCCGCCGGCCTGGACGCCGCCCTGCGCGCGCAAGCGGCCCTCTGTGTGGCCGAGCTCGGGCTGGCGCCGGGGGCGCGCGCCCTCGTGAGCAACGGGCGCATCTTGCTCGACGGCACGAGCGCCGCCGCCGCCACCACCCCACCCCCTCCTCCTCTCGTCGCCGCCGACCTGCACCTCGTCGAGGCCCACTCGGACACCGGCCGGCTGGGCGCCCTTGTGGCCGCCTTGGTGGCGCGCCGGCCGGCCGGCGCGCGGCGCCCGTCGGACGTTGCCGCGGCGGCGACCGCCCTCCTCCTCGCCGCCCCGCCAAACCCCGCCGCGTCCGCCACCGCGCGCGGCGCGGCCGCGCTGGCCGCGTTTGATGCGGAAGACGCTGCGGGGTCGCCCCTGTTGTTCGAGGTGGGTGTCGCTGGTGGGTCGCCTCATTCCATCGCCCTGGTTGTCGACCCCCTCTCCCCCGTCGCCCAACGCATCGCGCCCTTGCTCCTGTCCCTGCGCGCCGGCCTAGCCCCCGCCTCGCTGCGCGTGCTGCTCAACCCGGTGCCCGACTTGACTGCGCTCCCGCTCTCGACGTTTTACGCGGCGTCGTTGCCCACGTTCAAGAGCGCGGGCGAGGAAGTCGGTGGGAGCGGCGCGCTCCCTCCTCTGGGCGAGCCGCTCCCCCCGGCAGCCTCTTTGACGGGCCTCCCCGCCCAAAAAATTCTGACGCTCAACCTGCACGTCCCCGAAGGCTGGCTCGCCGAGGCGGTCGACGCCGGCCGCGCCGATCTGGACAACATCGTGCTGGCCCAGCTCCCGGGCACGGCCCTGGCAGCGCGGTACGAACTGGAAGCTTTGATGATCACGGGGTCGTGCGTCGACGCGGGGGCGACGACGCGGGACGGCGTCACGCCGCGCGGCGTCCAGCTGGAGCTGGTGGAGGAGGAGAATGGCACGGGCCCCGGCCGTCGCCGCGTGGGCGACACGCTGGTCATGGCCAACCTCGGCTACTTCCAACTGCAAGCCCCCCGCCCCGGCGTGTATAGCCTCGCCCTCGCCGCCGGCCGGTCCACCTCTTTATACACGGTGGATGCCGCGTCCGGGCCCGCCGACGGGCGCGGCCTGGGCGGGCGTGCTGGCGCGCGCCGTGGCGAGACCTCCCTCGGCGTCGCCGTGGACACGCTCAACGGGCGCCACCTCGCCCTGCGCCTGCGCAAGCGGCCCGGCATGGAGGGCGAGGACGTGCTGGCCGAGGGTGGAGGGGGCGGGTGGCGGGCGTGGCTGCCCGGTGGGCGGTCGACTGCGGTCGCCCCTCCCTCCCTGGGCCCCGACGGCCGCCCCCCCGCGGAGGACGACCCCGACTGCATCCACATCTTCACCGTCGCCTCGGGCCACATGTACGAGCGCCTGCAGAAGATCATGGCGCTGTCGGTGCTGGCCCACACGAAGCATCGGGTCAAGTTTTGGTTTATCAAAAACTACATGTCGCCCTCCATGCGCGCCGTGCTGCCCCGGCTGGCGGCGGAGAAGGGATTCGAGTACCAGTTTGTCACTTACAAGTGGCCGCACTGGCTCCACAAGCAGACGGAGAAGCAGCGCGTCATTTGGGCGTACAAAATTCTCTTTCTCGATGTGCTGTTTCCTTTAAACCTCAAAAAAGTCATCTTTGTGGATTCCGACCAAATCGTGCGAGCCGACTTTGGCGAGCTGTGGCGCATGGACCTGAAAGGGGCCCCCTACGCCTACACCCCGTTCTGCGAGGGCAACCCCGACACGGAAGGCTTTCGCTTCTGGAAATCCGGCTTCTGGGCGGGCCATTTAGCTGGGAAGCCGTACCACATTTCGGCCCTGTACGTCGTCGACCTCGCGCGCTTCCGCGCGCTCGCCGCGGGCGACCGCCTGCGCGTGACCTACGACTCCCTCTCCCGCGACCCCGCGTCCCTCGCCAACCTGGACCAGGACCTGCCCAACTACGCCCAGCACGGGGTGCCCATCCACTCGCTGCCGCAAGAGTGGTTGTGGTGCGAAACGTGGTGCGGGCAGGGGACGAAGGGCGCCGCCAAGACGATCGACCTGTGCAACAACCCGCTCACGAAAGAGCCCAAGCTGGATGCCGCAAGGCGGATTGCGCCAGAGTGGGTGGGGTACGACGCCGAGGCGGGCGCGGCAACCGCGCGCGCGGAGGTCGCGCTCGCGGCCGAGCGCGCGGGGCGGGGAGTCGAAGGAGTGTTGGAGGGGGGAAGGGGCGGCGGCGCCAAGCACGACGTCACCGAGCTGTGAACACTGAGGAGGCGGGAGGTGACGGCATAGGGAGGCAGAGACTCGGGGTCGTCTCGCGCCGCGTTCACACCCGCGGCGCGCCATCCTTGGCCGCCCAATCCGATGCGCCGCCCCGGCGCCGCCGCGGCCCTGCTCCTGGCGGTCGCGTGCCTAGCGCAGAGGGGCGAGGTGGGTGGTCGCCGCGTGGATTGGGGGCCGGGGACGCGCCCACGCCCGCGCCCGCCCTCCCACCCTTCTCCACGCCATCAGGCCTACGCCGTGCGCCGCGCCCGGAGCATCCTCCAAGCCGCGCCCGCGGGCAACGCGACCGCGCTGCCGCCGCGCGCCGCGGCCGCGCTGGGCACATACCTCGACAACACGGCCCTAGTGAGATCACAGAAGAGGGGAGGGTGGCGGTGCGGGTTAGCGCGGCGAGGCGGCACGTTGCCGACCCCCTCCTTTTCCTCTTCTCTCCAGGCCGCCGCCCTGCACGCTCTCCCCGCCCACTGCGCCCACCTGCACCCCGTCGTGACCTCCATCGGCAAGTCCGTCAACGGGGCCGATATCTGGGCGGTGGCGCTGGGAGGAGAAGGGGTGGGAGGAGGAGGCGCGTCGCGCGCGTCTCACCTCCCTTCTTCTTCCCTTCCCAAACCCGCCGTCAAGTACGTGGCCGGCCTGCACGGGGACGAGCCGTCCGGGCGGCAGCTGCTGCTGGCCCTGGCCGAGTGGGTGTGCGCGCAGAGCGCGGCGCCGGGCGGCGACGCGCGCGCGGCCGCGCTCGTCGGCCGCGCCGTCCTCCACCTGCTCCCCGCCGCCAACCCCGACGGCTTCGCCGCCAAGTCGCGGGCCAACGCGGCGGGCGTCGACCTGAATCGCGACTTTCCCGACCCGCTGGAGCGGCGGGGCGGGGTGCCGGTCGGCGCCGCGGGCGCGCCGCCGCGCGCCGCGGCCGGCCTCGCGGCCGACCCCGACGCCGACGACGCCGACCTGGCGCCTGGGGGAGGGGAGCAACCGGAGACGGCGGCGCTCATGGCGTGGACGCTGGGGCACCGGTTTGTCGCGTCGGCCGCGCTGCACGAGGTGCGCCGGGAGCGAGAGGAGGGCGACGGCGCGGCGGCGCACCCCTCCCGCCAACCACCCGCCACCAACCCCCCTCCCCCCTCCTCCCTCCAGGGCGCCATCGTGGCCAACTACCCGTGGGACGGCACGCCCGACGGCGCGACGCGCTACGCGGCGTGCCCCGACGACGCGACGTTCAAGTGGCTGGCCACCTCCTACGCGTCCCGCTCGCGCGCCATGCTGGCCTCCCGCGAGTTTGCGCGGCAGGGTGGCGTCACCAACGGGGCGCAGTGGTACCCGCTGCGGGGGGGGATGCAGGACTGGAACTATCTCCACGCGGGCTGTTTCGAGCTCACCCTGGAACTCTCGGACGCCAAGTGGCCCCCGGTCGCCGCCCTCCCGGGCGTGTTTGCCGACAACCTGGACGCGCTGCTGGCGTTCCCGCTGCTGGCGACGGCCGGCGCGCGCGGGCGCGTGGTCGGCGCGGGCGGCGGCCCGCCCCCCCTGGGCGCCGCGGTGCGCGTGCGCGGCGTCAGGGGCGGGCCCCCCATCCGCCCCGACCCGGCCACCGGCGCGTTCTGGCGGCCGCTGGCGCCGGGCGAGCACACACTGGCGGCGTCGGCGCCGGGGCACAAAACCGTCAACGCCTCTGTGAGCGTCACCGGCGGGCCCGACGGCGGCGCCGCGGTCGTGCTGACGCTGGCGGCTGAAGGAGGGGCCGAGCCTGTCGTCACGGCGGCCACCGAGCGCCGCGGCGGCTTCCCCGCGCGGCGCCCGCTCCCGCGCCGCTCGGGCCCGCCCCATCTGCCCGCCGCCCCCGCGTCCACCACACTGGCCAGCGAGCGCACCATGTTTGTGGCGCAAGGGGCGGCCGCGTTTGCGTCGGCGGGGTGCCTCGGGCTGATGGCGCGCGCGGCGTCGAGGCGCGCGGCGGCGGCGGCGGCGTGAGGAGGAGAGGCAGGGAGGTGTCCAGTTTGCGAGTGGGCGAGTGTTTGATTTCACACTGTGGCAGTATAGCGATGCAGCGCGCGCGAAAAAAGAAAAAAGGCTCGGCGGCCGCCGCGCGCAGCCTGGCCGTTTAGCAGCCGCCCTCTCCCCCGCCTTCACCCCGGCGCCGCATCGATCTCATCATCCCCGCCCCGAGTGCGCGGTCGCTTGGCGCGGGGCGAAGGCGGCCGCCCGCCGTCGGCCGCGCGCGGCGTAGGCCGCGGCGGCGCTGGCGCGCGAAGCGGCGGCGGCGCCGGCGCTGCCGGCACCCGCGGCTCGCCCCGGGGAGGGGGCGGCGGCGGCGACGCCGGCGGTGGCTCGGCCGGCATACGGTGCCGGGCGTTAGTGAAGTGGTGGTGGCGGGGCGTCGGCGCGCGCGCTGCGGTCGGTCGCCCTTTCCGCCCCCTGCGCGCCCCCGCCCGGGATCCGTTTGCACACGCGACGAGCCGCGCCACCTCCCTCCACACACACACCCGATCCCCTCTCTATCACGCCGTCGCCGCGGCGAGCCCGCGGTGGCGCAGCAGCGCGTCGATCGTCGGCGCCCGCCCCCGGAATGCCTTGAACACGTCGGCCGGCGCGACGCCCCCCCCGAGCGCGAGCACGGTGTCGGCAAAGCGCTGGCCGGTGGCCTGAACCGCGGCGTCGTCGTCGAGGCCGGCTTCCTCGAAGGCCGCGAAAGCGTCGGCCGAGAGCACCTCCGCCCACGCGTACGAGTAGTAACCCGCCGAGTAGCCCCCCGCAAATATGTGGGAAAAGGCGCACAGGAAGCGGGAGTCGGGGTCGGGCGCGAGGACACTCGTGCGCGCCTCGATGTCGGCGAGGGGGCGCGCGGGGCCGTACACGCCGCCGGGGGTCGCGGCCGGGTCGTACTCCGAGTGCAGGTACAAGTCGGAGAGCGCAAAGTTGACTTGGCGGAGGACGGCCGACCCCGCGCGGAACGTGCGCGCGGCGAGCATGCGGGAGTAGACCTCGTCGGGCAGCGGGGCGCCCGTGTCGACGTGGCGGGCAAAGGAGTCGAGGGTGGGCTTGTCGTAGCACCTAAAGGGAGGACGGGTGGGGGCGGGTGAGGGGGTCGAAGGCGTGCGCGCGCGCGCGCGTGCGCGCCCCTTGTCCTTCCTCCTCTCTTTTCTCTTCTCACCAGTTCTCCATGAACTGGCTCGGCAGCTCCACCGCGTCCCAGTCCACGCCACGAATGCCGGACACGAGGCCGTCGGGCTGGGTCGTGAGCATGTGCTGCAGGCCGTGGCCTGAAAGAGAAGAGGGCAGGTCGAGGGCGAGCCGCTCGACGCACGCCCACGCTCCCGCCAACCCCTCTCCTCTCCTCCTTTTTGTTACCAAACTCGTGGAACAGGGTCTCCACCTCGCGGAACGTCATGAGGGAGGGTTGGGACCCGACAGGGGGCGACTGGTTGCAGACCAGGTGCGCGACGGGGAGCCGCACGCCGCCGTCGGCCCCCGCGCACGCGGTCGACCGCGCCACCACTTCGTCCATCCACGCGCCGCCCCGCTTGGTGTCGGGGCGGGAGTAGGGGGCGAGGTAGAACGCGGCGACCGGGGACCCGCGACGAGACACCTGGAAGAAGCGGGCGTCCGGGTGCCACACGGGCGCGCCGCCGTCGGCCGCGGCCACGGTGACGCCAAACAGGCGGGACGCCAGGGCGAACAGGCCGTCGAGGACCGCGGGGAGGGCGAAATAGGGGCGCAGCGCTTCGTCGGACAGGTCGTACTTGGCCTCGCGCAGGCGCTCGGCGTAAAAGGGGACGTCCCAGTGGGAGAGCGCCGCGTCGGGGAAGCCGGACTCCTTGGCAAAGGCCGTCACTTGCGCCAGCTCCTCTTCCGCCGGCCCGCGCGCGGCGCCGGCCAGTTGGTCGAGCAGCCCCCGCGCCGACGCCAGCGTGGCCATCTTGGACGCCATCGACAGGTCGGCGTAGCAGTCGAAGCCGAGCAGGGCCGCCTTTTCGCGGCGCAGGGTGAGGATCTGTTCGATGACCGCCGCATTTTTTTCCGCCGCGCGCGTCTGGTACGCGCGATACACCTCCTCCCGCAGCTCCCGGCTGGCCGCATGCGACATGACGGCGACGTAAACGGGGGCGTCCAGGGTGAGGAGCCAGGGGCCGGACTCGGCCGTCGCGCTGGCGTGGCCGGCGGCCGCGGCCTGCTGCGCGGCAAGGCCCAGGCCCGACGGGGGGAGGCCGGCGACGACCGCGGGGTCGGTCACGACTTTCTTAAAGGCTTTCGTCGCGTCCAGCACGGCGTTGGAGAACGAGGTGGCCAGCTTCGAGAGTTCTTGCTGAATTTCGTTAAACCGCGCTTTGGGCGCCCCATCCAGCGCCACGCCGCCCAGCGTGAAATCGCGCAGCTCGTTGTCGACCAGGCGGCGCTGGGCGGGGGTGAGGGAGGACCAGGCGGGGGCGTCGGCTTTGAGCGCGGTCAGCGCGTCGCACAGCGCGCGCGACTGCGAGAGGCGCAGCGAGAAAGCGACGCGCTCGGGCTGCACCTCGTCCACGGCGGCGCGGAGTTCTTCGGAATCGCAGACGGCTTTCAGGTGGTTGACCGCGCCCCACGCGGTGGCAAGGCTGTCGCCGAGGCGTTCGACGGGTTCCACGACGCCCGCCCACGTCGGCGTGGCGGACGCCTCGAGCGCGTCCAGGCGGGCCGACAGGTCGGCCAGTAGCGCGCGGATGCCGGGCACGACGTGGCGGGCCTCGATGCGGTCAAAGGCGGGGTAGGGCGCGTCCTGGGAGGGGAGGGAGGGAGTGGAGGTGAGGGGTGGTTGCCACGTCGGAGGCGCGCGCGCGGCCGCCTGGGGGGCCCTTTGCCTCGGCCTCCCCGCCGCGGCTCGACCGCAATGCCAGGCCTGCCCGCCGGCTCACACGGCGGGCGGGCCGCGACCGCGCGGGCGTCAATCGAGATCCGCACCCGCCATCCCACCTCGAGCAGCGGGTTGTCCGCCGCGGTCGTCAGCGCCGCCATGGTGGACGACGCCGCGCGCGCGACGAGGGAGGGGCGGGAAGAAGGGAGGGGCGCCGCGGCGGGCGGCGAGGTGGGGCGCGGCGACGACGCAGCCGCGCGAGGCGACGGACGCGGCGACTTGGGGGCGGTGGGCAGCGGGGGGGCGACGGACCGCAGCGCGCGGGTCATGAAGCGGAGTATGGTGGGCGAGAGTGTGCGCGACTGTTCGGCTGCCGCCGCTCGCCGCGCTCTCAGCGCCCGCACACTCTTTGCCGCCCCCTCGAACGCCCACGATGGATTTGGTCGGCAGCAGTCTGCCCCGCGAGGTGGGCGCGGGG
>Ga0315283_10000443_pt1 | contig 30507 bp, 34 predicted proteins | sample YL17G09_0_MG_FD_204541 | JGI IMG/M metagenome (GOLD analysis project Ga0315283, IMG submission 204541) | Sediment microbial communities from Yellowstone Lake, YNP, Wyoming, USA - YL17G09_0 | ecosystem: Environmental > Aquatic > Freshwater > Lake > Sediment | place: USA: Wyoming | collected...
TGTCTAAATACTTGCGCCTCATCATATCATGTACGCGACCCGGGCATCCAATAATGATTTGAGGTTTATCCATTTGAAGTTTATCTTTATCATCTTCAGTTGATGTTCCTCCAACAAGTAATTGACAAGTAATGCCTTTCATGTTACTAGTTAGCCCTTCTATAACATTAAGAATTTGACGAGACAATTCTCTTGTAGGAGATAAAATCATTGCTTGGACCACATTTTTACTTGGATCAATGCGATAAATAGTTCCTATAGTAAAACAACCCGTCTTACCTGTGCCAGATTGAGCCTGCGCAATTATATCACGACCCTCCATTAGTGGTTTAATCGCTTTCTGTTGAATCGGGCTAGGATTCTCAAAACCTAGTGAATAAATTCCACGCAGAATATCAGTTCTTTCTACTTGAAACTCGGGAAATTCATCCCAAGATTTAATTTCTTGGACAATATAATCTTTATTAGTTGTATTAATATCAGTTGACATTTTTATACTTGTATTTACTTGAAGCAAAATGTTTAAGTTTGTTATTTATGATATATTTATATTTATGTAAAAAATTGATATAAATAATATGACAATATTAATAATAACACATGACGACTACAATGAAGTACACACTTGATGATTTTAATCGCATTATGTTTGGAGGAATTCAACAAGAACTACCTAAAGAAACAATAGATTTAATTACTACTATAGCCAATCAGGTTGGAGCAACAGATTACATCAGAACTCCGCAATTTCCTAAACGGGCTCATCAACCGGGGGCCGGAATTGGAGAAACCACAGTTAATCGCCGGCGACAAAAGACACAAGAAATTAACGACAATGATTGGGATGTAATTAGAAATTTTCAAACCACCGAACTCAAAAAAAATGAAGGAGTGCAAGCGTCAATTGATGAAATTAGAAAACATCTTAACAAAATCACCGAAAAAACATACGACAAAATGTTCCCTCAAATTTGTAACGAAATTGATAAAATTGTTGGATGTGGGGGCGACGAGATGTCAAAGGTTGGAGAATCCATTTTCACAATCGCCAGTGGAAATACATTTTATTCAAACATGTACGCTAAGATGTACAAATCACTAATGCAAAAATACCCAGTAATGAGAAATATATTTAATGATAATTTCAAACAATTTGCAAATCTATTTACCAGCATTGAATACTGCAGTCCGAATGAAAATTATGATAAATTTTGTGAAAACAATAAAAATAATAATAACCGACGAGCACTTGGATTGTTTTATATTAATTTAATGAAAGAAGGAATTATTAAAAATGATGACATGATGCAGATTATTAAACAAACACAAGATTACTTCTTGACGAAGATTAGTGAACCTGGAAACCGAGACATCGCCGACGAATTGTCAGAAAATCTTTATATCTTCATCACCAAATCAAATGACCATCTTGAAGATGAAGATGATTGGGATGATATTATTACAAATGTTAAAGAAATCGCTAATTACAAGACTACTGACTATCCAAGCATTACAAATAAATCTGTATTTAAACATATGGATATGTTAGATGAAATTTAAATAATAAAATTAATAAAAATGACTTTAATATAATGTTTATATCTAATATAAATATTATATGAATCAAAATATTTTTTACTACATCACCGAACAACCTGATTATGTTGATGAAATTCGTAAACCAATAGACCTTGATGAATTAAAAATGCAAGTTAATTATAATTTTATTCAAGAAAATCCTTATTGTATACAAGAATCCGAATCAGAATTAACAAATCAAGAGTTAGAAGATTTGGCTTACACGCTTGAGATTGATTACATGAACAACTACACAGTTAAATCATTAGGCCAAATAATGGATTATTATGAATTAAATAAAAAAAATCTTAAAAAAAATGAGATTGTTCAATCAATTGTCTATTTTGAAATTGAACCAACAAATAAACCGATTGTAGAAAAACGAATTAGATTATGGGAAAATATTAGGGAATTAAAAAATGATAAATATTTTGGAAAATACATTTTTTTTGATGTTTGAGTAATAATTTTAATATTAAATTAAAATATTACATAATATTAATGTTTAGTATAAATAATAATGAATTAAATTTTAGCATAACCAAAAAACAAAATGGTGAAAAGTTTATTATATAAAAAGCAAGATACTGAAAAGTTTATTAAAATAAAACATGGAAATACATAGACATTGAATTGTTAAAAACTCATTGTCCTGATATATTAACACTTAAAATTTACAATAAGCATTTGGTTATAAAATACAATATGATAATGCATAAACAAATAAATAAGAAATTTATAATTAAATATTAATATATTATTAAATTATAAATGGTCCAATCTAAATTAGATAGCACAGTTAATTATCCTGAAATTAAAAAATTAGATCCAGAAGATAAAAATTATGATGCTAGTCAATATGAAATAAGTATTTTAGGGGAAACTGTAATAATAGCACTTGGGAAATCTAAATATACATTTATTGACAAAAACATTGAATATTTTCCCATTTATTTAGTAAGAAATAAAAGAGTAGATGTTCAAATTGGGGTATATGAGGTTATGTCTGACCAAGTACCCAATTTATTAGATGAAGATGGTGATATTGATATTGATGAATTGCAAGAACCTTTACTATATTCATTTATTGCGAGTGATCCATCTATTATAAAGGGAGCCACAATTCAACCAATAAAAGAAACAAAAGAAAAATCAATTGAGAGTGAACTTGTTAAAAATAAATTTGAAGATGAAAGCGAAGAGAGAAAAGAAGAGGAAGAGGAGGAAGAGGAGGAAGAGGAAGAAGATGAGGAAGATGAAGAAGAGGAAGGGGAGGAAGAAGAGACAAAAGAAGAAGAACTAAAACCCATTGGTAAAAATTTATTACCAGAACAGACCAAAGAAGATTCAGAAAATGAAAAAGCAGAATATACTGATAAAAAGGGTCAACCGTGGATTAGAAAATTTATGAAAAATAATAATTTTGATTTGGTTGATAATGAAGGTAGCGGAGATTGTTTTTTTGCTATAATACGTGATGGATTAGCAAGAGCCGGCAAAAAAACATCTGTAAATGAATTGCGCAACTTATTGGCAGACGAGGCAGACGAAGAAACTTTTTCAAATTACAGAATGATTTATACTTCAAGTTTTGATGAGGTAGAGAGAATAAAAAAACTCATGAATACTATAGCCAAAGAAAATAAGCAACTTGGTCAATTATTAAAAACAAAAAATGACAAATCTGAACAATTAGAAATCACAACTAGAAGCAAATTATTAAAGAAACAACACGATGAATTAAATCAAGACTTGAAAGCCACAAAGAATGCTCTAAAAGATTTTACTTATATGAAAGGCATAGACAATCTTCAAAAATTCAAACAATTAATAAATACATGTAATTTTTGGGGAGATACATGGGCATTATCCACTCTTGAACGTGTATTAAATATTAAAATTATTTTATTCTCAGAACAATCTTTTATGGAAGGTGATTTTGCAAATGTATTAAATTGTGGACAACTAAATGATATAATTTTAGAAAGCAGAGGAATATTTGAACCTGATCTTTACATAATGGCTAATTATAATGGATCTCATTATAAATTAATTACTTATAAGAGTCGTGGCGGTCTTAAATTTCAAGAAATACCTTATGATGTTAAAAGTCTAATTGTAGACAAATGTTTAGAAAGACAAGCAGGTCCATATTATATCATTCCTGAGTTTAAACAATTAAAAGGTGAGCTTGAAATGCCAATTTTAATTGAGCCTGATGTACAGATACAAACGGATGAATTGTGGAATGAAGATACATTATTTCAGATATATCATAGGTCTGCTTCTGGGCCAAAACCCGGAAAAGGGTCTGGAGAGAGTTTAGGTCCAGAAGGTAGACAGGCATATTCCAAATTAGAAATTGTTCCAGAATGGAGAAAAAAATTAGATAATTTTTGGCCTGCGCCATTTGAACTAGATGGTCATCAATGGCAGACAGTTGAACATTATTATCAAGCATCTAAATTTAAACAAGAACATCCTGAATTTTATTTGCAATTCTCTCTGGATAGCAACTCCGAAATATCAAAAGATCCTGAAATGGCAAAGTCCGCAGGTAGTAAATCTGGAAAATTTGCAGGAAAATTATTAAGACCGCAACCTATTAAGGCTGATGCGGGATTTTTTGATAGTCGTAGAGACAATGAAATGAAAAAGGCTATTTATGCAAAATTTTCACAACATCCAGAACTAAAAGATGTTTTATTGAATACCAAACTTGCAAAATTAGTGCGTTTCAGACAGAGGTCCGCTCCTACATTATTGTTTCATTTAATGGACGTAAGGAGGGATTTAAAATAATAATAATAATACAAAACTACAAATATTTAATAAATTTTTAAAAAAAATAAAATAAATTAAACCATTGACGCAATTTAATTTATTTAAATAATCGCCATATATTTATATATGCAATTTTCAAAAACATCACAAGAATATTTTGGAACATTTGTTGATAAATTTAATAAATGTGTTATTAACAAAACCCCATTAGAAAAAAAAACACAAAATTTATTATTTAATAAATTATTTTTGGAAATAAAACAAGCAAATAAATATATTAAAAACAAACATTCTGATGACAATTGTTTGTCTGGAATTGCCACCAAAATAGAAAATTCAAAACAACTTAATCTGCCTTCTACCCATAGCAATGATTACTTTCCACAACAAATAAGAAAACACATTGAATTAAATACAATTAATCAGGTCATTTATTCTTGTAAAATAAATAATAGAAAAATATTGCTAACATTTTTTACATTTAATGATGAAACTGATTTTTCTATTTACAACAAATATGCTGAAAAGGTTTTTATGCTTATTTATCTTCTAACAAATTATAGTTCTAATGAATGTAGCAAATCATTAAATATTTATATTTATCTTACTGATTTTAAGCGTAAATTGCCTGACAATAATTATAGTATATTAGAGTCTTACAATGCTAATGGAGGATTTACCACAACTTGCAATATAAACTCAGAGATTGTTGTTTATCGTAAGGAAGAATGGTTTAAGGTTTTGATACATGAATCCTTTCACAATTTGGGGTTGGATTTTTCTGATATGAATGTGAGGGAATTTCATTCAAATATTAAAAAAATATTTCCTATAGATAGCAAGTTTAATTTATATGAAAGTTATTGTGAATTTTGGGCTAGAATACTTAATTCTGCTTTTTGTAGTTATAATATAATTAATAAAAATGTTGATAAAAATATATTTAATCAATGTATTGAATTATTTATTCAACTTGAATGTTTATTTTCTCTCTTTCAATGCAACAAGATTCTAAATTTTTTGGGATTGTCTTATAAGAACTTGTATGAAACTGATAAGGCTAGTATGGTTGCGAGAGAAAACATGTATAAGGAAAACACAAATATATTTGCTTATTACATCGTTACTGCATTTTTATTAGATAATCATATTAATGTTATTGATTGGTGTAACAAAAACAACTCTTCATTATTTAAATTTAATAAAACACAGATGAACCTTAACTCTTTTTATGAATTAATAGAAAATTCTTATGATAGAGAAGAATTTACAAAAAATCTAACTTGCGTTTCAAACATTACAAATAAAATAATTAAAAATAAAAATAAAAATTTACAAGAATTATTAAAAACAAATAGAATGACTATTATGGAATTTGAATAATACCTAATAAATAATAAAATTAAATAATAAAATAATTAATGTTTTATTATTTGAGATGTATAACTGTAATATTTATTTATTTTAATGTTAATAAATACAAAAACTTATTTAAATCTCCTATAATTTCATCGCGAATGTTAGAAACATCACTATATTCAACTGGATTTAATCCTGAATGAAATTTATTAAGATCATTAATTAAACTTTTAACTTTTCGTTCCATTGCTTTATTATTTCCAATAGAATCTACATTTAATTTCTTAAAATCGCTAGGATTAATGCGATATTTACCATTACTCTTTCCTATCATAGTTTCGGCATAGTTGTCCATGTGTTCTGACAATGAGCCATGTATATCATCGGTTGCTTTATGAGTAGAATAAGAAAAAGTGTTCCAATGATATAATTTAATTGATATTAAACTCTCCAACATGCATTTTAAAATGTTATCAAACGATTTTTGAGTGACATTACTTCCCGCACGGGTCTTTCTTGACATTGCGTTTGCACGCTTATGTTTTCTTGTTCCTAAATGTTTCATTTATATATATTGTACATATATAATTTAGAAATTAAGATTAAAATGCTTTTAAATTAATATGTAAATAAGACTAAAAGATTAAATATCTTTATATAAATAAATGACAGAAATCTTTAACGCACAGTGTCTTGTGATCAAGTCTAAGAGAGAAATAAAAAAAAAACCAAACAAATTAACAAATGTTTCACAAAATGATTTTAAAATATTAAAAATGAATGAATATGAAAAATTATTAACTTGCAATTACAACATGGATGAATTAAAAAGAATATGTCGTTATTATAAAGTTAAATTGTCTGGAAATAAATCAGAAATATCTGAAAGACTATACAATTATCTATTAAAAACCTTTTTTATTATTAAAATACAAAAAAAATACAGAAATCATTTAATTTTGAAATACAATAAACAACACGGTCCAGCATTTATTAAACGCAATTTATGTGTAAATGAAAGTGATTTTTTAACAATGGAAAATCTCAATGATATTCCATATAATCAGTTTTATAGTTATGTAAGTAATGATAATCATGTTTATGGGTTTGATGTAGTTTCACTATATACTTTAGTCACGCGCCCAGGAATATCTCCTTTAAATCCTTACACTAGATCGGAATTTCCGAATCATGTATTGTTGGAATTAAACAATTTAATTAATTTAAGTAAAATATTAAAAATTCACATTGACATTGAAATTGAAAAAGATGTCATAATGAGCATTGAAAAACAGATTAATAGTAGAACACTTGCATTATTTCAAAAAATAGATGAATTAGGAAATTATACAAACATAGAATGGTTTACATCTTTAACTCCTGCTTTGTTGGTTAAATTTATTAGAGAATTACATGACATTTGGGCATATAGAGCACAATTGTCTGATGTTGCTAAGAGAGATATTTGTCCTAATGGAGACCCTTTCACTAATATAAACAATTTGTACACTTGTAATTTTAACGAATTAAAAAAAAATTCACTTAATATTATTGAAAAATTGGTATATTCAGGAATAAATAGAGATAATCAAATTTTAGGCGCTTCTTATGTATTAACCGCCTTAACATTGGTAAGTGTTGGTGCAGCCGATGCGATGCCTTGGTTGTATTTTTCAGTTGCTCATGCAATTTATTAATTTATTTAGGAATTAGCCTGAGTTGTTCGCTAATAAAATATATATTGCGTTAAAACACTTAAAAAAGAAATACTATAGTAGTGTATAATAAGATGCCTCCTAAAGCAACCAAAACTTCTTCCGAGACTAAGTCTTCTGTCGCTGTCGCCTCTGCTCCCGCTCCCGCAACTAAGGCTGTAAAAGCCCCTAAGTCTGTTTCTACACCGGCCTCTGTTGAAGCGACCGCTGTGCCTGTCGCAGTAACTGCTCCGGTTGCCAAGGCACCCCGATCAACTAAATCCAAGGTCAAGGCTGAACCTTCTTCTGCATCTGCTGTTGATGCCGTTGTTGAAGAGGTCGCTGAAGTATCAGATGATGGTCTTGCCGCTGCTTTCAGCGAGGCATTTGCCAAACTCCATCAAGTAACTTCTATGCTATCTTCGCTTAAGACCGAATTCCGTCAACTTGAGAAGCGCGCCACTCGTGAACTTAAAGTTGCCAACAAGGCTTCTGCCAAGCGCCGTCGCAAAACTGGTAACCGTTCCCCCAGTGGATTTGTAAAGCCTACGCTTATTTCCAATGAACTTGCTACCTTCCTTGGCAAGTCTAATGGCACTGAAATGGCTCGCACTGAAGTTACTCGTGAGATTAATGCTTATATTCGTAAACATAATCTTCAGGACAAGGAAAATGGTCGCAAGATCAATCCTGATAGTAGCCTATCTAAACTCCTAAAACTCAATGCCGAAGATGAACTCACTTACTTCAATCTTCAGCGTTACATGAGTCCCCATTTTGCCAAGGCTGGCAAGGCGGTTGATGCTCAGTAAAGAGTTTAATAAACACAAAAACAAAAACAAAAACAAAAACAAAAACAAAAACAAAAACAAAAAAATAAAAATTAAAAAACAAAACAAAATTTAATATATGAATTAATCCATATATTAAACAAACATTTACATGACTATCATTATTCAAAAACTTAAAAAATGAAAAATAAAATAAACGAAATTTAATCTTTATATTTAAAATTTAATTTCTTTCGACAATAATTAAACTTTTTACCTGATACATATTTACAAAATCTTTTTTTTTGAGTTACACATCTATTAGCACTAAGTCCTTTACATGGGGATTTTCGTTGACTTGCTTTATACAATTGACTGCGTGTTTTATCTTTTTTATTTTTTTTTAATGGTTTCCTAATTGCAGTTATTTTTTTATCATTTTTTATACTAATTTCATCCAAAATAGATTTGCGAATACTTTTTAAATCAGATTCCTTAATTGGAGATTTTTTTCTAGTAAATTGTTTTAATTCAATCTCCTTCATTGGAGATTTTTTTTTAGTAAATAATTTCATCATACATTTAATCATTATATATTAAATATACATTTAATTCTTGAAAAATATTAATAAATAATTAAATGAAATATCATAATATAGATCAATGTCTATGTTTTAAATTCATTATCACATTACAAGTGAATTTAAAAAAAAATTGATTTAAAGCCAACGCATAATAATAATTCATAACAAGCCAAGAATGTCAAACGACCAAATCGTATCTGTTTCCAACTATTCCCCTGCATCTGATATGCTATATGGCAAGGCCAAAATGAATGATTCTGGGGGAAAAAATATTGCTATTTTGAATAAGGGTATTCGCAAAAACACTATGCTTTCTACTCCTCTTATGCTCACTTGGGGAATGTCAGAGTTTAAGGATGAAAAGAATGGAAAGATCTCTTATGAACTTTCTCTACAATTCCCTAATGCTGATTATCCTGATGCTGAAGGTGAAGTGTTTCTTGAGAAAATGAAAGAATTTGAAGCAAAGGTTAAAGCTGATGCTATTACGAATTGTAAAGATTGGTTTAATAAATCTAAGATGATTGAGGAGGTTGTAGATGCGTTGTGGCATCCAATGCTCAGGTATCCCAAGAACAAAGAAAGTGGCGAATTTGATTATACTCGTGCACCGACTCTTCGTTTGAAGGTTCCTTTTTGGGAAGGTGAATGGAAGGTAGAAATTTATGACATGGAACAAAATCAGCTATGGCCTTCTGATAATCTTGACAGCCCTCTTGAACTTATTCCCAAGCTTACTCGTGTAGCGTGTGTTATCCAGTGTGGTGGAATCTGGTTTGCGGGTGGTAAGTTTGGTGTAACATGGAAGGTATTTCAGGCTGTGGCAAAACCTCCACAGAGCCTTCGTGGTAAGTGTCATATTCGTCTCACTGACAGTGACAAGGACCGCATGACATCCAGTGGAGCTCAATCAACTCCAACCGGTTCTGACGCTCAAAGTGACAATGACAATGATAATGACAATGTTGGCGTTTCAGTTCAAGACAGCGACGATGAAGCAGAACAATCTAATGATCCTCCACCTACACCTGCGGTAGAAAATGTTTCACCAGTTCAACCTCCTCCAGTAAAAAAAACAATTGTTCGTAAGAAAAAATCTACAGCCGATGAAGAATAAATTGGTAAATTAAATTAAATAAAATATAATTGAATAAAAATTAATAAATTTTTTATTCAATATCAATAAGAGTCAATTTAACAATTATATTTGATCGCTCACAAACATTAAATATTTCTCCAAGATTTATTTTAGAAATTCCAATGTTCTTAAAAACATAATTTTGAGTTTTTTTAATTCTTAGTTCATCACAAGGTATTTCAAATACTTTTTCTCCTAATGAAAAACTTATTTTTCCATTTGTTAATAAACCTTTTATTTTTGTTGTTAAATTTATATTTATATTATTAATATTATCAATTGTTATGTGCTCTGGAATTTCAGGAATTATTTTTACTATAAGTTCACCGCACGACAAATCATATACCAATTCATCATGCCACAATGGAATATGATATATGTCATTTGAAAAATCCAATTTGTATAAATCATCATTTAATAAATTGTCTATTGAAGGATGCAGTACAATTATGTTGTCATTTTTGTATTTATCACTGATCACAGTTTTAATCTCATCTAATGTTTTTTCTGAAATATGAAGCACATCTGAATAAATAGTCAAATAATCAAACAATAAAATAGATGTTTCTTTATTTAATCCTTCAAACAATTTAACAGATATTTTATCCCTACCTTCGCTCAATTGTGTCACAATGTTTATTAAATATTGATTATTAATTGTTGCTCCTGTTAAATTTATTAAAAAATTATTAAATAACTCAAAAAAACTGACATTTTCAGTTTCATTATGTTTATCATTTGGGTCTTTTTCATTTTTAACATCTAAATAAATTTTTAAAAATTCATATGCTTCAGAAATCATTTGAAAATTTTTAGTAGAATCAGGACTATTATTTTTGTCAGGATGCCATTTAAGACATAGTTTATAATAGTTTCGTTTCATATCATTGAGAGAAAAATTCGGACTTAATTCTAATGTTTTAAGGGCTGTCTGAAAATCCATGTACCTTAGATATTAAATAAAATATGTAATTCTCTAAGTGATAAATTGGTCTATAATTATTATTGTAATATTGTAAAAATGTAAATGTTCTAGTTAATATATCAGAAAAATCTTCTTTATTTAATTTATTTCTCTCTACAAGAGACATCATAATAAACCATATACAGTCCGTTATGTCCAAGTCGTATATAAATATCTCATATAAAATGTCTCTGAATTTATTAAATTTTAAATTATCTATATCCAACATTTGTTTTATTATTTTATTACAGGTAAATTCATAAGGTTTCATTAATTGAGTTATTGATGCTTGAATGTTTTTCATATTTGTTATTTCATCCAATACAGCATCTTTTTTTAATTTAGATTTTAAACATTTATTATATTGCGCTTTACATGGACGAGGAACTGATACTATTTGACAACAGTTTACTATGTTTTCTGGTATAAAACTTATTTCTTCAGTTAAAATAATAAATTTCAAAATAATAGATTGTTGATTTAATGTCTGCATGTAACTATAAAAAGTTTCCAATAACTCGCTATGAATTTCGTGAAAATATTTACACACTATTATGCCGACCTTTTCGGATTTTGCTGAAATAATATCTACTATCTGACAATAAACCTCATTCCAAAGCATCTTTGATTGACATCCTAAGAGAGACATATCTATCTCAAAATGAATATCACTAATTTTAAAGTAATAAAGATTCTTATTATATGTAACACTAATTTTTTTTTCATATTTTAGACCACTAGGACTATAATGTTTAATTGATGACAACATTTGAGTGTATTTACCAACGCCCTTGGGACCATAAAAAATAATGTTTCGGAATTTATCAATGCTAGTTGGAAATTTTTTATATATAGACGTTAATTTAGGATGTAAATCTATTTCTTTATTGCTATCAATATATTCTTCAAAATGAGTTTCGTAGAATTTCATTAATCTAATAACTATTGTAATTAATTCTTTATTATATTAATTTTATTAACCTTATATTATATTATGAAAACGCGTAAAAATATTAAACAAACACAAAAACGAAAAAATAAAACAAATCGCAAAAATAAAAGAAATGATAAAAGGAATAATAAAAAAAATAAAAATAAAAATAAAACAAATCGCAAAAATGTTGGCGGAACTTCCAATCAAATAAAACATTTATTTTTTGACAAATACAATGTTCCACCCATTAATTTAAATTTATTGATCAGAAATTCATACACTAGTTCTGAGTTTAGCCCAGATAACATATTGTCAAAGTTAAATGAAGACCAAACAACTAAACAAGGAAGAGATTCAAGTTCTCTCTATTTGACAACTCAAACTGGTGACAAAATTGTTGGATATATATCGGGATACGTTTATGATGAATTAGGAGTTATTTCATTTGTTGAATTTCATCAATCTATTAGAGGACTCGGTCTTTGCACGCAATATTTGAACAAATATCTTAAACTAGTTTTGGAAACACATCCAAATATAGAGACATATCAATTATTTAATGTAGGAGGCGAACGCGCTTGTCGTTGCTATGTAAAAGCGTTTGAACAAAATGGATTCTCATTTAGAGACGCGGTTAATTGTAAAGACCTCGGTGATGAAGTTATGTATTTTGATAAAAATGTACATGAATTTAGTTATTAATAATTATATTAAAAATAATAATAAAATAACAATTATATATCACACATAAACTTACATAAAATCTATAAAACATATTATGTAAATACAATGACAATAGAAGACCTTCATATCATTTTAAGAGAGATTGAAAATAAATCTATCTCTCATCCTAACTTGACAAGAGTATGGATTGAATATTTAAATATTAAAAAACAAAAATTAGAAATGGCAATAATAGAAGCCAAAAACATGCTCAACCAAATTGAAAACATTGATGACATGTCATGGAAAGAGATCATTTGTTTGACTTCTTTTTCTGAAACAATGAGAGAACATACAACTTAAATAATACTTAAATACATGTTTTTATTATTAACAAATGAACATAGCACTAAATAAAGGAGATTTTGACATTAATAATGTGTACTTTAGTGAACCTATAAAAAATTCAATTATTGAAAATAGTAATTTTATTAGAATAATGTATTCAAATTCATTAATGACATTAAACGGAATATACATTAAAATAGATTTTGAAAATATTAATAAAATAAATGATTTTTCAAAACAAAAAATTATTTTCAATACACATGACAATAATAATAATAAATTAATAAATTACATTAAGACAATTGAACACAACATTTTGGAAAAATTTAATATTACAGGAAAAAAAAAAAATTATAAATTAAACGAACAATTAATTAGTGGATATATAAAACATACAACTGATATTAAATGCACCAATTCATTTATATTAAAAATATCAGGAATTTGGGAAAGTGAGAAAGATTACGGATTGACATTTAAATTTGTTGAAATTAACCATCAGTAGACATGTACTTAAGTGTTATTAACATTATTGTTAAAACTATATAATTTATTATTGCGAATAAATAACTAAGTAATGCCATTTGGGATGATAATATTTGGGTTATTTTAGATACAGGCGAAGCCGCAGAGGCAATTAGAATAACGCTATTTTTGTCTTTTAAATAGTTAAATGTTATAATAAGTTGCAATATTAATAGAAATGTTGAAATCCCGCTAATTTTGCTATAATCAGTTGAAACTAGACCTTTATTAATTCTATCTTTATAAATAATATTAAGTGATAACAACCAAGCAATTGATCCTAAAGTAAGTACAACTGGCATTGATAATGATATTATGATATTTATTATTTGCCATATTGATTTATTCATTGTTTCTTTATTTGCCAAATAAAATGTATTAAACCATAAACCCAAAAGCGACGCGCCAACTATACCATATCCCCATATTGATGCATTTGCCGGTCCACTAGCACCGCTATCAGATGTAGATTGACCCATAAATAATTTTACAATGATTCCTGATACGGCTATACCTGTTAGAATTTTGACATCATTATAATTATCAATTGATTTAAGAGAACTCATGCTATAAAATATATTAGTATTTTATTTTATAATAAAATATTAATATTATGTATAAATGTATAACACTTATAACAGTCATCAATTAATTACTCGGCAACAATCATACAACCTAAATAAAAAAATTTTATCTGTTCACTCAGAAGACCGTGATATGTGTAAATGGCCATATTCAAATAATTTTGCTATTGAATGTCCAGAAGTTTATGAAAAAGTAGAAACCATGCGAATTGTTGACATAACTATGCCATCAATGCAATATACATTTACAAATAGTTACCAAAATATTAAAATGCTTTTTAAAATTTATCCCAAAAATCCTGCTTCACCATGGTATGCTATTCTAGCAAATAATGTTAATGGATTTTATACACTTGAAATACAAGAAGGATATTATTCTCCAGAACAACTAGCAAATGAATTACAAAATAAACTTAATGATGTGGTTAATGACTACATTCAATCACAACCACCCGGCGGTTATCCACAGTATCAAAACTTTAAAGTATATTATAATAAAGTATCTAATACGTTGTATTTTGGTAATCTAGAAGATGAATTTACATTTTACGCAAATTCTCAAGTTACATATATATTACCTCAGTGCGAACAGCCAATTGTTTTTTCTAGATGCACTCAGTGGGGATTGCCTTGGAATCTAGGATTTGACAAACTAATGTATACAGCAAACCCTCTTTTGGAAAGCAATGGAGACAAAGATGTTGTGATTAATTATCTCTCGCCAACCTCGCCAGAATATGTATTTCTTGCTTCAGGAACAGGAACCGTCGCAACATATTTTTTACCAGCACCCTTTCCCGTAAAACTTGACGGAGACAATGCTATTTACATGGAGATAGAGAGATATAATTATATGGATGAACTTAGACCTTATCCAGTAAATACATCCGGAGCATTTAATAATACATATGGCGGAGTTGTAAATTCTGCATTTATTAAAATACCAGTAACTGTAAAACCAAACAATTACTTTAGTGACAGTCCTATGAATTTATTAAATAATTGCGGATTTTACATACCAGTAATTGAAAAAATTGCTAGACTTAAATTTAAATTTAGATATCATGATGGAAGATTAGTAGATTTTAAAGACGCTCCATTTAATTTTAGCATTGAAATAAATCAAATTAGAAATGAAATAGATAGAGGTTATGAAGTTAGAACTCCAAAATTTGCTATTTAATTTATTAATATTTAAAAATTTATAAAAAAATGTAAACTTATATAATTTTACATTTTATTTGGGTTGTATTTATTAATAAACTAATTAAATAATAAATCTATCATTTGATAATGGAATCCATTCACCATTCGCTTCTTTTTTACTCATTGCTTCATTAACATAATAAACAATAATGTTATCTCTTGAAATTATATAATTCTCTCCACTAAAACTCATAAATGGGTTTCCGTGCATACAACTTGTTCCAAAATAATATCCACAGTTCATATCAGTAACCAATTTATTAGCAACTCTTATTCCTTGTTCATATGATTTTGAAAGAGGAACTATAATGTTTTCTATACACCAACTTAACCGTTCCCAATCTTTTTCAAATACACATGTATTTGTCAATAAATCTGTTCTATTTAACATCAAATGTAGTTCTCTCTTTAAAATCTCAGTAATCTCAGTTTTCATTCTCTCTTTTTCTTCTGGTGTCATTCCGTGCATTTCCATCCGTAATGTGGCTGTTTCTGCTCTTGAAATAGCAAGTTCAGTTTGAAGAGTACCAACTATATTTTTAAGTTCCTTTATGGTGCTTGATAATTCTGATATAGACGAGATAGCAATAGATAATACATTATTTGTCGCCTTTGCTTCTAGCGCAATTCTTAATGCTTCATTAATTTTAGTTTCGTGTTCCAACCAAGTCATGCTGTCCGAAAGGTTAGTGGTTTGTTCACTTGAGTCTGTCATAATTAGTGTTATTAAATTAATAAATAAAAAAACAATTCAATTTTAATTAAAATAGTTGAATTGTTAATAATTGTGTTTTATTTTTAATTTTAATTAATTATATAATTTAATTTAATTTATTTCATAACGCAACGAGATCCATTTCAGCAATTTTTTAATGTCCCCATCTCTATAATCATCTTCATATTTTTTTAAATCAAGAAATTTAGGCTTTAACATAGATTTTGTTTTATAATAAATATAATCACCAAATTTGCCATTTCTAATGGTTAAATTTTCATTTAATATTCTTATAATACCATTTGACGACGGTTCGGATTTTTTACCCGACGGGGTCGCACTTAAATAACGCACTACATCTGCTAACTCAATTTCATCTTCAGATTTATTAATATCCTTTAAATTTTTTGATTTTTCTCCCCAAGTCACATAAAGACCATATTTACCATTTTTAAGAAATAACGAATGTCCCTCATGTTCGCCTAGTTGTTTACCAGATGAATTTTTAACAGCAACATCAACTATGTCTTTTAATTTATATTCACCTGCCTTTAATTTATTCAAATCAATATCAGGTTTTACTGCTTTGAATGTAACCTTTCCGTCTTTATTACACATAATTACCGGTCCTTTTTTGCCAATTATATATCTATTAGTAGCATCTATTTTAATAGAAATTTTCTCTGGATTTAACGTAGCCCCATCTTCTTGAGCTTCAGACGCAACCGGAATTATTTTACCAGAAAGGTCGGTAATTTGATTATTACAATCGCGACATAATTCGTGCCATATTTGTTCTCCTTTAGCAATATGGTCTAATACATCCTCCATATATTTGGTGTATTCATAATTGAAAAGGGGTTCAAAATGATTTAATAAAAACTCAATCACGCTAATGCCAGTAGGTTGTATAACAAGTTTATTTTTCTCATTGCCAAACTCACGTTGTGAAGAAGTTTCGGTTAATTCGTCGTCTAATAATTCAAAATCCACGCAAGGAATTTTTTTACCATTAATATTTTCCAATTTTACATATCCTCTCTCCTGAATTTTATCAATTAATGACGAAAACGTTGAAGGGCGACCAATCCCTTTTTGTTCCAATAAATGCACTAATTTTGCTTCTGTATAATGTTGTTTTAATTCTTTCATGCTAACCTTTGATGTAATTTTATTGTAAGCCATAATAATATTATTTTTAAGAGTTTGAATATAAGCAAACATGGGATTTTCAGCATCATATCCTGACACGATTTGCCACCCAGGGAACACAACCTGTTCAGTAGAATATTTATATTTATGTTCTTCAGGAGAAGTAATATGTGCTGATATTGATTGATATGTAGCAGGAGCCATGCAACTTTCAATCGTATTTTTCCAAATCATCTTGTAGATTTTTTTATCTTTATTTTCCATGTCATCTGGCAAGTTTTCTACATTGATATTGGTAGGACGAATTGCCTCATGTGCTTCTTGAGCGGCTACAGTTTTTTCTTCTTTAACCTTTAATTTTTTGGAATTTGCCTTCTTAGGTTTGTCTTCGCTTGCAGAAGGGGATGATTTTCTTTCTGACAAATCATCAATCGTTAAACTTACATACGCTTGTCCGAATTTTTCTTCAATAAATTCCTTTGCAATTTCAATAAACTCTTTACAATATGTAGCACTATCAGTTCGCATATAAGTAATATATCCGCCTTCATAAAGTTTTTGACAAATAGTCATTGTTTCTTTTGGGGACATGCGAAATTCATTGCTAGCCGACTGTTGAATAGTACTGGTGGTAAATGGTAGTGGCGATTTTTTTATAGTATTTTTTGGTTCTCCTCTCACAAATTCATGATTAAAATTAACCGAATCCTCCAAGAACGCAGTCATAGTTTCCTCACCTTCATAATCATGGTCAAGAGCGAATGCCAAATTTTGACTAGTAAAATAGCCAGTAGTGTTATATACCTTTTTACCAGGGCTATTATCTATTTCTTTATAATTATCATACACTAGACGTAATGCCGGTGTTTGACATCTTCCGGCTGAAAGTGAACTTTTTTTATTTTTAGAAATATTTTGCCAAAGCAATGGTGACAAACGATAACCAACAAGCAAATCTAAAATTTGACGCGATTGTTGAGCATGAACCAAATCCACATTAATGTTTCCGGGGGAGGAAACTGCGCGAGTTAATGCGGTTTTTGTAATTTCGTGAAATACAATTCGTTTAGTTCTATCTACATTTAATCCAAAAGTTTTACATAAATGCCAAGCAATTGCTTCTCCTTCACGGTCATCATCGGTGGCCAATAAAACATCAGAACTACCATTAATTGCTCTTCTTAATTTTTCTATTTGCTGTGCTTTACTGTCAACCGTTTTAAAACGTGGATTAAAATTATTTTCAATATCAATAGCATTTAAACCTCCATCAAATTCTGTAATATGACCAAAACTTGCCATACATTTATATCCAGAACCAAGATATTCTTCTATTTTTTTGCACTTGGCAGGAGATTCAACGATTAGTAGCGTATAAGTCATTCTTGTATTATTAATAGTAATTAATCTTCAAATATTTATTTCAATTGTTTTATAAAAAAAATAAAAATAAAAATAAATAAAGAAAAAACTGCGGAAACAAATATTAGAAATGGCGATTTAACAAATTTCATTTAATTACATATTACTTACATTTGTAACAATTCATGTTGTGTGGACTCTAGATCATTGGTAGAAATTTAACTGCATTCGCTTGTAACTGCGTTCATGCAAAGATTGTTAATTACGAAGTTGTAGATACAAAGAATTTCATTCTGAATATCAGGATCGCTGCTTAAATTCTCAACACTTTCACAGTTGATCATGTAATCAAATACATTGTCGTAACGCTTGTTGTAAAGATAGTCAACCTCAGGCATTTCCAAATTAGAATAATCCATGTTGTATACCACATAATTTATATAATAACTTATGCGAGCGATGTGCAGTTTTTGCGCCTCCAAAAGCGCATCATGGACTACTTCAGGTAGGTAAAGAGCATTACCTGTATCGCCGAAACGGTCAATGTTAGCCAATATTCCATGAGCCAATCCCATGTAGTAGTTGGGATTTTTTGAATTTAATAAAATGTAGTTGTCGACATCTTTTGACACATATGGTTTTTCAACAGAAGTCAGGCAATTTAGGTACGCGAAGTCAATCGGGGTATTTGAATACATCATTGTTGCTGGGAATAGTACTTTATCCTTTTACTTAAAAAAGTATTTCAATTTTATTAATATTAATTAAATACATAATAAATTAAATACATAATAAATACATAATAAATTAAATACATAATAAATACATAATAAATTAAATACATAATAAATATATAATAAATTAAATACATAATAAATACATATTAATTATAAGACAAATAAAATGATACTTTTCTAGTTTTAACATTCTTTTTTTTTGAACGAGTTTTTTTGCCACCCGATGCATTTTTGCTTGTAAACATTACACTACTTATTGGGTCTCCTAATGTAAGCATGCTTTTAAGTTTATCAATCGTAATATGTCTCTCATTTATTTTTTGGTAATTTATTTTGCCAGTCTGTTCAAATAATAAAAATATATATCTATGTACACCCGTCCTAGGAGGAGGAGACGGACCTTTGTAATATAATAATATTTGACCATTTGTTACATTATTGTTTGGTATGTTTATGTCTAGAAAATGAATGTAGTCACCGTCGGCTGTATCAGGATCATACATTATTAATGTATATAATTTACTTTGCTCCGCTTTATAAATGATTATCGGAACATCTCTCGTTTGCAAAGGCGTTAAATGTTGACCAGAAACAACTTTGTCTTTGTATAAAATTCTTAAATCCATGTTGTTATTCATTTCTAATTATAAACAATATTAAATATTATTAAAAATAAATAATTACACAATTATTTATTATTTAGGTTTAATATTTCGTGGTTCAGGTAAGCAAAATCGTAGTATCGCTAACGCCATTCGCCTAGCCAATTTAAAAATAGGAAATCTATATGAATCAAGTATATTATGATTGTCAACCTGTTTTTCTTTATTTAACATAAATTATTTATTTTAAATAAAGATTTAATTTTAAATAAAGATTTAATTTTAAATAAAGATTTATTTTTAAGTTTATTTATGTTTGTAATATCTCTCTTTCATTCCAATATAAATTATAGTTCTTCGTCGCTTTCAGATAAATTAGAACTCGCTACGCAATCACATAGAGTGTCAACATAATTTAGATAATTTACATAATCTTGGTAATCTATTTTATCATTTAATGATTTATTATTATTATTATTATTATTATTGCAAATTAAAGAAAAAATATCAAACTTATAATTAATAAGATAATCCGGATATTCATACTCATAAATTAATTTACTATTTGATGGCCAAAAACCCTGAAATCCAGGGCCTCTTTTTTGTTCATATAAATGATATGCGCAATTTAAACAATATCCAAGGAAAATTTTCACATCATTTTGTGTAATTGAACCATAATAGGCGCAATTATTACAATGTGCCGGACCAGACAAATCATTTATTTGATTATATATCCATTCTTTATTAAATGTGTCTACATAATTAAATCCGTCTTCCGATGTGTAATATTTAATCGGACCATTTTGAGAAGTCGCTTTAGAAAATGTATTTGTCATTTATTTTATATAATTATTATAAAATCTTTATATTTATATTTATGTTTATATTAATATGTAATTTGGTTAGACATTAGAGTTAAGATACAAAATAAAGTTGTACTTTTTGAATAGTTAAGAATCATTGATAGAGAGAAATAAATAAAATAAAATTAAATAAATTAAAAATCTTTTCTATTTTAATAAATAAACATTATAATTAATTAATTAAATAATTAATAAATACTTTTAAATAATATAAATAATTTGGGGCTTAAAGGTTTTTTTTTAAAAATCTCAAGAGTTGGCAGGATTTTTTTTTTTTGGACAAGGTATTTTGGTTGTCCATAAATTAGTTTTGGCTTTCCCAAAATTGAAAAAAAACGAAAAAAACGAATTAGACCATAATCGTCACAAAAATATTTTTGAAAATTTCATTTGTGACCAACTACTTTTTTTAGTTTAATGGCAACCTGATCTTTGCGATTTTTGTGTAAGTATTGGGATACTTCAAAAGGACTTCGCTAAAATCGCAAAGATTCTTCACCTGAAACGCTTATCATATTTGATGTGACACTAACAACTCACATATAGATTCTCTTACCATAATTCACGTTTTGCGATAAATACTTACAGTTCATTGACAAATATCGCAACAGGAGGATGACATAATTGATATAACAAACATGTTAATTGATATCATGTGTCGTCTTAAATAAATTATATAGTTGATATGTTAATAATAAATAAATAAATAAAAATAAATTAAAAATACACAAAAATACACAAAAATACACAAAATACATAAACATTTTAATTAATTAAACATTATTTTATAAAATTTAATAATAAATAAATAAAAATAAATAAATAAATAAATAAGAAATGTTTTCTATTTTAATGAATAAATAAATATTTTTAATTAATAAATAATTAATTTTAAATAATATAAATAATTTGGTACTTAAAGGTTTTTTTTTTAAAAATCTCAAGAGTTGGCAGGATTTTTTTTTTTTGGACAAGGTATTTTGGTTGTCCATAAATTAGTTTTGGGTTCTTAAAAAAATGAAAAAAACGAAAAAAACGAATTAGACCATAATCGTCATAAAATAAAAAACAAAAAACTCATTTGTTACCAACTGCAAATTTTCAATTTAATGGCAAAACAGTTTAGACGATTTTTGTGTAAGTATATAATACTTACAAATGACTTCGCAAAAATCGCAAAAAATCGCAATTTTATATGAATGTAAAAATTGTCACTATAATACAAGCAATAAATATGATTATAAAAAACATTTAACAACCCAAAAACACAAAACCTCACTCAATACTTACACATATGCTCACAATCATATAGAAATATCGCAACATGATAATATGGTGTCGGCGCATGTATGTGAATGTGGGAATAATTATAAGCATCGTCAAAGTTTAAATAATCATAAAAAGAAATGTAATAAATCAATTAATGTTGATATTAATCCAGAAATAATAAATGATTTAATTAAAAAAGAATTAAATGAAAAAACCGATTTATTAAAAAAAGGATTTATTACAGAACAAGAAGATTTTAAAGATTTAATGTTTGAATTAATGAAACAAAATAAAGATATGCAAGAAATGATGTTCCAACAATCCAAAGAATATCAAAAACAAATAAATGATTTAATTCCAAAAATAGGAAATAATAATACAATAAATAATAACCAAAATTACAATATTAATATATTTTTAAATGAAAATTGCAAAGATGCCATTAGTATAAATGATTTTGTAAATAGAATAGAAATTTCAATAGAAGATTTAATGTTAACAAAAAACAAAGGATTAATAGCAGGAATTTCTAATATATTATTAAATGAACTAAATAAATTGCCTCTAACACAGAGACCAGTATGGTGTAGTGATAAAAAACGCAAACGTTTGTTTATAAAAGAAGACAAATGGACAGAAGACATAGATAATAATAAGACCAAGGGCATGATAGTAAGTGTTTCAAGAAAACAATCACAAAATTTAACTAAATTCCCAATACAAAATCCAAATTGGATGGAAAGTGATAATTTGAAAGATACTTATATGCGCATTATCAAAAACTCAACCGATGACATAGATGATAAAACAAATAAAATAATTGATAACATGATTAATATAATTCATATGGATGACACTAAAAACAAAATAATATTAAATGACAATTAAGTTTTTTAATAAATTAAATAATAAATTAATTTAAATGAATAAATGTATCATTAACCATCATGGACAATGAAACAAATAAATTAACACAAGAACTTAATTGTATAAATAAATGTAGTGAATGTCTTCAACAAGCCCCTTTATTAGATAGTGTAGAGAGAAATAAACATATTAAAAATTGTGATGAATCCATTGTAAGATGTTATTTAGATATTATAATGAATGATGTTAAGACCAAATATAATATTAAATAAAATAATTAATGTGTTTTAATTTATTTTAAAATGCATTAATAAAGTTAATTATTTTTATACAATGAACAACGTTAATGTTTAATGTTTAATCATATTGAGAAGACATTGTAATTTCAACACCTTTCAAATTAATACTCAATTCTTTATTTTCTCCTTTATATGGCATTGAAATAGCAACATCATAATATACTTCAAATGGATATGCGTTGACACTAGAAAACTCATGGATTTTTACAATGTTGTCACCAAAAAGATATGGACGGATGCGAACTTTTGTATTGGGAGCACTTGCAAATGAGCCAGAAACATCTGACATAGATACAATGTTATTATGATCATATGTAATATGTGAATTAACTAGTTTTGGAAAATATGATTGGTCGGTCATTGGCAAATCATTGTATTCTTTGTATTCCATGACATAAAGCCTACTAAATACTTTGGCAACAATGATTTTAGTAGTAACTTCGCCTTCATTATTGTGCAAACACGCAACATAATATGTCATCTTTTATAATGTAATAAAACACATTGGTTTTATATTAGTTTCATATGTTGTTTGGTTAGCATTTTAATATTAATAAAATAATAATGATTGTGATGTGATGATAATTACATTGTTACCATTTTTTTAGTTTTATGTAACTTACGCATTTTTCGCAATTTTCGCAGTTTGCGTGTTTTGCGATGATTTTTTCTTCCACCGGAAGAGGGCGGGTTGCATTTCAATGTTAAATTATAAAGTTCTCCTAATATTTGTGGGGTGACGCAATCGGATTTTTTAAATTTATCTGATACATAATCAATTACAAAATTTTTATCCATATCTTTTATAATTTGTGTTCTAGATTTTTGAGGTAATTTTGAAGCATTGTCAAGTATATAGGTATTTTGTTTTTTTTGTGTTTCGGTTATTTGCGTTTCACTATTTGCGCTGCATAATTCATCTTTGTATGTTTGTGTTTGAAATAAATTTGCTTTATTAATACTATTGTCAAGTACCATTGGAATTCTATTTTTATTGAATGAATAACAGTTGGTTAATAAAGAAATGTCAACTTTAAATCACAATGATGTATATAAACATAATCCGGGAAGATTTAAATATCCTTGATCAAGTTGTAATATTAATTCGCACTCTTTTTTAAACGAAGAAAAAATAGTAAATCCTAATAAAATTTTTCCTACTCCTTTAACATTTGAACAAAAATATTCAATAGAATATACGGTGTCTTTTGTTCCGGTACACCTTTCAACTTGTTTAACAAAAATAAACCCAATTACGATTTCATTTTGTTCAATTACAACGCAATCAACCAATGATCGCTCGTCTGAATATGATTTAATTAAATACTTTATAGATGCTTTCATACTTTCTGTATTACATACATTCTGAAAAACTTCTGAATCAATGCCATCTGGTCTTTTAATGATGAAATCTGTTAGTTTGTCTTCATTTCGGTCATTGTATATTTCCATAAATTCTTGCAAATTAGTTAAATCAAAAAATTCATTTAATGGTCCAAGTTCTTCTGACATATATATATTTATTTATAAATTATTTTTAAATGTGCATTTAAAATTTACTAAATTTCAATAATTGTTTAGTTTATGATTTTATTTTTTTTTATTCTTTCTTGTTATTTTACGTTTGATATTTTTGGAATTTCGGTTTTTGGATTTTAATCGCATGGTTGTTCGTCTACGCCTATTTTTCACACTTGGACTAATTCTGATTGTTCCACCAGACATGATTGTATTTAATTTAGATTCTGAACGCGTGTCATTTTCTATAAAATTAGCAATACTATATGTAAAACTATTGTCAATTTCTAAATTTTTTAAATCTTTTAATTCTAATGGTATATTTGTAATAGGATAAATATGTTTTAATATATTATAATAAGCGACAGATAAAATTGAAGGGTGTAAATCATATAAACTTGTAAATTTGGATGTTTGTATTAGAGTTGAAAGTTTATTTAAAAATAAATTAAAAATCCCAGAAGTTGCTTCTTTTGTTAACAGTTTGGTTTTATAAATAAATCCTTTTAATTTTAAATTGTAAAAATACCCAATCCAATCATATACACTGTTTCCATATCCACAAGATTCAAATACATTTATTAAATTCTTAGAAATTGCCGATTGTATTAATTGTTCTTTGCGATTTTCAGTTCTAAATTTAATATAATTTGCAATCATTACATTATTTGGATTTATTTCATCTTCTACTAATGCATTACATAATTTAGTTGCTAATGTATAGTTAAGTCTCTCGGTTTCAATAACAAGTCTTTTTAAATTAAAAGAATTAAATAAATCCATAAATTGTTTTATGTTAATAAAAACAAAATCAATGTTTGGATCATTTTCAAGTCTGTTATCAACTAGTTGTGTATTATGGTTGTGTTGACTGGTCTCTGAATTTATACTATCAATTGAAATACATAATATTTTGCATGGTGATTGACACGTTCTCATGTTTTGTCGTTGTAATGATTCAGATAATAAAAAATATGGGATGAGTTGTTCATTTGCGTTTGATAATTGGTCATTATTGTCAGCACTTCCAAATGAAATATATATTAAACCTTCTTTATATTTACTAAATGAATGTAGAAGATCATTAAATTCTGGTGTTTGAATACATCTCTCATAATCTATTTCATCATCGTGAATTGCGAAGGGTGTTAATTCAATAATTCCAGAAAATGAACCTCCTTTCATACTTCGTTTTTTTTTGTTTAGATTTTTTAGTTTGTTTATATTTTTAATGTGTTTTATTTTTTTTTGTTTACCACCTTTAATATAGCCCCATTTGGTTTCTGAATACATTTTCTCAACAAAACTATTTCCATTTGAATCTAAAAATTTAAATGCCAGAGTATCATTATCTGCCTTACACTCTAAAAATCCGTGCATTGATCCAGATAATTCAACTTGCTCAGGAGTCATGTAGTAGGTTAATTTGTAATAATTTTCTATGTTATTTTTTTCTTCCATGTTAATTTCTCTCATTCCATAATTTTCATGATTGCTAAATGGATAAGGATCTAATGTAGTTCCTCCTGTTCCAACAATATATTGTTTTATCATCATTGGATTTTTATTTTTTGTAGATATTTCAATGTTTGCAATTTGATATTGATGTAAGTCCGCACATAAATAATAATATTTTATTTTATTTCTTTTTGTAAGATTTATTTTTTCATATATAGATTCATAAAGTAAATTTACAAATGTATAGCCCGGGTCTTTTATTAGAGCTGCTTCTCCTCTTTGTACCTTATATCCAGTAATTGGATAATGTCCAATTATTACTATATTTTTAATGTTTTTGTTAATGGTTGATATTATTTGCTCTACATATGATTGTTGGTCGTTTCTAAGGTCTTGTAGAGTAAGAGTTTCATTTTGATATATATGTCTATAACACGTAAGCCCAACACTTTCATCATCATCATAAATAGTTGAATCAATCATTAAAACCAATGTATTATCATTAAATATACGCGAAGCATAAGTATTTATGGTGGTCGTGTCTCTTCTTGAACGTGCAAACTCTATTTCTTTATCTAATATGAAACATTTGGTTTCTTCACTTTTATTATTATTGTCAACCGGCAATCCACTCTCAACATCATGATTTCCTAAAAGTAAGTTAATTGGTATATTGTCCGGTAAACATTCTAAACCAGACATAAGGTCATTTGTAACTATTTTTTTAATTTTTGTTCCAGTAGTTTTGTCTTTTGTAACATTAGGATAATAATTATCTCCCGCAACAACTATAAATTCTGGTTTATTGTCGCTTTCTGAAATTGCCCTAAGATTACTCATAACACTTGACAAATCGTTCCAGCCTTTTTCTGGATTATCTATATAACACCCCCCTTTATTCCAACAACCGAAATGAATAAATGTTCCCATTATATATTTATATTACATTATGTTTAGAAATTGATTTTGTTTATTATTTAGTTAAAAATATAAATATACATATATAAATACAAATGTCAATAACTAATCGCGACCTTTATAGAAAAAAATATAGCATAGAAATAATAGAATTAAATGTTGATGACTTAGAAATAAGAACTATGTTATCAACCCAAGTGTTAACTGCTGAATTTTGCGTTAAATATATATTAAACGATGATTATGTGTCTACAGTTGAAGAGAGATATATTTGTGATAGTGATGTATTATTTCATCAAAAACATCTTACACAACAAGATTTAAGTAATGCTAGAATTAAGTTAGGTTTATAAATTTATCTACTCTCTTTCCATTGAGACCAAGAAACATTTTTTGGTTCCATTTGTTGTACTTCATTGGTTCCATTTTCTTCATCTAAGTGGGCGCTTTTTCTTAAAGCGCTATCTATATATAGTTGTTTGAGAAGAGTTCCTACTTGAAATGATGCTTCATGTTGATTTAATTTGCCATCTTCAATCATTTTAAGTAATTCAATGAATTGAAAAAAAATACCTAAATCTATTTCATCTTTTCTAATTTTATTAAAAATGTCAGTGTAATTATTAAATAAAAATTGGCATCTCTCTATGCACAATGTTTCAAATGCCCCTGGGTCGTTTTTAGCCAAGTCTGGATTTAAATTTTTAAGAATTATCATAGTGCGTAAATCATGCTTAATAAGAATGCTATGTTTTTTCTCTCTTATATCGTCGGTGAAATCTTCTACATCATTGGCATTAATCATTTTTTGTAAATTAAGGCGATCTGTTTTGTCCATATTATATTAATGTTTTAAAAAACTATTACTAACAACGCAATTATTATGTTTATATTATTTTTTTATTATTTTAATAAATAAAAAATATAAAATAAATAAATAAATAATATAAACTTATAATACATTCAACATTAATGTCTGAAGATTGGGAAATATCTGAATGGGAATTATTTGAGAGGGATGCCGAAACAATCATGAGAGAAATTAAAATATTAAATGAAAATAAAAATAAGGAAGAAGAAGAATTAATGGCAATTAATGATTTATTTAATAGTCCTGATAAACCGGTAGCGAAGATAAATAATATAAATAATAAAATAGTTAAATCTATTAAGCCGATTAAAAAAAATACACACAAATTTATACCAACTAAAAACATTAAACCTATTAATAAAAAATCAATAAATCAAAAACCCATTAAGAGAGATTTATCTGATTATGTAGAAGATGAACATTTAGATTATTGTTGTGATATAGCAGATAAAATTTTGAATAAATAAATTTCTATTACATATATATAATGAAGAACTATCAAAAAGGTGGTCTAGTTTCAGACCTTAAACCAATGGATAATCAATTGTATGCTTATGAATATGGAGGGTCGCCCAGTGAAAATTCATTTTTACGCATTCAAAACATGCATGCCCAACAGGCGGCAATGTCTAAACAATTTAGTGGAGGAAGATTTATGAGACGGCATCGTAGAGGCGGAAATGGTGGAAAAATTGTAATGCCAACATTTCCAGATGGAAATTCTAGCGTTTCTCCATTTGGAGCAAATTCAACCAGTTTATTAGCAAATAAAAATTTAATCAATGAATTAAATAATTCATCTAATGATTGTTTTGCTACAAATAGTTGTGCTTCTCGTGGTGGAAGAAAATATAAATTATTAAAAAGTAATAGACGAACTCGGAGAACAAGAAAAACTAGACGAAAAACAAAGTCAAGAAAAAGTAAGAAACGTCATCATTAAATAATATTATTATTTTCGCTTTATAGATTGAAAATAAAAATAAATAATAACATTATATTTTATTATGGAATCAAGTGATTGGGGATTAACGATATTAATTGTTTTAATATTTATTATGCTTTATATGTTTAATGTTTTAGCAGTAGGTTTGCAAAATGTAAAGAGTAATTGGCCTCAGTATCGGTGTAATCCTATGGTGATGCCTTTTGCTGGAACACTCGGTCCAGATGGAACTAATTCAAGTGAAAATTTTACATATTGTATACAGACCATGCAGAAAGATTACATGCAATATTTGTTACAACCAGTGAATTACAATCTTAATGTAATGGGTTCGGCTTCTAATTCAATCTCAGATTCATTGAACAATGTGAGAGCATTTTTTAATAATTTAAGAAACATGATTACTTCTGTAATTCAAAATGTATTTGGTGTATTTTTAAACATTATAATTGAATTTCAGAGAACAACAATTAACATAAAAGATTTATTTGGTAAACTTGTAGGTATTATGGCTACTTTGTTGTACACACTATCTGGTAGCATAATGACAATGGAAAGTGCTTGGAAAGGTCCTACTGGTAAAATGGTGAGAACATTAGGGAAAGGGTTTTGTTTTAAACCTGACACTATTTTGCAAACAAATTCTGGTGAATTTGTAAAAATGGAAGATATTAAATTAGGAGAAATTCTGAAAAATGGTAGTAAGGTAATGGCTAATATGAAAATACATAATTTAGATGATAATGGAAATCATATCCAGCAATTTTATAAATTTTCAGGCGGTGAAAATAATACGGATATTTATGTAACAGGAGAGCATTTAGTCTATAATGAAACTGAAAAGAAATTTGAACATGTAATTGAAAATCCAAATTCTAAAGAAACTGACATTTCAAGCGATTATTTTTCTTGTTTAATAACATCCGACCATGTAATTTTGATTGGCGACATTATTTTTCACGATTGGGAAGACAATAACGGTTCATCTACAAAAGATGTGTAATCGTTTAATGAATAATATCCAAATACTATATATATATGGATACTATAAAAATGGATGATATTAACATGGATACTATTCAACAAAAAATTGTTGATTTTTATAATAAAAAAGGTTTTTTAGAAACATATGGTGTAGATTTATATGTTACAATATTTTTAATATTATTATTCTTTGTTATGATATGTTATTTTATTGTAATGAATAATTTACAGCCAATTAAAACTGATTGGGCAAATCAACGTTGCAAACCATCAGTTATTCCATTTGCTGGAATAATAAATGCTCCAGATGGAACTAGCAAATTTGATTATACTGCTCAAAATTTTTCTGGATGTATGAATACTATATTAAAAACAGTTTCTGAATATGCGCTCCAGCCTATATATTATGTAAGCAATACAATGTTAAATGCGTTTAAAGAAATGATAGATGCGTTGCAATCTATTAGGTCATTATTTAATAAAATAAGAAATAGTGTGAAAGACGTTTCAGAAGAAATATTTAATAGAACATTTAATGTTACGATACCAATAATGCAATTATTTATAAATGCAAAAGATATATTAGCAAAGGTTCAGGGAACAATGGCGGCAAGTTTATACACTTTATTTGGTAGTTATTTGGGAATGATGTCATTGTTTGGTAACATTTATGGTATAGTTATTAAAATTATCCTTATTTTAGTTGGAATAATTATCATTTCATTTGCCACATTAAATTTTGGTTTTGCTGCTGTTACGGTAGCATTTTCAATTCCGATTGCTATTACGATGGGATTGATAGCGTCTTTCAT
>Ga0315283_10000445_pt1 | contig 30473 bp, 21 predicted proteins | sample YL17G09_0_MG_FD_204541 | JGI IMG/M metagenome (GOLD analysis project Ga0315283, IMG submission 204541) | Sediment microbial communities from Yellowstone Lake, YNP, Wyoming, USA - YL17G09_0 | ecosystem: Environmental > Aquatic > Freshwater > Lake > Sediment | place: USA: Wyoming | collected...
AGCGACACGTTGTCCGCGGCGACCGTCAACTCCTCGACCGTATCCGGAACCGTCTTCAGCAGGACGAACAGGTTCATGCGCCGATACCTCGCTGTGGGCGATCCTTCTGCAACGTGAATTGTCGAACGATCTGCGATGTCCCGGTCTTCGCCGGCCCCCGGGTGAAGACGGTTGCCGGGGCGCGACCAAACGGCGGCGGACCTGCGGAGCGGTCGCCGACTCGAAGCCGCACCATAGCAGCGCAGGCCGTGATGCTCTACCGAGGCGACGCCGACCCGGGCATCGAGCCCCTGTCGGCATCGGATCGGCAGCACCACGCGGCCTGCACCGTGAAGCGGGACAACAGTTCCGCGTGCTCGCCCTGCATGGAGAGTGCCAACTTCGCGGCGGGGGTGGAGGACCGCCGGCCACGGCGGGCGCATGGTTGGGGCCGGTCCGTTTGCGGGCTGCGGGGCTGTTTGGCGGGGTCCGGATCTGCTTCGTGCGCCACAGCGGCTCTGGCCTTCCGGGCAGCACTACGACGAGGCGGGCAACCCCGGAAGGCCCGTGATTCCGCCTGATTTGCCGCCAATCATCCGATTTCGCGGGTCGATTTGGCTCGATGGCCCCGGCCGCCGCTTCCTTGCCTCCGCCGACGGATCCCGAGCACCAGGAGCGACAGCCCTGCGCACGCCCGTTTCCAGGGATGGAGCCGGGCTGTTCTTCGGCATGACGACCCTGACAGGGCTGACAGTCAAACGGGCGGGGGCAAAGGGGTTCGCCAGCGCCACCTACAGGAACTCCTGCTCCCCGATCGGGCGACCGGGGAGCAGGCGCTTCCGGGAACGTGAACGTTCTATTTCAGCAAGATCACCCTGCGCGTCTCGCGGAAGCCGGGAGCCGCCAGCCGGACGAAGTACACGCCGGCTTGCAGTCTCGCCCCCGACTCGGCGGTCCCGTTCCAGACCACCGTCTCGACTCCGGCGCGACGCTCACCGTCCACGAGCTGGCGCACCAACCGCCCGCTGACGTCGTAGACGCCCAGCCGGACGCGGCCCGCATGGGCGAGGGCGAAGGTCACCGAGGTCGTCCTGCGGGTGGGATTGGGCGCTGGCGGACGGAGGTAGCTGATGAGCGGTGGCGCTTGCGGGTCGCCGACCGCGATGACAGTCGTGCTCCACCCGAGCGCCCAGACGTCGTTGAAGCAGGCATGGCTGGCGGCGTTTCCCCCGAAGACCACCATGCGGTCGTGCACAGGGTCATAGATCGCGCTGTGCGCGTACCGCGTGCTCGGCGGCCTGCCGGTGGGTGCCAGCAGCGTCCATGTCGGCGTTCCCGCCAGCGACAGGGCCCAGACCTCGTTCGAGAGGCTGGGAGTGGGGTATCCCGCGAACACCACCATGCGGTCGCGCACCGGGTCGTAGATCGCACTGTGGCCATCTCGCGTACTCGGCAGCGTGCCGGCGGGCGTCAGCGCCGCCCACGTCGGCGTCTCCGCCAGAGACAAAGACCAGACGTCGTTGCGTCTGCTGGAGGCGTCCCATCCCCCGAATACCACCATGCGGTCTCGCACCGGGTCATAGATCGCGCTGTGGCCATCTCGCGTGCTCGGCGGCGTGCCGGCGGGCGTCAGCGCCGCCCACGCCGGCGTCCCCGCCAACGACAGCGCCCACACGTCGTTGCGTTTGCCGGAGACGTCGTACCCCCCGAGTATCACCATACGGTCGCGCACCGGGTCATAGATCGCGGTGTGGCCGTACCGCGCGCTCGGCGGCGTGCCGGTGGGCGCCAGCAGCGTCCAGCCCGGCGTCCCCGCCAACGACAGCTCCCAAAGGTCGTTGAAGCTCGTGTTGGAGGGAGCGTAGACGCCCCCGAACACCACTACGCGGTCGCGCACCGGGTCATAGATCGCGGCGTGGCCGCACCGCGCGCTCGGCGGCATGCCGGTGGGCGCCAGCAGCGTCCAGGCCGGCGCGCCTGCCAGCGACAGCGCATGGACGTCGTTGTAGACGCTCACGCCTGCGCCCCCGAACACCACCATGCGGTTGCGCATCGGATCGTAGATCGCGCTGTGGTCATCCCGCTCGCTCGGCGGCGTACCGGAGGGGTTCAGCGGCGTCCAGTTTGACGTCCCCGCCAGCGGCACTGCCCAGACATCGTTGAAACGAGTGGTCCCGGGCGTGTATGCCCAGTACGTGCCTCCAAACACCACCATGCGGTCGCGAACCGGATCGTAGATCGCGCTGTGTTCCCAACGCGCTTTCGGCCGCGTGCCGGTGGGTTGCAGTTTCAGCCAAGCCGGTGCTTCCCCCAGCGACAATGACCAGACGTCGTTTGAGCACGGAAAGTAGGGAGTGAAGGCGCCGCCGAACACCACCATGCGGTTGAGCGCCGGGTCATAGATCGCGGTGTGGCCGAACCGCGCGCCCGGCGGCGTGCCGGTCGGCGTCAGCTGGGTCCAAGCCGGCGCCTCCGCCAGCGACAACGACCAAACGTCGTCGTAGCTGTTCCATTCGGTCCCCCCGAAGACCACCATGCGGTCGCGTTCCGGGTCGTAGATCGCACTGTGGCCGCGCCGTACGCTCGGCGGCGTGGCCGTCGGCGTCAACTGGGTCCAGGCCGGCGTGCCCGCCAGCGACAGCGCCCAGACGTCGTTGTAACTGATCGAGCCACCCGCCTGCCCCCCGAACACCACCATGCGGTCGCGCACCGGGTCGTAGATCGCGCTGTGCTCCCAACGCGCGCTCGGCGGCGTGCCTGTGGGCGTCAGCGCCGTCCAGGCCGGCGTGCCTGCCAGCGACAGGACCCAGACGTCGCTGCAATAGTTCGAGGTAGCGAGCCCCCCAAACACCACCATGCGGTCGCGCTCCGGGTCGTAGATGGCGCTGTGACCGTATCGCGCGTTCGGCGGCGTGCCGGTGGGTGCCAGCAGCGTCCAGGCCGGGGTCCCCGCCAGCGATAGCGCCCAGACGTCGTTGTAGACGCTCTCGCCCAAGCCCCCGAACACCACCATGCGGTCACGCACCGGGTCGTAGATCGCACTGTGATCCTCCCGCACGCCGACGACGAGTTGTGCCCACGAACCATCCGTGACGTCCGATGCGCGTGCAGGCAGGCCCGCGCGCGCGCCGGCTGCGGGTGAATCGAGCGCCGCGAACTCGTCTCCCTGAGCCAGGCGCAGCATGAGATCACGCTGCCACGGAGCGAGCCGCGAGTCCTCAGCGGCCTGCGCCAGTCGCGCGCGCGCCTCGGGCGCCAGTTCCGCCGGGCCGGGAGCCGCCGACTGGCCGAGGGCTGCATTCGGCAACGCAAGCGAGAGAAGGAAGAGCTGGAGCACCCGGGCAAGGGAGCGGAGCAGTCGTTGCGGTGTCGTGGGCGGCCTCTCAGGGGGCTGAGGGAAGACGGCAGGCGCACGTCGAATCCAGACTGCGGAGATTGTACGCCCGCGCTCGGGAGGCGCCAATGCTGAAGACCCTCGACCCCGGCCCGGAGGAAGGGTGGTTGGCCGGACGCTATCGGCCCGCCAGAAAGCCGCGCGAATCTCAGTGGCCACCCGCCCCCACCCTCACGTTGACGCTGCCACGCGCGGAAACGGATACTGTGCGCAAACGCTGGGCGCCGTCGCGACGACGGTGCCACCCACAGGGGGAACCCATGGCATTCCAATTCGGGCCGCGTCGGGGCCGCTACGTCGAGGTGAACGACGCGACGCGTGGTCAGGCTCCCGCACTCCCGCCGCAGGAGTTGGAGCACTTCGAAGCCTTCGACCTCATCTACCGCTCGCTCTGCGCGGTGCTCTACAACTATGTCCCCCTCTCGGGGCACCCCGGCGGCTCCATCTCGTCGGGCCGCTTCGTGGCTGGCCTGCTCTTCGACACGATGGACTACGATGTCAGCAGGCCGGAACGTGGCGATGCCGACCTGGTCTCCTACGCAGCCGGGCACAAGGCGCTCGGCCTGTACGCCATGTGGGCGCTGCGCAACGAATTACTGCGAGCCGGCGCACCCGACCTGCTGGCGCGGGACGAGAAGCACCAGCTGCGGCTCGAGGACCTGCTCGGCTTCCGTCGCAATCCCTCCAGCCGCACTCCCCTGTTCCTGAAGTTCAAATCCAAGGCGCTCGACGGGCATCCGACGCCGGTCGCGCCCTTCATCCGGCTCTCGACCGGCGCTTCGGGCGTGGGCCTGTCGGCCTCGCTGGGCCTGGCCTTCGGCGCCCGCGACTACTACGGCACCGGCGCCCCCCGCGTGCACGTCGTCGAGGGCGAGGGCGGCATGACGCCCGGCCGCGTCTCCGAGGCGCTGGCCGGCGCCGGCACCGCTTCGCTCGACAACGCCGTGCTCCACGTGGACTGGAACCAGGCCTCGATCGACTCGAACCAGGTCTGCCGCGACGGCGAGAAACCCGGCGACTACGTGCAGTGGACGCCGGCGGAACTGGCCTACCTGCACGACTGGAACGTCGTGTTCGTGCCCGACGGCAAGGACTTCCAGCAGGTGATCGCTGCCCAGCGCCTGGCGGCCACGATCGGCAACTCGCAGCCCACCGCCATCGTCTACCGCACCGTCAAGGGCTGGCAGTACGGCATCGAGGGCCGCGGCTCGCACGGCGCCGGCCACGCACTCTGCTCGGATGGATTCTACTTGGCCCTGCAGCCGCTGCTCGGCGATGCGAAGCAGGCCCTGCCCTGCTGCAAGGGCCTCGATGCGGCGCGCTGCTCCGGCCCCGACGGCCCCGCGGTCATGGAGGCCTGCCTCTGGGAAACGCTGCTGGTCATCCGCAAGACCATCGAGGAGCGGCCCGCGATGGTGCAGCACCTCGCCGGCCGGCTGCGCGCGGCGCGCGAGCGGCTCGACACCCGGGCGCGCAAGCCCCGCGCGGGCGCGCCCCGCGTCGAGTCGGTGTACGAGACGATCGCGAAGGACGGCGGCGGGATTCCCGAATCGCTGCGCCTCGCCCCCGGCACCGTGACCACGCTGCGCAACGAGTTGGGGCGCGCGCTCCACCACCTCAACCAGGCCAGTGGCGGAGCGCTGTTCGTGACCGCCGCCGATCTGCTGGGCTCGACCAGCGTGAACAAGGTCACCGAGGGCTTCCCCGCCGGCTTCTGGAACGCCTCGACCAATCCCGAATCACGCACCCTCGCGGTCGGCGGCATCTGCGAGGACGCCATCAGCGGCGTCGTCTCGGGGATCGGCAGCTACGGCCGGCATATCGGCGTGGCCTCGTCGTACGCGGCCTTCCTCGCCCCGCTCTCGCACATCACCGCGCGCCTGCACGCCATCGGCAACCAGGCCCGGCGCGGCGTGGACGGCGGGCCCTACCGGCCGATGATCCTGGTCTGCGCGCACGCCGGGCTCAAGACCGGCGAGGACGGACCCACCCACGCCGATCCGCAGGCTCTCCAGTTGCTGCAGGAGAACTTCCCGCCCGGGACCGCCGTGACGCTCACGCCCTGGGATCCGGCGGAGTTGTGGCCGCTGGTCGCCGCTGCGCTCGTGCGCCGGCCGGCCGTGCTCGCGCCGTTCGTCTCGCGGCCCAACGAGACCGTGCCCGACCGCGCGAAGCTGGGCCTTGCCCCGGTCGAGGCGTGCCGCAGCGGCGTCTACCGGCTGCGCCCACCGAAGGCAAAGGCCGACGGCACGCTGGTGCTGCAGGAGAGCGCGGTCACGATGGCCTTCGTCGCCGGCGTGCTGCCCCGGCTGGAGCGCGAGGGCGTGGACCTGGACGTCTACTACGTGGCGAGCGCCGAGTTGTTCGACGCGCTGTCCGCCGCGGAGCGCGAAGGCATCTTCCCCGAGGCGAGCGCCCACGAGGCCATGGGCATCACCGGGTTCACCCTCGCCACCATGTATCGCTGGGTGACGTCCGACCGCGGCCGGGCGGCCACGCTGCATCCCTACGTCAAGGGCCGCTACCCGGGCAGCGGCCAGGGCGCGGCCGTGCTGCACGAGGCGGGGCTCGACGCGGAGGCGCAGTATGCGGCCATCCGCGCGTTCATCGATGAGAAGGCGAAGAGCCGGTAGCGGAGGCGCCGCACTGGACTCGGGAGGTTCCGGCCGGCGCCACGCGGAACTGCATAGCGGTTCCCGAGATGCAAGGCGGGCCTGCCGACTATTTGCTCTCGCGGCGGCGGCGCCATTGCAGAGTCGGGCGAAGCTGACTAGATTCCGCCGTGGGGGTGCACGCCCCCGACTTGCCACCGCCTCTCGCGGTCCCCCTCCGCGTGGGCGCTCGTTGGCCTGCGGCTTCCGCGCAGGCGCCTTGGTACGGCGCGTTCTCGCGCCCGGAGGTCTTCGATGCGTCTCTTCAAGGTCGCGTTGCTCCTCTCCACCACCCTGCTGCTCGCCGGCTGTGCCGGCACCGGCAAGGTCGTCTCTCGCATCTCCCCGGACTCGGTCACGGATCTGTCGGGCCGCTGGAATGACACGGACTCGAGACTGGTCTCCGAGGAAATGATCAACGACTGCCTCGGCCAGAGCTGGGCCATGGATCACGTGGTGAAGTACGGGAAGAAGCCCGCGGTGATCGTCGGCGTCATCCAGAACAAGAGTTCGGAGCACATCGCGGTCGGCACCTTCGTCGGGGACATCGAGCGCGCCTTGATCAACTCGGGCAAGATCCAGATGGTGGCGAACCCTGAGGAACGCGAGCAGGTCCGGGACGAGCGCTCCGACCAGCAGAACAACGCGAGCGAGGAGACAGCGAAGCGCTGGGGGATCGAGAAGGGCGCCGACTATATGATGGGCGGAGTGATCAACACGATCACCGACGAGGAGAAGGGCAGCACGGTCACCTACTACCAGGTGGATCTGAACCTCATCCACCTGGAGGACAACTCCAAGGTCTGGCTCGGCCAGAAGAACATCAAGAAGTTCATCGGTCGTCGGAAGGTGAACCTCTAGCCCATCCCCGGGGCCGCAAGTGCTCCCGAACCGGTCAGCCCCTTGGCGCCGTGGCGCGTTGTGCCTCGCATCTGCATTGCTGGCAGGCACGCTGGCCGCGGCCTGTGCCTCCTATATCCACCAGTCGCTTGCCCTGCGGCCCTTGGTGGCTCAGCAGCGCTTCGACGAGGCGCTCAAAGGTGTCGAGCGGCTGAACAATGGCTCCTCGCGATTGCTCTACCTCTACGAGCGCGGGTTGGTCCTCCACGCCCGGGGCGACTACGGGGGCAGCAATGCAGCGCTCGACCAGGCGGAGATGCTGGTCGGGGATCTCTACACCAAGAGCCTCTCGCGTGAGATCGGTTCGCTGCTGACGAGCGACAACCTGCGCGAGTACCGCGGCGAGCGCTTCGAGAGCGCCTATCTCCACTACTACCGGATTCTGAACTACCTCTACCTCGACAAGGTGGAGGACGCGGCCGTCGAGAGCCGCCGCCTCAACCAGCGTCTCCAGCACTACCAGGATGAGAAGGGCTCCTCCTACCGGAACGATCCCTTCCTGCAGTACCTGACCGGGTTGGTCTACGAGCAGGCCGGCGAGCGCGTGGACGCCGACGTCTCACTGCGGGCGGCGCTGGAGGCGTACCAGATCGTCGGCCCAACGGACGGGATCGAGATGCCGCCTGAGCTGCCCTGCGAACTGGCCCGCAACGCGGAAGCCCTGGGCCGGCGCAGCGAGGCGGACCAATATCGCGCGGAGCACGACTGCCCCGGACGCGCCCCGGGCGGGCGCGCCACCGGGGTCGTGAACCTGATCATCGAGTGCGGCTACGTGGACGCCAAGATCGAGCAGAACCTCGTCTTCCCCATCTACAGCGACGAGGTGGGCGAGGACATCGACGAGAGTCGCTTCGCCCGGAGGCTCGTCGAGGAGCGCCGCGACGGACGACCACAGCCGGACCGCAAATTGGATTACCTGCTACGCGTCGCCGTGCCCCAGATGGTGGACGTGCAGTGCTCCGTCCAGGGCGCCGAAGTGCGCGCCGTGGCCGACACGGACACCGCGCAGGCACCGGCCCGAGGCGACACATTGCGCGCGGCGGGGCACATCGGCGCCCAGGGGCCCTTCGTTCGCGCGGCAACCGTTCAGGACCTGAGCGTGCTCTCCAACCACGCCTTCGAGGAGGCGCAGCCAGCGATCATCACGCGGGCGGTGGTCAGGGCGCTCGCCAAGTACATCGCCAAGAAGAAGGCGGACAAGGAGGAGGAAAAGGCGGACGGGAAGAAGGAGAAGAAGAACCCGCTGGCCGGCTGGCTGGTGCAGGGGTTCGCATTCGCCACCGAGGGCGCCGACACGCGGAGCTGGAGCCTGCTGCCGGAGAGGATCCTGCTCGCTCGGCTCGAACTGCCGCCCGGTCGCTACCGGCTGGATGTGCGGCTGCTCGATGCCAACGGGCAGCCTGCGCAGAACCTGAGCATCCCCAACGTGGAGCTGCAAGCCGGTGCGGTCCGGCTGCTCAACTACCGCGTGGACTGAGGCCACTTCGAGGACATCCACCTCCTGTCACGATGGCTCGATCCGCGACAGGTACTCCGACATACGAGCGACCCGGGTCGGGCACGCGGGTACAGCGCGGGTCCGGCCCGGGTCGCTCGTTCGCGGCCGGCGCGGGCTACCCGGACTGGTTGGCCAGGTAGACCTGCAGGCCCATCTGCTGGATCTGCGTCCGCTGGACCTCGCCCCAGTCCACGTGGATCTCCTCCTCCTTGAGGATCTTCGTGAACAGGTCCGCCGTGGCCTGGTCCTCGGCCTCGCGCGCCACCTTGATCGCGGCGTTGTAGGCGCGCACCGCGCCGATCTCGGCCTCCTCGTCGTTGGCGACGATCTGGGCCACGTCCTTGCCGATCTTCATGGGATTGAGCTTCGAGACGATCGGGATGCCGTCGAAGAAGAGGATCCGCCCGATCAGCCACTCGGCGTGGTGCATTTCGTCCACCGCCTGCTTCTCGATGGCCTTGTGAAGCTTCTCGTAGCCCCAGCTGTCGCACATCTCGGAGTGCACCATGTACTGGCTGATGGCGGTCAACTCCTCGGCCAGCAACTCGTTGAGGACGGCCAGCACCTTGTCGTTGCCCTTCATCGTCCGCTCCCTCCTGGCGATGTGAATGAAACGTCCCCGGATACGGTGCTCGTCTGCGCATCGCCCGTCAAGTTGCCTGTGCTGCCGACTCGCAGCGCGCGTCAGTCAGCGCGCGGGCCGCTCCATCAGCAGCCGGCGCGCATACGGGATCAGGCCGCCCGCGTCGATGATCGCCTGTCGCGCCTGCGGCAGGGGCTCGATCGCGAACGACTTGCCCGAGGTGCGGTTCCAGACCTTGCCGTCCTTGATCTCGACCTCGTCACCCTCCCCCGCCTCGATCGCCGGGCAGATCACCATGGCGAGCCCGACATTGATCGAGTTCTGCAGGAAGATGCGCGCGAAATTCCGCGCGATGACCGTGATCTCGTAGCCCTTGATGCAAGAAGCGGCCTGCTCGCGCGAGGAGCCGCAGCCGAAGTTGCCTCCCGCCACGATGAACGAGCCGGGCGGGACCTCCTTCGCCTTCAGGCTCCGATTGAACTCCGCGTCATCCACGAAGGCGAACTGCGGCGTCTCGGTCGGCAGCACCGTGGCCATGAAGCGGCCCGGGTAGATGATGTCGGTCGAGATGTCGTCACCGAGTTTGCGTACGACCTTGCCGGTGGCCATCTCAGTCCACTCCTCTCGGGTCGGAGATCTCGCCGGTGAGCGCGCTGGCCGCGGCGACCGCGGTCGAGCACAGGTAGACCTCGGCATTCGGGTTGCCCATCCGCCCCTTGAAATTGCGGTTGGTGGTGGCGAGCGCCGTCTCGCCGTCGGCCAGCGCGCCCTGGTGTATGCCCAGGCACGGACCGCAGCCGGGATTGCACACCACCGCGCCGGCCGCGACGATGTCGCGCAGGTAGCCCAGGCGCAGCGCCTCGGAGTAGATGCGCCACGAAGCCGGGAACACCAGCATGCGGGTGCCGTCCACCACGCGCTTGCCCTTGAGGATCCTCGCCGCCACCTCGAGGTCGTCGAGCCGGCCGTTGGTGCACGAGCCGACCACGATCTGCTGCACCTTCTTCCCCTTCACCTCGGCGATCGGCTTGACGTTGTCCACCGTGTGCGGGCAGGCGATCTGCGGCCCCAGCGTCGCCACGTCGATCTCGACCACCCGGTCGTAGACGGCGTCCGCGTCCGGCCCGAACAGGTCGAGCGCGTCCTTTATGCCAGCCTCGTCGCGCAGGTAGCGCTCGGTCTCGGCGTCGGGCGGCACCACGCCGGCCGTGGCGCCGGCCTCCACCGTCATGTTGCAGAGCACCAGCCGGCCCGAGGTCGGCATGTCCTTGATCGCATCGCCGTGGAATTCGATGACCTTGTAGTTCGCGCCCTCGGCCGTGAGTTGCCCGATCAGGTAGAGGATCAGGTCCTTCGGGTAGACGTGGGGGGCAAAGCGGCCGTTCAACACGACCTTGATCGTGCCAGGCACTTCCACGTTCAGCGTGTTGCCCAGCGCCCACACCGAGGCCATCTCGGTGGCGCCAATGCCGAAGGCGAAGGCGCCGAGCGCGCCGTGCGTGGTGGTGTGGCTGTCGGTGCCCACCAGCACGAAGCCCGGCCGCACGTAGCCGTTCTCGGGCAGGATCTGGTGGCAGATGCCGCCCACGTCGCCGCGGATGTCGTGGAACTTGGTGATGCCCTGCTTCGCGATGAAGTCGCGGATCTTCTTCTGGTTGGTCGCCGTCTTCGACGACTCCGCCGGCACGCGGTGGTCGAAGATGATGGCGATGCGCGACGGATCCCAGACCTTCGGCTCGCGGCCGGTGCCCTGGTAGATCTCGTTGAACTGATTGATGACGAGCGCGCCGTTCTCGTGCGACATCGCCAGGTGGACCGGCGGCTCGAGGACGTCGCCCACCGCCACCACGGGCTTGCCGCAGGCGCGGGCCAGCAGTTTCTGCACGTAGGTCATGCCCATCGTGTTTCCTTCCCTCCTCAACAGCCGTGTCAGACGATGCCCTTCGACTTGAGTGCTGCCAGTTGCTCCGGCGTCACCCCGACGCTCGCCAGCACCTCCGCGGTGTGCGCGGAGAGGCGCGGCGGAGCGGCGGTGATCTCCCCCGGGGTCTTCTCGAACTTCGCGGTCAGCCCGAAGAGCGGCAGCGTGCCGAGTCCCTCCGCGGGCACCTGCTTGAGCGTGCCGCGGTGCTGGATCTGCGGCTGCCGCAGCGCCTCCTCGAGGCTCAGGATCTCCCCGCTCGGGACATCCTTCGCGTTGAGCAGGTCCACCCACTCCTTCGTGCCGCGCTCCGCGAGCTTCACCTCGAGCAGCGGCGTCAGCTCCTTGCGGTTCTGCTTGCGGGTGTCGCGCTTCTGGAAGCGCTCGTCGGTCTTGAGCTCGGGCAGGCCCAGCACGTCGCAGACCGACTCCCACTGCTCCTGCTTGTTCGCGGCGATGTTGATGAAGCCGTCCTTCGTCTTGAACACGCCGGACGGCGCCGCGGTGAAGTTGTCGTTGCCCATCAGCACCGGCTGCTGGTGGCCGATCAGCAGGTTCGCCGCGACCCAGCCCATCAACGGCATGATCGAGTCGAGCATCGCGACGTCGATGAACTGTCCCTCGCCGGTGCGCTCGCGGTGGTAGAGCGCCGCCATCACGGCGAAGGCCGCGTTGAGCCCGCCCACCGTGTCGCACACCGGGAAGCCGGCGCGCAGCGGGTTCAGCCGCTCGTCGCCGTTCACCGCCATCTCGCCGCTCAGGCCCTGGATGATCTGGTCGTAGGCCGGCTTGAACGCGTCCGGCCCGGTCTGCCCGAATCCCGAGATGGCGCAGTAGATGAGCCGCGGGTTGATCGCCTTGAGCACGTCGTAGCCGAGCCCGAGGCGGCCCATCACGTCGGGCCGGAAGTTCTCCACCAGCACGTCCGCGTCCTTCACCAGCTGCTTGAAGATCTCCTTGCCCTCGGGTGACTTGGTGTTGAGCGTCACCGACTTCTTGTTGGCGTTCTGGGCGAGGAAGCTGGTGCCCATCAACTGCTCGTTCAGCCCGGGCACGATGCCGAGCTTGCGGGCCAGGTCGCCGTCCTTCGGATTCTCGATCTTGATGACCTCGGCGCCGAGCAGCGCCAGGTGCAGCGTGCAGAACGGCCCCGCCAGCACGTTCGTCAGGTCGAGCACCCGCACTCCGGAGAGGATGGACTTGCTCATGAAGGCTCCTTTGTCGCGATGGGCCCCGTCCGGTGGACGTAGCCCTGCATGTCACGTCCGAAATGCGCCGCCACGTCACGCGCGACCGCGATCAGGCGCTCGAGGTCCACGTCCCCGCGGAAGCCCTGCCGCTGCAGGACGTGGACGAGATCCTCGGTGGCCACGTTGCCGGCCGCCACCTTCGTGAATGGGCAGCCCCCGAGACCCGCGAAGGAGGTCTCGAACGAGGTCACGCCCGCGCGCCGGGCCGCGAAGAGATTGGCCATGCCGAGACCGTAGGTGTTGTGGAAATGGCAGGTGCACTCGACCGCTGGGTCGAGGCCGAACACCGCGCCGAAGAGCCGCTCGACCTGCGCCGGATCGGCGTGGCCCGCCGTGTCGGCCAGGCTGATGCTCCTGAGCCCCGCCTCGAGATACGCGCGCACCATGCCGAGCACGCGCTCCTCGGGAACCGGACCCTCGAACCCGCAGCCGAAGGCCGACTGCACCGAGACCTGCACCTTCTTCCCCGCCGCCACCGCCTGTTTCGCCGCGCCGATGATGCGCTGCATGGCTTCGTCCGTGCCCATGCCGGTGTTCTTCCGGCTGTGGGTCTCGCTCGCGGAGGCGCCCAGGCAGAACATCTCGACTCCGCAGGCAAGCCCGCGCTCGAGCCCCTTCTCGTTCAGCACCAGGCCCGAGAGGACCGCGGCGGAGGTCTTGCCCACCGTCAGCCGGCGGAACAACTCGTCGGTGTCGGCCATCTGCGGCACCTTCTCCGGGTGGACGAACGAGCCCACCTGGACGATGTCCACGCCGGCCGCCATCACCCGGCGGATCCAGCCTTCCTTCACCTCGAGCGGGACGACCTGCTCTTCCATCTGCAGCCCGTCCCGCGGGCCCACCTCGTGGATCACGCTACGCGTCATGTTCTCTCGGCCGCCGCTAGAGCTTCGCCGCGATGGCTTCCGCCATCTCCAGCGTCTTCGCCGCGCCGCCCATGTCGTAGGTGCGCACCTTGCCCTCGCGCACCACCTCGGCGACCGCCCGCTCGACCCGCGTGCCGGCGTCCGTCAGGCCGAGCCAGTCGAGCATCATCTTGGCCGCCAGGATCGTGGCGATCGGGTTGACCTTGTACTGCCCCGCGTACTTGGGCGCCGAGCCGTGCGTGGGCTCGAACACCGCGAGCTTCTGGCCGATGTTGCCCGAGCAGCCGAACCCGAGCCCGCCCACCATCTGCGCGCACAGGTCGGAGATGATGTCGCCGTAGAGGTTCGGCGCCACCAGCACGTCGTAGTTGAATGGGTTCTTGAGCAGCCACATCGTCATCGCGTCGATGTTGGCGTCGTCCATGGCGATCCCGGGGTAGTCCTGGGCCACCTGCTTGGCCATCTCGAGGAACAGCCCGTCGGTGGCGCGCACCACGTTCGCCTTGTGCACCACCGTGACCTTCTTGCGCCCGAACTTCTGCGCGAACTCAAAAGCCGCGCGGACGATGCGCTCGGAGCCCGCCTTCGTGTTGATCTTGCAGGAGATCGCGTACTGGTCACCCGGCAGATCCTTGAACGCCTTGAACGGCGGCGAGAGCTCGGTGAGCGTGTCGCGGAGCTTGTCCGGCACCGTGTTGAACTCGACGCCCGCGTAGAGGTCCTCGGTGTTCTCGCGGAACACCACGAGGTCGATCCCCTCCTTGAAATTGAGCGGGTTCTGCGCGTAGGCCTTGCACGGCCGCAGGCAGACGTAGAGATCGAAGAGCTGCCGCATGCGCACGATCGGCGAGCGGTAGACCGTGTTCTTGCCCTGCAGCGCCGGCACCAGTTCCTTCTCGGCCGCCTTGACCGGCTTCGAGGTGATGGCGCCGAACATCGCCGCGTCCACGCTCTTGAGCAACTCGATCGTGCGCGCCGGGAAGGCGTCGCCTTCCTTGCACCAGAACTCCCAGCCGATATCGCCATGGATGTACTCGGCGTCGAGACCGACCTTGTCGAGCACGATCCTCGCCGCTTCCATCACTTCGATGCCGACGCCGTCGCCGGGCAACCATGCGATCTTGAACTTCTTCGCCACGGGGCAACCTCCTCGTTGGGCTCTGTGCTGCGGGTTCAGGCACATCCACGGGTGGGGCAAAGCGAGCGAAGCCGACGCGCTCCGCTCGAACTCGAGTGCGGGGGACTGTAAGGCCTCGGGCGACCGGTGGACAATGCGGGAATCGGATCGCGCGACCGTAATTCATTCGGTCAAGGCGGCCTCGGGGAGCGGGCGGCGCTGGGAAGGCACAAGCCGGGCAATCACCTGCGGCGCCCGGAAGGGCACGGCGCAGGGCGCGCCGCGACACGATCCCGAGCGGCCGCCTCAGCTCGCTGCGGCAGCTCCGGTGTCCGCCTCGAGCGCGGCGACCACGAGCGCGCGATGCTGCTCGGTCTCGGCGGCGAGGTAGCGGAGGACCGACAGGACCTCGGCGGGCAGGGAATCGTCGAGCCCGGTGAACTGCTTCTCCAGCAGGGCGCTCTCGAGGTCCCTCGCGATGGCGAGCGCCTCCCGCGCGCCGGTCTCTCCGGCCTGGACCTTCGCCTGATGCCGCTCCACGAACCCGATCGACATCCGGATCGGCTGCGGCCTCAGCTTCCTGCCCCGCGACCGCCAGGCGTCCCGCAGGGTCCCCGCCCGGAGGGTCGCGAGGCGCTCCGCGTGGGCCCGCTCTTCGGCGGCGAGGCGCGTCCACAGGGGGCCGTGCGCCGGGAACGCGCCGGCATACCGGTCGTAGAGCCGCCCGATCGCCTGCTCGTGCTCGACCAGCAGGTCCAGGATGACGTCGTCCTCGTCACTCATGACCGCGCTCCCCCATCGTGCCGCCGCCGGATTCAGCCTGGCGCGAGCTGCTCGAGGTAATGCCGCACGTGCCGTACGTAGTCCCGCATCCACCACTCGAGCGAGGCCGGCTCGCGGCTGCCGATCCTGCACGACGTCTGCAACCGGTCGGCCGGCGCGGCCTCGATGATCGACGCCAGGTAGCGGTTCAGCCCCACCCAGAGATCGACCAACTCAAGCCAGGGCCGTTCACGGTACCGCTGGAGCTGGACCCACGCCTGCTGGTCGTACCCCGGCCAGACGAACGGGTCGCCGAACTGGGCCCTGACGAAGCGCCGGTGGTTGTTGACCGCCGAGTCGATCAGATGGCCGAGGATCTCCTGCCGGACCCACTTGCCCTGACCCCGGTCGCGAAGCGCCTCGCCTTCCGTCAGCCGCCGGAAGCCGACCGCGGCCCGTTCCACTTCTGTCCGAAGTGCAGCTGCCAGATCGATCATGATTCCCTGCCCTTCAGCGCCGGGGGGCCGTCGCCCGATTCCAGCATGGCCCCCCATCTGCCGCGGGGATTCCTTGTAGGCACGGATCTGCGCTTTGCGATCCATGGGAGACACTCCTGCCGGGTCAGGTCGAGTATCGCAGGACGGCGATGAAGTGACACGCCGTGCCCGCGAGCACGAACAGGTGCCACACGAAGTGGGCGTACCACATCTGCCTGGCCGCATAGAACCACACACCCCCCGTGTACGCGATCCCGCCGGCTGCGAGCCAGAAGAGACCCCACCCCGGCATCGCATGCCACAACGGCCGTGCCGCGGCCAGGATCAGCCACGCCATGGCGAGGTACAACCCGGTCGACAACCGCGGGTGTCGCACGCCCCCGACCGACTTGAGGACGATCCCGGTCACGGCGAGGGCCCAGATGAGCCCGAAGAACGTCCACCCCCACGGGCCACGGAGCACGCCCAGCGTGAACGGCGTGTAGGTCCCCGCGATGAGCAGGTAGATCGCGCCGTGGTCGAGGATGTGGAACACGTGCTTGGCGCGATTCGGGGCCAGCGCGTGGTAGAGCGTCGAGGTCAGGTAGAGGAGCGCCATGGTCACGGCAAAGACCACCGCGCCCACGATGGCGGCCGCACCGTGCCCGACCGCGCCGTACACGAGCACCGGCAAAGCGATCAGCGCGGCGAGGAATCCCGTGCCGTGGCTGATGCCGTTGGCGATCTCCTCCCCGAGGGACTGCGGGCGAGGCCGGACGGCTGGTGCTTCGACCACGGAGGCTCCTTCGTGCGCGGGCGGACGGCCTCTAGTTGGGACGCTCGGCGGCCCGGGCAACGCCACTCGCATCAAGGTTGTCCGCTGCAGCGACGCGTCAGGACGTGCCGCGACTCCGCCTGAGTTCGGTCCATCTGCGGCCCAGCCAGCGGAAGCCCCACCAGTAGAAGAACCAGGCCCCGAACCACCACACCATTTTCACGGTGAAGTTGACCAGGTCGAACGGCTCGGAGAACGTGGACCGGACGCCGTAACCGAAGTGACTCAGACGGAAGACCGCTTCGGTCGTGATGACGGTGGCGGCGGCCACAACCAGAACGTGCAGGAGTCTGCTCATCGCACTTCCACCCTTCCTGCGCCACACCGGTCAGGGCAGGCTAGCGGCATCAAGCTGACCCGCTCGGCGGCTCGGGCAGCACCACTCTCATTCTCACGCGACTCGGTGGGCAAGATACCCGCACTTTTCTGGCTACCAGCCGATTTGGCTCCGGCGAGTCATCAGACGTCCTACCCCCCTGCAATCACCCCGCTCGCGGGGTCACTCGTCCTCCCCTCCCAACTCCCGTTCTCGGTACACGTCGTAATCGGGTACCAGACGGTCGTACTCCGCATCCATCAAGGGCGACGATATCATGAAGTCCGCGGACGATCGATTGCAGGCGATGGGGATGTTCCACACCACGGCCATCCTCAGCAGAGCCTTCACATCCGGATCGTGTGGCATCGGCTCAAGCAGATCCCAGAAGAAGATCAAGAAATCGATCTCCCCATCGGCGATCTTCGCACCAATTTTCTGATCGCCACCGAGCGGTCCACTTTGCAGCTTTACCACCTCGAAGCCGAGCTCCTCTTCAAGCATCTGTCCCGTCGTTCCTGTGGCGTAGATCCGGTGGTGAGCCAGCAGGACCCGGTTGAACTTGGCCCACTCGACCAGATCGCGCTTCTTGCTGTCATGCGCGACCAAGCCGATGCTCTTGTCGTGTCCCATGGGGACCTTCTTGCTGGCCATGTCACCTTTTTCTGCGCAACAGCGGTTCATCGATCCGCAGTGTCAGCCGCGGTCTCTGGAGCCCAACGGGAACCCCGGTGGTTTCATCAGACATCACCATGCCGCTCAACGCATGCTTCACCTGCCAGCCCCGCCGCTGCTTCAGCGGCTTGTTGCCCCACGTGCTCTGCAGGCGGCGTGACACGAGTGCTCGACAGGTGCAAGTGGAAGTTGGGACGCGCGGCCGCCTCGTTCACTTCGGCGAAAGGCTATACAGAACTTTGATGGCTCCCCATGTTGTCGGCGCGACAGGAGTGATGCCGTCGTACTCCACGAGGAAGGACTTTGTAGAACTGCAGATGACATCGTTCCATCCCAGGCCCGGGCCGTACCATTCCAAGCACCAATCAAGAGCTCGCCCGTAATGTGGGTTCCGGGAAGTCCTGCCGGTGATTTCCGGATATTCCTGCCGGTGACTGGCCGTGACTCCGGTCTGGTTCGGCACGCTTGAGGTGGCGGGTACGATACGACGTGCCGCGTAGCTCCACCAGTCGCCCTCGCTCGAGCACGCGATCGAGGATCGCTTCGGCGAGATCGGGGTCGTGCAAGACAAGCCCCCACGCGGCGAGCGGCTTGTTGGTGGTGAACAGCATGGGCCGGCGATGCAGGTAGCGCTCGTTGACGACCTGGAACATGAGGTTCGCGGCGTCACCGCCGACGGTGAGATAGCCCACCTCGTCGATCACCAGCACCGGCGGGTGGGTGTAGTGCGCCAGCGTCCTGGCCAGCTCGCCGCGCCGGACCGCGACCGAGAGGGTCTCGATCATCTCGGCAGCGCTGGTGAACAGCGCCTCGTAGCCGTTCTGGATGGCGCGGTAGGCGATGGCGATTCCGAGGTGGGTCTTGCCGGTGCCGGTGGGCCCGCAGAGGATCAGGCTCCGGCCCTCGCTGACCAGTTCGGGTCCGAGGTAGCTGCCGAGCAACTGCAGGCGCACCGAGGTCTGGAAGGTGAAGTCGAAGTCCTCGATGCTGCGCAGGAACGGGAAGCGGGCCTTGCGGACCGAGCGCTCGATCCGGGTCTGGGCCCGGTGTGCGACTTCCTCGGCGATCAGCGTGGCAAGGAAGTCGCGGTAGGACTGGTCGTCAGCCTCGGCGCGGACCTCGCACTCCGGATAGAGCCGACGCACGGTGGGCAGGTGCAGACGCTTGAGCATGCCGTCGAGATCGAGCGGATGCATCAGGCCACCCCCTGCGCCAACAGGCGGAGCACGTGTGGGGCGCCGTAGAGTTCGCGCGCGTGGGCGGCGGCGAGCGCGCGGTGCAGCGCCGCCGGTCCGTGCTGCGTGAGCGCCTCGTGCAACTGCTCGACCTCGCCCTGCCAGGTGAAGTGATGGAGATGGACGATCTCGGTCAGGAACGCTTCCGCCGCGGGGCCGAGGTCGAGGATCTCCTGGCGCTTGAGGTAGAGCCGGCCGCGTTTGCCAGCGACCTGGGCGAGCCGCGCGGTGCGATCCTCGGGATGGAAGCTGTCCTTGCCCTGCTCGGGCACGCGAGCGTGCTCACGCTCAAAGCGGCCGGCGACGATGCGCACCCGGTTGGGGTACAACCACAGCATCCCGGGGATGCCGATCGCCTCGGGCGGCATCGAGTAGCGGTAGCCCTGGAAGCTGACCAGGCCGGTGGGCCCGACGAACACCGAGAAGCGCAGCGCGTACTCGACGGCCGGGATCGCCAGCGGTCGCATCCGCTCCCGCTCCGCCGCGATCCGCGCTGCGGGCGGCACGCCGGTCGCCCGGCACGGCCGTACGGTGTTCACCTCGAGCTGCCAGGCGATCAGCTGTTCGACGAGATCGGCGTGATCGTGGAAGCGACGCACCTTGAAGAAGCCGTTCTTGACGAACCCGACCAGGTTCTCGGCCGAGCCCTTCTCCTGCCCGCGCCGGGGCGTGCACAGCTCCGGCGCAAAGCGGTAGTCGAGTGCGGCCTGGCCGAACGTATCGTTCCATTGGATGCGGCGGTCCTTACGGCTGATCACCACCGTCTTGGGGTTGTCGAACACCGCCACCAGCGGCACCCCACCGAAGCTCTCGAAGCCGGCCAGCAGGCTGCGCACCAGCGACTCGACCCCCTCGTTCTCGACCACCCGCACGTCCACCCAGCGTGAGTACTTGAGCCGGGAGACGAAGAAGTGGACCCGCTCGTGCGTGCCGTCCAGGTAGCGGACCTCGACCTGGCCGAAGTCGTGCTGCGAGAACTCACCCGCCACGCCCTCAAAGCGCACCAGCGGGGTCGTGAGCTTCGGCCGCAGCTCGCGCACCAGCTCATAGAGCGCGCTCTTGCCGCCGGCGTAGCCCTGCCCACGCAGCCGGTGCAGGATCTCCATGGTCGGCAGCCCCGGCTCAGCCGCGAGCACGGCGGCCACGCGCTCCCGAAACGGTGCCGACACGCTGGGTCGTCCCACGCCCCGCTCGCGCGCCTGCGCCACGTCGCGCGGATCCTCGATCGGCGCCTCGCCGCAGATTGTCCTGACGCTGCGCTCCGAGATTCCCTCGATCGCGGCGATTCGCCCCTGCGGCAACCCGGCGGCCCGCAGCACCTGCACTCGATGTCTTGCCATGGCTCCGATCATCCTCCCTGGCCTCCTGACGACGCGGTTCATCCGCGTGCGTTCGGGTGGCCACGCTATCGGAACCCGGCTGGTTCAACCGGCAGGAGTTTCCGGAATCAACTCGGAAGGAATTGTCGGAACCCGCAGTCCCCAGCGCACAGGCCGGCAGCAGACACCTGAGGATGCACGTCAACAACGCGTTGTTCTATGCTGCCAGCCGCGCGATGCTTGCTCGCGACGGTGTGCGGGAAGTCTTCTTCGGTCTGCAGTCGCTCGACGCACCCGAGAGCGTGGATGAGTTCAAGTTCCGCATGGGGTTGATGGCCAAACCCGTGCGCCAGCGGGTCGTCTTCCACCCGCTGGTCCGACCGTTCGCCAATCGTCTCGCCCACCAGGCCCTGTCGACGTGGAGGGTGCACGATCCGCACAATTGGCTCGCCGCCAAGGCGGAGGGCATGTTGCGGATTCATCTTCAGAGTCGGCTTCCCCTCGACCGGCAGTGCTGGCCCGATTGCCTGTCCGAATACAGAAAGATGGTGCTGGGAGTACATCCGGCGGAAGGCCGGGGCCGCGAATCGGGCGTCAGGGTCCTGATGGAGGAGGAGTCACCCCAACGACCTTGATGCGTCACCCCTCCGGGGAGCGAGTCTCTCCCACGGGGCTCTCGAGGACATGCACCTTCCCGGCGGGGGTCCGACCGCTGACCGGCCTTTCGGTGGCCGGCGCTCCACGAACCCCGCCCGGGGAGCGGCGGCGGGCGGCTGTGTCTCGGGCGTTCAGCCATATCCGGATCGGCTGCGGCTCGGGTCTCCCGATGATGCTCCTCAGGGCAGCAGGGTCACGCGCTGGGACGTGGCCCGCCCCGCGACTTCGAGCGTCACCAGGTAGATGCCCGCGGGCAGGCGCCCGCCGGCATCGTTGCGGCCGTCCCACGGCACGAGGCGCAAGCCCGCCGTGGACCAGCCTTCGGCCAGACGGCGGACCCGGCGGCCCTGCACGTCGCGCACGGTGAGGCGCTGGACTCCGGCGCGGTCCGCGCCGAGCGTGAGCTGCAGCGTTCCGCGGCTCGGATTGGGCGCGGCGCTCAGCGCGAGGCGCGGGAGCGCCGGAGCGCCGACCCCGGCGGGGGCCGGCAGGCCGATGCCGATGACGGCGCCGGTCGCATGCACCGGTTTGACGTACATCCCGGCCTTGTAGAACTGCAGGCCGAGGAACCGCACCGAGGTCACCTACGGTGTGGACGAGGCCCGGAAACGGAGCCGGTAGAGCTGGCCCGGCCCGGGCAGGAAGGTCTCGTTGCACAGCAGCGCGTCCGAGATCGTGTCCGTGCTCGCCCCCTGACGGAAGACGTGGAAGGTGCTCCCGCACGGCGGCGGCAGCTTCATGTACGAGCCTTCCTGCAAGGAGATCGGCGAGAGCGGAATGAAAGTCAGGGCGGCCGGGTCCCACGAGACGACGGCCTTGAACGCATTGAACAGGGCACCCGCCTCCGTGCACTGCAGCACGAGTTCGAACTCCGCCCCCGGCGTGACGGTCTGCCCCGTGGGGAGCAGCGCGGCCGTCACACCATCGGCATGGAGGGGTGAGGGAGCGGCGGACATCCCGATCGCGGCCGCGAGCGCAAGGGGAATCGCCGCCCGGAATCGTGTCAACGCCATGGCTCCCTCCCGTCCAGTGCCGCGGCCGGGCGGCGCGCCTCCGCGCGATGCGCGGCTCACACCGCCCGTCGCGGCTGGGTCCTTATTTCAAGTACGTCAACGTCCGCGTGAATCCACGTTGCGCGGCCTTCAGGTGCGCGTAATAGATCCCCGCCGACATCGGGTTGCCGTGATCGTCGCGGCCATCCCAGGTCACGCGGTACTCGCCCGGCTCGCGGGATTCCCGCACCAGGCTCCGCACCCGCCGCCCGTCAACCGAGAAGACCGCCAGCTCGACCGGCCCGCCCTGGGCCAGGCTGAAGGCGATCGTTGCGGTCTGGCGGAACGGGTTCGGCGTCGCCGGGGCGAGTTGCGTGACCGCCGGCAGCGGCTTCATCACCCGCTCCGACGTGGCCAGGCTCACCTTCCCATTCTGCGTGCCACGCGCATCGACCGAGGCGAGACGAATCTTCGGGTCGCCGGCCTTGAGCGCGCGGAAGGTCACCGTGGCGACCACGCCCTCACCCCGGAAGCCCGCGCCCGTGCCGAGGACCGCGGCGTCCACCGTCCCGGGCCTGGCCGACAACACCAGCGCACCCTGGCTCTCCGCCAGCGCGCCCGCCTCGTGGCCGACCGGCGTCACCACTTCAGGATCCCACGACAACCTCATCGCGAGCCCCTGCACTGCACCCGTGCTGCGGAGCCGCAGGCTCACCTGCACGTCCTTGCCGGCCGCGACACGATCCACCGACTCGAGCGATAGTTCGTTGCGGTCCGCCGCCACCGGCTGCATGGAGGCCTGCGGCGCCGAGACCCGTGCGAAGGTCATCGCGAACACCACCAGGTCCTCGAAGTCGAGGATGTTGTCCGTCGTCGGCAACGTGTTCGCCGAGTAGTCGGCAGTCGGCCCGACGTCCATGGCGTTGTAGGGGGAGCCCAGGGCAAGCGATGCTCCGTAGTGGGCGCCGAACCGCGAGACGTCGGCCACGTTCACCTGGCCGTCCCCGGCGAGCAGCGAATCCGCCGGATCCGCCACGTCGGCCAGGTGGTAGTTGAGCGTGCCCATCGTCATGTTCGAGACCGTCGAGTGCGAGCCATAGCGGTCGGTCACGACGGCGACGTAGTAGTAGAAGTCACGCAGCGAGGTCCGGTCGTCGTACGACGTCCCCGGCGCAGCGACCGAGCCCGCGAGTGCCCACCGGCCGGCCGGCGGGTAAATCATCGGCATGGGCGGCACGGAGCCCGGCAGCGGCCCGTCGTCGTACTCCGGATAGTTGCCGAATCCGGCCCGGTAGATCTCGACCGTGGCGCCGGCCCCAACGGCGGGCCAGCCGATGCGGATCGCGGTGGTGCTGCCCGCAGCGTTGCCGGTCTTCTGCTGCGCCGCCGTCAGCAAGGTGATCGCCGGCACCGCCGGGTTCACCGCGAACGTGGCCCGGATGGTGTGACCCGCCTGCACGCTCGTGAATGTATAGGGGCTCACTGGAGCGACCGGGGCGCCGTCCACGTACAGGCTGTCCAGGTGGTAGCCGGCGTCCGCCGTCAGCGTGAACGCGCGGCTCGCGCCGTAGTCCACCGCCACCACGCCACTCGGGTCGATGGCGCCGTGGGTCCCGGCGCTCGCGGTGATGGTGAAGACGTCGATCGCGAACGTGGCGTGGATGGCGTGGTTCGCCGTCACGTTCGTGAACGTATGACCGGGCGCCGGCGTCACCGGCGCCCCGTCCACGTAGAGGCTGTCCAGGTGATACCCGGTCGCCGGCGTGATCGTGAAGCCCTGGTCCGCGCCATAGTTCACCGGCACCGGCCCGCTCGGGTCGATCCCGCCGTGCGGTCCGGCACTCGCCGAGATGATGAACACGTCGATCGCGAACGTGGCGTGGATGGTGTGGTTCGTCGTCACGTTCGTGAAGGTGTAGCTCATCGCCGGTGCGACCGGCGCCCCGTCCACGGTGAGGCTGGCCACGTGATAGCCGGTGCCCGGCGCAAGCGTGAAGCCCAGGTTCGAGCCATGGCTCACGGGCAGCGACCCGCTCGGATCGATGGATCCGTGGACCCCGGCGCTCGCCACGATCGTGTAGATGTTGAGTGCGAACGTCACATGGATCGTGTGGTTCGCCGTCAGGTTCGTGAACGTGTAACTGGTCGCCGGCGTGACCGGCGCTCCGTCCACATAGAGGCTGTCCACGTGATAGCCGGTATCCGGCGTGAGCGTGAACCCCTGATTCGCGCCGCTGCTGACGCCCACGGTCCCACCCGGGCTGATGCTCCCGTGGGAGCCGGCGGTCGCACTGATGGTGAAGTCGTTGAACGCGAACGTGGCGTGGATGGTGTGGTCCGCCGTCACGTTCGTGAAGGTGTAGCTCATCGCCGGCGCGACCGGCGCCCCGTCCACGGTGAGGCTGGCCACGTGATAATCGGTCGCCGGACTGATCGTGAAACCCTGGTCCGAGCCGTATTCCACCGCCACCGACCCGCTCGGATCGATCGACCCTTGGGCCCCGGCACTCGCCGTGATGGTGAAGACGTCGATCGCGAACGTCGCGTGGATGGTGTGGTCCGCCGTCACGTTCGTGAAAGTGTGACTCGTCGCCGGCGTGACCGGCGCCCCGTCCACGTAGAGGCTATCCACTTGATAGCCGGCCACCGGACTGATCGTGAAGCCCCGGTCCGCACCGTAGTTCACCATCACCGCCCCGCTCGGATCGATCGCGCCGTGGGCCCCCGCGCTGGCCGCGATGGTGAACGTATCGATGGCGAACGTGACGTGCACGGCATGGTTGGCCTGCACGCTGGTCAGCGAGAAGGGCAGGGACACCGGCACCGGGTTCCCATCCACGTACAGGCTGTCCACGTGGTAGCCCGGGTCCGGCGTGATCGTGTACGACTGGCTCGCGCCGTGGGACACCGAGACACTTGGCGGGCTGATCGAGCCGTGCGCCCCCGCGCTGGCGGTCAGCGAGTAGAGTCCGATCGTGAAGTTCGCGTCGCCGCCATCCGCGGCCGAGTTGCCGTTGACGTCGTGCGCGGTCACCCGCACGCGGACCGTCGTGGAGAGCGCGTTCGGCACCGTCCAGCCGTGCGAGCCCGAGTTCGCGACCCCCGTCGCGATGGCGCCGGGATAGGTCGCGCCGCCGTCGGTCGAGTAGGCCAGGTCCACGTTCGCCACGGCGACGTCGTCAGTCGCGGTCCAGGTGATGGTCTGCGGCGAGGCGACCGCCCAGAACTGCCCGCCGTTCGGCGCGGTGAGCGTCACCGCCGGCGCCGCGTGATCGATGCGCACCTCCGCCGCGGTCCCGACGGCCGCCGGCAGTTTGGAGCCGTCGCAGGTGCTCAGCGACCAGCGGAGCACGGTCACGGTGTCCACCGCGCTCGCAGCCGGGCTCGAGAGCGCCACGTCGAACAGCGTCGCGGCCGTCTTGTCCGAGCCACACGGGCTGCCGACGACCGTGCCATCCACGCGGTACAGCCCGCTGCCAAGGTCGCTGGCCTGGAAACTGATCGTGCGCCCGCCGCCGCTGAGAAAGTCCCCTTCGGTGATGCTGCCCACGCCCGCGGGCAGGGCCAGGTGCGAGGAGAGCCTGAACGTCACGCTGAACGTCCTTGCCTGAGTCGTGCCGGTGCGCGAGACCTTGACCGGCACCGTCACGCTCGGGTGGTTCGGCGAGATGGTGTACGGCGACGCCACCGCATTCACCGTGGCCGCGGCATCGTTCACCATGAACGTCGCCCGGATGGTGTGAGCCGTGGTCACGTTGGTGAACGTGTAGGTCGTCGCTGCCGCGACCAGGGCCCCGTCCACCAGCAGGCTGTCCACCTGGTAGCCGGGGTCCGGCGCGATCGTGAAGGGCTGATTCGCGCCGTGGTTCACCGGCACGGAGGGGGTCGGGCTGATGCCGCCGTGGGCGCCCGCGCTCGAACTGATCAGGTAGGTGTTGATGGCGAACGTGGCCCGGATCGTGTGAGCCGCCGTGACGTTCGTGAACGTGTAGGGGCTCACCGGCGTCACCGGCGCCTCGTCCACGTAGAGGCTGTCCAGGTGATAGCCCACCGCGGGCGTCATCGTGAACGCCAGCGAGCCGCCGTTCACCACCGAGACCTCGCCGGCCGGATCGATGGACCCATGCGGGCCGGCACTCGCGGTGATGATCCGCCCGGTGGTCTGACCGATGGCGAAGTCGCCGAACCCGCTGGAACCCAGGATCTGCGTGCTCGTGGACGTCTTCGTCCCGACCGTCGGATACGACCAGTCGCTGCCGTCGTACCCGCCAACGATGAAGATCCCGGGATCGGCGCCGCCCTGCAGATCGCCGCTCAGGAAATGGAAGGTCGCGTCGTAGGCCCCGGTCACGCCGCTGTTCGTGAGCGTCCAGTAGCGCCGGACATACTTGGTCTGGCTGATCAGTGACGTGGCGAGGTTCGGCTGCACGTTCGCCGTGACCCCGGCTGCCAGGTGGCCCGCACCCGTGCCGCTGCCGAAGGAGAGCGCCACCGGCGTGTAGTTCGCCGCGTCGCCGATCTCGAAGGTCGGGGCCGACGCCCCCGCGGGCACGGCGCGCTGCAGGTTGCCGACGATGTAGCCTCCGCCCGCACGCGTGAGACTCGCTCCGGCCGGCAGGATGACCCGGTTGCCCGCGGTCGTGATCCGGCTCGCCCCCAGCGCCAGCACGCCCTTGACGGTCAGATCGCCGGACGTCAGCGTCATCGCGCCGCCGCCGAACGTCAGGTTCCCCGGCACGGTCCGCGCGGCGGCAGGCATCGTCACCGTGCCCTGCTGGACGATGACCTGCTGCGGCACACCGGCGCCGGCGACGCCGTCGGTGCCGCTCCATTCGGGTCCGACTGCGGCGCCAGCCGGCCGGTTGTAGATCAGGGTCGAGTTCCCGCCATAGGTGGGAGCGACGCTGACGGAGCCGCCCGTGTCGATCCGCAGGGTGCCATCGATCGTGGTCGTCCCGCTGTTCGTCAGCGCGGCCGCGGTGACGAGCAGGGCGCCCGCGCTCACCGTGGTCGTGGCCGGCAGCGTGACGGCACTCTGGACGATGACGCCGCTGGTGTTGTTGACCGTGAGGTTCGCGAGGCTGTTGAACGTGAGCGTGCCGCTCCTGGTCACCGTCTGAGCCGAGGTGCCGTTCAGGGAGATCGCAGCCGCAGCGGTTGGGTTGAAGTCGAGCGTCGCGCCCGCGGCGACGGAAAGGTCGCCCTTGATCACGATGCTCGCGAGTTGCAGGTGCGCCACCCCCGAGGTCATCGTGAAGTTGTCGCAGGTGAAGGGGTCGGCCCCCGTCGAGATCCGGTTGTACGCCGCGAAGTCGATCTCGAAATCCGCGCAGGTGCGGTTGGAGAAACTGGGTGCGGAATTCTGCCGGAACGAGAACAGGCTCCCGCTCTGGAAGTTGACCTTCGAGTTGGGTGCGGAAAGTCCGTAGGGATTGGCGCCCGCCAACTGGATGAACGACGAGCCCGACGCGAACAGGATGACGTTCGCCGTCCCGGCGCTGGTGAAGACGTTGCCGGTGCAACTGGTCCCCTGGGTGAACGTCGCGCCGCTGCCGAACGCGATGGCGCTGACACTGGCCGCATCGAGCCTGTGAGCGGCACCCGAGAAGGTCATCGCTCCGCCGACGCTGCCGGTCGCGCCCGAGGACAGCGCGAGGGTGAGCAGGTTCGCGCCGCTCACGTTGAGCTGCGTCCCCGACGGCACCGACAGGTCGGTTCCCGTCCCTCCGACGATGGTGAGCACGTTAGCCGCGCCGGCCTGGAGGGTCACGGCCGAGCCATTCGACACGAGCAGTTGCTGGACGGACAGGGTGGGAAGCGCCGTGACGGTGAACGTGCCGCCGCCGCTGAACTGGATGACGTCGCCCGTGACCGGGATCCCGCTCGGGGTCCAGTTCCCGGCCGTGGTCCACGGGCCGCCGCTGGCGTTGTTCCAGGTCTTCGTGACCGCCCAGGCCGCAGCGCCGAAGGTGGCGCTGAGGACCAGCGTGAGGCCGGCGATGACCGCCAGCCGCGTACCGAAACAACTCGCCGAGGTATTCACAGAGCCTCCAGGAGACACGATCCTATTCCACCCGCACGAGCGTCCGCGTGAAGCGGCCGTCCGGCGTGATCAGTCGGGCGTAGTACATGCCAGACCTGACGGTCTGGCCATGATCGTCCGTTCCCGTCCAGACGGGCCGATACGTGCCCGCCTCCATCGTTTCCCGCGACAGCGTGCGCACCCGCCGGCCGTCCACGGAGAAGATCGCCAGTTCCACCGGCCCGGGCCGGGCCAGGCTGAACGCGAGCGTCGTCGTGCCCTGGAATGGGTTCGGAGCGGCGGGCATGAAGGCCGTGGCCACTGGACCGGCCGGCCGACTGCGGCCCAGCGTGGTCTTGCGGTTCCGCCGGTCGCGGGCGTCCACCGAGGCGATGGTGACGCCCGGCGCGCCAGTGGCGAGCGCCCGGAAGGTGACGGTCGCGAGTACGCCGTTCCCCGCAAGCCCGCGCTCACGCGCTCCGACCAGCGCGGCGTCCACGACGCCGGCCCTCCCGGAGAAGACCACCCCGCCCTGCGATTCGATCAGCGCGCCGGGGCGGACCTCGAGCGGCTCGACCACACGGCGGTCCCAGTCGAGACGCGCGGAGAGCCCCTGCAGGTTGCCGGCGCCGCCGAGTCGCAGGCTCGCCGTGAACACCTCCCCCGCGGTGACCTGCGCAGGGGCCACGAGCGTCAACTCGTCGCGCTCGGCCAAGGCAGGAGCGGACTGCGGGCCGGAGACCTGGTTGAAGTTGATCGCGAACATCATCAGGTCCTCGAAGTCGAGCGCATTGTCGGTGGCCGGAAGCCCGCCCTCGCTGGCATCGCTCGTGGGTCCCACGTCGAGGCAGCCGTGGACGTCACCAGACGACAGGGTCATGCCATAGTGCTTGCCGAGCAGCGACAGATCCTCGGTCCACACCCGGCCATTCCCCTCACACTGGGTCACGCCGTCCGAGACATCGCCGAGGTTGTAGTCGAGCGTGCCCGTGGTCATGGCGGGCAGCGAGACCGCGCCGCACTCGTCCTGCGCGAAGGCCGCGTAGTACCAGTAATCGCGCAGCCGCGGGTCGTCCTCGTACGCCGCACCTTCCGGCAGGCTGGCGATCTGCACCCAGCGCGCATCCGGTGGCCAAGAGGGCGCGGCCGGGGCCGAACCGCCGGCATCGTCGTACTCGGGGTAGCCGCCGAAGCCGGTGCGGAACAATTCGACCGTCGTGCCGCTGCCGGCCGCGTTCCAGCTGATCGTGATCTTCGTGGTGCTGCCGCTGCCGGTGCCCGCGCTCTGCTGAGTCGCGACGAGCCCGTTGATCGCGGCGGGGCGCACGTTCGTGATCCTGATGGAGCCCGCAGGGCCGATGTTCGAGGCGACCGCGTGGTTGTCGCAGTCGCGCAGGACGACCGAGACCGGGGTCACGGCGCCGGCGCCGCTGGTGTCAGCACTCGCCAGGTGGAGCAGGAAGAGGGTCCCGCTGGACGCTGTCGGGCCGCAGGGCGGACCGAGGATCGCGCCATCCACGCTGTAGAGGCCACCGCCCAGGTCCAGGACCTGCAGCGAATTCGCGGGGTTGAACGAGCCGAAGTAGCCGCCCTCGCTCACCCGCGCTCCGCCCAGCCGCAGGTTCGAAGAGAGTTGCAGCTTCACGCTGAATCCGATGAGCGGGTCGGTGGTCGTCCGCTGGATGAGCACCGGCAACGCCACGCAGGAGTCCGTGCTGGTGATGCAGCCGGCGGGGGCCCCAAGCGTGACGGGGTTGTCCGGCGGCAGGATGGGGATGCTGACCAGGCCCGGCGAGGCCACGCGGGACGGGATGCCGTTGTTGGCGCAGTCGCGCAGCGTGATCGCCGAGACGGTCGCGCGCCCGCTGCCGCTGCTCGAATCACTCGCCAGGTGCAGCGTGAAGAGCGTCCCGCTGGACGCGGTCGCGCCACAGGGCTCGCCGAGGATGGCGCCGTCGATGCTGTAGACACCGCCGCCCCGGTCCACGATGCCCAACTGCACGTTGGAGTTCGCCCCACTCAGGTAGCCGCCCTCGTCCACGCGCGCGCCGCACAGGCGCAGGGAGGTGGACAGCCGCACGGTGGCGCTGAACCCCAGCACCGGCTCGGCCGAGGTGCGCTGGATCGTCACGGGCACCGTGACGCAGCTGTTCTGCAGGGTGATCGGCCCGGAGACCGGCCCGATGGCCACCGGGTTCGCCATCGGCGGCGGCGCGGCGTTCAGCAGCACGGTGACGGTGTTCATCGAAAAGCAGGCGACCACCAGGTCCACGCCCTGGTCCTGGTTCACGTCCACGGCCACCAGCGAGCGCGCGTAGGTGCCCGCGCCGTACGAGGTCTGGGGAGGGAAGGTGCCGTCGCCGCGGCCCAGGAACACCGAGACCGAGTTCGACTGTTCGTTGGCCACGGCCAGGTCGAGGTGGCCGTCCCCGTCGAGGTCCTTGATGATGACGGACTGCGGGAAGAGCCCCGCCAGGTAGTCGGTGCGCGGCGCGAGGCTGCCGTCGCCGTTGCCGAGCAGCACCGAGACGGCGTTGGTGCCGCGGTCGGCCACCGCCAGGTCGAGCCGTCCGTCGCCGTTCAGATCCGCGATCGCCACCGAGTAGGGCTGGCCTCCGGTGGCGAAGTCGGTCTTCCGCTGCAACGAGCCATCGCCGTTGCCGAGCAGGATCGAAACCGTGTTGGAGCTGCTGTTCACGACCGCCACGTCAAGCTTCAGGTCCCCATTCAGGTCGCCGGTCGCCACCGCGAAGGGATCGGCCCCGGTGGTGAAATCGGTCCTCGCCCGGAAGGTGCCGTCGCCGTTGCCGGGCAGCACCGAGACCGTGCCGGCGCCGCGGTTGACCACCACCAGGTCCGGCCAGCCGTCCTGGTTCAGGTCCCCGGTCGCCACCGACATCGGGCTCGTGCCGACCGTGAAATCGCGCCGGGCCGCGAACGAGCCGTCGCCCAGGCCGAGCAGCACCGAGACCGTGGTCGCGCCGCGGTTGGCGATCGCCAGGTCGAGCCGGCCGTCCGCGTTGAA
>Ga0315283_10000446_pt1 | contig 30472 bp, 22 predicted proteins | sample YL17G09_0_MG_FD_204541 | JGI IMG/M metagenome (GOLD analysis project Ga0315283, IMG submission 204541) | Sediment microbial communities from Yellowstone Lake, YNP, Wyoming, USA - YL17G09_0 | ecosystem: Environmental > Aquatic > Freshwater > Lake > Sediment | place: USA: Wyoming | collected...
CAGACCATCAGCCCGGCCGGTTCGATCAAGGCCAGTTCTCCCGCTGGGATCTTCCTGCAAGCTAACGGTGTGAAACCGATCGACTTCAATAGCTACGGAGCACGCCGAGGCAACGATCGCGTCATGACACGAGGCACTTTCGCCAATATCCGCCTGCGCAATCTGCTTTGCCCCGGTACCGAGGGCGGTATCTCCAAGTACTTCCCCACCGGCGAGCAGATGTCGGTCTACGATGCCGCCATGAAGTACCAGGCGGACGGTACCGCGTTGGTCGTCCTCGCGGGAGCCGAATACGGCACAGGTTCCTCCCGCGACTGGGCAGCCAAGGGCACCTATCTGTTGGGCATTCGAGCAGTCATCGCCGTCTCGTTCGAGCGGATCCATCGCTCGAACCTCGTGGGTATGGGCGTCCTGCCGCTCCAGTTCCGCGTCGGAGAGACCCGCGACTTCCTCGGCCTCGACGGTACTGAGACCTTCGACATTCAACTCAACGACAACTTGAAGCCACTTCAAGCCGTCGAAGTCATGGCCACCAAACCTGACGGCACCGCGATCCATTTCGTCGCCACCTGCCGTATCGATACCCCCGTCGAAGTCGAGTACTACCGCCACGGAGGGATCCTGCACAAAGTCCTCAGAGACTTAGTCAAGGGATGAGACAGCAATCGTCGCGATCCGTTCGACCTCTGCTGCTCGTAACTTGTCGTGCAGAAAACGAGTGTCGCTGGCAGAGGCGCACCTCGCTTCGAGGAAGAATCTGAGGTCTGGGATCACTATTCGCAGGAACTTCGGCCTGAGAGGATTCCAAACCCGTGAACGGCCGGCATCTCCTCCGAGTGCGTTGAGAGGAAGGAGCATCACGGTGACGTTTGCAGAGCCAGTGCGGCTCACCACGCTAACGGCGTTCGAACATACCCCCCTCCACAAGCCGTCAGATCATCCGAGCCACACTCACTTTCCCAGCGGCTTGAGGCGGATGTTGCGGAAATCGACTCGCATCGGGCCGCCGCTGTGAACTTGGAGGGCGATGATTCCCGAGCGGGGGATCTCGGCGTTTCTTTCTTTGTAATCGACAGTCGTCAGGCCGTTGATTTTCAGCGTGATCTGATCCCCCTCAGCGCGGATCGTGTACTCATTCCAGTCCCCCTTCTTGAGCACGTTCTCTAACTCGGGCGGGGCTTGCGCGAGCACCTGGTTGCGACGCGACTCGTCGTACAGGCAGCCCCAGTACTTCTCACCGATGTCCGCCTGATAGCCCGAGACCTCCGTGGTGTTCGGGATTTTCTGCGTGCGAAACTGTACGCCGGTATTCCCCGCGCCGTCCTTCACGCGGAACTCCAGCTTCAATTCAAAGTCGCCGAACTCAGCCTTCGTGCAGAGAAACTGATTCTGCTTGATCCCAGCAGAGTCGCCGACGAGAGCCTGATCCTCGACCTTCCACAGTGTCGTATCACCTTCCCAACCGCTGAGGTCTTTTTGATTGAACAGTGAGCGATAACCCGGCTCATCGGCGGGCGAAATTAATGGCGAGTCGAACGACATGAGTCCGCAAACCAGCCTCAAGACATAGACGATCCAAATTCGATGACTAAACATGATGAAGATTCCTGAAATCGAGCGGCAATTGTGGATGGTTTGAGTCTATTTCGCTCCAGTGATTGGAACAACCAACTCCGTTCCGCAGGTTGTCCCCGTCGCAGATCAACGGCGTACCGCCCGGCAGATTGTTTCCCGCGTGTCCCGCGCGGAAAGTCATCCGCTTATCCGTCGGCGGGTTTGTTGGTTCCCTCGAACTCACCTCGCTGATCCCTCATTCGATGAAACATCACTCGTGTCTACCAGCCGGCAATCTGCGAGGCTGGCGATCAACGTCGCGGTGGTTGTGGACCAGATCGCCCCAGGACTGGCGTTGATCTCCCGCAACAGCAGCCAGCCAATTCGTGAACAGAGATAGACACCACGGCGGACAAGGACTGGGCCTTGGCAATTTTCGTTGCAGCAGCAAGACCCGTTCGATCTCGGTAAATCGATAGTCGTTCCGAATGACGCGGAATGTCCGGCACGTGCGTCTTGGCGATTAAAGGTACCACAACGCAAGCACGGTTTCTCAATCTTGTCCAGATTTTGATACGAACTTCTTCACGAGTTCACATTCGCAAATTAGCCTGATCGAAAATCGGAACCACTTGGATCAAGATCGTTCCACAACACACACACCAACCCGAGGGTATGCCATGCCGGTCGCGACGACGCACCATTATTATATTGATCGGGAGCGGATTGCGATTGTGATCCGTTTCACGGTGAACGCACTTGAAGAAGACAATTACGACATCGTTTCCGACGAACTCTTGGAGCTGGTTTCATGGATCGCCTCCAACGCGCCGATACCCGTCGTCGTGGAACTCTCTGAAGTCTGTCGCATCGACAGTCTGGGCTTGGCGATGCTGCAAGCGTTTAAGGACAGCATTCAGGATTCGGGTGGGGACGTCTTTTTTCGCGCTCTGCATCCATCGGTCCTGATGGCAGTTCATGAGTCCGAATGGGATCACGAATTCAAATTTCAAGACAGTCACAACAACGCGATTTTGTGATTTTGATTGAGACCGCAAACGGCCGGTATTTTATTGTTCGAACGGTCACGAAGCGGAGCAGCCGCCCCCCATTGGAACGCGTGTTCGACTGCGAATTCAGGACCACTGCGCATCGATAAAAAAACGGCCGCACGGAATGACCGTGCGGCCTGATCGTTGATGTCTTTACCTGCTGATGAAGCCCAATTCAAAGATTGTCTTTTCGATGCCTTTCGTTCGCTGACTCATTCGTTTTTCAGGAGTGACGGTCGATTCGTTCTGATCTCTACAACGGGCCTTCGCCGGAAATTTTACCGGCCGAACATGCTCCTCAACGACGCATTCTTTCGGCGTTCGAATTCCATAAGACGTCCCAGCGGACGGTCTCCCGATGACACTGTTTGCCTGCCACCGAGGACACGTCTCGCGGCTTGGGCTTCACTCGATACCATGACGATTACCACCAAAGCGGCCAAAATTAGAGAGTTGCGCAAGGAGTCATCCCTTTCAAAAAATTGGAATTGAAACACCAAAAATAAGACACATCGTGTCACTCAAGAGTCGCGAAATCGTGAGTGGTAGACACTGTCCGAGCATCAAACGCAGTGACTATTTCGTCCAGATAGAGTGTCATCCGCAACACGATCTCGACCGACATCGGTAAAATCTGCCGCTGCCGCGAAGCGAGTTCCGATGAGGTAAAATTGACCGGCTATCGACCATCACCTGATTTCGCAAAACGATCGATATTGCCACTAGACTCAGCGTAACAAGATTGTGTGATACCGGAGGCGGGAGCCATTGGTGGGCTGACGCTGAAGGATAATTTTTAACGCGTCCGATGTCCGTGTCTATTGCAACAGGAATCTGAGGAGCACACTTAGCCGATGGTGTGAAGAGCCTCGCCTATTTCTTTGCGGATCAGCGATTTTTTTGCCCTTTCTCACGACTCTTTTCAACGGGCTTCGCTCCCAATATGTGAGTCGTACCCTCGCTAAATCCGTTCCGTGGACTAGATTTCAACGGCGGGACAAAGAGGAGACCGTGGCGATCTCTAAACCTAAACCATCCACACACGGCGGCGTGCATCACGGTTCTAAACGCTCGTCAACGAATTTTCTCAGAATACCGACTGAGGTTCGTGAAAACGGGGATCTCACCCGTTCGCGCGTGCTCAGCAGGCCGAAGGCTTCCTCAGCAGTCTGATCTGAGGAAATTTTCCGCTGCCGCTTGAGGATCAATCCCCGAATCCGGGTCCCATCCTGCAAGTTTATCCCTGGCCTGTCGGACGGAGGGGTTTCCCGTGGCTTCGAGATCCCTTAGGTTCGCCTTCGTCGCACTCCTCGACCAAAACGATTTTCTTGGTTCAAGCGGTTTGAATTGGTCTGTGTTTCACCTGAATCGATTCTGGCTAGCCTGTTTTGATCAACATCACTTCGGGCAACACGCGCAACGGTATCGACAATAATTTTTGTTCTGTTTCCCAATAGGCTTGCCAGTCCTCCCAGCTCAGCGAGTTCCCCGAAAACTTGAGCGTTGCTGATGGAATCGGGAACAACCCTGCCGACCTCGCCAGCGAACGAGGACGCGGCGTGATCGTCGGAGTCTCCTCGAGATCATAGCGAATTTCTGATTCGTAGTTGCCCTGTGGCCAGACGATCAAACCCGTGAGCGTGATGTCATAGGGATGTGCCCGCATCAAGAGTGATCGATCTGAACCCTCAAGAGACGTCGCCGGCACGAGACTCAGAGTCGGCAACGTCATCAGTTGAGTTTCAATGTGCTCTTTGACCAGATCGACAGCCCCCAACTTATAAAGTCCGGCCAAGCCTGTACGAAAAACAACGCGATCTTCATCCGTCAAACCCGCGAGCCAACCCTGATGGGAGACTCCGGCAATCAACCACCCCGACTGCTCTGAAATTTCGATGCATGTCGGCTCATCGGGCTGATTGTCATCACGCAGAAAAATGGAAATGCGGTTGGTGGCTAATGCGACGTGAGTGACCGAGACCGATCGCTCTCGAAACGTGCGACTCTCACGCAGTAATCCCACCAATTCGCGATCCACAAATTGCCGCACGCTTTCGGCTTCATGGTGCATTTTTTCCGCATAGCGGGCCTGATTGTTCACCTGAGGATTTTCATGTGCATTGCGGGCAGCGCGACGACGACGAGCAAACATTTTGGGAATCGTCCCTGAATGAAACCCCGGCCTTAACAATCGCGTCAACGATTCACCGTGGTGCCCGATGTGTACCGGACGAAGTGTCAAATGACGATTCGCCGCATACAACTTCCAATTCTCTTTCAATTCCCATGCCAGAAACCCAAATACACCAGGAATACCCGAGAGGATCAAGCCGGCCAGCGTCCACGCCGCGGGTTTGTCGTAGAACCGTTCCAAGAGCGTCGCCAGAGGAATCAGCAGCGTCGTCATCACCAGTTTGTGCGAGACCGTCACCACGGGAAAGTGTTTAATGGGGTTGATTTGCGGCTCGATCAACAGCGTCACACAGAAGCGAATCACACCGTGGATTAAAGACCAAGCCAGCCCTAATACCGCTTTCACACCAAGCGTGATGCGAGATTCACCGCTGCGGAACCGCAGCCATTCATCAACGGCGTACAACACTCTTTCAAGTCCGTCCATCAACCACTGGAAGGCATCGACGACAAATGTGAACAATCCGAGCAGCAGATGCGTACGGATGCGGTACCACGTGTGCGATACAAACTCACGGGTCAACTCCTCGGTATCGCGGCCGATCCGAGAATTCAGGACGATCATCGTCAGCAGGGCTGTCACGAGGCTCCACCAGCGATCTGGGCGTTGGTAGACACCGAAAAACGGCAGAAACAAACACAAGACAGACGTTGCCAATAAGGGCGTCAGCAAGAATCGCCGAAAAAGCCTCATCGGAAAACTCTTCAGCACCCATTCGACGAGAGGAAATTCTACGATTCGGCGCGGCGCATCCAACAAAACCAACTTCAGGACTTTTCGAGTGGCCTTCAGCAACAAAATGACGACATTCCGGAAGGAAAGAAGGTGGATGCAGGCAAAAATAAACAGGCCCAGCCAAAACATGTTTGTTGACGAATAGATCAAAAATTGATGCGCTGCCGATCGATCGGCGCCAATCACAAGATGAGCGATTTCCTCCGCAGCCATCAACGAGAGAAACGACAGTCCAAACGGCAGGAAGAAAAATTTGGTGAGGACTCGTCCGCAAGCTGTGCCGTAGGCCAACGAACTTGCCCGCTGTAGCCAACGCAGGTAAAACGGACCACGCTGATAAACACCTTCCAATGGTGACGACAATATTTTGTCGGCCCGCAGCAGCGGATCCCCTGTGACAAGTTCCCGAACGTTGTTGAGATCTGGCATCTTCAACTGATTACGTGAAATCGCATCTCGCAAATTTCCGAGAGTCAAGAAACCGCGTTGGACGACTCCGTCCAAAAGTTCTTGAGTGACTTTTTGCAATGCAACTCTTTCCACGACACCTTGCGGAACGAATCCCGCCGCGCGGAGTGCCTCTCTAACCAAGGGTTCCATTCGCCGTCGCAGAATGTGTTCGGCGGCATCGGCAGCGGCGTGCAACAATCGACTCAATTCTTGTCGACCCGTGGCATTGATTTGCACTACGGGGACGCGCAACACCGCGCGGCGGAGGTGTTTCGACATCATCACAATGCGTTGATTTGGCAGTGGTCGTTTGAGCGACACCCGGCCTAGGTTCTTCAACCAGGAGAGCAAGTCCGTCTTGTAGATCTCCTGTTCGTGATCGAGGCACACCTGTTGCAAATCAGACAGCAATCGAGCATTCGCGTTCCAAAAACCGCGTCGCGCGGCCGGCAACAATCGCTCACACATCGCCAACCATGGACGGACCTCAACGTCGGACAATTCCAATGCCGCCTGGAGGCGTAACACGAGACGTTCGATCTCACTTAACAACTCGTTCCGGGCAGCGTTCATGATATTCAGCGGAGCCACGTCAAAGGCCTTGCGTCGGACGAGCGCCGCACGAACATTATTGCCCTCTTGGCGAAACCGATTGGCGCCGCGCACAAGCGATGCATACTTTCGTGACGAACGGGCGCCGAGAGGAATCTGCGAACCATCCAGAAGCACTTCTGTGACGTCGTTCAAACACTCAACAGAGACGACTGAAGCAACAGCGGGAATGTCAGCGGGCCGCGTTGCATCCAACAAAGAGTCCGCATTGCAATCGGCAGTGATCGCCCGCAGGGCAACGGTCTCATTCAATAAAGGGAAATAGAGGGGTAACAAATCGGGAGCGAAGACATGTAGTTCATGCCAGACAGCCACAAATTCGGCGTAGACATGACGCGGATCCTCGGGCCGACACAACATCTGCTCCGTCCGCAAGACTGACTGAATCGCGTCGAACTGTGTGTGTCCGATCGCATCAATTCGTCGGCGCAGTTCGGCCCTTGTCATTCGTGACGGAGATGATTTTGATTCGAGTTCGAAATCAATCCGAGCGTGAAACAAGAGACGCCAATAGTAACGCAATAAATCTTCCCGTGAAAATTTTTGCAGACGATCTTCTTCGGGTCTGGCAATCAGAATCAGACGCTGAGGAAGCGTCGCATCGACATCGACACCCAATTCGTCACGGGCCACGATCCACAACAGTCGGTCGCGATCGATAACACACGATTTACGGTGCGGTGGCGGCAGCCAAGGACTTGTAATATCCACTTCACTTTGCCAGACACGTCGCACGACTCGGGGCAAAACAAAGAAGACTCCCGCGTCTCGTTCTCGAAAAATTTGCTCGACTTCGGCAACCCATTGCTCATTGCGTGAACTCTGCAAATCGGGCATTTGTGAACCTGCGGTCATCGTTTCCGTCACGTCATCCACGCTTGGCTATTGATGTTATGAATCTCAGATCCAAGATTACCCTTCAATGCCGTGAGTTTCCACTGCGGATTCAAACTATGAGGTGGAGTTCGAATCCAAAACAGACAACCGGTTTGGCCGTTTCGTCATCAAACTCCACGGTCGGGCTGTTCGAGACCGAGGCTTGGCGTAACAACGGAGCTTCCCAGAACAAAAGCAGAATTCTTGCCCGGAATGCCTCGGTCCTGAACTTCCCTAGCCGTATTTTTACGACGATTGCGGCCACGATCACGCCAAGCTGTGAGCGTGGCCCCCTGAAAACAAGCGCCGTCGGAAGGATTGATTCGGTCCGGACGATATCATGGTCGCGTAGCTGAGTTCGCAAGAACTCAGCTCGTGATCGTGCATACAAGTCAGGGGTCGGGCCTACGTTTTTTCGAGTTTGGCGGAGAACGCGCGTGCTGCGCGAAATCAGTGTCCGCTTTGCGAAAATCGTAGAACCGACCCCGCATGCAAACGCGCATTCACTGACCCGCGATTCATAGAGAGGCCGTGTGATGAGACTCACTCAATGGTGTCCGGCGTTTCGTGTGTTGGTTCTGGTGGGAATCAGTCTCGCCATCACGATGACTCATTCCGTATGCGGTCAGGAAACCGGGGGTCGTCGGTACGCGATTGTCGTGGGCGTGCGCGAGTACGACCGGAACCAGCTCAAGAATCTGCCCTATGCCGAAAACGACGTGTTCGAGCTGGCCGAGGTCTTGAAGCAGTCGGGCTTTTGCCGCGTGGTTGTGATGACGCAGACCGAGGGAGCCAAGTCCTCGCGCGCCCTGCCATTGGCCAAGACCATTCGCGAGGCTCTGAAGGGAGTGCTGCAGGATCGTGAGAAAGACGATCTGGTCCTGGTCGCCTTCGCCGGACATGGGGTGCAGTTCAAAGGGGAGCAGGAACACTTCTTCTGCCCGATGGACGCGACCCTCACCGACCGTTCGACGTTGATCTCACGGACTGAGGTGTACAAGCAGCTCGAACAGTCCAAGGCCGGGGCCAAGCTGCTGCTGGTCGATGCCTGTCGCAATGATCCGCTGGCGGGCAATGCTCGCGCCGCCGGGGATGTTGAATTGGCCAGCGTCACTCGGCCGCCGTTGGTTGCGCCACCCGGCGGCGTCGCCGCGTTCTTCAGTTGTTCGGAAGGCCAGCACGCGTTTGAAGACGAATCACTGAAGCACGGCGTCTTCTTTCATTACGTGATCCTGGGTCTGAAGGGGGAGGCCAAACTCAAGAATCGCGAGGAAGTGACGTGGGACAGTCTGGTGGCCTACGTGCAGTCCGAGGTGCCCAACAGGGTGAAGGAATTGTTCGGCAACACGACCCGCCAGACCCCCGAACACAAGGACCAACTGCGCGGCGGAGCCACCTTGATTTCAAACCGACCGACCACGCCGCCGTCAGTTCCAATCCCGACGACCAAGCCCCCATTGAGTCCCGCCACGGCGTCGCCGTTGGTCTTCCCGTTCACCGCTTCTCAGGCCACGGCGGCTCAGCAGGCGTGGGCGAAGTCACTGGGGAAGAAGGTGGTGGAAACGAACAGCCTCGGGATGGAGTTGGTGTTGATTCCGCCGGGGAAGTTCACGATGGGCAGTCCGGCCGGAGAGAAAGATCGCGAAACGGACGAGGATCAAGCCGACGTGACGTTGACGGAGGCATTCTGGCTGGGGAAGACCGAGGTAACGCAGGGCCAGTGGCAGCAGGTGATGGGGACGACCCCGTGGAAGGGGCAGTCTTATGTGAAGGAGGGTCGGGACTACGCAGCAACGTACGTGAGTTGGGATGACGCGCACGAATTCATCCAGAAACTGAGCCCGCGTGATGGCGCGACGTATCGGCTGCCGACGGAAGCGGAGTGGGAATGGAGTTGCCGCGCGGGAACGGCAAGCCGTTGGAGCTTCGGGGAGAGTGACGGGGACTTGGGCCGTTACGCGTGGTACGGCGGCTTCGATGGTGGCGGAAATACGAAGGATGAAAATTATGCGCATCAAGTCGGTCAGAAACTGGCGAATCCATTCGGCCTTCACGACATGCACGGGAACGTTTGGGAGTGGTGTGAAGATGTGACTTTTGGCAAGCTGCCGGGTGGAACGAACCCGAAGGTGACGACCGGTACCGCTCGGGACCGTGTCCTGCGGGGCGGGTCGTGGTACGACGTACCACAGAACACCCGCTCGGCCCGCCGTAACGGGAACACGCCCGACATCCGGAACGGCCTCACGGGTTTCCGTGTATCGAGGACTCGTTAGACTTTTTGCTTTAGTCCTCTTTCCCTTTGCTCTTTGCCTTCTACCCTTTGTCTTTTGTCTTTGCCATCTTGCGACGAGCGCAGCGAGTCGCGTGAGTTCATTTTGTAGGATGGGCACTCCTACCAGCCAATCCAGACGACCTCGCGATCTGCCGCCGGATGATCTCCCCGACAGCAACACGCCCGGACTGACGGTCCCGCCCCCACTGTCTTTTCCAACAGCCTCGGGAACCGACGAATTCAAATCTAGCCCGCCCTGTCATCTCCAGGCACGGCTGGACCGTAAAGCACGAAGGCGACTGACGCACCGTTGAGAACAAAATCCGCGGATCACGACCCTCCCCCAAACGCCGATTTTTAGGGCACACTTGCTGACGAATTCTTGAGCCACACGATTTTCGTCTCCATGGTGCTTGTGTCCAAGAGTGCTACGGAAGGTTTTCCAAATGACCAACCGCTGGTTTCACCCGGATTGATCCACAGTCGCCCTTGCAGATCACGTGTCAGACTTGGCTTGTGTGTATGAGCAAAGATGGCGACATCAAATTCCCCACCGAGACCGAGTAATGATCGATCCATGTGTGTCAGCAAGATTCGCTTGCCATCATTCGTTTTGAATCCAAACGGAGGTTCACCGATGATTCCGATGATCTTCATTCCTGCGGCCACACCCCTCTTGTTCCCTTCATTGTCGCCATAACAGCCGATGAGATTGCACTTTAGTAATCGCAATGGTGGCACGGAAAAAGAGGACACCAAGTCTCCGGCAAAGACAACCAGTTCGCACCCCGCATCATTAAAGACTTGAACCGCAAGGCGAATGTGGTCCAAGTGATCGTGACTATCTGCAAAGATGCCGATGAGCATGGTCTGTATTGATTCTCCTCGTGATGCCGACCGTGGATGAATCGTCTGCGGAACGACCCGGATCCTGCCACAACAGTCTGACAATTTTTTGTCTGAATCGCGATCATCGATGATTGACCTGACGTTCGACCGGCTTGCGATTTCGCAACAACTGTGCAAGGATAACCTCTTGATCGACGGGAAAGCCTCCTTCGAATTGACCTTATACAAATGACTTCTCCGCTGATTACCGATCAGTCCGAATTTGAGGACCTTTGCCACCACATTCAGGAGGCTGGGTTGGTGGCGTTTGATACGGAATTCGTGTCGGAATTTACGTACCGCCCGGAACTCTGCTTGTTGCAATTTGCCACTGCGGACCGCTGCGTTGCTGTGGACCCGTATGAAGTGAAGGATCTGAGTGCGTGGTGGAACATGATGGCGGATGACAAGACATTGGTCATCGTTCATGGAGGCCGCGAAGAAGTCCGATTCTGCATGACATCAGTCAATCTTCCCCCCCGTCAATTGTGGGATGTCCAGATCGCGGAGGGATTGCGTTCTCGCAGTTTTCCACTGGGCTACGAAGCCATTGTGAAGCGAGTGCTCGGACGCGAAACGGACGGACGCGAAACGCGGACAGACTGGCGTCGGAGACCGCTGACCAGCGGCCAATTGTCGTACGCTGTAGACGATGTCAAGCATGTACTCGAAATTTATGAACGGCAAAGGGAGTGGTTGAACAAGCATCAACGAATGGCTTGGGCAGATGCTGAAATGCAGCGAATGATTGACGAAGTTGCTGTAGAGCGGGCCCCCGAAAGTTGGATGCGTTTGTCTGGCCTGCACCGACTCTCGGGATCCGAACTGGCTGTCGCGCGCGAAGTCTATCGATGGCGGGAACTTGAAGCGGCCGCAAGGAACCGACCAATGCGGAAAATTTTGAGGGATGATTTGGTACTGGAAATGGCCAAACGGCGACCCACCTCCGAGGCGGACCTGCTGGCCGTTCGCGACATGAACCGTCCAGAGTACAAGAAATCTGCCCCGGAGCTTCTGGCCTGCGTCGTCAGCGGATTGGGCATTCCCAAGCAGGATCTCCCCGTTCTTCCCAAGTCTCTGGATGAAGAAAAGTCTCACGACGAACAAGTCATCGGCCAGTTACTTGGTCTTGCTCTGGCCAATCGTTGTGCAGAATTGAATGTGGCGATGAGTCTTGTCGGAAAAACGTCGGACTTGCGCCACCTCGTCCGCTGGCATGCCTACGGCGAACGTGAGGGGACTCCCCCTCGGCTGACTCAAGGGTGGCGGGCCGAGGTCTGTGGAGATTTGCTGAGGGATGTCCTGAATGGCAAGATCACACTGCGTGTGGCCGACCCTCAGTCTGACCATCCACTCGTCTTTGAGCGACGGGTGCAGGTGTCATAGACGCTCTTTCAACGAACGCCTCCAAGACAGACGAGGGCACGGGGAGTCCGGTAGAAGAGACGGCCCTGAGAGATCGCACCCGACGCATAGACCGGTTCACCAAGCGCGTTTCTTGCCATTTCGACATACGTCTTTTCGCCCCCCTTCACGACAATGGTCTCACCGTCGTCGCTGGTAAAATAGACCTTGCCATCTCCCGCGATCGGTGAGGCGGTGAAGACGCCTCGAAGCCTGTTTTGCCAGATCAATTTTCCGGAATGCGCGTCAAGGCAGGTGACGATTCCTTGGTCGTCCACAAGGTAGTACTCGTCGCCAAGCAACACGGGTGACGGAACATAGGGACTGCCGCGTAGACTGCGCCATAAGACGTGAGTCTCGCTCACATCACCTCGGCCGCCTGGTCGAATGGCCATCGCCGCTCCCTTGGGACCGCTGACTGCGAACAACATCCCATTCCCCACCACCGGCGTTGGAATACACTCCCGTTGAAGCCCCCCGACTCGCCAGAGAGGCTTGCCCGTCAATGGTTCCAAGGCATCAATGCGTCCTGCCGCACACAGGACCAGTTCGCGGTGACCTCGATCATCCGCCACAAACTGCGGTGATGACCACGAATGCCACACACCCGGACGATCGACTTTCCAACGGTTCTCACCTGTCTGACGATCGATAGCCAAAACGTAGGAATCGCCGTAATGGTCGCACTGCAGGTACAACAAGTCCCCCTGGATGGCTGGTGAACTCGTGTGTCCAAAGCGATTCTCAAAGGGTCCATACTCACTGGCCAGCGAGCGCTGCCAGACCAACCCTCCCTCAGCATCAACACAGAAGACGTCGCCCGTTCCAAACAACACATAGACATAGTGCCCATCGGTGATTGGAGTTGGAGTTGCCATATCACTTTTCGTCGGATGGTGCAGCGTTGGAGAAGTCCCCCAAAGACGCAACCGCCATCGTTCCCGGCCATTTGATGACTCTAGGCAAACCACGTAAAGTTCGTGTTGATTTGCTCCCTCAGCGGCCGTCAGAAAGATTTGATCGCCCCAGATCACTGGACTCGAAATCCCGGATCCCGGCAGAATTGCCTTCCAGAGCAACCCCTCGTCAGCCGACCAACGGACGGGGAGGTTCGTCTCGGAACTAACCGCGTTTCTTTGCGGGCCACGCCATTCGGGCCAGTTTTCTCCCCACACAGAAGTCATCGGTTGTCGTCCAACGGCGATCAACAAAATGGTCAGTAGCGACAGCCGCAGATTGGCTGGCACAAGATGCTGACGATCAACATGGCTCATGCGGTCGGCTCCGTTTCCTCATTCTGTTTTGGCCAGCGGAAGTCCATTTCGAAATGGCGCCGCTCCGCCCGTTTCATCGCAGAACCGCAATTGGAATTTCCAACTATTGGGTGCTTCGGGATTGGTGTGTGGTGGTCCCTGACAGATTTTCACGAGGATTCGGTTGAGGCCCTGTTGCAGGGTCACGGGGGTTACAAACCTGTCCAATCGTGTGCCGTTGAGCCATTGCTCACGAGCGAGCACTTGTCGCTCGTTCAGCCAGACACTGATATTGTCATCGGCACTGCACCGCAACTGAACCGACTGCTCGTGCGCAGAATCGATTTCTGCAAATGCGTAACCGACCGCTTCACTCGCAGGTCCGATCGCCTGAATCAGGTTCACTTCCCCTAGAGCATTCGTGGACTGATGCAATTTCCAACGCAGTTTAGACCGATCGCCAGCATCATATTCCGCGGCCAGATCAACACTTTTTTCGGGTGGAAATTTGGCATGAAAGCCTGTTGTTTCAGGGGCTGGAAACGGTCCGACTAACCACCAACGGTTGACGAATCCCATGTGGGCAACGGCATCCATGTCCTGTCCCACACTTTTCAAACGATCGACCGCCTGCAGCACTTGGTCACTTTCACGGGCATGGCGAAATCCGTTTTCGTAATGCCGGCGCGCCGGATCGGTCCGACGCTCCTCCTTCTCGCGGTCGCCCTGTGACAAAACGTAGTTCACCGCGTCACGGCGGAATTCCGGGTCATCCAACCAGTCGGGCAAGAGTCGATTTCGTAGGGTAGGATCGACCCGCTGAAGCAGGGTCAGAGTCAACCGTCTCGCCCGACCATGCCGCGTTGAATCGCGGAGGTACTGTTCCAGTTCGGCTTGGGGCAACTGAGGATTCGGCTTCGCCAATTCGCGATCGGCGATCTGATCGAAGGCGATCCGAAACCAATTTGCCGCCACGATGTTTGGTGTGTCTAGAGCGATCAGCAATCGCGGTAGTGTTTGTGCTTCAGCGTGTGCCAATTGATCACACGCCCGGCGTGCTGACTCTGATCCAGTGGCCCCCGGCCCGACCTGTTCGATAACGCGGATAGCCTCATCGATCGTCTGATCGGCAGCCGAAACGTAGGGGAAATACAGACCGAGCAACAGACGGCAGAACACCCTCGTGAATTTCAAAAGTCCGTCTCCGCAAGTTCGTTTTTCGGTCAGGTTAACCATCGGCCACAGAACACAACCACCGCCATCAAATTCGCAGACCGATTCGCTCGCGTTCCTATCGCAACTTACGCAGCATGACGGGCATTCCGAAAGTTTCTTCGAAGAGTGAACCGGATTGTTTGAGAGCCAGTTGCTCAATACTCAGGTCTTCGACCTGTGAGATCGCAATCACAAGACGCCCCCCTTCGCGAGAGAATTTCAATTCGTGCAAGCGTTGTCCGCGTGAGGCTTCCATGGCGTCAGCAACTCGCAGCATCGCCGCCATTTTCACCACGGCGATCCTTTGGTCACGGTTCAATGCCGTAAAGACCGTGTGTGTCGGCTTGGGTGAGGATCGGCGATGATAACGGGCCGTCAGTGCAACCAGTTGCACATCGGCCCGGCTCAACCCGAAAAGTTCACTGTTCTGAATTAAATACATGGTGTGCTTATGATAGCTACCCATGCTGACGAACTGACCAATTTCGTGAAGCAAGGAAGACACACATAGCAACAACTCAAATCGAGGCGCCAGTTGATGTTCCTCGCGAAGACCCTGGAATAAGATTTTGCACAATTTACAGACCTGCCGTGCATGGGCTTCGTCAAACCCAAATTTGCGACCCAGATCAATTGCCGAGCGAATGACCTGATTGCTGAAGTCTTCGTTCCAGCCACCACGCGTCGCCATTTCCTTAAGTAATCCATCTCGCAGATTGATACTGGCCACGATGACTTGTTCCAGCTTGAACGCACGGGCGAGCATCACATAGCTCAACAGTGCGGGTCCCAACGTTCCAGCATCCGGAAACGTAATGTGATACTTGTGAACCAATTTGTCCTCATCGAGCGACAGCACGGCGTCCGTCAACTCCTCCAAATTCTTTAAGGGAATACGGGGCAATTGTTGCGGATCCCAATCAGACACAAGCTGACTCGCCGCGAATCGCATGTCTCCACCCAGCACAACCATCTGCTGAGAGTGCCCGGCCGGAATCTGCCGCAAAACCTGATCAATGACCCTTTGAATTTGCGTTTCCATCAATCGTCGCATGGCATCGCGGGACGAGTGATACGCTTCCAGCGTCTCGCGAATACGCAACGATCCCAGTCGATAGGTATGAGCAAACAACACATCCGCATTCTGGACCAACAGCAATTCGGTGCTTCCACCACCGACTTCGGTGATGACGGTCCGCGAGTCGGTCAATTCCGGATCGAGCTTCAGCAGGGGCTGAATTCCGAGATACGTAATGCGGTTGACTTCCGCCTCGTCAATCGGGATGACTTGAATACCTGTCGCCGTATAGATCCTGTCGAGAAATGACAGTCTATTGAGCGCTTCGCGGACAGCACTCGTGGCCACCACGCGAACCTGCTCGGGTCGTTCGATCCCGTACTCGGCGAGAATGCGTTTGTAACTTTTCAGCACGCGCACAGATTCTTCAATCGTGCTTTTCTCCAGAGAACCACGCGTGAACGTGTCCTTACCCAGAGCAACCGCTTGCGACAAGGCCGACAGCATGCGCACTCCCCCGTCATCATCAATCTCAGCGATTGCCATGCGAATTGAGGTCGTGCCAATATCAATCACCGCTGCGGGGCGGGTCGCCGAATTGCGGGACGACGTTGAGTAGTTCGCGGGCATTGGAGTGAGGGATAAAGCGGATAGTAAGTTGTCTGGACGGAGCAACCGCTTGGCCGTCTCCACAACGTGAGACTACGAAGAACCTCCGAATTTGACAATCCGGCGGTTCCGAGCTCCGGCGTATTCCCGATCCTCACCTGTCCGCGTTATTTATTTCTCGGCAGCGCCACCGAGTAGAGCATGGTCACCGAGCCGATGGACAACAACGTGAACGCGGCCCACTCTGGGGGGTCGATAATCGGGCGAGACTCTCTGTCAACAACCTGTTTGGCGAGCATCCCACGAATGCCCGGGTCACGTTCTTGGGGCTCGTGCATCACCAGTTTATCGACAGCGAGGAAGGTCACCCCCGCAAATCCGATGAAGAGTCCGGTAGCAAAAAACGCGGCACGCAACATCGGTCAACCCTCCCCTCAAACATCCCTTGAACAACGAGGTTATCGGATCAACTCCAATCGAACTTGATGACTCAAATTGGTGGACACCGGCAGAGGAAGCTCTGCGAGATACCAATTCCGGTTGTGACGATCGCAGCACCCTTGAGCGGAGATTGAGGGCTTCGCTGTTTGAATACCGGACGCCGATCTGCGGCGGACTTCCGTCCTGTGTCAAGATCCACTCTGTGTCTCTCCTTGATGAGTCTTGCTGGCGTTGACTCGAGCAATGCTCAATGCCACACTTTTCATGGCCCATTGCCTCCCGCCCTTTCTCTCCCGCCGAAGGATCTGCTGCATGCATCCGTTCTGCAAGACAGTCGCTGTTCTCTTCATCGCACTGAACTGTTCGCCGGTTTTTGCGGACAACTGGCCTAGTTGGCGCGGCCCGACAGGAAACGGACTGTGTCGCGAGAAAAATTTGCCTGTGGAATGGAGTCCCACCACAAACATGGCGTGGAAACTCGCATTGCCGGGACCTGCCGGCGCGACACCGGTCGTCTGGGGTGAACAGATCTTCCTAACCTCCGTGACCGACGCCGGCGAGCTGGTCTTGATCGGTATTGAATCCAGCGGCAAGGAACAGTGGCGCACGATTGTTTCTAGCGGAAACAAAATTGCCCGCGGCGACGAAGGAAATTCGGCTTCACCGTCACCGGTGACTGACGGAGTGCACGTCTGGACCTTCATGGGAAACGGCGTACTGGCCTGTTACACGGTGCATGGGGAAGACGTCTGGAAATTCAACACAGAGGATCGATACGGCCCGTTCAATATTATGTTCGGGATGAGTTCGACACCCGTGCTCGATACTGGAGTCCTGTACCTCCAATTGATCCACGGTGACGGTGACGCCAAAACCACAGAGGCGTGCGTCGTGGCTCTCGACGGTTTGACCGGCAAACAAATTTGGCGGGTGGACCGCCCCAGTGATGCCGTCGCCGAAAACGAGCATTCGTATGCCTCCGCGATGCTTTATCAGGACGCAGAAAAAAAATTCCTGCTGACCCACGGAGCCGACTTCATTATCGCTCACGACCTGAAGGACGGTCACGAACTGTGGCGATGTGGTGGTCTCAATCGGCGCGATGATTCGGTACTGGCTTATGATCGCTCGCTGCGATTCGTCTCGTCACCGGTCACCGTCCCCGGAATGATCGTCACGCCGTCAGCCAAGCAACATCCCGTGCTCTGCATCAAGCCTGACGGAAAAGGGGATATCACCAATGACGTGAGTCAACGCTGGTGGACGTGGAAGAAGACTCCCGATGTTCCCTCATCATTGATCGCAGACGATCTGGTCTACCTGTGTATGGAAAATGGCAACTTGACCGTCTTGGAAGCCAAGACGGGTCAGGAAGTCTACAGTCAAGCCACACACCGCCAGCGGCATCGTGCATCACCCGTCTACGCTGACGGCAAGCTGTACCTAACGGCTCGCGACGGAAAAGTCAGCGTGATTCAAGCCGGTCGCCAGTTCAAACAACTCGCCCACAACGATCTCGGAGAAGATCAGTCATCCTCTCCGGCGATTTCTAACGGAACGATTTACCTGCGGACCTTCCAACATCTTTGGGCGATCAGACTCAAATAAAATCGGCGGCCGATCGGGGAACCGAAGCGGCACAAACCGACTCACGGCCCAGCCTGCCGGAAAGTGCTGCGATGGATTTGAATTTCCGCCACGTCTTCTCAAGGCCTGCGTGGCGATTTCAATGTGCGTCAGCCATGGCCTTCCACAATCGTGGAGGTGACATGGGAAGTTCGCACATTCTGACACCGGTCGCGCGTTGAATGGCATTGGCGATGGTGGCCGGCGGTGGAACGATCGGCACTTCACCGACTCCGCGCACTCCAAACGGGTGGTCCGGATTCGGAACTTCCACAATGATGGTGTCGATCATCGGGACATCCAAGGCCGTTGGCATTCGATAATCAAGGAAGCTCGCGTTGGCCATTCGACCCTGACTATCAAAGAAATATTCTTCGTTCAGCGCCCAGCCGATCCCCTGCACAGCGCCTCCTTGCATCTGTCCTTCGACATAACTCGGGTGAATGGCTTTGCCTGCATCTTGAATTACAGTGTATCTCAGAATTGTCGTCTTACCGGTTTCCCGATCCACTTCGAGATCCACGATGTGTACACAAAACGCATTGGTGGATCCCTCCGGTGACACCGAAGTGCTGACGACGATTGGATCCCCATGCACGGAAAGTTCTGCCGCCAAATCTTTGAAGGATACGGATCGATCTTTTGCTGAGTAAACGCCGTTTTCCACTTTGATCTGGTCGAGTGAAACGTTCCACAAGACTGCCGCACGCGCCTTCATTTGCTTCTCGATTTCCAGACCCGCCTTGCAAACAGCAAGCCCGGTTGCAAACGTGACCCGGCTACCTCCCGTGACGTCGGTGTACCCGACGCTGTCGGTATCGACGACTCGCGGATGCACATCGGCGGCGGCGATTCCCAGTGTTTCGGCCAACTGCATGGCCAGACTCGTACGCGTTCCACCAATGTCTGTGGAACCTTCCAGCAAAGTGATGGTACCATCAAAATTGACGTTGGCCGTACAACTACTTTTTAAGGCGGCATTGAACCAGAAGCCACAGGCGATACCGCGACCTCGATTGACACCCGTCAACGGTGACTTCCAGTGCTCGCTGGCTTTGGCTGCGTTCAGTACTTCAATCAAACCAATACGTGGATAAACGGGGCCATCGACTCGACGCGTTCCTTCCTTGGCAGCATTCATCAACCGAAACTCAAGCGGATCCAATTTCAGTGTCTGGGCCAGTTCATCGATGACGGATTCGCACGCATAGGCAACGTGCGTTGACCCAGGCGCGCGGTACGCCGAAGTTTTCGATTTATTGACGACAACGTTATAGCCCTCAACCTTTGCGTGTTCCAATTCGTAGCAGCTAAAAACGCACATACAGCCCGCGGCAAGGATCGGGCCACCGCCTGGGAAGGCCCCCCCATCGAAGACAATGCGCGCCTCTCCGGCCACCAAACGGCCCGTGCGTGTCGCACCCAACTTGACTCTCATCCAGGAACCTGGTGTCGGACCGGTTCCTTCAAAGACCTCATTTCGCTGCATGGAAATTTTGACCGGGCGACCGGATTTTTTGCTAAGCACGGCGGCAACCGGCTCGAGGTAAACCGTAATTTTGCCACCAAAACCGCCGCCGATTTCGCAGGGGGTAACGGTTACCCGTGAAACTGGCAAATTCAATAACTCGGCCGTTTGTTGGCGGCAGGTAAACGAACCCTGCGTTGCTGTCCAGATTCGAAGTTGACCGTCCTGATTCCAATCGGCGACAACAACTTGTGGTTCGATATAGCCCTGATGGACACTCGCCGTTTTAAACTCACGCTCCACAACAACGTCCGCGGTCGCGAAGCCGGCCTCAATATTTCCCTTCTCAAAACAGACATGGGCATCAATATTTGTTGGTTTGTCGCTGTTTTCACCCATCGACGCCGTGCGGAGCTCCGCGTGCAACACAGGCGCGGCATCCTGCATCGCGTCGAGGCACCATGTCACCGACGGCAAAACCTCATACTCAACCTTGATTCGACTCAGTGCCGCTTCGGCGACTTCCAAAGAACTCGCGGCAACGGCGGCAACGGCATGCCCTTTGTACAACACCTTGTCCCGTGCCAGACAGTTCGCTCCCAAATATTTCAGATTCACTTCACCTTCACCGAGTTGCACAATTTGATCTTTCAGACCGGGCAAGTCTGCAGAGGTGGCAACCGCATGAACACCGGGCATCTTTTCGGCCTCGCTCGTGTCTACGGACAGGACGCGCGCATGGGCGTGGGGGCTGCGCAGGATCTTTCCGTGCAGCATGCCGGGCAAGTGGATATCGCCGGTGTAAACGGCCTTGCCTGTGACCTTGTCGACACCGTCGTGACGAATCGGTCGAGTGCCGATGACCTTGTATTGAGGAACGGGCGGTTCAGAACTTGGCGGCGGGGTGCTCACGATACCGTCTCCTTCATTTGTTCAGCGGCCGCCTGAACGGCACGGACAATCTTGTCATAGCCGGTACAGCGACAAAGATTGCCAGAAAGATTGAAGCGGATTTGCTCTTCGGTCGGGTTTGGAATTTTTTTCAACAGTGCCTTGGCGGCCACCAGAAATCCAGGGGTACAAATACCGCACTGCAAGGCAGCGCCTTCGAGAAAGCATTGCTGTAAAGGGTGCAAGAAATGGTCGTGGCCTGCAAGACCCTCAACCGTTTCGATCTCGGCTCCTTCCGCTTCCACCGCTAGCACGAGACAACTGACCACTGGCAAGCCGTTCATCAGCACGGTACACGCCCCACAGTTGCCATTGTTGCAACCTTCCTTCGCACCGGTCAGTTCAAGCCTATCCCGAAGAACCTCCAGCAGACTGTGTCGTGCTTCACAGAGGAACTCAACAGACTCGTTGTTGATTGTTGTCGTTACGTGCAGTTTTTTTGCCACGTGATTTCCTTTTCCTCGAATCGTAATCGCCGAAGTGCCGTGATTATTGCTTTGCTCGTTTAATCGCAATTTCGAGTACGCGTTTTGTCAGCACTCCCGACAAATGTTTGCGGTATTCGATCGTGCCACGCATGTCATCAATCGGCTGTGCGACTTCTTGGGCGAGTTCGCCGGCTTTGGCAAGAGTCGCATCGTTGACCGGCTGTCCCCGCAGCCAAGCCGCAGCTTTCTGAGCCACACGGGGAGTCGGCGCCACGGCCCCTAGGGCAATACGAGCATTGACAAACGTGTCGCCCGTGGCGTTGAGTTCAACCCACGCGGCGGCCCCCACAACGGCGATGTCCATTTCGTTGCGTGGAATGAACCGTAAGTAAGCGGCCCCACTCTGGGGAACAACCGGCGGAAGCAGCAACGCAGCCAGCATTTCGCCTGTGTCCAACACTGTCCGACTTGGTGCCGTGCAGAACTGTGCCACGGGGACAGTTCGTCTCCCCTTGTGAGACACAACCTCACAGACGGCATCGTGTACCATGAGCGCGGGAATCGAATCGGCAGCGGGTGAGGCATTGCACAGATTTCCGCCAATGCTCGCCCGGCTTTGGATCTGCCAACCGCCGATAATTTGGGCGGCATCGGTTAACGCCGAATACGCCGTCTTCACCGCAGGATCATCGTACAATCGATAGCACGGCACGCCAGCACCGAGCCGCATTCCTTCCGCATTCATCTGGATTGTCATGAGTTCAGAGATGCCTTTGAGATCCAAGACCAAATCCGCGGAGCGGCGCCCCTCGCGCATTTGCACGATAATATCTGTCCCGCCGGCCAACAGGCGGGCACGCAATCCGTATTCGGCCAGGAGAGCTGTCGCTTCCTGAAGCGAGACCGGAGCGGCATACCGAAAATCGTCCAAGACAACCTCCTCGCTCAAATTCATGATCGCGATTAAACTCAATCGATCGAACAAACCGACAGGCTACACGGTCGAACCGAGTTGTTCCACTGCGAGGATACGATAATTAATCCTCGCAGGATCATTGGCCAAACAGCCCTCGAGGCGAGGCGTTCAAATTTCAACGACATCTTGGCGAAAGCGATATCCGATCCCACGCACAGTTTCAATAAGAGCATCGAGTTCGCCGAGTTTCAAGCGGAGTGAGCGAACATGAACATCGATGGTCCGTTCTAGGGCATTGGCGTCCTCGCCACGGCAGCGATCCATCAGTTCATTCCTGCCGAAAGGGCGTCCAGGGGCCCGGGCCAGAGTCCACAACAGGCGGAACTCCGTCGGGGTGAGAACCAACTCCCGATGATTCGCTTTGGCAATGTGATTCACGCGGTCGATCTCGATCCCATGGCAGACAACGACATCCTGAGATTGCTCCGCGTTGAACGGCCGCCGCAGTAAGGCCTTGATCCGATGAACAAGGGGCTTGATTTTAAAGGGCTTGGTCACATAGTCGTCTGCTCCCATGTTGAAGCCGACGATTTCATCGATCTCCTCGCTCCGCGCCGACAGCATCAAGATGCGAGTTCCCCGCATGCGTACATCACTTCGAATCTGACGACAGACTTCCAATCCGTCAATCAGAGGGAGCATCAGATCTAGGATCACAAGATCCGGGCGTTCGGCAACAACCCGGCGCAGTCCGTCCTGTCCGTTGGAAGCAACACTGACTTCAAATCCCTCCTTTTTCAAACTGTATGTCAACACCTCCTGCAGCGATCGTTCGTCTTCAATAATCAGCAGCTTAGACATGAAACACATTCTTTTGGTGGAACAACAGCGGGCGGCGACCACGTCCCACGAACAACCGCGGGTCGGGGAATGGGGGACTCATTTCGTTAAAAACTCATCTCGATTGCGATGCCTCACAATGTCGCCCTGAACCAAATAGATTACGTCTTCCGAAATATTTGTCGCATGATCGGCAATCCGTTCGATTTGTCTCGAAGCGGAAAACATATGTATCGACGGATCAATCAGGTCGGAATTTCGCTGCATCTGTGCCGTCAGTTCGGCGATAATATCACGGTTGAGTTTGTCGATGGCATTATCTTGCAGGCAAAGTTCGCGCGCGGCACGGACGTCCAAATGCACATAGGCATCAATGCTGCGATGCAGCATGTCGATGGCCTGCCGTGACATTTCTTTTAACGTGTCGGGAACACCGATCTCCGCACACTGCACGATTCCGCAGGCCCGTTCCGCAATACTGACTCCCAGATCGGCAACGCGTTCGAGTTCGCCGCCGATTTTCAGGACAGTGGTGATCCGTCGCAAATCAATAGCCACCGGCTGATGCAACGCGAGCATCTTCAGGCACTCCTCCTCAATTTGGACATCCATTCTGTCGATCTCATCATCACGACGGATGACTTCACGAGCGCGTTCAAAGTCCGGCTTATGCAACGCCTCGACAGCGGCACAGATCATGTCCTCCACGCGAGCAGACATCGTCATCAGAGATTTGTGCAGGTGATCGAGATCGCGGATCAGATGAATCGACATCGCGCATTCCTTAACGGATCAATTTTCAGATCGTGACACAGAAGTCTTCGCTGAGTGGCACTGATTTTCGACCAGAAAGATTCCATACCTTGTTCTTCATCAGCCGAATCGCCCTGTGATATAGTCTTCCGTTTCCTTTTGAATGGGATTCGTAAAGAGTTGTTTTGTCTGACCCACTTCGACGAGACGCCCCATGCAAAAAAAGGCCGTAATTTCGCTGACACGCGCCGCCTGCTGCATGTTGTGTGTCACAATGACAATGGTGTAGTTTTGTTTGAGTTCAAAAATCAAATCTTCAATCCGCGATGTTGAGGCCGGATCAAGAGCTGACGCTGGCTCGTCCATCAACAGCACTTCAGGGCTGGTGGCCAAAGCCCGAGCGATGCACAACCTCTGCTGCTGTCCGCCGGAGAGAGCCATCGCCGAATCCCTCAGCCGATCTTTGACCTCATTCCAAATCGCCGCCCGCTGGAGTGACTGCTCAACAATTTCACTCAGCTGAGCCTTATTGGTGATTCCTGAGATGCGCGGTCCGAAGGCGACATTGTCAAAAATCGACTTGGGGAACGGTGTCGATTTTTGGAACACCATACCAATTCGCTTGCGGAGCGAAACCACATCGACATCCCTCGCATAAATATCTTCTCCGTCGAGCATCACTTTTCCAGTGACACGCGTCCCCTCGATAATGTCGTTCATGCGGTTGAGTGTTCGCAAATAGGTACTCTTTCCACATCCCGACGGGCCGATGAGTGCCGTCACGGATTTCTCATGGACCTTCAGTGAGATCTCACGCAATGCCTGATGGATACCATAAAAAAAGTTCATCTGGATCGTCTCCAGCTTGGGTCGTCGAGGCGCAGATTCGGCCTGCTGTGCCATGTCGACCGCACCTCCTTCGGTGGGGGGATCGACGAATTGGGTGAACGCTTTGACAAGAGCCATGAAAGACAACCCGTAGAAAAATATCAGACCCAGATCGGCTTATCCGCTACCAGCGGATCTTCTTTTGAAACCGCTGCCGAATGAAAATTGCCGTGCCATTCATGAGAACCAGAACTACCAGCAAGACACAAATCCCTGACGCCGCCACGTATTCGAAGCCTCGGCTTGGATCATTCACCCAGCTATAGACTTGCAAGGGGATCGCTGTGAATTGATCGAACGGGGCCTGCAAGAGTTTCCCAGGATGCTGAATCGCGTCGCCAAGACTGGTAATACGTCCTGGAACGATGCTCAACTGCGCCGCTGCGCCGAGGACAACTAAGGGGGCGGTCTCTCCCAAGGCCCGAGACAGCGACAGGATCACACCCGTCAGAATACCAGGAAGTGATGCCGGGAGAACCTGATGGCGAATCGTTTGCCATTTCGTGGCACCGAGGGCCAGTGATGCATGCCGCAACGAGGCCGGGATGGCGCGCAGTGCCTCTTGAGCCGAAATGATGACGACCGGGAGACTAAGCAACGTTAATGTGGCTGCGCCGGACAACACCACTCGACCCAGCGGCAACTCGAAATGGACGTCCACAAATCCAAGTGAACAAATAAACTTCTCGGGACGGTCTCGTAAGCCAAACATTCGCACAAAAATCGTGAAACCAAGAATTCCATAGACAATGGACGGGACACCGGCAAGATTGGAGATATTCAATTGAATCAGTTTCGTGAACCGTGTTGGTTTTGCATATTCTTCGAGATAGAGAGCCGCTCCGACACCCAACGGCACCGACATCAGGGCCGTCAGTCCAACAACCCAAATACTACCCCATAATCCGGACATGATCCCCGCGTCTTCGGCAATATAGGAATTTCCCTTGGTGAGAAAGTCCCACGTCAACCAGCCCCGCGGTTTCTTAGCGGGCAAAAATTCCGCTTCCGCCGGAATCCCGTTTCCTGCGGCGACCGTACTTTTGAAATTGGGATTGCGGAGTGGTTGATCAGGCGTGCACGCCGTCACCAGAATCGCACCGAGTAAGACAAACAGAAGCAACATGGTGCTCCAAGTGGTCAACCGACAAATCCACTCGAACGCCCACCCGAGGCGGTGCCGCCAGACGAGTCGAATCTCGTATCCACCGCGATGAAGACTCATTGATAAACCTCGCGATACCGTTCGAGGATCATCTGCGAAATCAGGTTCATCCCCAGAGTGATCGCGAATAGAACGAGTGCCACGGCATAAAGACTTTTTTCTAGTGTTGAACCCGCCACTACATCGCCCTGCATCACGTTCACAATGAAGCTGGTCATCGTTTGAATCTGACTGAGGGGGTTGATCGTGAGGACAGGCTGCTGACCGGCCGCGATCGAAACGGCCATGGTCTCGCCGATGCTACGTGACAACGCGAGTAGAAACGATGCGAGGACGCCGGAAAGGGCTGCGGGAACCACAATCTTGGTACTCACATCAAACTTCGTCGCTCCCAACGCATATCCTGATTCGCGCAGACTGCTCGGCACGGCACGAAGTACATCTTCACTCAAGGAGGCCACCATCGGAATAATCATAATTCCAACGACAATCCCGCCACTCAAAGCGTTGAATCCGTTCACGGGCAATCCCAAGAAACCATGAAAGAACGGCATGATGAAATAGGGCGTCAAAAATTTGAGCGCAAAGTAGCCGTAAACCACAGTCGGCACTCCAGCCAACAGTTCGAGTATCGGCTTACAGATTGAGCGGGCCCGCGGCGATGCGTACTCACTCAAATAAATCGCGATCATCAAGCCGGCCGGCAGGCCAATCAGACCGGAAATTCCCGTAACCAGAAACGTTCCACAAACCAGCGGCAGGATGCCATAGTGCCGCTGTTCTGCCGCGTATTGGGGTGTCCATCGAGTTTCCGTAAAGAACTCGACCAAGCCAACCTGCTGAAAAAAGGATTTCCCCGGTGGCCACGCCAAGACTGCTGTCGTGAACAAGATGTAGATAATCGAAAGCGATGTGATTATGGAAAGCAGAGCACAGGTGAACAGAAGTCCTTGGATGAGTTGTTCACGCACCCACTGCAACGTCATCAAGTGACGCAACGAGGATTTTTGTTCATCTGGACGAGAAGAACAGGCGTTCGACACAGAATTCTGCCTCAGAAGTTCTTCAAGACAAAACCTCGCCGAGTCGCGAGGACGCTCAACATTGAATCCGGTTACTTTGGTTTTGTCGATGCCGCAGAGAGGATCGCCGTCGCCAGACGCTGGTTCATTTCCGCACGCGTAGCATCCGTGATGCGAATAAACCCACGCTTGGCGACAAGCGGCTGCGCAGCATCCGAAATAGAGTAGTTCAAGAACTTGACGACTTCCGGACGATTGAGGGCTTCTCGATTGGCATATTCAAACAGCGGTCGCGAGAGAGGCGCGTATTCTCCACTGAGAATTGTTTCCGTGGTTGGCATCACAAATGAGGCCGGTGATGCGCTGGGGTCCTTCGTCGGCGACACAGCAATCACCTTGACTTTGTCTCGATTTTCTTGGCAATACCCGTAGGGGATGTAACCCAGTGCAAACTTGTTTCCCGAGACTCCCTGTATCAGAATATTGTCGTCAGACGACGGAGTGTAATCCGTGCGCGAGGAGCCCTTCTTGCCGACAATCACCTCTGTAAAGTATTCAAACGTCCCTGAATCGGTATCGGCGCCGAATAATTGAATCGATTGATCCGGCCAGCTTGGATTCAGATCGCTCCATTTGGCAATTTTACTATCCGGCTGCCACAGCTTTTGGAGATCCGCCACACTCAAACCCTGACACCAATCATTACCCGGATTGACGGCGATCGAGAGTCCATCGATGCCAACCTCCAATTCCAGCCACTCAATCCCCTTCTCTTTCAATTCATCAATTTCTTTTTGGGCGATTGGCCGAGATGCATTCCAGATGTCCGCCTGCCGAAGCACAAATTTTTTGTAACCGCCGCCTGTACCCGATCGTCCCAGACTCACCTTGTGCGTTTCGATCTTCTCAAACTCATTCACAAATGCCTGAGAGATCAGATAAACCGTGCTTGAGCCTTCAATGTTGATCAGCCTCTCTGCCGCTCCATCGACAACGGGGCTCCCTGCGACCTTGGCCGTCCCCGACGACACTGAGGAACCTATGTTCTTGGGAGAATTTTCTGGAGGTGAAGCACTCTTGACGCATCCCACCGCAAGACTTATGAGCGATAAGCAAACGACCGAAACCCGACGCCAAAACCAATCGTTCCCGCTGAGACTCATCCTGTTCCCCCTCCCAAAAGTTCTATTGCGGCAGCCTAAATCTGCGCTTTTCTAAACGGTCGCCCAGCTTAGACTGCGGGAAACAAGTTTACGACGAAGGATTTGTTAAGATTTGATGAACGTCGTCGTTTGCTCGTTTCCGCTCTTGGCCATTCCCGATTGAAAATACCAATTTTTAAACAGATCGCTCGCAAGGTCGAACCGGCGAGAATCACCCAATCGCATTCACATACTCGATTCACGCCGGCGCGAACGGATCACGATGGTCTGGAACGAACACGGGAATCCCGATGAAAGTAATCGGACCACAGAATGCCAGCGTATCGTCCGAGAGCGCGTCCGCCAGCAGCGGTTTCGAGTACGATCCGAACCGCTGTTTTTCTGGTGCCAAAGAAACTCCGGTGACCGCTGATAGTACTTTTGGTTCCTCAAAATCCGCCTCACGTCGGCAACCTCGCCCGGCCCTTACAAATTCGCTCCGGTTTTCAAGACGCTGGCGTAGACCTCTCGGATCTTCTGAGTCATGAACTGATGGCGGAACTGCTCCGTAAAGCGGACGCGGCCGTTCGTCCCCAGCCGATCCCGCAGTGCCTTATTTTCTGCGAGCTCGCACAAGGCTTGCGAGAGTTTGTTGATTGATTGAGGGGGAAGCAAATAGCCGGTCTCTTTCGGGATCACGACTTCCCTCGCACCGTCAATGTCGTAGCTGACAACAGGCTTACCGGCAATGAGACCCTGCGGCAAAACGCGAGCCAGCCCCTCCCAGACACTCGTGTGAACCACAATATCCATCGCGTGAATCAACTCCGGCACCTGACTCGGTGGCACTAGGCCTGCAAAAACAAAAAAATCTCGCAGACCGATCGCTTTCAATTCTGCTTCAAACTGCGTTCTCAGAATTCCGTCGCCGACAAATAGAAAGCGGACGTTCGGACATCGCTCGATGACGTTGCCCGCAGCTCGGACGATGAATTCGTGTCCCTTGAGTGGAAACAATCGAGCCACCTTCCCAACAACAATATGTTCCGGAAGCAACCCCAATTCGCGACGAACTTCCTGAGGCGGACGGGGCGGCGCAAGAAATGGCGCAACCTCGAAACCGCTGTAAACGGTCACGAACTTGTCTGGCGATGCGATGCCTGCGGCGACGTACTGGTTCGTCATCGCATCACACACCGAGATAAACTTATCCGTTCTTTTCCCGGCCCAACGTTCCAGTGACTGATAGAGGCGATGCGCCCACCAACTCTGTCCGTAATGAAACGCCGCACCGTGAATCGTGTGCACGCACGGCAGTCGCAACCTCGCTGCCACGGCTCGGCCGATGATTCCGGCTTTTGAAGAGTGTGTATGCAATAAGTCCGGTCTGATCTCACGCAAGATCCGTATCAATTCCCGATACGTTTTCCAGTCCGACCACGGACGAATCGCCCTTCTCGAAGCGTCCATGATTCGCACATCGAATCCGCCGCTCAGAGCCCGTTCCTCCAAGGAACCCTCCGGACCGAGTCCTGGACCCGTAATCAACGTCACCTTGTCTCCGAAGAGGTTGTGCTGATCCTCGACGGTCAAAAGCGTATTCTCCTGCGCCCCACCAACAATAAGCCGCGTGATGTAGTGGACAATGTGCATCTCGGTAAAGAACTCAAATAGTGAACTTGGTGAACTGTTCGTGTCGAAACGAACAGTTTGTCAACGATATCACCACGGTGCGGGTTTTTCGTTTTGCGATTGTACACTTCCTGAACGGGCAATGCCGATTCTCAAATGGGTCTCGACGTGACTTTTGGACACGACCGAGAATACGGACTCGTCTTGGATCATCTCGTCCCTCCCGGCCTCCCAAAAATTAAACGGCCGCCCGCTTAGAACAGACGTTCTGGTTCATTGGTCGGGACACGCTTGAGTCAAACGATTGAATCTACCGTGTGGAAATCTGGATCAAATCGTGAGTCGTTGTGCTGTTGGAAGTAACGTTTGTTAACGACGTGTGCGTCATGTCTTGAATTCGACGGGCAGCGTCTGTGTTCGCCACGAGCTCTCTCCTGAGCAGCCGAACGGCAAACACATCCATCGCTCACAGCCAGAGCCGCGATGACGATGGCATACCCGTCATCCGTATACCTCCCGTCTACGTTCAGCCGCGACTGATGATGAACCCGCCACGTGATGCCGTGATGGCAATCATCGTCTCACCCTCGCCGCCTGTTCTCGACGGAGGCGAATATTGTCATGTTCCGCCCATCAACGGCAACACTCGATCATCCGAGTTTATGGAGTCGATCACCGTACACTTTGCAGCCAGGCGACATCCAACGCCTGACGAACGAGCGGGAATAGCATCGTTGAGTGTTCTTGCTCGATCGGTGGGGCGTTGTTTGTCCGTGACACGCTGACGACAGGGAAGCCTCCGTTCAGCTGATCTGCCAACAACAGAGGCGGCACGTTTTCCAGACACAGGACGGATCCGATCGCATGGATTCACGATCACCAACCGGACTGCGATTGGCACCTATTCCTGATCTTCAGAAACAAGCCCTTGGGCTGCCGAGGGAGACTCCTGCCGCCTGCGTCACGGTCGCAATTGTGAACCACTATCCTAACCCCGCATTTCCCAGATGACTTCCCGCACATTGGCCTGTGATTTGCGCTAGACCCTTGAAAAGCAGGTGTATT
>Ga0315283_10000448_pt1 | contig 30434 bp, 24 predicted proteins | sample YL17G09_0_MG_FD_204541 | JGI IMG/M metagenome (GOLD analysis project Ga0315283, IMG submission 204541) | Sediment microbial communities from Yellowstone Lake, YNP, Wyoming, USA - YL17G09_0 | ecosystem: Environmental > Aquatic > Freshwater > Lake > Sediment | place: USA: Wyoming | collected...
GGCCGGGCCCCGGGGGGGGGGGTGCCGCCCCCCCCCCGGGGCTCTTGTTGGGGGGGGGGTCGGGGGGGGGGGGGGGGGGGGGGGGGGGGGGGGGGGGGGGCCTGCGGCCGCAGCGGCGGAGGCGTCCATGCGTGTGTATCCGTGCGCCTGTGTGGGGTGGCCCGCTCCGGGACGCGGTGCTGAACGAGTGAAAAAGTGAGGTAGCGCACCGTTTGTTCCTTCGATTTGGGCACTCGTCGATCTCTACTCTCCTCTCGCCCTTCCCGTTTTTTTTATTTTGCGGCCGCTCAGGGGCTCCGCGCCACGATGCTGCTGCGCACGCTCCGCCTGGGCGCGCTGCGCCAGCTGCCCCGCGCCCTGGGACCAGCAGTGGCGACCAGCACCAACGCGTTGACAGGCCGGGAACGCGAAGAGGGCACTGCACTGCCGACCTGGCCACCCTCGCCCGCCGCCTCCTTTTCGACCAGCGCCGCCGCCGCCGGGTCCCGCCGCGGCCGGCGCGCTGGCGCCCCAGCTGCTGCCGCTGCTCCGCAACAGCAGCAGCAGGCGCTCGTCCAAGCCTCAAAAGCCCCGACCCCAGCCCCAGCCCCACCGTCCAGCCCCGACCCGGACGCCGCCCTGGCACCCACGCCTCCTGTCCGCCCGACCGCCATTTCGGGGGACGGCACCCCCGCGACCGCGGCCGAGCTGGCCTCCGCACTCGCGCACCCCGCCCTCGTCGTCACCCGGGATGTGGAGTGGGGCTCGGTGCTGTTGGGCTTTGAGCAGGCCAACAAGTACGCGGTGCGGGACGAGGCCGGCGAGCTGGTCGCCCTGTTGTTTGAGGAGACCTCTGGCCTCGCGTCCGCGGTCGGCCGCCAGGTCCTCCGCCGCCGGCGGTCCTTCACGGCCACCCTGACCACCCCGGACGGCCGCCTTTTGCTCCGCGTGCGGCGCCCGCTGTATTTCATCAACTCCAAAACGCTCGTCGAGGATGCGGGCGGGACTGTGGTCGGGGAGGTCGTCCAGGAATGGGCGCCCCTGAGGCGCAAGTACGCGCTTTTCCAGAGAGAGGCGGTCGGGGGAGAGGAGGGGGGCGAGGGCGGGTCCGACCACCGGGTCCAGACCCTGGCTGTCGACGCGCCATTCCTGGCCTGGGAGTTCCCTCTGCTGGGCCCTGACGGGTCCACGCGCGCGCTCCTGGACCGCAATTTCCAGGGGTTTGGCAAGGAGCTGCTGACGGACGCTGGGCGGTACGCTCTGCACTTTGGATTTGAAGGACCCGATGCGAAAGCCCTGGCGTCCGGCGTGGCAGCGTTGACCATTGCGGCCGCCCATCCTGAAGCTGGGGTGGCGGCTGCGGAAAAAGCGGCTGCAAAAGATGCGGCGGGCGTGGTTTTGCCGCCCAGCGGCGCGCTCGTCCCGACGTCCACTGGCGGGCAACTGCTCGTCCGCGACCCGCTCTCCTCACTCACTGCCAAAAGCCTGGCCTTAGCCCTCGCCATCGCCGTGGACTTTGACTACTTTTCGCGCCACTCCGCGGGTGGTGGCGGCCTGGGTGGCATGTGGCCCCTGCTGCTCCCCATCCCCTCCCCGCCTGTCCCCATCCCGCCGCCGGTGGTGGATGGAGGCGGTGTGGGCAGCGCCGCTGGTGCGGCTGGTGAGGAGGCAGGAGGCGCCGCCGCGTCGGAGGCAGACAGCGCGGCGTCGCCCGGTGCTGAGGAACCTTTGGAGCGGGATTTAGGCGAGGATAGGTGGGGCGGCGGTGGTGGTGGGGACGGGGGGAATGGCGGTGGAGGCGATGGCGACACCGGGTGGGGCTGGGAGGACGCGGGCGACGCGGGCGATGCCACCGGCGAGGGCGGGGGCGCCCTGGGCGGCCTGTGGGACGTGGCGCGCGGGCTCTTTTACGATGACTGAGATGAGATAGGATGGGGCGCGCGCGCCCGAGGAGGGTGTAGTTTGCAGAAGGCGCGCGCGCCCGAGGAGGGTGTAGTTTGCAGAAGGTTGGATGGCGAGCGCGCTGTTTTCTCACACCTCCTCCATCAAAAGATCATCAAAAGAAAATGGCCGATGCCCTCGCCGCCGCCTCCAAGTTAGAAGACCCGACCGCCCGCCAGGGCGCGTATGAGGCGGCCCTGGCGGAGTGCGTTCAGGCAGGGGATGTGGGACGGCTGACCGGGTTTGCTGAGCACGGTGAGAGGATGAAAGAACAAGCATTCGTGTCGCAAAGATGTGCACAGAGGTAGAGGGACCGTGTGCGCCCATGATGCCCACTATCCTCGGCAGGGGTTAGGCCAACAGTCGTGCAACCCGCTGGTGGGCGTATCAGAGTGCCTCGCCCGCGGTCGGCCTCGCAAAAAGAAAGCAATAAGAAGGCTTTGTGCGCCCGCACAACATTTTTTTTTTTCGCTCCCCTTCTCCATCAACCTCCTGAGACCCGCGCGCGCACACCTCTTACTCACACACCACTCTCACCCTCCTCCCAGTCCTGACCTCTCCCGACGTCCCCCTCCTCCTGTCTCGCACCCTCATCACGTCTTTCGCGGCGTCCCTGACCGCCCTCCCCGCGCCCGCCCGGCGCGCTGCGGCGAGCGCCGCCCTCGTCCGCCTCGCCGCCCGGGCCGCCACCTTCACGGAAGCCGCCGCGGCCTTGCGCGTCCAAATATCCGAGGGCGCTGCCAACGAGGAGGACTGGGGCGCCGCCGCGGCCGCCCTCGCCGGCGTGGATGCCGACGCGGCGGGCCTGCGCTGGCTGCCCGCCCGCCGCTTGGAGCACGCGGTGCGGGTGGCGATGCTGTACTTGGAAGCGGACGACCCGGGGGCGGCGGACGCTTACGTGAAGCGGGCGGCGGGGTTGGTGGTGGAGGTCAAGGTAGGGTGTGGGCGAAAACAAGAGAGAGGACGGCGGGAGAGGAAAGAGGCAGACCAGTGTGGGGCCACGGTCCGCGCGCGCGACGCGCGGGACTCGACTTCCAACAACAAAAACAAAAACTCACACTTTTTCTACTCTCTCCGTCTCCCTCTAGGACCTGGGCCTCGAGCTCCAGTACCGCACCTGCGCCGCCCGCGTCCTGGACGCCCGCCGCGACTTTGGCCGGGCGGCCGCGGCGTACCTGGCGGTCGCCCGCCTGGCGACGGCGGCCAGCGCAAGCGGGGCGTGCGGCGTCTCTGCCTCTGACGTGGGCGCTGCCCTGCAAGCCTCCGCCGCCGCCGCCCTGCTGGCCCCGCCCTCCCCTCAGCGGTCCCGAGTTTTAGCAGCCCTGGTCGCGGACGAGCGCACCCTCGCCTTCCCCACCCTGCGGGAGGCCCTGGCCACCGTCAACCTCGACCGGCTGCTCTCCCCAGGCGCGGTCGCGGCGCTGGAGGCCACCCTCGCGCCGCACCAGCGCGCGGTCGGCGGGGACGGCCTCACCGCCGCCGGGCGGGCCGCCCTGGAGCACAACCTGGTGGCGGCGGGCAAAATTTATGCCAACATATACCTGGACCGGGTGAGAGAGAGGAACGACAGGAGGCGGGGCGGGGCGTGGGAGAAACAGTGAGCAAGAGAGCGGCAGAGAATGAACCCGCCCACCCTTTCACCCACCCCCTTCTCCCGTCCCCTCTCCCCTCTTCTCTTCCCCAGCTCGGCCAACTCCTGGGCGTATCCCCCGCCCTCGCAGAAGCTACGGCCGCCCGCATGGCGGCGGCCGGCCGCCTGAACGCGCGGCTGGACCAGGTGGCGGGGCTGCTGACATTCACGGCGGTAGCGGGTGGCATTGGTGGTGGTGTGAGCGCGGCGTCTGCGGCCGCCGATCCGGGCTCGGCTGCCGCGCCGCACCCACCCCCCGGCGAGGCAGAGGCGGCGTTTGAGGCGCTGGCGCGGTGGGATGCGGCGATTGCGGGCGTGTGCCGGGAGGTGGAGGCCGCGGTGGAGCCGCTCACTGCGAGTGGGGGGGGGTAAAGGGGTTTCTTTTTGTGTGTTTTTTCCATGACGCACCGCCGTCCGCCGCATGGCTGTGCAGCAGCGGTACATGTGTGGTGTATGTGTATTGTGTGCTGTGCGCTATGCGCTGTGCGTCTTTCCATCATCTTGTCCGTCCATTTAGTTATTATGACAATCATCCACAACCCCCCAACACAGGAGGGGTTGCTTATTTTGTGGCGCCTTTCCTTATTTCTTTTCTCACGCACACCGCCATCATCACCAACCGTACAGGGATGGTGATGGTGCGATCACCAACCGTACAGGGATGGTGATGGTGCGATCACCAACCGTACAGGGATGGTGATGATGCGCGGTGTGGGTGTGGGTGCGTGGCGGCACAGGCTCGGTCCCAAGCCCACTCTCTCCAGAGGTCTTCAAGTCGCCAGGGGGTGTGTCCCTTCTCTCTCCATCCTTGCTCTCTCTCTCTTTGACCTCTCTCGCTTCCTCTCCTTCTCTCCGCTCGGACGCTCTCTCCCTTCCCATCTCATTAAAGACGGGAAGGGGGGGGGGGCGTCTCGTCAAAAAAAGGGCGACCGCGCCGGCGCGCCCGCCGCGTCGTTCGCCCGCTCCCGGCCGATCACCTCCCGGAGGGCGGCATCCCGGGCGTCCCCACTCTTGAATGAGCCCATCCGGCCGTGGCCCGGCAGGAGGTGCAGCCAGTCCCGGCCGACCACGCCGGCCTCCAGCGAGTCCAGGAGGGTCGGAATGGAGAACCAGGTGTACGCCCGGTGCACTACCAGGCCGGGCGTGCCGTCGGGGCCGGCGGGGGGCTCCACCGTCCAGGGGCCGTCCCCGAGCGGGCCCGCGCCGGACCCGGTGAACGCGATCACGTCCCCCGGGAATAGGCTCCGGGAGGGCGCGTGGTGCAGCATCACTGACGCCTCCGTGTGGCCGGGCTGCAAGAAGAGTTCGATGTCGGCGTCCCCGTCCGGCAGGCTCCAGGGGCCGGCGCCGTCCAGGAGGACCTCGCACGCGTCTGTGCCCTGCTCCGGGTTGGCTTCCTTGGCATGGATGATGCGGGGGCAGGCGAGGGCGCCCGCCCACGCCGCGTGGTCCGCCACATCGTCCCTGTGCGTCAGGAACATGAAGTCGACGGGGCCGTGCGCCAGGATGCGAGCGGCCAACCCCTTGTCAAAGCGCGGGGAGTCGATGAGGACGTTCCCGCGCCCGGGGCCGCGGAGGAGGAGGTATGCAGACGCGCCAAACGCGGCGCCCGCCGTCAGCCCGCAATACAGCACGGGCGGGCCGCCCTGGGCCTGAGGTAAGACGCCGGGGACAGGGCCGGGCAGGGAGGCCGCGGCGGCCGCCAGGGCGGCCTTGTCGGGCGCGGGGTCGGCGTGGATGGAGGACCTGGGGATGGCGTGCGTGATGTGATGTGATGTGATGGAAATGGGAAGAGTGAGAATGAAAATGGTCCAAGGGCGGCTGCTGAAGTTTCCCCCGCGCTCTCTCTCTCTCTCTCCATCATCAAAAATGCCTCTCACGTCGGGCAGGACAGCAGCGCCCGCAGCGCGCTCAGGTCGGTCGCCGCCCCGGGCGGCTGGGACACGACCGCGGACTGGCCGTTGACGCGGGCAAAGGAGGCCGGGGCGAGGCGGCTGAAAGGTGTGAATTGAGAGACAAGTGAGTCATGGGCGGGCGAAGAGAGGAGAGGAAGCGCACCACACCTCTCTCCTTCAATCCCTCTCACCGGCACGTGTCGCAGTCGATGCACTTGGAGTCCACCCAGAAGGTGCCCCCCGCGTTTTCAGGCCGCTTGGTGCGAGGCCCGGCACGTGGGTCGGCCCACTCGCCGCCGGCGCCAACGGATGTGGCACCGGCTTCGGCTGTCGCGCGGGTGGTGGGCGGGCGGGCGCCCCGGCCACCGCCGCCAGGCCGGCAGGGCGTGGAGGAGTGGACAGGTGTGCGTGCGAATGCCATGGTGAATGGGTGTGTGAGCGCGGCACAAGCACTACACGAAGGGTGAAAAAATCGGTGAGAGAGTGAGCAAGAGGGGAAACCTTTTGCTCGCTCTTTCCATCTCCATTTTCCCCCATCATCGCGCCCAGTCGCTGCCCCTCTTTCCTCTCTCTCTCGATGTCCATGCAGTGCAAGAGGGCGGCGTCAAGCAGGAACACAAGTAATCACGCAACACAAACTCCAAAGTTCTCGCTGCCTCTCCCTCTTTCTACCCTCCTCCCCGCCCGCCCCCCCCGAACAGCAGCCCCGCCCCAAACCGCGCGACATTCCACCCACCGCCCAGCGCGGCCAGGGGCAGGATCACCGCCGCCGCCATGCCCGGGTACAGGGCGGCTTCAGGCGCCCGGGCAGCCGTCGGGCCCACCGCGGAATAGCCGAGCGTGGTGAGGTACGAGTAGTGGAGGGCCCCGCCCGCGTACAGCAGCGCGGCCGCCAGCGCGGGCCCCGCCCCGCCCCGCAGCAGCCAGGGAGAGAGCGCGTAGCCCACGGCGCCCACCTCCAGGAGGGCGGGTAGGGCCGCATTGCAGTGGACGTCAAAGGCGTAGAGCCACTCGACGCCGGAGGGCGGGGTTGTGGGGCCACCCCCCTCTCCCCCGCCGCCCCCCCCCCCCACCGCGGCCGCGGCCGCCCAGCCGGCCGTGGCGGCCAGGACGCCCAGCACCCCGAAATCAAGGACCAACGCCCTCGCCGCACTCCGCAACCCCCCGCTAACCCCGCCCCCGAAGCCGACGCCGTGGGCGGCGCCGACCCCCGATACCAAAAATGCAAGCGCGAGGGCAAACGCGGGGTCGTCCCGCGCCCACTGCAGCTTTGTCTGCCGGTGGTAGGCGACGTGCCGGTACGCGGTTTTAGGGGCGGTCAGGAGCTGGACCGCAAACCAGGCGGTGTACCTGGAAAAAAAAGGGAGGGAGAGGGAGGGCGAGAGGTTGAAAAACAAAAAAATGCGCAAGCGCGTCCTGCGCGCTTCCTTTTCTTTCTTCAACACGCACTCGAAGTCCATCTGGGACGGCCGCACCAGGCGCCGGGCGGCGGTGGCCAGGCGGGCGCTACCCCCTGGGCCGGGCGGACCCCCGCCGCTGGAGGTGGGCAGGGACATGGGAGAGAGCGAGAGGCACGGGGGCCGCGAGAAAAAAAAAAATGACTGAGAACTGTTTCCACTCTCTCACTCCGTGCTTTCTCTTGCCGTCCCTCCCTCCCCATTCACTCCTCTCTCGCACATCCTTTCTCTGCGCATGCGAGAGCCCAACATCGCACCATCGCCCTCACCGTCGTGTCGTTGCAGCAGCAGCTTCCCGAGCTGCGACGCGACGCACCAAGGACAACAACGTGACGAGCAGCAGCCGGCGCACCGCTCGCAAGCCTGTGCCGCCGCCGCCCCGCCGGCCCCACGCACTGCCCTCACCCTGTCAGGCTGTCGCATGGTAGCGTTTGAATCGCTCCTCAGTGTGCACTCCACGACAACAGATCCTTGAGAGAGAAAGGCGAACAGACCCCTCGCCTCCCTGTTTTTTTTTCCTCGACTCTGCTCCTTTTCAACTCTTCACACCTCGTAACCATGGCGGCCATCAACATCGGGTCTGAGAATGCGAGCGACGTCTTCTACCGGTATGGAAAAGAGAGGAGAGGATGAGAGAGAGAGATGGTTTGGGGATGGCGGCGGGACAGCAGGCGCCGTTGGTTTTTTTTTTCCGCCGGCGCTCTAATGCCCGAGAGACGCCTCTCGATCGGGGCACGCCCCTCTCTCACGCCTCCACTCCCCCTACCTCCCTCCCCGCCTCACCTTACAGTTACAAGATGCCTCGCCTGCAGGCCAAGGTGTGAGGGCGTGGGCGTGGGCGCGGTAGCGGAGAAACAAGAGAAGCGAGAAGAAGAGGCGCCACTCTCCCATCAACCCGCTCTCTCGCTCATCCATCCATTTTTTTACCTTCCACCAGATCGAGGGCCGGGGCAATGGCATCAAGACCAATGTCGTCAACAGCGCGGACATCGCCAAGGCCCTGGAGCGGCCGCCCGATTACATCGTCAAGTACTTTGGGTGCGAGCTGGGCGCGCAGACCAAGTTCGACAAAAAGGTGAGAAAAGAGAGAGAGAGAGAGAGAGAGAGACAGAGAGAGAGAGAGAGAGAGAGAGAGAGAGAGAGAGAGAGAAACTCGCGTCGGCGCGCCTGCCTGTTTCTCATTTCCCTCACACGCCTCCTCCCCTCACATTTCCCCTCCCCTCCATCAGACCGGCCTCTCCATCGTCAATGGCGCCCACGACACCTCCAAGCTGGTGGAGCTGTTGGAGGGCTTCATCAAAAAGTACGTGCAATGCTACTCGTGCGGCAACCCAGAGACCGTTGTCCGCCTCAAGCGCGACCTGGTGTCGCTGAAGTGCAAGGCGTGCGGCGCGGTCAGCGACGTGGACGCCCGCCACAAGCTGAACACGTACATCATCAACCACCCGCCCGAGGAGGTGCTGTCCAAGGCCGAGAAGAAGCTGAAGAAGCTGGAGGCGGAACGCTTGCAGCAGGAGGGCGGCAGCGGCGGCGCCGGCGGCGGCGGGGATGGCGCCGAGCCGTCTGGCAGCCTCGGGGCCGCTGCCTCCCTCGGCAAGAAGGAGAAGAAGGAGAAGAAGGAGAAGAAGAAGAAGGACAAGGACAAGAAGGGCAAGCGGTCCAAGTCCACGGAAGCCGAGGGCGGCGGCGGCGGCGGCGGCGGCGGGTCGCGCGCGTCCCCGGACGGCGACAACGACGACGACGAGTCGGGCGGGTCGGGCGGGTCTGACGAGGACGACGACGACGACGTCGTCTGGGCGACCGACACCTCCGCCGCCGCCGCCGCCGCCCGGGCCAAAGACCAGCTGTCCGAGGCCATGGCGGCCATGGTGACGCTGGCGGACGGGGCAAAGGACGCGCGGGCGCGGGCGGTGGTCGAGGTGCGCGGCGCGGCCGGGAAGGCAGGCGCGACGCCCGCGGCCGTGCTCGAGGCGTGCGCGGCGGCGGCCGCGGCCGCGGGCCTGACCTCTCCCGCCGACCGGACCGCCCTGCTGGTCGAGTCCCTGCTGTTGGGAGGCTCGCCGGACGCCAAGTACGCGGCGACGGCGGCGGGCGTGGCCCCCATCTTCGGCGCGGCCGCCCCCGACGCGGCGGGGCAAATGGCTTTGGCCGTCGGCCTGGAGCGCGCCCTCGGCGTCGCCGCGCCCGCCGACCGCACGCCCGAAGCCGGGGCCGTCTTCAAAGCCCTGTACGATGCGGACGTGCTGGAGGAAGGCATCATCTCCGGCTGGGCGGGCGCGGGCGGGGCCGGCGCAGTGGTGGGTGTCCCGCCCGACCGGGCGGCCGCTGTCCGGGCGGCCGTCGCGCCCTTTGTGTCCTGGCTGGCGGAGGCGTCGTCCGAGGAGGAGGAAAGTGAGAGCGAGTGAGGTGAGGGGGCTGAATGATTTCTTGGGAGTGGTTTGTGTGTTCACGGGCGGGAGGATGAAATGAGAGTGAGATGCCATCTCAGAGAGTTTTTTTTTTTTCTCTCTCTCTCCCCACTCATTGCCACGCACGCACCAAATGCCCGCCCTCCACACCGCCGCCCTGGCCCTGGCTGCCTCCCTCCTCATCGCCGCCTTCGCGGGCGTGACGTGGGATGGCGACATCGTGTGGGAGGGGGTGGAACGGGATGTGAGACCGACCGAGTCGGAGGGGCCCCGGGACAATGGGGTGTACACCCGGGAAACGCTGACCTTTCCCATGCATGGAGGTACGGAATTGGCGGGATAGATGTCTGGAGGGGAGGGAAGGGTCAAGGGAGAGGGCGGCGGCCGGGAGGGGAGAGGGCGCGCGAATCGGGCGCACGCAAAAAGAGGCGCGCGCAAGAGATGAGGGAGGGGCCGCCGTGACCCCATCAAAACCAGCTACCTCTCTTTTCACTGCCCGGGGGCAGTGGGTGCCGGCTCTCTCTCTCTCTCTCTCCCTCTCTCTCTCATCGCCCGCGCCCCTCACACGCACACACACGTGCACCCCCTCACTCACTCTCTCTCCCAAAATAAAACAAAACAAACAAAAAACACGCAACTCCCTCCCAGAAACGGGCGAGGCCTGGCTGTACATGCCGAAACACCCGCGCACCTCGCCACCGCCCCTCGTCCTCATGGCGCACGGTATCGGCGGCCAGAAGGACATGGGCCTGCACCCCTTTGCGGAAGCGTTTGTGGGGCGGGGCCTGGCGGCGCTGGTCATTGATTACCGGTGAGTGAGGGATGGAGGGATGGAGGGGAAGAGGCAGAGAGCGGAGAGCAGAGAAAAAAAAAAACGCATTCCATTTCTCTCTCATTCGGGTCCCACCACCCATCCCCACCCTTTTCGCCACAGCACCTTTGGCGGCTCCTCCGGCGAGCCCCGGCACTGGGCCTCCCCCGCCCGCCACGTGGACGACATCCTGGCCGCCGCGGACTGGGCGCGCGGCCCCGGCCTGGCCGGCAGGGTCGACGCCGCCCGCCTCGCCCTGTGGGGGTCCTCCCTCGCGGGCGGCCACGCCCTGGTGGCCGGGGCCCGCCTGGCCCCGCCGCCGTCCGCGGTCGTGGCCCAGGTACCCCACCTGTCGGGCCCGGCGGCGGCCAGGGCGGGCATGGCCGCCCGGGGGCTGGCGGGCACGCTCCGCCTGGGCCGGGCGGCGGTCCTGGACGCCGTCCGGGGCGCGCTCGGCCTGCCCCCCGTCTTTGTGCGGGTCGCGGGCGGCCGCGGCGACCTCGCCTTCATGCAGTTGGCGGCCGAGGAGCTGGCCGCCTACTTTGCCAAGCACCCCCCCGCCTACAGCGGCGGCTGGCGCAACCAGGTGCGCGCCCGGCTGGCCCTGGAGATCGGGCGCTACTCCCCCATCAAGTCCGTCCCGGCCCTGGCCTGCCCCGCCCTGCTGGTGGTGGCCGAGGCCGACTCCGTCTGCCCGCCCTCCCTGGCGGCCGACGCGGCCGCGTTGGCGCCGCCCGGCAGGGTGCGCGTGCACACGCTGAAGGGTGTGGGCCACTTTGACGTGTACGCGGGCCCCGCCTTTAAGGAGGCGGTGGCGGCGGAGGGCGACTTTTTGGTTGAAGTTCTGGGCGCGTGATGCGTGATGGTGTAAGCAGGGAGCTGAGATGAACAGACCTCTCAATTCAACGCACACACGCACGCGCGCGCGCGCACCCCACATGCGCCGGGGCGGCCAGAGCCTGGTCTCCACAGTCATGGCGTCCCTCGCCTCGACAGGCCGCACGTGCGGCAGCGTGCGGGCGCTCCCATCGACGGGGGGAGCGACCGCGCCAACGCCAATTCACGCTGCCCTCCTCCCTCCTCGCCCGCCCGCCCGCGCCGCGCCCGCCCGCGCCGCCCGCGCCTCCACATCCGGGCGCCTGCTGCCTGACGATGACAGGACAGGCATGCCCAGGCAGAGGCGCGCCCACATGGCGCACCACCCGTCAACCTGCGCCGCCGCGCCCGCGTCGGCGGCCTCCCCAACCTGGCCAGCGGCCGCCTCCCCGCCCCGGCCACCCACCCCGTTGCTGTCCCTCGCCCCGGGCGAGGTCCACCTCTGGTGGGCGGACGCGGACGACCCGGCCCTGACGGGGGAGCTGGTGGCCTGGTATGCGGCGCACTACCTCACCCCCGCCGAAGCGGCCGCGGCGGGCGGGGAGAGGGCCCGCGTCCTGGCCCGGGCGCTCGTGCGGGCGACGCTGGCCCGCTACTGTGCGTCCCCGCCGACTTCCGCCTCCTCCCCGCCCGCCGCCGCCGACCCCCTGTCCCTGACCTTTACGGCGGCCACCCGGGGCGGCAAGCCCGCCCTCCACCCCGCCTGCAACCCGGCGGGCGTGGAGTTCAACCTCACGCACGCGGGCGCGCTGGCCGGGGTGGCGGTAGGGCGGGCCGGGTCGGGCGTCGGCCTCGACGCCGAGGCGGCGGGGCGGGCTCCGCGGGCCGGGGCGGCCGCGCTCGCGGCCCGCCATTTCTCCGCCCCTGAGACGGCTGCCCTTGCCGCAATAGCCGCGGCCGAGGGCCCGGACGCGGCGAACGCGGAATTCGTGCGCCTGTGGACGCTGAAGGAAGCGTTTGTGAAGGCGACGGGGGAAGGGATTCGCGGGGCGGGCCTCGCGGTCGGCGGCGGCAGCTGCGGCGGTGGCGCCGACCCTGCCACGCCCGCCGCCGTCACCCAGGGCCTGGCCTCCTTCACCATCAGCTTGGAGGCGGATACGACGGGCAGGGCGGCGGCGAGGGCGCTGGAGGCGGCGCTGCCGGGCCTGCCGGGCGTGGGCGGGCGGGCGCGGGTGGGCCGGGGCGACCCCACACTGTGCGGCCCCGCCGCGGCCGTCCGGTCCATCCGCCTGGCCTCGCCCTCCGCGGACGCGTCGGCCTGGCGGTTCCTGCTGATGCGGCCCGTGCCCGGGTATGTGGCCGCGCTGTGCGTGCGCAAGGAGGAGGGGGGAGGGGGCGGCGGCGGCGGCGGCGGCCAACCATCAGCCCACCCCCTGCGCGCGCGCGCTTGGCTGGGGCTGCCCGGCCGGGCGGCGTCCCCCCTCCCCTCCGGCGCGGCGGGGCTGGCGTGCTCCCTGTGAAAAGAGAAAAGTGCACTGACTTCAAACACCGGCCCCGTTCCTGTTCTTGTTCACACGCGCCGGCACGCGCGCGCGCCGGCCTCCCACCCATCCACACACACAACACACACAATTATTTCAGCCCCCGACCCGGTCCCGCGGGATCAGCCGCAGCGACGAGCCGTGCTTCAAGAACACAGCCCCCGAACTCTGGGACGGGTTGACGCCCACCCCGTCCTCCGTGATGATGGCCGACGTGGCGGGCGGGACTTTGAACTCTTCGGCCGCGAACTTGAGGACGGCCGTGAAGGGGGCGGCTTCCGGGACGCTGAACCTGTTTTGTGTGTGTTCGAGGGAGAGAAAATCGAATGGGGTGTGCGTTTGTTCTCGCCCTCTCTCTGCCCCCCCCCCCCTCTCTCTCTCTCTCGGCGAGGCGGGCCATGCCGCCGGTGGAACAACCACGCACACTCGGAAGGGCAGCTTGGGGTCGGACGTCAGCGTCACCTTGAATGTGACTTTAGAGGAGGCGGCGTCCATTTTTCCTTAAGAGCGCGGAGGAGAGTAAGAAGTAAAGCTGAAGAGAACGCCCGCTCGCACTCTCGGCCAGCGCGCTGCAAACTGCATCCCTCTCGTTGCCCCCGAAAAGGATGGCCAACGACAACGCTCCCTGGAAGTGGACCCTCCGCCCCGCCTTCCTGTTCGGGCCGCAGCGGCCCGCGGAGGAGGCGGCGCCCGAGGAGGAGGCGCCGCCCGTGAACACAGCAGGCACAGGCACAGCCGCTCCATTCATTGCCCTCCCTCCCGCTGCTCCTCCGTGCATCGCCCCCACCACCGCCTCTGCGCCACACAACCACCACGCCCTCACGCTCGTCTTCGACGCCCTCCCGCCGCCCACGCTCGCCGGGCCGTTGTCCGCCACCTGCAAGGCATGGGCAGAGGCTGCAACAGCGGGTGATGCCTGGCGGGCCCGGTTCAGGCCGCCCCTGCCCCGCTCCCTGGTCGCCCGCCTGGACGCGGACGAGGCTGCAGCACAGGCCCCGACCGCGCGGCCGCCCTGGCCGACCGCCTGGGCCGCCCTCGCCCGGGCAAACCTCCTCCGCGGCGCGTCTTCCTGGGCTGGCGTGGCCACGTCCATGCGGTCCTGGGTGCGGGCAGCCGCGCCCCCGCCCTGGACCGTGTCCGCGCACGGCGGGCACGGGTGGGCGGTCGAGTTCCCCGAGCCCGAGGGTGCGCCCCCGCCACCGCGCCCGCCCCTCCCGCCCGTCTCAGCCCCGCCCGGCGCCCGCCCTCAACCTTATGGCGCCATCGCCTCCTCCTTCGCCTGGTGTGAGGTGGTGCAGGAGGTCGACCTGGTGGGCGCCCTCGTGCGCGGGCGGGGGTGGAGCCAAGGGGAGGCCGAGGCCTGGCTGGACGCCGGCCCCTTTCTGGAGCTGGAGGTGTGGGTTGGCGGGCGGGAGGACTGCCCGCCTGCACCGGCCCTGGCGGTGGCGGGCTTGGTGCTGTTGGATGGAGAGGAGGTGCTGCCGCCCTACGGCCGGGCCATCGACTGGGCCGGGCGCGGGGTCGCGGCCTGGGCGTCCCAAGAAAGAATCGCGCCGCCCGGAGCCTGGGCGCGCCTGGTGGGGCGGGTAGCCGCGCCGGCGCGGTCCCGGGCGCACCCGGCCCGCCCGGGCGCCCGCCGGGCACTTGTCTACCTGCGCGGGCGGGACACGGCCTTCTGGGCGGGCCACTTTGGGCCCAAGTTTGCCGCGCCCTCGCTGCGCTTCCTGCCCGGTGGGGCCGGGGACGGGCTGACGGAGGAGGAGGGGCGGGGAATGCAGGCGGCCCTGCCAGTGTTTGCGCCGCCTGCGGTAGTCAGGGGTGGGTTGGGCGGGTTTAGGCTGGGCGGGCGGCAGTTGATGGTGGTTTAAAAAAAAGGGGTCTAACTTTCCGGCTCTCATTCTTCATTGGCGCCCCGACCGCGCGCGCCCGCTCATCATGAAAAAGCCCGCCCTGCCGGGCCGCCGCCCGCCCAAGGCGGCGGCCCCGCCGCCTAAGGCACACCGCCGCCTGCCCTCCCTGGGCACCCGCCGCCGCGGCCCCCCGCCCGCCATGGGCGAAGAAAAAACGCCCAAAAAAGCAGTCCCACTCGCGCGCGCACTCGCCCGCCCGCTTGCCCTGACGGCAGCGTCCGCTGCCGTCCTGGCGAGCGCTGCCACGGCGGCGGGCGCGGGCCTGCCGCCTCCCGCGCTCGCTCTGGGCGCCCTCGTCGGCGCCACCTACGCCGGCGTCGACGCCCTGGCGGCACGCACCGCTTTCGCGGCCCCGCCCGCACCCTTGAAAGTGCTGATAACGGGCGGCTCTCGTGGCCTGGGCCGCGCCCTGGCGAGAGAGTTTGCGGCGCTGGGTGACGCCGTCGTCATCACGTCACGCTCTCTGACAGCCGCCCAGGCGGCGGCGGGCGAAGTGGAGGAAAGCGCAGGCAGCGGCGGCGGGCGCGTCACGGGCCTGCGCTGCGAGGTGTCCGACCCGGCCTCCGTGGCCGCCACGCTGCGCGCGGCCGCCTCCACCCTGGGCGGCCTGGACGTCCTCATAAACAACGCCGCCGCCCGGCCGCCGGGGGGTCCCCGCCCGCTGGCTGACACGGCACCCGGCGACCTGGCGGCCACGCTAGCCACCAACCTGGTCGGGCCCGCGCTCTGCTGTGCGGCGGGGGTCGAGGTCATGCGGCACCAATCCCCGCCCGGCGGCCACATTTTCAATGTGGACGGCGCGGGCGCGGGCGGCCGGGCATCCCCCGGCTTCGCCGCGTACGCCGGCGCCAAGGCGGGCGTCGCCTCCCTCACCCGCTCCCTGGCGGCGGAGCTGGCGGCGGAGGCCGTGCCTGTGGGCGTGCACACGCTCTCGCCCGGCATGGTCCTCACGCCCCTGCTCCTGGACGGTGCCCCGTCAGCCGTCCGGGCGACCGGCTTCAACTGGTTTGCGGAGCAGCCGGAGGCCGCGGCCGCGTTTCTGGTGCCGCGCGTGCGGTCGGTGGTGGCGGCGGGCGGGCCGAGGTCGACCGCCATCCGGGTGCTGACGCCGCTGTCGGCGGCCGCAAAGTTTGCGGCGTCCCTCCTCCGGGTGGGGCGGCGCCCACACTTCGACCGCGCGGGCGTGGCGCTGTACGCGGCGTCGGAGCGCGACCGCCTGGCCAGCTCGGCGGGGCGGGCGGCAGCGGCCCGCCTGGGACAGCGCAAAGGCGGCCTGGCCGCGGCGTACGCCCTGTCCATGGCGGCCGGCGTCGTAGCGGTCGTGGGCGGGTGGTGGTAGGTGTGTGTGTGTTGTGTGTTGCCTTTTTTTGTTTTGCCTTTTCTCTTTCGCTGCACACACGCCCCGCCATTGCCCCCCCCTGCTAGTGAGTAGAGAGAGTGAGAGGAGAGGCAGGGAGGCAGGGAGTGCATCCTTCACTCCCTCTCTCCTCACAACAGCATGTCCAGGCTGCCCGGCAGGTGCTGCCACCCCGCCGAAAAATCCTCACCCGCCGGGTGCCGCCGCAGCCAGGCATCCTTCACTCCCTCTCTCCTCACAACAGCATGTCCAGGCTGCCCGGCAGGTGCTGCCACCCCGCCGAAAGGTCCTCACCCGCCGGGTGCCGCCGCAGCCAGGCCGCCAGCGGTGTGTGCGAGGCCAGCTCGTCCGCCTCCACGGCGGCCAGGAAGTCGTCCAGGCAGACGCCTGCCCCGTGCACGTCCAGCGTCTCGAAAATGGTGCTGACCGCGCGCCCGTCCAGCGCGCGCCCGCCCGCGGCGTCCGCGGCGGCCGCACGAAACTGCGCGGCATCAAGGCGCCCGCGCCCGCTGGTGTCGTAAGCGTGGAACAGGGACACCAGGGCCGCCCGGCGGCGGGCGACGTCGGGAGAGTCAACGGCAGCGGGAGGGCGCGCAGGGGTGGGCGTGGACGGGGATGCCAGCCCATCGGACGCGTCCCGGGCCTCGCTCTCCCGCCGCTGGGACAGCGCCGCCACAAAGGACGGCACCCCGCCCGCGTACAGCAGGGTCTTCACAAACGCTTCAAACCGGTCCAGATCATCGCAATTGGGGGGCGGGGTGGTGGTGGCCACACTGCCACCACCACCACCAGACCGGCTCCCAGCGACGGCCGGGTCTATCCCGCACGCCGCGCCCGCGGCGGACGTCGTGGTCTTGAAGTAGTCCAGGGCGACCTCGCACGCGTCCGCTTCGGGGGAGCCGGCGGGCAGGCGCGCGCAGTACGCCGCCACCTCCTCGCCCGCCCGGGCCAGGACGGTGGGCGGCGGGGCCGCGCGCTCCTCGCTGGAGAGGGACAGCTTGTGCGGGGGGAGATAGGGCTCCGGGATGGAGGCGAGGGTTGGGAAAGCCTTCTTCTTCTTCTTGCGGTGGTGGTGGGCCTGATGTAGAGCGGAGAGGAGGTGGATGGATGATGAGGCGGGGTGGCGACGAAGCGTGCACTTGGGGTGCGCACGCGTGCTGTGTGCAGGCGGCATGAACCCCCATTCCCGACACGCCAGGGGAGTCACAAAGTGACTGGCGCACGCAGCGAGAGGCGACGTAGCGTGAGCTTGGCGGCGAGCGCTTGCGCGGGCGAGAGCACGAAAAAATGTGACAGCGCGCCTCGCATGCCCCGCCCCTCTCTCTCCTCTCTTTCTCCTCTCTCCTCTCACCTTGTCCTCCGCCGCCGCTGCCGGGGTGTCCTTGGACGACGCGGCCGGCGGGCGAGGAGTGCCCAGCCGGATGGCGGCCCGCGGGCGCGGGGTGGTGAGGGTGAGGCGGAACATTGTGGAAAAATGAACCGGAGGAGGAGGAATTTCGGAGTGCCCACCCCGAGAAAAAAAAAAATGCCGGCATTTGCCGGCCAAGGAGATGGTGCTCCACTCTCATTTATCTTCGGCCTAGTAGTCAAAAACGCATGAAGCGGGCCTTCACGTCCGCTCCAGGCGGCCCGCCCACGCCCAGCCAGCCACCCAAACGTGGACGCGGCAGGAGCCGCCCCGCAGGAGGTGAAGAGGCGGCGCACCAGGCAGTGGCCACTGCCGGCGCTCCCTCTATGCCACCCAACGCCGCCTGGACCCCCCTCTCCCTTACCGCCGCCGCGGCCCGCCTGGCCGACCTGCACCCAACCCTGGCCCGCCTGGCCGCCACCCACGGCGTGCCCACGGCCCGCCTCCTGCCCGTCCCCTCACATCACCATTTCGGGACGCTGGCGCGGGCTGTCGTGGGGCAACAGGTCAGCGGGGCCGCGGCCGCGACCATCCACGCCCGCGTCTTGCAGGCGGCGGGCCTGGAGGACGCGTCGGCCACCGGGGGGCTGCTGACAGCGTCGGCCGTCGTCGCCACGCCCCTGGGCGCCCTGCGCGCGGCCGGCCTCAGCGGGCGCAAAGTCGCGTACGTCGCCTCCCTCGCCGCCGCCTTTTCACCGGGCGGGTCCCTGCACGGCGTGGACCTGGCGGCCCTGGACGACGACGCCGTGGCAATCGCCCTGACAGCCCTGCCCGGCATCGGCCCCTGGACTGCCCACATGTTTGCCATGTTCGCCCTGGGCCGCCCGGACGTCCTGCCGACGGGCGACCTAGGCATCCGCAAAGGCGTGGCGGCTTTGTTTCATGGTGGTGGCGGCAAGAAGGGTTATGCCGCCGCCCTGCCGTCGCCCGCTCAGATGGAGGCGCTGACGGCGGGGTGGGCGCCACACCGGTCGCTGGCCTGCTGGTGGCTGTGGCGGCTGGTGGGCGAGGAGGAGGCGGCGGGGAAGGGGAAGACGAAGAAGTGAGAAGTGAGGGGCGGGTTTGTGAGCTCACTTATTTTTTGTCCAACCTCCACCGCTCTTCTCTCTTCGTCGCTGGACCGCTGGACCGCTAGCACGCTACACTCGCTCCGGCGCGCGCGACGGCCGGCCCTTCAACCAGCCCGCAACACGGCCCGCTGGTGTTTGAAAACTAATTTTATATATACTGACAAAAAATAAATTTTGATCACTCTCTGCAAGCGTGGCCGAGCGGTTAAGGCGTAACACTCGAATTGGTTCCTCATCGGTTTGATGGTCATCAACACTCGTTCGGGTCGTTGATCGAAGCAATGTTATGACGAAAGTCGCACAGGTTCGAATCCTGTCGCTTGCGAAATTTTGCTTTTTTGCGGGGCGGCGGGAGTGCGGGAGTGCGGGAAAGAGGAGAGAGGAGAGTAGGAGTGGATGGGAGAGTACGAGGTCCATTCTCAACCTCCTCCCCACTCTTTTTTTTTCTCTCCTCTCCCCCACCGCCACACCCATGGCCCGCGGTGCGGACAAACACACACACACACTGGCGCACCCCACGCGCACCCAACACGCAACACACCAACCCGACAAACAAAGAGATAAAGTAAACAGGCGAGCTCCCAGACTTCACACACCTAATTCACGCCCCCCACCCACTCGCGACCGCGCGCACGCCGCCCCACCCCATCCCCCCTCCCCCCCCTCCCCGCGTTCCGTCCAGGCTGGGACGCCGGGCATCGTGCGCCCGCAGCGCCGTGCGCATGGCCAGTCGCTCATCCCGCCGCTCCGCCGCCCCGGCCGCCCGCACGGCGTCCGGGCCGGCCTCCGGCACGGCCAGGCAAAAGGGGACGGGCGCGGGCGCCCCGCTCGCGCGCTGGACCACGACCACCGTCACGAACGCGTCCCCGCACTCAAACACGCTGCCCAGGGCGGGCGTCTCCGCGCACACGCTGACCATGACCTCCATGGACGCGCCCCAGATGGCGGTGACCTGGGCGGAGACGTACAGGACGTCACCCACCCTGGAGGGCGCGGCAAAGGCGACGCCGTCCATGGCGGCGGTGAGCAGGTGCGTGTGCCCGCCCCGCCCGGCCACGCGGGAGGCGGCAATGTAGGCCGTATGCTCCATCCACCGCATGACCTGGCCCCCAAATGTGATGCCCAGCGAGTTGGCGTGCTGGGGCAGGACCAGCTGGGTCATGTGCGCCCGGGTGGCGGAGGGCGGGACCGCCAGCAGCGGCAAGGGCGGGGGGTTGAGGTCCAGGCTGCTCCTCAGGCCGCCGCCGCCGCTTGCTGGATGTCGCGGCGGCGGCGGGGGGGGTGCCCGGACGGGCGGCGCCAGCGTGGGCGACCCCTCCCGGTGCGTGACGGGGCGGAGGCGTGGGGGCTGGGCGTCGGGCGCCGCCCGGGCGGCCGCCCGCTTGGCCAGGCGGGCGGCGCGCCGGGTGGCGGCCGCCGCCCACACCTCGGCCTGGGCGGGGCTGGCGGGCGAGACGGGGGGCATGGCGGAGATGGGCCCGACGGCGGCGCGGCTGCATGTGGAATGGGAGAGGCGAGTGAGGTGGGGAGACGGGCGCGCCCCCGCTCTCGACCGACCCCCCCCCCCACCCCCCATCCCATCGATCAACTCCGAACTCACGCGACCGACACGAACGTCAGGTAGGCCGAACAGCAGTGGACCCGCTCGCCCGTGTCCATGGCCTCCTCCTCCACACGCACCCCCACCTCGGCCGAGGACCGGAAGACCCGGTTGACCTGGGCGGCGGTGATGGTGACGGCGCCCAGGCGGGCCGGCCGCAAAAAGTGGACAGCATCGACGGACGCGGTCACGACGGGGCCCCGGGCGAGGGTCTTGGCGGCCAGCCCCGCCGCCACGTCGATCCAGGAGAGGACGATTCCGGCATAGCAGACGCCCGCCGGGTCGACGTCGGCGGGGGTGACGATCTGGTGGACCTGGAAGGGGGACACGGAGAGAGGGGGAGAGAGGCATCATAGAGAGCATGAGGAGGACCGAAAGGATGGGTGGGATGGAACATGGAGGGCCCCCTCCGGCGTTCTATCCCCCTCTCTCTGCACCTCTCTCTCTCTCTCCGCCTTCCTCACCACAACCCGGGTCGACGCCATGGGCACCGCCTCCAGCTGGGGCGCGGGCGAGTCGGCCGACCCCCGGGATGGGCCGTCGACCGCGCCGTCCTCCGCGGCCGCGGCCAGGGCGGCGGGCAGCCCGCCCGACGCGGCGGCCGCGTGCGTCGCGGCAGCGGCCGCCGCGACGGCCGCGACGGTCTCCCGCGGGGCGGCGGCGACCAGGGCGGCCAGCTGGCGTTCTAGCATGTCGACCTGTGGCGTGTGTGGGGGGGAGGGGGGGGCCGTGAGCAAGACGGCCTCTGTGGTCGGGGGGTTGAGACCTTTGCCTCTCTCTCTCTCCTCTCTCCTCCCCACACCTTCGCTGCCAGCCGGGCCATGTTTTGCTGCTGCTGGGGGGCATCCTCGCTGCCAGCGCCCTGCTGCTCTCGCATGAGCGGGTGACCTGCCGGCCACGCGGAGGGGTCGGCCGGCGGGGAGAGGGAGAGGCCCTGCAAAGAGGGAGAGGCGTCGATGGCTGGCGGGGTTGGCTGTGGCACGTCGCGGCCCGCCATGGGTTGGAATGCCAGATGCTACCGCCAGGACCGATGGCCCGTCCAGTGGTGCGTGTCGGAAGGGATGGAGGGGGAGGGTCTCGCGGACGCGCGCGCGGAAAGAGTGAAACTCAGCTTTTTTTTTTGGCTTCCATCACAGTTGAATGTGGGGGGCGGTTCTATCTCGGCCGGAACCTGTGAATGACACCCCGACGCACGGCCTTCTTCGATGGTGCCTGGGGCGACGAGGCAGAAGAGGAATGCCATGAGGGTCCTGGGACGGGTGAGGTGGCACAGCGACGGCCGGCGCGGGTACTAGGGCGCACCGCTCTCTCTCGGCCTCGACCTCGACCTCGTCCTCCTTTCGGCGGTCCTCCCCCCTCCGCCGCGGTCCGCCGTGGTCCCCCCTCCCTGGCCGCCCTCGCCACGGCCACCCTCTTGCCTTACGCCGCGGACGTCGCGGACGCGCTGGGGCCTGGCCTGGCATCCGCCCTCCCGCCCGCGGCCAGGGCTGCCTTCCTGGCGGCCCTGGCGGCCGCGGGCGATGTCCAGACAGGGGCCCTGTGCGCCTTCCTTTCCGGGGGCGGGGTGGGCGCCCTCGCCCTGGCCGGGCCCGACCTGACCCGCCAGGGGGTGCAGACCGCCCTGGCAGAGGGGGCTGGCCAGTCCGTGCGAGCCCTGTCCCTGGCCGGCCCGCTTGCCGCGGACGCCGCCCTGCTGGCCGCCCTCCCGAGCCTCGTGCCACATTTGACCCGCCTGGACTGCGGCGGGACGCCCGCCTCGGACGCCGCGGCCGCCCTGGTCCTGCCCCGCCTGGTCCGGCTCCGTAAGTGCACGCCCACCACCGCGCCGGCCGCCTCTTGGGAGGAGGAGGAGGAAGCGCCCCATCAGCAGCCGTCCTCCCTGCCCGCCCTGCGGCTGCTGGTGTGGCCGCCCCCGCCGGTGCCCCCGCCGGCCGCCCGCGCCGCGCCGCCCGGGTCCCGTCAGCGCGTGGCGGTTGACGAGCTGGTGGAGGCCAGGGACAGGAGAGACCGTGCCCTGGCGGCGCTGCGGGCGGCCCGGCCGGGTCTGGTTGTTGTGGAGGCGGCGCCGGGCGGCGTGGATGCGGGCGCCTGGGCGTGGGCGGGGGTGGACGCCCCTGCTGCGACGACGACCGCCGCCGCCCAGGCGCCGCCGCCGCCTCCACCTCCACCACCACCTCCTTTAGCTGCCCGGTTTGCGGCGGCATATGCGGACCGGGCGGCCCGCCTGGCGACTGTCCGGGCGGCCGCGTCGGCCAAGGCGGCCCGGCGGGCGGCCGCGCGCGCGACGGGCGGGGAGCGCGCGATCTTGGCGGCGCTGGAGGAGTGATGTGTAGAAAGCAGTGCTGGTGTTACAACGACGAAACGACGGACGTCAAAAACGACAGACAAGAACCCTCCCTCCCTCCCTCCCTCTCTGTTTTCCTTTTCACCGCGCCTCAAATTGGACGACCCGCTTCGTCCGCTTCTTGTACAGGATGCGGTACCCGCACTCCCGGCACCGGATGACGTCGCCGGCCTTGAGCTCGTTCTCGTGGCCTGTGGAGAGAGGGCAAAGAAAAGAGTGGAGAGGGGAGCGATTGAGAGGTTGATGAGAGGAGAGCGGGGGCGGGCGTTTGCTTCTTTTTTCGCTCGACCAAACCGATCTAGCCGGCGCCCGCGTGGGCGGGCTAAAAGGAGGGGAACGCTCCCGCCCGGCCCCTGACCGAGTCGCTCGAGTGCTGTGGCGGCTCCCTGAGTGCAGGGCTTGGGCGCGTAGGGACCGCGTGGCGCCGTCGCGCGTTGCAAAGCCGCCGCCGCCGCCGCCGCCGCCGCCGCCGCCGCCAGCGCCCCCACTATTTTTCTTCACTCACCGCAGTCTCCGCACAGGTATGCCACGCCGGGCGCGGACGCTAGTTGAGGGGCGGCACCCAGCATGCGATTTGAAGAAAGACAGAGGGTGAGAGAGGAAGGAGCGGGGCTGGCGCGGGACGAGAGAGGGCACGCCGGCAAAGAGAAGAGTGAAGCAGCAGAAGCGAGGGTCGAGCAGCACTCTTCTCTTTCAATCCCTCCCGCACGTTTTTCCCACACATCTCACGCGTGCCACCCTCCTCCCTTCCTCGTGAAGTGACTGACAGGTGAGCCTCACTCCTCGCGCTTGGTGCAAGCGAACAGAAGAAGCCTGTATTGCCCGCGTCACTCTCTCGCTCTCTCGCTCAACAATTCGCGGCGAACTACTCTCTCTCCCTTCTCTCTCAGGCACACACACACACCACGATGAGCCGCCCCCCCGCCCTCCTCCCCATCGCCGAGGCTCTGCACGAAGCCTCGCCCGGGTGCGGTGGTGGTGGGGCGATGGCCGCGTCCGCCCCCGCCGGCACCGCGTTCGGCGAGCCCGCTCCGCATGCGCGCGCCGTCCCCCTCGGCCGCCTGCTCATCCCGGGACGGGACGGGGCCTGCCTGGCCTTCCCAATCACGAAAGAGGACATCATCATCGGGCGGTGCGTTGTTGGGAAGGGGTGTGGGGTGAGGAGGAGGGTGAGCGAGGCAGCGGTGCGCGGCAGGTTCTCCGCAGCGCGCGCGCCGCGCCGCGTGCGCCGGCACCCGCTCTCTCAACCCTCTCCCCCCGCCCGCCCGCTCTTTCTTCACTCTGCCTCTCCATATGACTCGCCAATCCCCCCCCCCCCCAGCGACCCCACCTGCGACATCGTGCTCGCCCCCCGCGAAATCTCGCGCCGCCACGCCCGCCTCCAAGTCCGCCCGGGCGGGCGGGTGTGGGTCAGCTCGCTGGGGCGGGAGCCGGTGGCCATCTGCGGAGTCCCTGTCCAACCGGGCGGCGCGCCCGTGCTGCTGCCGCCCGGCGCGGCGCTCCAGGTCAAGCTGGCGGCCTCCGTGCGGGAGATCCGGTATGAGGCGCCGGAGGTGACGACGGGCAGTGCCCCGGGCGCCCCGCGCACCGTGCTCGGCGAGCTGCAGGTGCCGGCCGGCGCGGGGATGTCGCGCCTGGCGGTCGCCGCCTCGCCGCGGGTGGCGGCCGGCAAACCGGTCGTGGCCGCCGCGCCCGCGCCCGCCCCTCCTGCCGCTGAGGAAATGGAGGTGGGGAACGACCAGGAGAACGCGCCTGGCGCCCTGGTGCCCGCCCCGCCCGCCGCCGCCAAGCGCCGGCCCGCGCCCGCCCCGCCCGCGCCCGCCCCGCCCGCGCCCGCGCCCTCCCCGCCGCGGCCCGCCCCGCCCCGCAAGTCCGTCCGCTTCGCCGCCACGCCCGCCGGGGCGGCGGCTGGTGGTGGGGATGGCGGCGGCATCGACCCGGCCGGCACGCCCGTCAGTGGCCACCCCGCCCCGGCGTCCGTGGAGGGTGGCGCCGGGCGGCACGGGGGCGGGAGCGCGCCCGTGCTGGACGTGCGCGGGGAGGACACCGCCGCCTTCCAGGCCTGGGCCCGCGGGGACGGGCCCGGGACGGCGCCGCCCGCCGCCGCCCCGCAGTCTGTCGGCAGCAAGCGCGCGTCCTGTTCCGGCTCCCGCCTGGGCACGCCCGCGGTCCGGTCGGGCGGTGGCGGGCGCGAGGAAGAAGGAGGGGCGGCGGCGGCGCCTGGTGGCGGCGGCCGGTCGGGGCGCCGCCGGTCCTCCACCCGGGCCGCCGCCGCCGCGGCCGCCGCCGCCATCACCCTGGCGGCGGAGGAGGTCGCGGATGCGGCCGTGGATGAAGATCCTGCGCCGGCCATCCTCGCCCTGCCCGCCCCGCCCCTCGCCGCCGCCGTGCCTTCCCAAGTGGTGGTGCGCACGCTGCGCCTCTCCACCGCGGACGCGACAGTCGAGCTGCCGGCCTCCCTGTTTGCGTCGCCCGCGGGGGGGGGGGGGAGCGGGACCGGCACGGTCGCCATTGTGGTGCCGGCTGCCCTGACCGCCGCTGGCGACGTCGAGATCCGCATTCCGGCGGTGAGTTGTTTTTTTTTTTCTCAGAAATAAAAGAAAAAGGGGGGGGAAACGAGAGAGGGGAGGGAGGGGGATGGAGCGAGCGAGACCCACACGCCACTCACAAACACACACGGCTTGCTCACTCGCTCGCTCTCCCCTCCACCACAGGCCGCCTTCGCCGCCCACGCCCGCGCGGCCCTGCCCGGCCACGCCGCCGCCCCCGGCTGGGAGGGCGACGCGACGGTTGACCTCCCGCGCGGCCTGTTTGCGACGCCCGCTGGAGCTCGGCCTGGCGCGGCGACGCCCGCCGCTGCTGCGCCTGCTGCGCCTGCTGCCGACGCCGACCCGACCGTCGACCTGCCCGCTGGCTTGTTTGCCAGCCCGGCCGCCGTCAATGCTGCTGCCACCGCCCCGATCGACGACCCGACCATCGAACTCCCGCGCGGCATGTTTGCCTCGCCGGAGCTGGGCGGCGGGGGGGCGGGCGGCGGGTTGATGGAAGTGGACAGGGGCGAGGTGGAGGCTGGCGCGTCGCCGCACCCCGCCGCCACTGCTCCCGCCCACCCTCCTCGCCGGTCCTCCGTCGACCCGACCGTCCGCCTGCTGGTCCGGGCGGCGGTGGCGAACGCGGCCATTGTGGCCGCGGTGGCGGGGGATGCGGCGGCGGCCGAGGCCGACCAGGCTGCTGCCGCGCTCCCCGCCACGGCGACCGCCGGCCCGCCCTCTGCCGCTCACCGCCGCCTGTCCGCCACGCCCGCCCTGTCCGGGGGCGGCGCGGAGACGCCCGCCACGGCCGCCGTGCACACCCTGATCGAGGGCATGCTGGCGGACGCCCTGCAGTGCACGCCGGCCGGCGGGGGTGCGGCGAAGGCGGGGGCGCCCGGTGCTGCCCCCGTCGCGGGCCCCACGCCCGCCACGGCCGGCCGGCCCACCCCCGCCACGGCTGGTCGACCCGCGCCCACTCAGTCTGACCGGCCCACCCCGGCCGCGGCTGGCCGCCACGCGGTGACGCCCGCGTCCGCCCCGGCCGTGCCGGCAGCGCCCGCGCCAACGCCTGCGACGGCGGGTGAGGCTGCTGCCGGCCCTCCCCCGCCCGCCCTGGCGGCGGCCCTCCTTGCCGCCCGCCTTCTAGAAGGTGGGCTGGGTGGCGGCCGGTTGCTCAGCGCCACCCCGACCGCGCCCACGCCCGCTGCTGGGCCCGCCCCGACCCCGCCCACCGCCGCGGCAGCCCGCCTGGTGCGGGGCGTGTTTGCGAGCCTGCCGAAAACGCCCGCCGCTACGGTGGTGGCGGTGGAGGCGGCAACACTGGCGCCTGTGCAGCCAGTGGAGGCGGTGGTGGCAATGGAGGTGGAGGAGGCCGCGCCCGCGCCGGCTGCCGCCCCTGCCGCTGCCACTGCCGCGACAACCCCCGCGGCCGCGGCCGCGGCCCAAGCGTTGGTGGCGGGCGTGTTTGCTGGGCTGGCCACGCCCATCGCACCCGTGCCTGCTGCTGAGGCGGTGGAGGCCATGGCGGTTGATGCCGCCGCGTCCACCCCGCCCTCCGCTGTGGCCGCCCGCCTGGTGGCTGGCGTGTTTGCCGGGCTGGCGTCGCCGGAAGGAATGGAGGAGGTTGAGGCCGAGGCGCCCGCCCAACCCGCCGCCTCCTCTCCTCACGCCGAGGACGACGACGACGACGCCACCGTCGACCTGGGCGGCCTAGACGCGGGCGTGGACCCGGTGCCCGCTGAGGTCGCCCTCGACGACGACGCGTCGGGCCCCCTACTGGCCCCGGCCGTCGGCACGGGCGGCGGGGCGGCGTCCCCGACCGTCTCCCTCCCGGCGGCGCTCTTTGCCACGCCTGCCACGACCGCCGCTGCTGCCGCTCTCGCTACGAGCGCGGAGGCGGTGGTCCACCTGGCGCCCGGCGCGTACGCCGCCTCGCCCGCGCCCGCCGAGGAACCCACGGTCCAGCTGCCGGCAGGCCTGTTCGCGGCCGCCCCGCCCGGCCTGGGCCCCGCAGACCTCCTGGCCGGCCTGACCCCGCTGCCCGAGCCCGCGGGCGTGGGTGAGGAGGGCGAGGGGGGCGACCCGGAAACGCCCGCCCTGTCCCCGACCACCGCCTTCCACGCCGCCACCGACGCCGCCCGGGCGCACTGGGCCCGGAGCAAAGTGCTGGAGGCCCGCCTAGCCCTGGCGGTGGGCGCCCTGGCCCGGGAGCGGGCCCTGCGCGCGGTCGCGTGCGCGGCCGCAGCGGGGCGCCTGGTGAGCGGCAGGGTGCCAGACGTGGTGGTCGCCCCGCCGCGGGCGTGCGTGGTCGTGGTCTCCACGGCGATCGCACCGCCGCCACCGCCTGCCCCGCTGGGTGCCGGGCGCGCGGGCGCCTGCGTGGTCGTGCGCGTGCCACCGCCCGTCCCCACGTCTGCGCGCGGGCGCCCTCTCCGGCGCGCCCTGCTCGCGCCCGGGACGGCTGGTGGGGTGTTGCTGGCGTCCGCGCCCCTCACCGCCCGCCCCACCCGCCGGGACACGACCAAGGCTGACCTGGCCGCCTCGTCTGAGGAGGCGGACGGGGAGGAGGATGCCGCGACGGACGGCGGCGTGGAGTCGGATGTATCGGATGAGGTTTCGTCCGACGACGATTCGGACGGCCCGGCCCCGGGCGAGTGCGGGGAGTGCGGGGGGTCGACCACCTCTAAGAAAGGCGGGGCGACCGTGGCCTGCACGGCCTGCCCTGCCTCCTACCACCTCAAGTGCGTGGGCCTGCGGCGGGCGCCCAAGGCGGGGGGCTGGTTTTGCGATGAGTGCGAGGCGTCGGGAAAAAAGGCGGCGGCCAAAGCCGCGGCGGCCGCGGCCAAAGCGGCGGAGAAGGCTGACAAGCCGGGCAAAAAACGGGCGGCCGCGCCCCGCGAGAAGGCCGAGGATGATGGCGATGAGAATGCGGCGCCGGCCCGGAAACGCCGGGCGCCAGCCAAGAAGGCAGAGGCGGCCATTGAGGACAAGGTTGGAGAGGAGATGACGGCCGAGGAGGTCGCGGTCGGCGCGGCGGGTGGGGGTGAGGAGGATGGTGGGGTGGTCGCGGAGACACAGGCGTGAAATGAGATGAGAGACTGTGAGAGAGTGGGGTGTGTGCGCGCGCATACAAGAGTGTGTGACGACACGGGGGGGAGGGCGGTGAATGGATGGAAGGAAGAGAGAGAAGACGCCCGACCTTAACAAGAAAAAGACGAAAGCTGTGCAACAAGAAAAAAGAGCCGTGTTTCCAGTGACCTCTCAGTCTCTCTCTTTCCTGTGCATACCCCCCTTCCTCTCCGCCGCCGCCCCGAGATGGCGTACGTGGAGGTTGACGGCGTGAAATGGGTGCGTGGATGGGAGGAGATGCGAATGAAAACAAAAGAGATAGGCAGCGCCGATGTGGCCGGCGGCCCGCGTCGGCGCACCTAGCCACTCTCCTGTGGAGGGACGCGCCTCCCATTGGTCTGCCCTCTCAGGGCGGTGATTTCATACAGGCGCTGTGTGAATAAGTCTATTCTGACTACAACCACACGCAAATGCGTGGGCGGGAAGGCTCGGATGCGTCGCCAGTTGGGAACACACGAGCAAAAGCAAAAGCAAGGAGGCCCCGCGCCGGCGGCCGCGCTCTCTTGCTCACCTCGCTCTTTTCTCCTTCCCCTCTTCACTCTATTATACAGCTCGAGGAGGAGATCCAGGACGACCTGAAATGGTCCATCCGGGTCAACGCCGTCCTGCACTCCGGCAAGTCGGACTTTCAATCCGTGGAGCTTGTGGACTCGGGGCCATTCGGAAAGGTAAGGGAGAAGAAAGGGTGGGGTTGGATGAATGATGGAATTGAAAAAAAAAAAGGGGGGGGGGGAGACAAAAAACGAGCGCTCCCATCCTTGCTCACCCGCACCCTCTCCCTTTTTTTTTTGTTCAAACAAAAAATCAACGCAGGTCCTCCTCCTGGACGGGAAGGCCCAGTCCGCGGAGGCAGATGAGCGGGTGTACCACGAGATGCTGGTCCACCCGGCCCTGCTATCCCACCCGGCCCCGCGCCGCGTCTTCATTGCGGGCGGTGGGGAGGGGGCGACCGCGCGGGAGGTCCTCCGCCACGCGGCCGTTGAGGCCGTCACCATGGTCGACATCGACGCGGTCGTCTGCGAGTTCTGTGAGCGCCACCTGGCCGCCAACGCGGCCGCCTTCAAGGACCCCCGCCTCACCCTGGTCGTGGATGACGCGGCCGCCCAGTTGCGGGCCGCGCCCGACGGGGCCTTCGACGTCATCATCGGCGACCTGGCCGACCCCGTGGCGGGCGGGCCCTGTTTCCAGCTGTACACGCGCGAGTTCTATGAGGGCGTGGTCGCCAAAAAGCTGGCGGCCGGCGGGGTCTTTGTGACCCAGTCCGGGCCGGCGGGCGTGCTGAGTGCGGGCGAGGTCTTTGCACCCATCCACCACACCCTGCGCGCCGTCTTCCCGCGGGTGGTGCCCCTGACCGCGCACGTCCCCTCCTACGCGGACACGTGGGGCTGGAACGTCGCGTTCGCGGAAGGGGTGGCGGGTGACGGTGGGGGCGGGGGCGGGCATGGAGGAGGGGCAGGGGCGGGCGCTGCCGCGGGTGCCCAGGCCTCGGACCTCCCGGCGACCGCGGCCGATGCGGACGCCGCCATCGCCGCCCGCGTCCAGGGCGACCTGACGGTGAGTGAGCGAGGCGGAGTGGAGAGGAGGGGCGCGGGAGAGGCGAAGAGAGGGGAACAAGGGGGGGAGGAGGGGGGGGGGGGGGCCCGCCCCGGCCCCCCGGCGGCGGGGGGGGGGGGGGGGGCCCCCGCGCGGGGGGGGGGGGGGGGGGGGGGCCCGGCGCCCGGGGCGCGGCCGGGGGGGGCGCCGCCCCACGCCAGCCCCCCACTCCCACCCCTCTCACCCCCCCCCCCCCCTGTCTCCTCTTCAATCTCCTCTCCCCCTTCCAGTTCCTTGACGGGGCGACCCTCCTGGGCGCCCGGGCCCTGAACAAGGTGGTGCGGGGCGTGCTGGCGGCCGAGACGCAACTGTACACGGTGGCGGCGCCCAGGTTTATCCATGGCGAGGGGCTCGGGAAGTGAGAAAAGAGAGGTGTAAACAAAATTGGCGAGTGGGGACTCACTTTGTCATTCTTGCACCCCCCACTCCTCGCCCCCTCCGCACCACCCCCCTCCCCTCCCCCTCCCCTCCCCCCCCCACCCCCACCCCGCTCCCCACCCCAGGGAATAGCTAGCCTCCCTGTCACCGCCCCAAGGTGACCGGGCGAGACTCATAAGTCGTCCTGGCCCGCGTTGTCCGAACACATCTGCGGAAAGGAAAAAAAAAAAAAAAAAACGCGACCAGCATCGAGCGGGAAGCGCGCAAAATGAACACCCCCTCTTCCCTCCGCGCCCTCGGCCTGGGCCCGGACCACGCCGCCCGGGTCGCCGCCTTGTCGGCCCTGCGTGTCGTGCGCGAGGTCACGGAGGACGCCTGCCGTGACCTGCCCGAGGTGAGTGAGGGAGGGCGGAAAAAGGAGGGAGAGGAACCGCGGGGGCCCCGCCGTGGAGCGGCCCGCTGAAAAAAAAAAAAAAAGCGTCCCTCCCCCCCGACCGATCGAGTGGGTGTTTCGGTCTGCTCCCGCGCCCGTATCCAGGCCCTGCAAGGGGGCCCTGCGCCCGCCCCCGCACGGCCTCCCTACACCACAGCCCCCGGGACCGTATCTAAAAACACCCGCCCCCCGGAATTTACCCC
>Ga0315283_10000450_pt1 | contig 30371 bp, 24 predicted proteins | sample YL17G09_0_MG_FD_204541 | JGI IMG/M metagenome (GOLD analysis project Ga0315283, IMG submission 204541) | Sediment microbial communities from Yellowstone Lake, YNP, Wyoming, USA - YL17G09_0 | ecosystem: Environmental > Aquatic > Freshwater > Lake > Sediment | place: USA: Wyoming | collected...
TCTGGCTGCCAAAATCGGACCGTAAAGGCAAAGCTGCTGGCATCGGACATCTCCTTTGCCAACCTTGAATCAGACAACCGCCGATTCGGGAATCCCCTTTGATTCAATCCCCAACGCCTTTGGTATAAGTCGCGGTTCCTCAGGGCTGAGGAGCGATGCGCCATGCATCGCATCTCGAAGCATCATGCCAACTATAGTGAAGAGGTCGAATTGTCGGCCTCACCTTCGAGACGGCGCGAAAGCACCGTCTCAGGGCGAGGACGACAGCTTGACGCGGCGTGCGCGTCTACCGCAAGCGCCCGCTGGCATGCGCCAGCAGCAGGTAGACGCGGCCCGTCTCCGAGGTCATGTAATTTTGCAGCATCCGCCCCTCGGGGTCGTTCTGCTCCGCCTCGCGCAACAGCCGCTCGAAATCTCCGATGTAACGATCGACCGTCGTGCGGAAGTCGCCATCGCGATCGTAGCGGCGGCTGATCTCATCGAAGGTCGCCTGGCCGTCGAGGCTATAGAGATGGCGTCCGAGCACGCCATGCTCGCCGGCCCGGAAGCGCTGCCAAACCTCTGCCGCGGTGCGGTGGTCGATCGCCCGTGCGATCTCGTCGAGACGCAAGGCCTGGGCCGGTCCCGCCGGCTGAGGTTGGGGCGCGAAATTGCCACGAGCGCCAAAGCCCGCGTCCTGCCTTTGCGGGGCGCCGCCGAAGCCTGGAGCGTCCGCGTCGGAAGGCCGCGCCAGCAGATCGCCGCTGCGGTCGGGCTGACGGCTATCGGGCTGGGCCTGCTGGGGCTGCTGGGGCTGCCCGCGATACGCTTCACTGCCGGCCGCCGGCCCGCGCCGGTCTGAGTGAGAGGCGCCCGACAGCTGTTGCGCGAGGCTGCCAGCGACCGAGCTGAGATCGCTACCGATTTGCGGCGGCGGTGCGAACTGGCGGCCTCTTGCATCGAACTGCGGCAAGGGAGGCGCGTCGTTCTCGTGAGCCGGGCGAACCTCTTCGCTTCGAAGTGAGAGGGGCTGGCCGCGCGGCGGCAATTGCGGCTGCCGGTAGGGCTCCGCGCCATTGCCTTGCGGCGCCACGCGCGTCAGCACGGGCGTGATCGCCTCGATCTCCTTGATCTGGTCGGCCAGCGCTTTCCGAATGGCCGCGGTCGCTTGCGCAGTCTGCTGCGGCAAGCTTTCCATCCGGCGCTGCATCTCCTGGCGCAGCGAATCGAGATCGGTCGCGGTTTTCTGTGCCGCGTCGCGCATGCCGCGCGAGGTATTGTCGAATTGGCCGCGCATCTGTTCGAGCTGGCGTCCGATCTGGGTGATGACGGTCTCGAAGCTGCCCTTGAGATCGGTGACCGCGCGCGCGGTGTGGGCCTGCGCCTCTTCGCGTAAGCGCTCGATCTGAGAAAGAGCCTGCTGCGCCTGGCCCGCGGTGTCGCGGGCGAGGGCGGAGCCGATCTGCTTTGCCCGCGTCTCGGTCTGGGTCAGTGTGTTCTCCACCATGCCGGCGTAGGACCGCATCACAGTATCGAGGTCCTGGCCCTTGGTGTTGACCGTATGCAGCAGCCCGACGATCGCCTGATGCCGGTTCTCCAGGATCGAGTCGATCTTGGTATTCGAGGAATCGAGCGCCTTGGCGGCGGTGAGAATTGCCTGGCCTTGGTTCTCGAAGCGCTGGGTCAGACTATGGATCTGCTCGAGCAGCCCGCGCGAGACCTCCCGCAAGGTCTGCGTCTGCGCGGTGAGGACGCCGATGGCCTCCTTGGACTGCGCCCCGACCTGATCTGCGGTCTGCCGGATCATGGTCGAGTTGTTGGCGAGCATCTCGTTGAGCTGCGTCGCCTGCTTGCCGAAGGTCGTCTCGACGGCGCGCGTATGACCGGCGAGCACCTGATCGATCTCGCCCGTGCGTTGGCCGAACGCCACGTCGATGGACTTGAGCCGCTCGGTCAGCGAGGAGGTGACGGCCTGGGTACGGTCGGCCAGCGTCTTGTCCATCGCGGCGGTCTGTTGGCCGATCGTGAGTTCGACGGCCTTGCTGCGCTGGACGAGGGAGTTGGTGAAGGCCTCCACGCGGTCTGCAAGCGTAATATCGAGCGCGATGGCCCCCTGATTGATCGCAGAGGCAAAATTATCCGTGCGCTCCTTGAGCGACTGACCGAGCATCGATGCCTGTTGGCTGACGGACATGTTGAACGCCTCGCTGTGGTCGCGCAGCGTCTTGTCCAGCGCTTGGGTTCCCTGGCCGATCGAGGTCGTCAAAAATTCGGTGCGGTCCTTCAGCGTCTTGTCGAGTGCGGCAGCTCCCTCGCCAATGGACGAGGCCAGCAATTCGGTGCGGTCTTTCAGAGTCTTGTCGAGTACTGCCGACCCCTGGCCGATAAACGCCGAGAACTGCTCGGTGCGGTCCTTCAGCGTCTTGTCGAGGGCCGAAGCCCCCTGGCCGATAAAGGTGGCGAAGGTCTCGGTGCGGTCCTTCAGCGTCTTGTCGAGGGCAGTGGTTTCCTCGCTAATGGACGCCGCCAACAGCTGGGTGCGGGTCTTGAGCAGATTGTCGAGACCCGTGGCACCCTGGCCGACGGATATGGCGAAGGTCTCGGTGCGGTCCTTCAGCGTCTTGTCGAGGGCAGTGGTTTCCTCGCTAATGGACGCCGCCAACAGTTGGGTGCGGGTCTTAAGCAGATTGTCGAGACCCGTGGCACCCTGGCCGACGGATAAGGCGAAGGTCTCGGTGCGGTCCCTCAGCGACTTGTCGAGCGCCGCGGTTTCCTCGCCGATGGACGCTGCCAGCAGTTTGGTGCGCTCCTTGAGCAGACCGTCGAGACCGAGAGCCCCTTGGACGACGGATGCGACGAAGTTCTCGGTGCGGGTCTTCAACGTCCTGTCGAGAATGAGCGCGCCCTGGCCAACGGACGTTTCGAGCGTTTTAATCCGCGCCGCCAGCGAGGTTGTCAGGGCCTCCGTGCGCTCCCTCAGCGTATTGTCGAGAGCCGCGGTTCGCTCGCCGACCGCGCTCTCCAACGCCGAGAGGTTCGTTACCGCCCCCTCGATGACGTGGCCGAGGCGCTCCTGCTCCTGGCCCAGACGCTCGAACAGGGTCGGCATGTGCTCTTGCACCCTGCTCTGCGCCAGATGCACCTGCTCCGCCGCTTCGTTGCTCCGCGTTACCAGGAGCTCGGTCAGCTGCAATCCTCGCTCGGCGAGCTTCTTGTCGATGCTGCCGCTTGCCGCGGTCAGGTCGCGGGCGACCTGGGCCCCGACCCCCTTCAACGCCTCGCTCACCCGTTCGCTGTTGTTGGTGAGTGCCTGGCGCTCGCTCGCAAGCTCGCTGATCAGGCCGCGGACGCGAAGCTCATTGTCGCTGTAGGATCGCTCAAGCGCAGCCACCTCGTTATGCACCAGGGTTTCGAGCTCGCCGGCGCGCCCGATGGCGCGGGAGATGGCGTCGTTCATTGCGGCGACCTGTCGGCGAATGGTTTGTCCAAGGGAGGCGACCGACTGCTCGGCTAGCTTGTCCGGCTCGGCGAGGCGGACCGCGACCTCGGTCATGGCCGAGGCCATCAGCCGAAGTTCCTGGGCGCGCCAGACGAGCAGCGCAAGAAACCAGAAGACCGCGATCGGAATGAGAATGGTCAGGGCAGCGATCAGCGCCGACGGATTGGCCAGCAGTTCGGGTAGGGTGCTTGGCGTGGCGAGCTGCGTCGAGATCAGGCCGTAGGCGAAAAAGCCGCCGATGACGAACCAAGCGATGGACGCGAACAGCGCGACGACGAATGGCGACTTGGACGGCTTCTGTTGCAGGGCAAAAATCAGTCCGCCGATCGAGGGCAGGTCATCATTGGCGGCGGCTGCGGGTATCCGGCGCTGCGCGGGGCCGGCTACCCGGCGGGCGCGCGTGATCGGTTTTGCCCCATCGGATGGAGCGGGGTCGGAAAGCTCGAGCGGCCTGTTGTCGTCCATCTTGCGCTCCGATGTCTTGCGCTGTTCGGCTCTCAGCCGCTCAGCGAGCGAGGGCCGTTTCTGAGCCTGCACGCTTGCGCCGGGCTCGATGGTGAGAAAATGCGCTTCATCCACCGGGTCGCCACCTTCTAGGAAGGCCGGACCTTCGACCTTGGCTTCTGTTGCCGCTGCGACAGGCGGCGATTTCGCTTGTTCCTGCGCCATCACGCGTTCCTCGTACAACTAAGGCTCATGAGAAAATCTGCGCCGCGCACTCGACGCCGCCACCAGGCGGCGCGGGCGTCGTAACGGAATAGTTTCCTTCCAGGTCGACACTATACCCGGACGTGGCCCCGAGACGCATTTTCCCCCGCTCTCTCATCGTTAACGAATTATTAGGACTAAAAAAAGCTTAATCGCCAATTTTGCTTTACGTGTGGCAAGTCATTCGTATTGTTGGTTAATCGCAAGCGGTGAGCTGCAAGGAAGGGCCTCGTTTACGGCCGTGGGTTGCAAAAACGCGACAGCAGATACCATCCCGAAGGGTGGAACGTGCGGATTTTACGGAAATGGCTTAGGTCTTTCTGCACTGCGGCAGGAGCTTGGCGTCGTTTCGGTCTAAACGAGGGGAAGATGGCATCATGGAAACCGAAGCCATTGGCTGGCCAGAAGGGACCGCTCACGAGCGCACAGGGCCGTCCCGTCCCGTCGATCTCGTGCACCTTTCACGCTATACGCTCGGCGTACGCAACCTCGAGCGGGAGGTGGTTGAGCTCTTCTGCACCCAGTCTGCCATCTATCTTGAGCGCTTACGCGAGGCGCCGGTCGACCGGCAGTGGGCCTTCGGCGAGGCTCGGGGCGCTCGCTTGCGCGAGCTCGAATCCTCCGTGGACGATGCCAAGGCCTATATCCGATCGCTGCACTAGGGCCCCGCGGGCTCGCGGCCCATTGGCGCGTCGGCGGGGAAGGCGCTGGAGTCTCATTTTCAATTGCCCTATAGAGACCCGCCGCGACGGGGCTCGTTTCACTTTACCGGCAGCCTGCGGGGCGGGATCTAAGCCCGCCGCCGTCTCCCTAGATTGAAAGAGAACGCTAGTCGCGCCAAGGCCATGGCAAGGATCTCGTATATTCAGTACGACGGAGCCGAGCACGTCGTCGAGGCCGAGCCTGGCATGACGGTGATGGAGGCTGCGGTGAAGAACTCGATCCCCGGCATCGCTGCCGAATGCGGCGGCGCTTGCGCCTGCGCCACTTGCCACGTCTATGTCGACGAGGCTTGGCGCGAGGCGACGGGGAGCCCGGAGCAGATGGAGGAGGACATGCTCGATTTCGCCTTCGACGTGCGGAGCGAAAGCCGGTTGAGCTGTCAGATCAAAGTCACCGAGGCCCTTGACGGCCTCGTGGTGCGCATCCCCGAGAAGCAGACTTGAGCGGCCCATGTCTGAAGCTGTGATCAAGACCGATGCCGTGATTGTGGGCGCAGGCCCGGTCGGCCTGTTTGCCGTCTTCGAACTCGGCCTCGTCGACATCAAGACCCATGTCATTGACATCCTCGACCGGCCCGGGGGTCAATGCACGGAGCTCTATCCCGAGAAGCCCATCTACGACGTCCCCGGTCTGACCGTGGTGACCGGGCAGGAGCTGACCGACCGGCTGATGGATCAGATCAAGCCCTTCGGTGCCGAGTTCCACTTCGGTCAAAGGGTGGAGACGCTGGAGCGTCTCGATGGCGGATTCCGGGTGACGACCGATCTCGGCACCACGCTCGAATGCAAGGTGCTGGTGATCGCCGCCGGCGGCGGCTCGTTCACGCCGAAGCGTCCGCCGCTTCCCGGCATCGAGGCGTATGAAGGCAAGTCCGTCTTCTACTCGGTGCGGAAGATGGAGCAGCTTCGCGGCCGCGACGTGCTGATCGTAGGCGGCGGCGATTCGGCGCTTGACTGGACCTTGAACCTGCAGCCCATCGCCAAGTCCCTAACCTTATTGCATCGCCGCGCCGAGTTCAGGGCGGCGCCGACCTCGGTGCAGAAGATGCTGGCGCTGGTCGAGAGCGGCGCAATTGCCTTCAAGCTCGGTCAGGTGACGGCGCTGCAGGGGGAGGGGGGCCAGCTCCGCTCGGTGACGGTGAAGGGCGCCGACGGCGCGACCTTCGAGCAGCCGGCCGAGATTATGATGCCCTTTTTCGGTCTCACCATGAAGCTCGGGCCCGTCGCCGATTGGGGCCTCAATCTCCACGACAACCTCATTCCGGTCGACACCGCGAAGTTCGAGACGAGCGAGAAGGGCATCTTCGCCATCGGCGACATCAACACCTATCCCGGCAAGCTGAAGCTCATCCTGTCCGGATTCCATGAGGCGGCGCTCATGGCGCAGCAGGCCCACAAATACGTCTATCCAGACAAGAAGCTGATCTTCCAATACACGACGTCGTCATCTAACCTGCAGAAAAAGCTGGGCGTGAAGTAGGGCGGCTTCTCGGGCCGCCGCATCAGGCGAGGGAGCGATAGACGCTGATCTTGTAAGGGCTAAGCAGCCGCGCCTGGATGCGCTTCGCGATCGGGAGCTTGAGCTCCCGGAACACGCCCGTCTTATGCATGAGCGGGGCGGCGTCCATGTCGATCAGGATCAGGTAAAGCCGCCGCGGCCGGGCATGATAGGACGCGACGATCCCCTTTAGCACCTCGGCGAAGACCTCCGGTGCGAACGGGTTGAAGAAATAATGGACCGCGTCGCCATCGACCGCTCCGATATTGACGGCATCATCGAGCGCGCATTCGACGGTGCGGCATTTCATGCGGCTCCTGGGGAACTGCGCGATGTTCATCGCCGCATTGTCATGCAGTTCCTCGGCGAACTCGATGCCGCCGACCGCGGCGAAGGGATGTTGCGCGGCAAGCAGCAACACCCGTCCTTTGCCCGCGCCATAGTCGACGAAGCTTAAGCGGCTGAGATCGTCGTCGATGGCGGAGAGGGCCCATTCGAACACGAAATAGGGCGATGGCCGATAGTCGTGGCCGCTTGCCCGATTGCCGCCGCGCACGGTGAGACCTTCGAGCGCCACGCGGCCCTTGGTGGGCATGAAGAACAGCGCCTCGATGGCGTAGTCGAGTACGTTCTCGTGCAGCCATAGCAAGAACTCGCGATAGTCTTGCGCGAGTCGTTCGGGGCGGGTGCGCTCCCGCACCTTGGCGCCGGTGCGGCCGAGCTCGGGTAGCACGGTTTCACGACCGATCTTCGCCGCCTTGGCAATTCCTGTTTTGCTCGCGGCGACCGCCGAAGCGGTGGCATGTTTCGTCCGGTTTGCGGTCTTGTCGGCCAATCCGGCGATGCGCTGCGCGACTTGGTTCCGCGCGCCCTCGCGTTGCAGTTCGGCGGCTTTGGTCCACGCCTCACGGCTCGCCGCAAGCGCGCCGGAAGTCGCGTCTTGCGTACGCGTCAATGCGGTATCGGCGAGACCGTGAATGCGCCGCTCTGGCGTCGCGCGCTCTTCGGGCACCGGCTCCGTGTCATCGGCATTGTGGGGCACGACCGACATGCGTAAGTCTTGCTCCTTCGCTGCGCAAACAATAGGCAGCCACACCCTCGACGCAAGCGCTTTTTGACCCGCGCGTTAACGCCTCCGGCCCGCGGAGAAACGAATGTGATATCCTACTGATTCGCATAAGGAGAGAGGGGCCCTCCAAGCGAATTCGCCGGCACTCACCCGAGCGGGTGGGGGGGGGGGTCAAGCGTGCAGGCAGAAATTCACCAGCAATCCGTCCGGCATGGTCTCATCGCCATGCTGCCGAGGCTCAAGCGTTTTGCCGACGTTCTTGTCGGTGAGAAAAAGGCGGGCAGGGCTCTCCTTCGCCGCGCGCTCATCCGCATGCTTGCCGAGCAACACCGCTATCAGCGAGGCACCCAGCTCGATCGCTGGGCGTTCGCCGAGATCTACCAGCTCTGGCTACATGAGCTGCGCGATCACGCCGATCCGCTCGGTCAAGCGAAAGCGAGTGAGGCAGGTTTCGAGCGCCTGTTCCCCAAAGATCGGAAAGCCGATCACGATGCTCTGACTGCGAGCTTTCTCGGGCAATTGCCGCCGCAGCAGCGCAGCACCCTTCTGCTCGTCTATGGCGAAGGCTTCGACCACGAAGCTGCCGGCCGCGTGCTCGACTCGAGCCCTGACACGATCGCGGCGCGCCTGATCCGCGCAAGCGCGAGCCTCGCCGATCGGCTCGGCTCGGCGGCGCAACCCCCGGCAAGCGCCACCATCGAGACTCTCTTTCCTAAGAGGCCGCAGGACGTCCATGACCGAGCTCAGTGACGAACTGCTCGTAGCCTATGTCGACGGCCAGCTCGCGCGCGACCAGACCCGCGCCGTCGACAAGGTGCTCGAGCAAGATGAGGTGATCGCCCGCCGCGTCGACACGCTCAAAGACGCGCATGACAGGCTGGAATCCGCTTTCGAGGCCATCCTTGCCGGAGAGGTCAGCGAGGCTATGGCCGCGATGCGACTTGCGCCGCTCCCCAGGAGCAAGCCGCGCGGCAACGGGCTCGCCAAGGTTGGGCTCGCCACCGCAGGCGTCGGGCTCGCGCTCGCCGCCCTTGTGGCTGGCTATGGCTGGCCACTCGTCATGCCGGACCTCATTACGCTCGGCGATCGAGCACCGCAGCAGCAGCTCAAGCCGCAGATTGCGCTCGCGCCGGCGCAGCAGCCGCCGACGCAGCAGGCGGTGGTTGCGCCGCCGACTTGGCAAGAGGCCGCCGCGCGCGCTCACGCGCTGCTTAGCCGCGCCAGCGTCGAGGTGGGTCTGGAGAGCCAGGGCAATCAGGATCTCGTCGCTTTCCAGGTCGCGCAAGCCATCGGACCGGCGGTGAAGCTTCCCAACCTCGAGGCGCAAGGTCTCAAATTCATGCGTGCGCAGCTCTTGCGCTTCGGTGACAAGCCCCTGGCGCAAATGCTGTATCTCGGCGCTCGCAAGGACCCGCTGGCGCTTTACGCCATGCGCGGAGGGAGAGGCGACAGCCGTCCCGTCTTCAGACAAGAGGGTGCCGTCGGCTCGGTCTCCTGGAGGGACGACGGCATTGCCTATCTCCTCGCCGGAGAGGACGACGAGGCGGCGCTCGTTCGGCTCGCCGAGAAGATCAGGAACGAACCTTCCGCTTCCGAAATTGTGCCTCCACCCCGACCGGAGCACGAGCCGCAACTGTCGCAAGTTCCGTCTGAACCCGCTTCGTCTGCCGGAACATCCGAGTTACCAGCGACGGCCTCCGACTCGGCGGTCACGGGATCAAATCCCGTGACGCAGCAAGCCTCACCCGAGCCTCGTGCAGAACCCCCGCCGTCGCCGGCGCGGTGATCCGGACGTTGGTTAGCGCGCGAGACGCGCCGCCGGCGCATAGTCGCCGGCAAGATAGCGCTTGAGGTCGCCCCGGATCGCGTCGGTCCGCTCCTTGTTGCAATAACTGGGGTCACTGTCGATCGTCTTGAGCACCGAGTCGTGCGTGTAGTCGTAGGCCTTGGAGAGCCTCTGCAACTGGTAGGCGTCGACACCCCTACGGGTCTCGTCCGCCAGATAGTCTGCTTTGAGCTTCACGGGATCGAACATGAAACCGCAATAGCTTGCCCGCGCTGAGGTCCATGCGACCTGAATCGGTCTGGCGAGAGGATCCTCGGGCGTCACATATCTGGCCGCCTTGTCGGTCGTGGCACCTTCATTACCCGTGACACGCGACACGGTTCCGCAAGACGCGAGCATCAGGCTCAATCCCATGACGATGGTGAGCTTGGAGAGGATGCTATGGCGTGCCATGCGTGCCTCCGTCAAGCCCGAGGCGCGGGCGCTTCGACGCATCGGAACGCTATATGCCAAGAGCTTGGCGGCGTCACCTGGGTGATGTTCGGCAGCCACCTCACCATGACGGGCATCTTAGCGACCGGAGGGCGCTCCCCACAGCCCTGAGCTTGAAGGGGAAAGGGGGCCCAAATACAAGGAAAGGCGGAGCCGAAGCCCCGCCTCCCTGTGCGATGTCGAGCTTCACGCCCGTTCGGGACGATCTTCTCGGCGCCGCGAGACCTTTCGGTCTCTAGATCACGCGCTCGGCCCCATGGTTGCCCACAAAGCGGCGGCGTGACCCCGGCCTAGGCCCGGTATTTAACGTCGCGTGGCTGCGACGTGGCCCCAACCTTGGCCAGGTTGGAACCAGGATCGGCGGTTGAGCATGCGGCACAGTGAGCCCCATCGGTCTCACCTCACGGCATTGCGGCGAAGCCGACAGGCCGTGGCACACTGCGCTTGCTAACCCCTCCGCCTTCAGCCGCCCATGGCAATGGACGACCTTGGGCTTGCCTTGCCCGGTGAGCTTCGCGACTGCCTCAAGTGCCTCCGGATGTCTCCTCCGGCGCCCTCAGATCGCTCCTCAGACGCTTTCGGATATATCCCTCAGTGCCATCGGCAACCGTTCACCTCACACTGGTAATCCTACAGGAGGCGCAGACGAGCAGAAGCCCATGCAAGAGGCTTATCCCCGTTATCCACCGGCCCCGAGTGACGCAGAGGCGGGCACGCAAGCGCCCTTAGCGCAGGCCCGCAACCTCGGCCACCAACTCGCGAAAACGTGGCCGCGTCGCCTCGATATAGGGGAGCGGGCGGCAAACATCGATCGCGGCAAGGCCGATCCTTGTGGTGAGTGCCCCGTTGAACAGACCCTCGCCGAGACGGGCGGAGAGCTTGGCCGTGAGCCCGTGACCGACTAACTGCTGGATGACGTCGTCGCCGAGCGCAATGCCGCCGGTCAGCACGATATGGGTCACCACCATGCGCGCGAGCTTGAGCAGCGCAAGCGTGCCGGGCCTCGCGCCATAAAGCGTGGCGAGCCGGCGCAGCATGCGGAGATTCTCGGAGGCGACGAACAGCATGTCGATCAGGGCGCCGGGGCTGACCGCGGTGACCACCGACACGCGCTTGGCCGATGCCGCGACGATGCTGCGCGCCAGCGGATCGAGCGGCGCGACGAGGGTACGCTCGGAAAGCCGCAACAGCTCGGCGGCATTCATGATGTCGCCCTCATGCTCGGCGAGGCGCGCCATTCCCCAGGCGAGGTCCTTGCGGCCGCGATAAAGCCGCTTCAGCCGGATGAGCACATCGAGGGCTAGCGCTTTGTCGTCTTCAGCCGCGGCGCTGTCGGCCTCATGGCGAAGCCGGCCGAGCCGACCGAGCCTGGCGAGCCCCGCCGCTTCTTTGAGGATGATCATCAAGAGCGCGAGGATGGCGAGCCCGAGCAAACCAATTGTCGCCCAGCCGATCCAATCCTGACGCGCCATCATCTCGCGCACGAGATCGTGCAGCCAAACCGCGGAGGCGAGCGCGACGAGACCGCCGATTGCTGTCAGCAGAATATTCCCCCAGCGCCAGCCCCGCTCCAAGCCAGGAAGGGCGCGCACGGTTGCCGGGAGCTGAGGGGCGTCGGTCGCGATCGACGGCGGCGGCAATGGGGTGTCGACGACCTCGATCTCCTCCAGCCGGAACGATGCGGGTTTGCGTGGCTTGGTCATTTCAATCGATCTCCGATCAGCGCCTGGAGCGCGCGGTCCAGGCGGATATTTGGGAACGGCGCATAGCCACCGGAAGGGAGGAGCAACGGGTCCGGCGGCCGGAAGCGCACGAAGCGGACATCGTCCGGTTGGGCAAGCGGGTTTCGGAGAGCGGCCTCCGGATCGGCGGGAAGGTCGCCGGGGAAGATGGCGAAGGCTTCGCTCCCGTCGAAGCTGCGGCGCCCGATGGTTTCGCCCGGTAGCGGATAGCCGACGATGCAAGGAAGCACCTCGCCGTTCCGCTTGGCATTGCCTTCGCGGGTCGCGCGGATCGCGGCGAGCGCCAGCGCCTTCACCTCCGCGCCCGCATATTTCGCTTTGCCCATCGCCTGCTCGGTCAGCGCGGCGAGTATCGCCTCCAGCCGGTCGTGGCTCTTATGGTGCAGATGATCCGCCTTGGTGGCGGCGAAGACGATGCGATCGATGCGGGGCGCAAACAGGCTCGACCAGAGACTGTTGGCGCCGGTGCGGAAGCATCCGAGGATATCGGCCATGGCGCGCTCAAGGTCGGCGACCGGGGGCTGGCCGCCATTCAACGCGGCGAGCACGTCGATGAGCACGATCTGGCGGTCGAGCCGCGCGAAATGATCACGGAAGAAAGGCCTTACCACATGGGTCTTATAGGCTTCGTAGCGCCGCGCCATCATCGCCCAGAGCGAGCCGCGCGCGAAGCTCTCCTCGCCCTTCGCATCGAGCGGCGCGAAGGTGAGCGCGGGCGAGCCTTCGAGATCGCCCGGCATCAGGAAGCGTCCAGGCGGCAACGTCGACAGCGCATGGGGATCGGCCCGGGTGTCGCGTAAATACACCTTGAACAGATCGGCGAGCCGCGCCGCAGCCGCCTCGTCCGCCGGCGCAGCCGGATCGGTCGCGGCAAGCGCGGCGTGCCAGGCCTTAGCGGACGCCTTGCGGGATTCGGCTCTGCTCTGCTCGAGCGCGTGGCGCGACCATGCGCTGTAATCGAGCTGAAGCAGCGGCAGGTCGAGCAGCCATTCGCCCGGATAGTCGACGATGTCGATGTTGAGGCGGGTCAGCCCCAGCTGGCGCTTCCAGAATTTCCGCGGCTCGTATTGGAGCGCGATCCGGAGCTGGCTGATGCGGCGCGTGCTTTCCGGCCAGCGCGGGGGGGTCGCGGTGAGGTCGGCCAGGTGCCGCTCATAGTCGAAGCGCGGCACCTGATCGTCGGGCTGCGGCTCCAAATAGGCACGCTGCACGCGGCGTTGCGCCACCGCATCGAAGAACGGCATACGCCCGCCGGCGATGAGGTTGTGCGCGAGCGCGGTGATAAAGACAGTCTTGCCGGAGCGGGCGAGCCCGGTCACGCCAAGCCGGATCGTGGGCTGGACGAGATCGGACGCAAAGTCGCCGACGTTGAGAAAGGCGTCGACGGCGCCTTGGGTGAAGGTGGAGATGGGCACGCCTTTGACTATCCTTTTGCGCCCGCGCACGAAGTGTCTTGGCACGAAATGTCTGGCACGAAGTGCCTCTTAGCGTGCGCCGAGAGGCGACGGAAGGGCCAGATGCGTTCGCTTTCCGCCCTCTCGGCGCCGGAGCCGCGCCGGCTCCCCGAAAGGCGCCACTGGGCCAAAACGCTGCCCGTCATGGGCTCGTCGGCTTACTGTCATGCGCCTGCAATCAAGCTCTGACTCTGTCTTTGCGCAAGGCAGCGGCTGGCTCCCCAACGGATCCTTGTCAAGCGGTTCTGCTCGCTTGACTTGGCGCGCCGCTTCCGTAAATACGGGGCAGCCCGGCGGGAGGTGAATCCGCTCAGCCGGTCTGGGGATACGGGGCCATAGGCCCGGAGATAAGAACCATGCGTTTGGCAGAGGCTTTCATGCGGCCGAAGCGAAAGATCCCCGAAGACTATCGGCCCTCCGACGACGAGCCGTTCATGAATGAGCGCCAGCGCGCTTATTTCCGTCGCAAGCTGGTCGCTTGGCGGGACGAGATCCTTCGCTCCACGAAAGAGACGCTGCAGCATCTTCAGGACGAATCGGCGCAGCACGCCGACATCGCCGACCGGGCGACCTCCGAAACCGAGCGCGCGCTTGAGCTTCGGGCCCGCGACCGCCAGCGCAAGCTGATCGCCAAGATCGACGCCGCGCTTCTCCGCCTCGACGAGGGCACCTACGGCTATTGCGAGGAGACCGGCGAGCCGATCGGCCTGAAGCGCCTCGACGCGCGGCCGATCGCAACCTTGAGCGTCGAGGCCCAGGAGCGCCACGAGCAGCGCGAGCGCGTCTACCGCGACGAGTAGGCCCAATTCCCCTATTTCTTCGTTCCCTCTTGCGGTGAGCCTTGCCCGCGCGGGGCAATAGGGAAATCGAAGATCGTGGCCGGGTAGGGCTCGCCGTCGAGCGTGTAGTGCCACCACTCCTTCGCATAGTTCTTAAAGCCGTGGCGGCGCATGGCCTCGACCAGCATCTCGCGGTTCTGCCGCTGCTCCGGGGTGAGGCCAGGGATAATCGTGTGCGCCTTCACGTCGAAACAGTCGAAACCCGTCCCCATGTCGATGCTGGTGTCGGGGGCGCGGGTCCCAAGCTCTGTCGTGCAGGGCGTGGCTGTTCCGGCCGCAGGCATCGTGGGCTCGGCGGATGCATCGACCGGCACCATGGTGAGGTCGACGGTCGCGCCTCGGGAATGGCTTGAGACCGTCGCGATATAGTCCGGGAACAGCGCGCGCTTCTCCAGCTCGGGGTAATAAACTGACTTCGCTTTGGGATCGTCGGGGAGTTTGGCCCAATCGACGAAGGCCTTCACCGCACGGGCAGGCCGGTAGCAATCATAGACCTTGAGCGTGAGGCCCTTCTCGCGCAGTTTCGCTTGCACGCCCTTGAGCGCTTCGGCGGCGGCCTTGACCAGCACGCATTCCGGCGCCTCGTAGCCTGGCACGGTCTTGCCGACGAAATTGTTTGCGGTTCCATAGCGCATGTCTTGCAGGATGGTGGGATCGGCGTCGCGCAGATAGACAAAGCCCTCAGGCATGGTTTCGGCGATCGCAGGAGTTGTCAGGACGACGGCGCCTAGGAGCAAGGCGGAGAGAGTTCCGCTCAAGCGCCCGAGGAGGTTTGCGCGTCCCATCAACGGCTATTCCGCGTCCACGCGCAGCTCATTGAGGGCGGTGTCCGAATATTTCCAGCCGCGATAGACCGAGCGAATGATGAGCTGCACCCACTTGGCCTTGACCGGCCGGTTCAGGCTGACGCGTTGCTCGCCGGTCTGGTCCGTCAGCGTCGCCTGCAAGCTGTCGCCGGTGGAGGAGATGAGCTCCACGTCCTTGATTGGTCTCGGTGCGGCAGATGTTTACGCCCGTAGCCACGTCGAAACCAAGCTTGGACAGCGAGGCGGCCATGGTGCGCGCATCGGCGGCGGCCTTCTGCAGCACCGGCACGTTGCTATAGGCGTCGTTGCCGATGACGAGCGCGACGCGCTGTTCCGCGAGCGCGGGCATGCTGAGCATCACGCTGATCAAGACGGCAACAAGACGAAGCATGCGCGTGCTCCGCGACTGCAGAACCGGGCCAAGCCTACCGCGAGTCCGAATCGACGGGGACAAAAAACTCCCCGCTTTGGGGCGGGGAGTGGAGTAGTTTGGGGGACTGACATGACTGGCCGGAGCCAGTCGGTGTCGGACCATTAGCAGGGAACTGCCGGCGCTCTTACGGCACGAGCGGCTGAAAATACCGGCATCGCCTCAGTCGCCTGCCATACATACACTTGGCAGCCGTAAGCTCGGACATCCTATTTAGCGCAACTTCTGGGGCGCCACAAGCAAAACTGGCCGTGGCCTCAGTGTCACAGTCAACCCGGAAGATCGGCCAATGGGCCCGCCACATCGATGGCCGCCGGCCGCCGCTGGATCAGGCTTTGCCGTAATCCGGGGCAGGGCGGGTATCGCTCCGGGCAATGATCACATCCCCCAGCGGAGGCTCCAAATGCTGGCGCCCTTCGATGCCCGTCTCGATCAGCACATCGACCGGGCCGCCGGTCATGATGAGGTGCTCGACGTCGTCGCGCCGGAGAAGAATGAGCTTGCGGCGCGCATCGACTGACGCGGTCTCAACGACCGCGAGCCGGCGGTCGCGCCCCCGCAACAACCCAGAACCGGCGCGTCCTCCCGACATGACGAAGGTCTTGAAGGCCCAGGCCGTGAGCGCGATGAGCGCGATCACGAACAGGAAGGCGGCGACGGCGAGAACGATGGTGTCGACGTTGGGCATGGATGACGGTTTCCCGCTGTCGACCGCCGAGAGCCGTCCCCCGGCGATCACCGGCCAAGACTTGGCGTCGAGCCCCTAATAAATCGTTAACCAAGGTATCGATATGACACGCGAAGCGTCTCCTTGGCCTCATAGCCTGGTGTCGGAGCCCGGGGCTAAAATGAGCGCTTCTGTCAGGGGCTTGCACGTCCGGGCGCAAACTCGGCTCACAATGTCCGGCTCAAGAGGAATCGAATCGGCTAGTTTGGCACCATGACCGACATCGATGCTCCCATGCGCTATGCCGAGCCCGTTGCCGATCGCACCGGACGCGAGGGTAACGTTGGCCTTGTGGTGCTGCTCGCGCTTGGTCTTGCCGTCGCCGCCGTGGGTCTTGCCGTGGTGTCGCGTGAGATGGCCGAACCTTTCGTCCTCGCCATCCTTGCGGGCCTTGCCGTGGTCGGCGTGTTCTGCCTGTTCGCTGGCGCCGTCGGCATTTTGCATTTTGGCCAAGCGCATGCCCGCAACGACGTCACCAAGGCCTTCGTCGACAATCTGCCGCAAGGGGCGCTGATCGCCGACGCCAGCGGCCGCGTGCTCTACGCCAACGAAGCTTATCGGAGCCTCCTCGGCCTCGACGCGGACATGGTGCCGTTGGCGCCGGACCGGGCCTTTGCCGGCAACGCCTATCTTGCCGAGCAGATTTTCCGCCTGTCGCGCGCGGCGCAACAAGGCCGTGCACGGAAGGAGGAGTTCCGTCTACCTCCCCACGGGGAGGAGGAAGAGAGTACGCGCCCCCGCTGGTTCCGCATTTCCGTGCAGCCGATGCCGGCAAATCCAAGGTCGGGCCGCAAAGGGGGGCTCGTGGTCTGGCAGGTCGACGAGATCACGTCCGACCGGCAGACGCAGGAAGCCGGCTTCGAGAAGCTGCAGCAGGCTATCGCCTACCTCGACAACGCTCCGGCCGGCTTCTTCACCGCCGAAGGCGACGGCACCATCGACTATCTGAATGCCACGCTTGCGCAATGGCTTGGATTGGACCTTGCCGAGGTTGCCGGAAGGCCGCTCAAGCTTGCCGAGATCATGTCGCAAGACGGCGCGGCGCTTTTGGCGCGGGCCGGCCGCGGCACTTCGCACGGAGCGACCCGCCGCTTCGACATCGACCTCGTCAAGGCCGACGGCACGACGCTCCCGGTGCGAATACTGCATCGGTTGCCTCCCTATGGCGGCAATGGCGGGTTGGCTCACGCGCTCGTGCTCAATCGGGCGCCGGGCGAGGTTGAGGAAGCCGGCGCCGCGGAGCTCAGATTCGCGCGGCTGTTCAATTCGGCGCCCATCGCCATCGCCACCGTCGACCGGGAGGGCGCGGTCAGCACCACCAATGCCGCTTTTGTGCAAATGTTCGGGCGTGCGGTCGATGGCGTGCCGGGGCGCAAGGTCAGCCTGGCGAGCCTCGCCGACCCGGAGGGCGGCAAGGCTCTGCGCAAGGCGCTGGACGCGGCCATTGCCAAGCACGGGCTGATCGAGCCCATCGATGCCGCCCTTGAAGGCGACAAGGAACGAAGCGTTCGCTTTTATTTGAGCCCCGTCGAGCAGGCCGAAGGGGAGAGCGAAGCGGCGATCGCCTACGCCATCGACACCACCGAGCAGCGCGCGCTCGAGATGCAGATCGCGCAGAGCCAGAAGATGCAGGCGGTCGGCCAGCTCGCTGGCGGCATCGCGCATGACTTCAACAACATGCTGACGGCGATCATCGGCTTTTCCGACTTCCTGCTGATGAATCACCGCCCGACTGACCCCGCCTTTCAGGACATCATGAACATCAAGCAGAACGCCAACCGCGCCGCGGGGCTGGTGCGCCAGCTCTTGGCCTTCTCGCGCCAGCAGACCTTGCGGCCGGAACGGCTCAAGCTCGGCGACGTGCTGTCCGAGCTGTCGATCCTGCTTGGCCGCCTGCTCGGCGAGAATATCGAGCTGAAGCTCGCGAGCGGGGGCGACGTTTGGCCGGTCAAGGCCGATCTGCACCAGTTCGAGCAAGTGATCATCAACCTCGCGGTGAATGCGCGCGACGCCATGCCCGACGGCGGCAAGCTCGTGATCCGCACCACCAATGTCACCGAGCGGGACTCCCGCGCGTTTGGCCAGCACCGGGTGCAGCCCGGCGAATATGTGATGATCGAGGTGAGCGACACCGGCACCGGCATGCCACCGGAGGTGATGCAGAAAATCTTCGAGCCGTTCTACTCTACCAAGGAGGTCGGACGCGGCACGGGCCTTGGGCTCTCCACCGTTTACGGCATCGTCAAGCAGACCGGCGGCTATATCTTCGCCGAGAGCGAGCCGGGCAAAGGCACCACCATGCGTGTCTTCCTGCCGCGCGTTTTGGAGGTCGTGGGCGAGGTCGAGCAGGCGCGGGCGCAGCCGCCGCGGCGCGAGCAGCCGAAGGATTTGACCGGCCGCGGCACCGTGCTGCTCGTCGAGGACGAGGACGCCGTGCGCAGCTTTGCCGCCCGGGCGCTCGGTCAGCGCGGCTACCATGTGCTGCAAGCGACCACGGGAGCCGAGGCCCTCGAAATGTTCAACAACTATGATGGCGAGGTCGATCTCGTGGTGAGCGACGTGGTGATGCCCGAGATGGACGGCCCCACGCTGATGAAGCATCTGCGCAGCGAGCGCCCGGATCTCAAGATCATCTTCATCTCGGGCTACGCCGAGGACGCCTTCCGCAAGAACCTCTCCGAGAACGAGGACTTTATGTTCCTGCAGAAGCCCTTCGATCTCAAGGAGCTCGCCGCTGCGGTGAAGGCCGCGCTGCAGGGCTGAGGGACGCGCCTGCACGGGGATCGCGGCAAGGGTCTTCCTTTCGCCTCGGATCGCGGCTAACACCGCTGCCAGCTTGGTTATCGCTGCTTGGGAGCTGGACGGAAGCGTGCCGGATTACGAGAAACAGCCCTCCGACGACGCTTCGGGCTTCCGGCGGAGGCAGCGCAAGAAGCCGCGCCTGCCCGCGCTCACCATCCACCGCTATGGCGGGCGACTGATCTATTTTTGGTTCGGCATGCGCTTCGGCGCGCTGATGAAGCTGTTCAAGCGCGGCCGCTTCAGCTTCACGCTGAACTGCCTTCCCGATACGCTGTTGCTGCTCCTCTGGGTGCCGTGGAACTCGGTGCTCTATTGGGTCAGCGAGGCGAAATATCGTCGCCCTGCCGAGGCCATCGCGCTCGATCAGCCGCCAGTCTTCGTCATGGGCCATTGGCGCACCGGCACCACGCTGATGCACGACCTTTTCTCGGTCGATCCGAGCCTCGCTTATCCGACCACCTATGAGTGCTTCTTTCCACACCACTTCCTTCTGACCGAGGGAACGCTGCCCAAGGTCATGAAGGTCCTGTTGCCGAAGAAGCGCCCGCAGGACGACGTGCCGGTCGGTTTCGACCGGCCGCAAGAGGAAGAGTTCGCCATGATGATGCTGGGGCAGGGCACGCCCTACCTCACCCATGCCTGGCCGCGTTTCGGCCCCGCCAACAGCGACTATCTCGATTTCGAAGGCGTGAGCGAGGCCGAGCGCACCAAATGGGCCCGTGCCTTCATGTGGTTCTACCGACGGCTCATGCTGAAGCACGGCAAGCCGCTGGTGATGAAGTCGCCCGCTAATGCCGCGCGGCTCAAGCTCTTGACCAAGCTCTTCCCAGATGCGCGCTTCATCTATATGGCGCGGAACCCGCTCGACGTGTTTCCCTCCACGGTGAAGCTCTGGCGGGCGCTCTATTCGACGCAAGGGCTCCATAACCCGCCTTATCTCGACGGTTGGCTCGACGATTATGTGCTCGACATGTTCGTGCGGTTGACGGAGCGCTACGAGGCGGACCGCCACCTCATCCCCGCGGACCGCCTGATCGAGCTCCGCTACGAGGATCTCGTCAAGGCCCCACTCGCCACCATGGCCGACATCTATCGCCGCCTCGAGATCGGCGATTTCGCGAAGGCCGATGCGCCGATGCGGGCCTATTTGGACGCGCAGGCCGAGCACCGCGTCTCCGACTATGAGCTGCCGCCCGAGCTGAAGCGGAAAGTCATCGAGCGTCTAGGCCCCTATATCGACCGCTTCGGCTATCGTAAGGTGGTGATGGGCGATGCGCAACGGCCCAAAATTGCAGCCGCGAACCCGGTCCGCGAACCCCAAACGCCCTGACGCTTTGCGCGTTTTATCCCTCCACTCGCGGGGATGGCCAACGACGGCGTTAGGGGGCACCCCGCACTGCGGATTATTTTTTCGCAGGCGGGATTATTCGCTATGATCGCATCCGGAAGGTGCAGATTGACATCGCATTTCACCGTCGGCCTCCGAGCCAAGGGTAAAGCTGACCGCGTCGTCGTCGATGCGGAGGATGCGCTGATCGCTGCGCTCAAGGTGAAGGCCGAGCACCCTGACGCCACCATCATGTATGTGCGGCGGATGAACCGCCGCGGCGACACGCGCCATCCGGCCCACAGCCTCGCAAACCGCCGCTGATCGGCGCCCCCGGGCTCGATTGACCTCGTCCACAGCCGAGCGGCGCCGTACCCCTAATTGCGGCAGGCCAGCTGGCCCGCCTCTTGCTCAGACAATGGCTCGATGAAGCCCTGGGCCCACGCGGCGGAACAGAACCGCCCCGACATCCTGACGCGGCGCAAGGCTTGGTTCGAGCGATTTCCCTTAAGCGCGTGCTGCTCGGCGAGCGACAACCGTGCGCTACTGCCCCCAATCAGGATGGTTCCCTAATTAGGACAGCACCCTCCGCAGAAAAAAGAACAGATTGCGAACAGAGAACAAACCAGGTACATTGCTCACGCGTCGCCCAATGGGGCGGAATCAGCGGCTCTGGGGGTCTACGGCGTCAGGCCGGGGCCGCGCCCAAGCCAGGATTTGCCAGCATTGGCGGGCGTGTGAAATAAGGGAGAACGGCTATGTTGCAGACGAGTCTTCGTGTCGTGGAAGGAGGAGGGATGGACAGGGAGAAGGCGCTTGAGGCTGCGATCTCGCAGATCGAGCGGAACTGCGGCAAGGGCTCCATCATGCGCCTCGGCCAGAACGAGAAGGCGGTGGAGGTTGAGGCGATCTCCACGGGCTCGCTCGGCCTCGACATCGCGCTCGGCATCGGCGGCCTGCCGCGCGGCCGCGTCGTCGAGATCTATGGGCCTGAATCCTCAGGGAAAACCACGTTAGCGCTGCATGTCGTGGCCGAGGCCCAGAAGCGGGGCGGCATTTGCGGCTTTATCGACGCCGAGCATGCGCTGGACACCATCTATGCGCGGAAGCTTGGGGTCGACCTCGAGAACCTCCTGATCTCCCAACCCGACACTGGCGAGCAGGCGCTCGAGATCACCGACACGCTGGTGCGCTCCGGTGCCATCGACGTGCTCGTGATCGATTCGGTCGCTGCGCTCACGCCCAAGGCCGAGCTCGAAGGCGAGATGGGCGATCAGCTCCCGGGCAGCCAGGCGCGGCTGATGAGTCAGGCCTTGCGCAAGCTAACGGGCTCGATCTCCAAATCCCGCTGCATGGTCATCTTCATCAACCAGATCCGCATGAAGATCGGGGTGATGTTCGGCAGCCCAGAGACCACGAGCGGCGGCAATGCGTTGAAATTCTACGCCTCGGTGCGTCTCGACATCCGCCGCATCGGCGCCATCAAGGAGCGTGAGGAGGTTGTCGGCAACCAGACCCGCGTCAAGGTGGTGAAGAACAAGGTGGCACCACCTTTCAAGCAGGTCGAGTTCGACATCATGTATGGCGAAGGCATCTCCAAGACGGGCGAGCTCGTAGATCTTGGCGTCAAGGCCGGCATCGTGGAGAAATCGGGCTCTTGGTTCTCCTTCGATAGCGAGCGCATTGGCCAGGGCCGGGAGAACGCCAAATTGTATCTGAAGGAGCACCCGCAAATGGCCGAGAAGATCGAGCGGGCCATCCGTCAGAATGCGGGCCTGCTCGCTGGGCGGATTTTGGAGGGCACCGGTGACGCGTCGGCCGGGGAGGCGGAAGACGATATGCCGGGCTTTGCCGACGGCGATGGCACGGTGGCGCCGCTTGGCGGTGCGGCGGCCGCAAGGCGAGGCAGGCGAGGGGTCTAGGCGTAAGCGGCTTCGCGCCGCCTCGGTCGGTTCCTTTCGCTAGCGTCATGTCCGCCGGGACCCGGCCCATGACGGCGGTTCGACGCTGCGGCGAAGGAAGCCGGCATAGCCTGCCCCGGGCGCTGGACAGGGTGCGTTCCCCACACTATGTCTGACACGGATCCTTAAGCCTCCTCCGCTTTGGTGGGAGTGGCCTTCGCGCGTTTGGCAGGCGCTCGAATCGGCTAGGGTTTTGTCTGCCTAACTTTCAGCGCCAGTCGCTCGCGACCAAGGGCTTCCCTGCTTCGCCGCCATGAGCTCCAGCAAGAACGCAAACGTCAATCCGACCAAGCTCTCCCCCGCGACCCCGGGCGACGGCCAAAAGCTGGTGAGCGGCACGAGCGTCGACACAAGTGTCAACGCGATCCGGGCGGGCTTCCTCGAGTTCTTCGCGCGCAACGACCATCGGATTCTGCCTTCGAGCCCGCTCGTGCCGCACCACGACCCGACGCTGATGTTTACCAATGCCGGCATGGTGCAATTCAAGAGCGTGCTGACCGGCGCCGAGAAGCCAGCCTATCCGCGGGTCGGCACCGCTCAGAAATGCGTGCGCGCCGGCGGCAAGCACAACGATCTCGACAATGTCGGCTACACCGCGCGCCACCACACCTTCTTCGAGATGCTCGGCAATTTCTCCTTCGGCGACTATTTCAAGGAGCGCGCGATTGAGTTGGCCTGGCAGCTCCTCACCAAGGACTTTGGGCTCGACAAGAAGCGCCTGCTCATCACCGTTTTCGCCGATGACGACGAGGCTGCGGCGCTGTGGAAGAAGGTCACGGGGCTGTCCGAGGACAAGATCATCCGCATCGGGGGCTCGGACAATTTCTGGTCGATGGGTGATCTGGGCCCCTGCGGCCCCTGCTCGGAGATTTTCTACGATCACGGTGCCAAGCTCAAAGGCGGGCCCCCGGGCAGCGCCGGCGCCGACGGCGACCGTTTCGTCGAGATCTGGAATCTCGTCTTCATGCAATATGAGCAGCTTGCGGGCGGCAAGCGGGTGCCTTTGCCACATCCCTCCATCGACACCGGCATGGGGCTGGAGCGCATCGCGGCGGTGCTGCAGGGTACCCACGACAATTACGATATCGATCTGTTCAGGGCGCTGATCGCGACCTCGGTCTCCTTGACCGGGGTTCCGGCCAAGGGCGAGGCACGCCCAAGCCACCGCGTCATCGTCGATCATTTGCGCGCGTCTGCCTTCCTCGTCGCCGATGGCGTGCTGCCGTCGAATGAGGGGAGGGGCTATGTGCTTCGCCGCATCATGCGCCGGGCCATGCGTCACGCCCAACTTTTGGGCGCCGAGGAGCCGCTACTCTATCGGCTCGTGCCGGCGCTCCTCGCCGAGATGGGCCGCGCCTACCCCGAGCTCGAGCGTGGCTCAAGTCTCATCGTCGAGACGCTGAAGCTCGAGGAGACCCGCTTCCGCGACACGCTGGAGCGGGGCTTGGGTCTGCTCGAAGACGCCACACAAGGGCTGACGCGCGGCGGCATGCTTTCGGGCGAGGTCGCCTTCAAGCTCTACGACACCTATGGCTTTCCCTTCGATCTCACCGAGGACGCGTTGAAGGCCCGCGGCGTCGGCGTCGATACCAAGGGCTTCGCGGTCGCCATGGAGCGGCAGCGCGCCGAGGCGCGGAAGTCCTGGGCGGGTTCCGGCGAGGCCGCGACCGAGACCGTGTGGTTCGAGCTGAAAGAGGAGGTGGGGGCCACGGAGTTCCTGGGCTATGACGCCGAGACCTCCTCGGGCGAGATCGTGGCGCTCGTCAAGGACGGCAAGCGCGTAGCCGAGCTCAAACCCGGCGACCGGGGCGCGGTCATCGTCAATCAAACGCCGTTCTATGGCGAATCGGGCGGGCAGGTCGGCGACCGCGGGGCTATCACCAGCCACACCGGCGCGCGGTTCAAGGTCGAGGACACGCAGAAAAAGCTCGGCGGCCTCTTCATCCATACGGGGCTGCTTGAGAGCGGAACGTTGAAGCTAAGCGACGTCGTCGGACTTGACGTCGACCATTCGCGCCGCACCGCGACGCGGGCCAATCATTCCTCCACCCACCTTCTGCATGAGGCGCTGCGTGAGGTGCTGGGCGGGCATGTGGCGCAGAAGGGCTCGCTCGTCGAGCCCGGTCGTCTGAGATTCGATTTCTCCCACCAGAAGCCAATGACCCAAACTGAGATCAAGGCGGTGGAAGACCTCGCCAACGCCATGATCCTGCAGAACGAGCCCGTCAGCACGCATCTGATGCGCCCTGACGAGGCGATCGAGCATGGGGCGCTTGCGCTGTTCGGCGAGAAATACGGCGATGAGGTGCGCGTTGTCAGCATGGGGCACAGCGCCACGAGCCGCAAAGCGCGCCACGCTTATTCCATCGAGCTCTGCGGCGGCACTCATGTGCGGCGCACCGGCGATATCGGCCTCCTCAAGATCGTTGGCGAGAGTGCGGTCGCGTCCGGCGTACGCCGCATCGAGGCGCTGACCGGGGAGGGTGCGCGCGCCTATCTTACGGCCCAGGAAGTGCGCGTGCGTGAGGCGGCTGAGCTGTTGAAGGTCGCACCCGACGAGATGATCCAACGCCTCGCCGCGATCATCGACGAGCGCCGCAAGCTCGAACGCCAGCTCGCCGAGGCGAAGCGCGAGCTGGCGCTCATGCAAACCAAGGCCCAGGTGCATACCTCAGCGATCGCGGGAGATCAGAGTTTGGCGGAGAACGTCATTTTTAAGGTCGTTACTGATGTAAGTTCCAAAGACCTGCGTGGCATGGTCGACGCTTATAAAACTAATTTCCGTGACGGCGTTTTCACCGTCTTAACAAAGACCGACGACAAAGTCAGTTTTGTCGTCGGCGTCGCGGGAAACTTCGCAACTGCGAATAGTGCTTCTAATATTGCGCAACAGGTGTCGGAGGTATTTGGAGGCAAAGGTGGCGGACGAGTTGATTTTGCGCAGGGTGGTGGTCCGAACGTCGAAAGATTGAGCGAAGCTGAGCAACTCTTCGACAAGTTGGTGATACGTCCCGCCCAGACCACGAAGAAGTCCGCTGATACCGACGTGTAACACGCAAAGCAAGGGGGGCGGCGGACGCCCCGATCTCGCGCAAGCCGGGGGGCCGGACGGCTCGTGCGCTGATGCTGCCCTCGCCGCCATTGCGGCGATGATCGTTGCCGGCGGAGGCGATGCCGCTCCAGGCGAAGCCGCCGCAAAGCGACGAGCCGGACACGCCTGATCATGAGCTTCAAGACCGCCTGGCGCAGCTGGCGGCTGAAGGTTCACGACATCCTGGAGGTGGGCGGCGACGCCCATCCGGTTGGACGCATCGTCAATGTCTTTCTGGTCTCGCTGATCATCGCCAATGGCATCGCCTTCACGGCGGAGACGGTCGATTCCGTCTATGCGCGCTGGGGACCGCAGCTCGACGCCTTCAACACCTTCTCGGTGATCGTCTTCAGCATCGAATATGTGCTGCGGCTGTGGAGCGCGGTCGAGATCCCGCTGCTGCACCGTCTGCCGCATTGGCGCGCACGGCTCAAATTCGCGCTGCGGCCGATGATGATCATCGACTTGCTCGCGATCTTGCCTTGGTACGTGTACCAGATCGTGCCCATCGATCTGAGGATGCTGCGGGTGCTGCGGCTGTTCCGGCTGCTCAAACTCGTGCGCTTTTTCCCGGCGTTGCAGACGCTGAAGCGGGTCGTGGCGCATGAATGGCGTGCGCTGCTGTTGATGATGATGATGGCGCTCTCGTTTTCGGCCACCACGATCTACTTTCTCGAGCGCGACGTGCAGCCCCAGACTTTCGGCAGCATCCCGGCGTCCGCCTGGTGGGCGCTCGAGACCCTCACCACCGTTGGCTATGGCGATGTGACGCCCGCCACGCCCCTCGGCAAAGTGTTCGGCGGCATCGTCATGCTGTTCGGACTCTGCATGTACGCTCTGCCCGTCGCCATCATCGCCACCGGCTTCAACCAGGAATCCGCCCGCCACGAATTTGTCGTCACCTGGAGCATGGTCGCGCGCGTGTCGCTGTTCAGCGCCCTGGACGCCGCCGAGGTGGCCGAGGTCACCAAGCTGCTCTACACCAAGATGTTCAAGGCCGGCGCCTCGATCGTCACGGCCGGAGAGCGCGATGTCTCTGATCGGGAGCGGAGAGGCCACGGTCTGCGTGTTGCCTGGACGCCCGATCCATCTGCGCGAGGGCGACTTCTTCGGCGAGATTGCGCTACTCGAGCGGCGACGTCATAAGCACGACGTCGTCGCCGAAGCGTCCTGCCGGGTCTATGTGCTGGACAGCGAGGGCCTTGCGCGTCCCAGTCACGGGCACCCCGAGATCGTCCAGCACATAAAGTCGGTGGCGAAGGAGCGCGCGCGTGAGAACGAGGCCATGGCTCGGCAGGCATCGCCGCGAAAGTCTAAGCCGCGGTCCGCCACCGGCAAGAGGCAGGGCGAGACCGAGACGCTCTAATCGCTAAGCGGCGGCGCGGTCCGCCATGGCCTGGCGCAGGCGCTCGTCGATCTTGTCGAGAAAGCCCGTGGTCGAAAGCCATGCCTGCTCGGCGCCGACGAGCAGCGCCAGGTCCTTGGTCATGAACCCAGCCTCGATGGTGCCGACCACCACCTTCTCCAGCGTCTCGGCGAAACGGCCAAGCTCGGCATTGCCATCGAGCTTGGCGCGATGCTTGAGCGCGCCAGTCCAGGCGAAGATCGAGGCGGTGGCATTGGTCGAGGTCGCCCGACCCTGCTGGTGCTGCCGATAATGGCGGGTCACGGTACCGTGGGCGGCCTCGGCCAGGACCGTCTTGCCGTCCGGCGTCATGAGCACGCTCGTCATCAGCCCGAGCGAGCCGAAGCCTTGCGCCACAGTGTCGGACTGCACGTCGCCGTCATAGTTTTTGCAGGCCCAAACATAGCCGCCCGCCCATTTCATTGCCGCGGCCACCATGTCGTCGATCAAGCGGTGCTCATAGGTGAGCCCCTGGCGGGCAAAGGCGTCCCGGAACTCCGCCGCGAACACCTCGGCGAAGATGTCCTTGAAGCGCCCGTCATAGGCCTTGAGGATGGTGTTCTTAGTCGAGAGATAGACCGGCATGTTGCGAGTGAGCGCATAGTTGAAGGTAGCCTTGGCGAAGTCGCGGATCGAATCGTCGAGATTGAACATGGCGAGCGCCACGCCGCTGCCCTTGAATTCGTGCACCTCATGCTCGATGCGCGTGCCGTCCTCGCCCACGAAGCTGATGGTGAGCTTGCCCTTGCCGGGCACGAGGAAATCGGTGGCGCGGTAGACGTCGCCATAAGCGTGGCGGCCGATGACGATGGGCTTGGTCCAGCCGGGGACGAGACGCGGCACGTTCCGGCAGATGATCGGCTCGCGGAAGATGACCCCGCCCAAGATGTTGCGGATGGTCCCGTTCGGCGACTTCCACATCTGCTTCAGCCCAAACTCCGTCACCCGCGCCTCGTCGGGGGTGATGGTCGCGCATTTGACGCCGACGTTGAACTCCTTGATCGCATAAGCGGCGTCGATCGTGACCTGATCGTTGGTCAGGTCGCGGTTCTCAATGGAGAGGTCGAAGGTGCGGAGCTCGAGGTCGAGATAGGGCCTGATCAGCTTCTCCTTGATAAGCTGCCAGATCACCCGCGTCATCTCATCCCCGTCGAGGTCGATGACGGGGTTGTTCACCTTGATCTTGTTCAATGGAGGTCTCCGGGAGGGGATCTCGATGGGCGCCGTGCCCTTGCTGTCGCTCGCCATTGCGGCCAAGCGCAGCCTATAGCATCGTGTTTGCCATGACAAAAGCACGGGCGGCAAGCGCCTCCGGCGCACGCGGCAAGAAAGCCGAAGGAGCCTTTGGGAGCGGCGGCAGAGGCACGCGCCAACGCGCCACGACATTGGCGCCCGCGATCATTCTCATCGAACCGCAGCTTGGGGAGAATATCGGCTTCGCCGCCCGCGCCATGGCCAATTTCGGCCTTACCGAGCTCCGTATCGTCGCGCCCCGCGACGGCTGGCCGAATGACAAGGCAGTGGCGGCCGCGGCCGGGGCCGCCAGCGTCGTCAATCGCGCGAAGCTCTTTGCGAGCCTTGATCCGGCCATCGGCGACCTCAACTTCCTGCTCGCCACCACGGCCCGGCCGCGGGGCATGGTGAAGCCAGTAATGACGCCGGAGAGCGCGGCCCGGGAGCTCGCCGCGAGGGTCGCAAGGGGCGAGCGCACCGGCGTGCTGTTCGGTCCGGAGCGGAGCGGGCTCGACAACGACGTGCTCGCCCTTGCCGACGCCATCATCACCGCTCCGGTCGATCCGTCTTTCGCTTCCTTAAGCCTGCCTCAGGCCGTGTTGCTCGTTGGCTATGAGTGGCTGAAGGCGCAAGGACCGAAGCCGCCGCTTGGGCGCGCCACGCAATGCGACGGCCCTGCGGTCGAGGGGCTTCCGTGCGGCGACACGCGGCCGGCAACCCGGGCCGAGTTGCTTGCTCTCTTCCTGCATCTCGAAGCCGAGCTCGACCGGTCAGGCTTCCTGCGTCCGCCCGAGAAGCGCTCCACCATGGTGCGTGCCATCCGCAACATGTTCCATCGCATGGGCGCGACCGATCAGGATGTGCGCACCTGGCGCGGTATCGTCGCCTCGCTTGGGGGGAAGCCCAAGCGCCCAAGCTCTTGAGGGGTCATAGTTCCGCCCCGTTTCTCCTATTGCGATGCCCCCCAAGGATGGGTAGCTTCCGGGCACCGCTGGGAGAGGGGTATTTGATGCGAGTTACGTGGATTCAGGCGTCTACCGCCGTGGTTGCGGCAGTGTTGGCGCTCCTGCTCGGAGGCCCGCTGCGAGCTGCGAACGAGACCGGCGTCAGGACGGTTGCCGAGGAGCTCGGCAGCCGCACCAAGACGCCGGATGCACTGGCAGGCGCGCCTAAGGGGCTCAGCGACAGTGCCGTGCGCGTGATGTCGACCTTTGCCCTGTCGATCCTTCCGGACGAGATTTCGAACCGGAACGGGTCCAAGACCAAGCTCGATAAGTCGGACCCGAATAAATTTCTCATCCCCCTCGACGATGCGCGCGCCGTGATCAAGGTCGCCACGCGCTCGGCCTATGCCGAGGCCTGCAATCTGCCCGAGTTGTTGAAGGCCAATTTCAATGCGCTGGTCCGTAACGAACAGGCACGTCTGGTCTGGAGCACGGAACAGATGATGTTCATCGAGGCCTTGCATACGTTTGCAACCTCCTATTTTGCCGGCAACGTCAAAATTACCGAGCAGCCCGCAGACGACACGGCAGCAGCCAAAGACACTGCCCCGGCGCCGGCGAAAGATGACGCCGCCGCGGCCAAGGCCGCCGCCCCGGTGGAGACGATTACGAGCAAAAAGCTCCTATGCTCGCCTGAGCAAAAGGAGAAGGTGACGCAGGCGATTGGCGTCTACGTTCAGGCGGCGGCGCCGGCTAAGGCTGCGGCCCCGGCTACCCCTCCGGCTGCAGCTCCGGCGCCTCAGGCTGGGACCCCGGCCCCGGCGGCCGGCGGTGCCAATTGACACTTTCCAAGCATTGCGTGTAACACAACGCGGGCGGCGCTTTGGCTGGCGACGGTTTGAAGCGCGCGAAGGCGAGGCCCGAGGCGGCCATTGCCCTTATCGCAAAAGGTAAAGGAGCTGGCGCGCGGACGATGCCGCGAGCAGCTCGCATTCGGCTTTGGAGCTCTAGATGACTAAACGGATTAACGCGAAGCACAAGATTGATCGCCGGCTCGGCGAGAATATTTGGGGGCGGCCGAAGAGCCCCTACAACAAGCGTGAATACGGGCCTGGCGAGCACGGTCAGCGCCGGCGAGGTAAGCTTTCCGACTATGGCCAGCAGCTTCGCGCCAAGCAGAAGCTCAAGGGCTATTACGGCAACATCACCGAGAAGCAGTTCAAGGCGATCTATCGCGAGGCGGCGCGGCTCAAGGGCGACACCAGCGAATCATTGATCGGCCTGCTTGAGCGGCGGCTCGACGCTATCGTCTACCGCGCGAAATTCGTGCCGACGGTGTTCGCCGCGCGGCAGTTCGTGAACCACGGCCATGTGCAGGTCAACGGCCGCCGCGTGAATATCGCGAGCTTCCGTTGCCGCGAAGGCGACGTGGTCGAGGTTCGCGACAAGGCCAAGGATGTCGGCATGGTGCTCGAGTCGGCCCAAAGCCCCGAGCGGGACGTGCCCGACTATCTCGAGGTCGACCACTCCAAGATGACGGCGAAGTTCTTGCGCTCGCCGACATTGTCGGATGTGCCCTATCCGGTGATGATGGAGCCGAACCTCGTCATCGAGTTCTACTCGCGCTAGTTTCGCTTACGGCGGCTTGAGGGATCTTGCGTCACTCCGGCATAAGCCGGGGGTTCATTGCAACGAGTAATTATCGTTGTCATGCCCGCAAAGGCGGGCATCTAGGCTCAGGACCCATTAAATCACGGGATTCCTTTTGGGCTTCGATTGTGATTCCTTCCAGCGATGGAGGGATTTGCGATGAGCGATTTGTTTTGGCTGACGCGAGCGCAACTTGCGCGACTGGAA
>Ga0315283_10000453_pt1 | contig 30323 bp, 12 predicted proteins | sample YL17G09_0_MG_FD_204541 | JGI IMG/M metagenome (GOLD analysis project Ga0315283, IMG submission 204541) | Sediment microbial communities from Yellowstone Lake, YNP, Wyoming, USA - YL17G09_0 | ecosystem: Environmental > Aquatic > Freshwater > Lake > Sediment | place: USA: Wyoming | collected...
AATTGGGTATTATGACTGAATATGTTGTACCGCCAAATACTAAGAAAGCTGACTATATTTGGGCCTATCTTTCTGAAGATGCAAAAGGTAACCATGGAATAGTGGCATCAATCATTCCGTATATGGGATCAACGCCATTGGTAACACTGTCAGAAGTAATTGCTGATCTGATGAAGTCAGAGGCTCTGAATGTCCAACAGCTCACTGGGCAGAAGATTGTTTTGGGCAAATTTAAACTGGATTCAATTATTCCTTTGTGAAAAGAGTCGTGATTTCCATATTACCTTTGGTAGAAGAGTGGCAGTCGATGTAACAAAGCTAAGGCTTAGTTTATCACTGCGGCTGAGATTTAATCAAAGGAATATAACATGGCTTACGATCTCAAAAGAACATGGTCAGCTTCGTCCCTTAACCGTCAGATCGCCACTGGGTTGACAATTTCGCAAGAAGGCAAATTGCTTGTCAAGATCATCGAAGACGGCGTAGAAAAAGTTATGGTTAAGGCCGTAGCAGCCGCTACCGACATCGTTGTTGGTTATTCTAAATTGGCTGACGCTCAGCCAGACCAAACCTCCGCTGTTGAAATTCAAACAGTCCCAACCGCACCAGCCTCCCTTATTGTTGACTTGCGCAACAATAACTTGGTGTCTGGCCGCCTGCGCGTAGTAGTTAATTCCACTGGCGCTGCTCTTGCTATCGACACTACATTTGCTGGTGCTCCTGCTGACAATACAGTCAAAGTGGACCTAGCTAACGGCTTCCTTAAGTTCCATGCTGATGAAGCTGGCCAGCAGATCACAGCCACTTATTTGCACAATCTCACACTTGCGCAATCTAAGGCTTTGTTTGGTGAGCGCTTTATCAACAACCGTGGCCTGGGCGCAGAGTTCGGCCAAACCGAAGTTGGCGCAGAGTTTGGCGAGCTTTGGACTGACCAGTTCGACGCTTCCTTGAATTATGCTGGTACGACGGCGCTGACGCTTGGCGATGATGGCATCATCACACAGGGCGGCCTTGGCCCAGTGCTGAACGCTACCGTCATAGGTATCCCTTCGTCCACCATTCCATTTCTTGGCGTACGTATACGGTTCATTTGACGTATTAGATTAAACCAATGTGGTATGTTGGGCCTTCGCGGAAGTGGAGGCCCAACAACTGTATTAGGCCAAAAACCTTCGATGCTATTATTGTCATCAGCAACCAGTAACATAGGTGTATCATGGCGCAGAAAAGAGTCAAGAACAATACAGCAACAGCCAGGTCTTGGGTTGGGCAGTTGATAGACCCAGGTCAGTATTACGAACTTCAGCACTCGGAATTTTCCGCATGGGCTGACGACATCAATGTGTATAACTCTATCGAAGATAACTCACTAGTAGTAGCAACAGCGACTGAGGACATTACCGACAAAGTTGCTGCTCATAACTTTATAGAGGGTGTGGACAGAATTTCGTTTACACTGGCGACAAAACCGCTAGGTGACTCAGCTACCGCAGTTAGCTTCACAACTATTGCTAACTATCTTTGGCTGAAAAATCGCGGGTACAACTACAGCAACGGTAAGTTAATTTTTGACGCTATTCTTAGTGACCGCACACTGGACATCCAGGTAATTGACATAACAAATAATGTTGTGCTAGGTGGCCAGACAATAACTGTTTCTGGTTTCTACAGTGTACCAATAATCAATCCTACGGCTGATGCAAGGTTGGAGTTGCAGATACGTAAAAGTGCCAACGGTGGTACTTCTCCGCTTGTGAAGGCGTCCGCCCTAGAATTTGATATCATCTAACATTGAGTGCCAAAATGAAGTTTATAGAAAAGAAACCGTCCTCTAGCCTTTCCGGTTCTAACCTTAACAAGTTGCTATTGGCGACGATAGCCAAAATCCAAAGGAATATGCAGCCAGCCAGAACGGCGACGATCCTGCTTTATTGTTCGACCCAAAAACCCAAAAGTGGTATGCGATCCATGGGCAAGCCGAAAGAGACGCTTTTGGTGCTGGCACTCTCGCACCGATTGGTACCGGTGGCGGCGGGTCTACCGGAATCCAAGGCGTTACTGGGATCGGTGCGCAGGGGTTAACAGGTATACCAGGAAGCGTTGGTCCGCAAGGCGTCACTGGGCTGTTAGGAGTGCAGGGCGATACTGGCTTAGCTGGTCTCCAAGGTGCCACTGGCTTATTGGGAGACACTGGTTACCAGGGCAACACTGGTGTACAAGGGTCAACCGGAGTTGGGTTAGTATCAACATTCGTATCGGCGGAACAGACCGCTTCCGGTGCATCGCAAAATGTCGCGCACGGGCTTGGTAGTACACCAACGAAGGTTTTGGTGTCGGTTACTGACAATACCGCATCGTCTAATTTTATTATCGTAGAAGGTTCCCATACTGCTACCGATGTAGTAGTGACGGTGACAGCTGGCGTGAAGTTTAAGGTATTAGCAATGCTGTAATACGCTAGGTTGAGGTACCTCAACCGCTTTCTCAGCACGGGCGAGCAATAGGAGGACTAACTGAGATGGATCAAGAATTTGACCCTTCTTACAGCGGACCAGAGCAATTTGGCAGAAAGCTTTGGGAGAATTTCTACAAGAATATTTCGGTTCTCGAGTATACCGAAAAACTCAGCATCCAGGATTGATTGCAGCTTGGAACTCCAGAGTCATCGCATCAAAATTGATATAAAAAGGAGCTAATATGACTGATTTTGAAATTGTTACTGAATTTAAAACTGTAAGAGTGACGTACACAATCACCACCATGCTTGGTGAGGAATTCACTCATATTCAAGACTTTGTGAGTGGCGGCTGGATTATGGGAAGTGTGCCTAGTAACATTAAAGAGCGGTTTTTTAAGGATGGATATTATGAACCTGGTGTAAATGGCACTTTGCATAAAGTAGCTAAGGTGTCGATGATGGAGGAGATTCTGCCGTGAATTTTCAGTCTACTCCAAAAGCTAGGTGGTATATTTTAATTGGGCCGAAAAATATCGGCATTAGTTTTCAAATGACGACTAAGCCGCCACATTGGCTGGCCAGGAAGATGTATAAAATCCTATTGGATTGGGATATTGAGGTGGTTGAAAAATGAGCTATAAAGAAACAAACAAACACATCAAAAAGATGGCAAAGAAAGAGCGACTAAGGAACAAGTTCTATCAGCCAGCACCATGGCCAGTCATGATTGATCCGAATGTTATAGCCACCATAAGTAGTGACGGCGTTTGGAAACTTGGACCAACTAATGGTGGTAGTAAGCCAGTATTGCATCAAATCAGTAATCACATATCCTTCTCACAAGTTAGGAGTTAACATGTCATTTTTAGCAGTTTTCACAGTTCAAGAGATTGCGACGGGCTCGAATTCAATATTGATGCTGGTCCAGGAGCAACCGATAGCGTGCTCTACTGAGCAAAAAGTAACCTTAGCTGCCATTTTGGCCTAGTCGTGTCGGAGTCAACACCTTCTGCCCTAGGCTTTTCATGCCAACCAGAGTAGTAGGCAACGGTGCGGCTTGTATGGATTTCTGTGAATTACGTCTATCGCAACATCAAACCTAGCTTCCGCAAAAATCTGAATAGCTGCGTTAAATACTTGCTAGCCTCAGCGTCCGTCAGTGCTATGCTGTTTGTGCAAGTTTAGTATATGAGCTGATAGGTATCAGTTAAGCTGGGGTGTGTTCCTAAAAAGCACGAAATGTAGGAGCGAACATGAACATAATGATAACTGGCGGATTTGGATTTATTGGCTCTGCGCTATCACGACATTGCTTAGGGCTAGGCCACAGGGTTATGATAGTAGATAGTTTGACGTATGCTGCTAATATTGGCAGTGTTCCGCCCCAAGAAAATCTGCTAACTAGTTTCGTGTCAATAGTGGATCGCTACGGTGTTGAGAGCGCTTTCTCTACCTTTCGCCCTGACATAGTTTTTCATCTGGCAGCCGAGTCTCATGTTGATAACTCCATCAAGGCAGCTGGTGTCTTTTTTGATACTAATGTCATCGGTACCTGGACGATGCTAGAGGTATTCAGAGCTTATTACGGGCTGTTAGACGCCGATGAAAAACATCGCACAAGGTTTGTTCATGTCTCCACGGATGAGGTCTTTGGGGAAACGACGCCTGACCAGGCCGGGTTTAACGAAAATACTAGGTACGATCCAAGAAGCCCGTATGCTGCCAGTAAGGCTGGTTCTGATCATATAGCCAGCTCATTTAGGCACACATACAGGTTACCTATCTCGATAACAAACTGTTGCAATAACTATGGACCTTGGCAGCATCACGAAAAGCTTCTGCCAAAAGCTATTGCCAACACTCTTATTGACTCCTTGCCGGTGCCAGTTTATGGTGAGGGTGACCAGTTTAGGCAGTGGCTTTTCGTCGATGACCATGTGTTAGCCTTAATGGAAGTAATTAAGCTTGGCAACGGCAACTATATGATTGGTGGCGACCGCTTTATGACCAATCTGAAGGTACTAAATATACTAGCCAAAACCGTTCATAAACACTCAGGAAAGGAGATGGTGCTAGAATTTGTCCAGGACAGGCCTGGGCATGACAAATGTTACAAGGTGGATGACAGCACCTTCCGCAATCTAACAGGTTGGAGTCCTAAAACCGGATTGGAAGAAGGCTTTGCAGCCACTGTTAGGCATATTGCCCAGCAGTACAGTTTGTGAGTAGTTTTGCTAGGATAAGCAAATGTCGTATAGGTATTCATATAGAGTAGACTGTAGCCAAGCTTGTCCGCTATCTAAATTTTGCGACAGGCCCTCCGGGTTTGCCTACTATCCAGAGGGCCAGGAACATGGGGTGGTTGACTACCTGTTTGTCATGGAGGTATACTCATTAGATGCCTTTGCTGGCATGATGTCAAAAGAGCAAACAGTAAAAGCTTTTTCGTTTTTTGAGTTTTCCCTACTCAAACAGGTTTTGGAAAGTCTGAACATCTCGTTTGGCATCACTTATTTAGTTAGGGGCATCCCTATTGACGAGGCTTCTACTAGGTCTTGGGCTGATTATTCTAAGCCCAATTCTAGAGGTTGGCTAAAGGCGGTATCGTTTGCCACATACCCACAAAGAAAAGACGCTATTAATAAGTGCTATCAGTTTTTTCTAAACGACCTTGGAAACTTGCAGCCAAAGACTCTGGTGATAATGGGCAATACTGTGAAGGAAACCTTGTTTCCGGAAGAGCATAGGCCAATCACCAAGCTATACACGGAAACGAAGACATTTAACAACATTCCTGTTAAGTTTCTGGCTTCGCCACAAATGGTAATGAGAAACCCTGTTTACCAGGACTCTTGGGTGGCCCAGGTTAAATATCTGATAACTGGGCAACAGGAGCAAAAGGAAAAGGAAGTAAAACCAGCCGTAATACTAATGTCAATAGAGGAAGTAAGATCATTTGTGGATCGTTTGAAAGCCTGCGATGGTCCTGTTTCCATAGACATTGAAACGGATAACCTTAAGAAAAGGTACGGAAACCGTATAGCCACGCTTCAGTTTTCTATGGACGACGACACGGGTTACGTAATACCCTACCAGCACGCAGAGACTCCCTTCTCTCCGGAGGAGTTAGCAGAAATAAAAGAGCTACTGTACGACCTGTTCAAAAATCCGTCCACAATAACCAACTGGGTTGGTCATAACCTAAAGTTCGAATGCAACATAATCAGAGCGATTATTGGCGTTCCGTTACTTTCTGCTCCAATATTTGACACGATGGTTGGTGCCTTTCTTGTCGATGAGAATCGAGGGGAAAGGGTAGCTGACTTTAAATTTGGTATCTATACGCTGAAACAGCTAGTGTACGATTACTGCAATTTTGATGGGTATGACAAGGGAGTGCTGGCGGTACGAAATGATGGCAACCTTAGCAGTCTGCCGCTTCGCACCTTAGCCGACTATGGGGCTGTTGATGTCATTGTGACTTATAGACTAATGAACGCACTGATAAAAGAGGCTAGGCGCCAAAACTATTTAGTACAACTCTATGGCCTTATGTACGGCCTATACAGCCAAATGATACTGATGTTCTCCGACATTGAGTATAATGGTTTGCCGGTCAATAAAGACTACTTGCGGATGCTAATATCGAGAAGTTCGCCGTTGCTTAAGGAAATTGAGTCAATACAAGGCGGCCTGCGCGATAAGCCGGAAGGAATGATGGCCAACAAAATGCTGTTGGCCAAGGCCTTCAAGGGGGCTGGCACTGTGTCGCCACTGGCCGCTCCTCCCTGGGTGTTTGACTTTGCTAAGAAGGGCCACCCACAAGTCCTGTTCTTTGATGTGCTGAGGTTGGCTCCTGGGAAAGTTGGCGTGTCAGGAGTCCCATCAGTTGATGACGAGTGGCAAACAACCAACGATTCTAACCCGTTTGTGAAACAATTCATGGAATGGTCGTTGTATCGGAAGATGTACGACTCATTTGCTGCCAAAATGTACAACAGGGTGTCGCCCTCAGGTAGCGACGAGGATTGCCATACGGACAGCCGCATTAGGGCCGACTTTAATCTTACCCGCGTTGTCACTGGTAGGATTTCGTGTTCAAACCCTAACCTCCAGCAGATACCGAGAGCCGAGAATGAAGCCAAAAAGTCTATAAAGAACATTTTCCAGGCCCCACCAGGAACTGTTATGGTTCAGCTTGACTATAAGGCTAACGAGATTAGGTGGGTTGGCATTTTGTCTGGCGACGACAGTCTTGCGTTGGCTCTTCGGGAGGGCAAGAAGGTAATGGAAGAGTACCGCCAAAACCCGTCCCCGGAGCTTTTAACCAAGTGCGAGCTATATGGCGACATTCATAAACAAACTGCTGCTATGGTCTTCGGTAAGCCAATTGAGGAAATAACTAAAATAGAAAGGCAAGCTGCAAAAGCGTGCTTGGCAAAAGGAACGCTAACCCATACTAGTCGTGGCTTCAAAAAAATCGAGGAAGTAGAAATTGGTGAGTTGGTCTGGACTGGTAAAGAGTGGACCCAGGTCCTAGACTTGTACCGGCCCACGTCAAAAATATATACGATCAAGGCAAGTCGCGGTTGGGAATGCGGGGTAAGCGAAGATCACGAGATAATGGCATATGACAGGCAAACCTTAGAATCTAAATTTGTGTACGTTAAAGACCTTGTACCTGGCAGACATTTTATACCAATTCATCGTAAACCGGTAAGCTTTCCTGACACTGACCTTGCGATCAATGTGCGAGAAGATGGCACCAAATGTCCCATAATCATGACCGAAGATGTGGCTTGGTGGCTCGGTTATTTTGTATCAGACGGTGCCGTAGAATATGACAAATACTGTTTCATTCAGAAGAAATTGTTCGGCACCTCATCATCTGCCTTTATTAGCCAATTCGCTGAACATTGTGGATGCATTTTCGGCACAGAGTTAAAAGAAGTCCCTAGACTAGTGCTGTTATCACCGATTAATACCCAAGCAGCATTTATTAGTGGCTATATGTCAGGAGCCGGGTCGTCGTTATCAGAAGCTGGTGTTAGGAGCATGGAGGCCACTAGCAGATCCAGGCTGTTACCAAGGCAAATATCAGTGATGCTGTGGAATCTTGGCATTGTTAACTCGGTAGTTAGTAAAATCACTTACGAGGCTTATCACAGTGTTATTATCGCAGGTTCTGACTACGACAGACATTTTGATGAGTCGCGCTCAACTTTTTTGGCTGACCATGACAAAGTAAATACGAGTCTAATTGATGATTTTTTCTATGCGGAAGTTAAAGAGGTAGTCGAAACTGATAGAGTAGAGGAGGTGTATGACCTGGTTCTTAATAGTGAACATCCTTACTTTGTGGCAGCTAATGCGCTGATGTGGGATTGTTCGTTCGGCATATTATTTGATAGTTCTATTGACTCGATTGCAGAAAAAAACCAAAAAACTCCAGAAGAAGTGGAAACATGGTTTACTAAGTTCTTCACCAGCTTTCCAAAAATCGCAATATGGAAGGCCGAAATGAAGGAAATGGCAATGGCCAGAGGCTATGTCGAAGCGCCGCATGGTCGTCGCAGGCGTTTGCCAGTTTTTGACTTATACAGAGACTCTTATGGCAAGTACCAGCAATCATCGTTACCTTCAGAAGCTCGTGGGCTTGCTAGCAAAGCTCTAAGAGTAGCCTCTAACGCTCCTATCCAAGGCATAGCTTCTGATGCTGGCATGATCGGCGCTTCCTTGTTTGCTAAGTATATAAGGGACAATGATAAGCAGTGGCAGGTAGTCAATGCCGTTCATGACTCCTGCCTGTATCTGGTACCTTTCGCAGAACTTGATGAGTCGTTGATAGTGGCCGAGGACCAGTTCACGACCAAGCTTCAGGAATTTATGACCGAGGTTTATGGAATTGAGTTTAAGTTACCGCTTGAGGTAGAATTTGAGATTGGCCTGAAGTGGGGAGACCTTGAGAAGTGGAACTACAATCTTGAGGAATTAGAAGAAATAAAATGTGACATGATAGCCAAAACCAATGAGGACATTGCATGAATGAGATAAAGAGACAGGTAAGAAGAAGAAAGCAAGCGGATAACCTCAAAGGTCTGGATATTGGCGACCGTCCAATTGACAGCTTAGACTACCTAGCTAGGCTTTGGACTGTTACTAGTGGGCAGCGCGTGCTTGACGACATGTATGAAGTGGACCGCGTCGTTGCGGTAGACGAGGATTATCCGGAGCAGGTTCACTTGGATAGTGGCAAGATTGGCTATCTTCAGGACCTGTTTTGGTACCCTACTAATGAGGAAGTTAACAACCTATTGTCTAAGTTTGGTGCCAAGATAAATTCTGATTCTGTGTTGTTCAAAAAAGCGTTTTTCGCCTTACCTGTTAACTTGGCCGATTACTGCCAATTGATAGGGCAAATTAGGTTCAGAGAAATCAATTTAGGCGGGCAGGACTTGCTAGTATAGTTTTGGCCATAAAAGACAGTGTTAGATTTCTCATAATGGGGACGCTTTAGATTCGACGGGACTTGTAGGATTATGCATGCGTGTCGAGGTAGCTTCTACCGCGCAAAATGGAAGCAAAACTTTAAACGACAAAACAAATGTTGTCCATGTGAATTTTGGCGCTCGCGCCCAAACTCTCAAGCTCGCTGCCTAATAAGCAGTGGCTCGTGTGGTCCAAGTAACGCACGTGGGTTTATCTACTTGGAACGTGGCGATTAAGCTTAGCAGCACGTAATCTGCATAGTGGCTGGGGTGGCTACCAGTTTAATAAGCAGTCATGGTGGAGGATGTGATTGGGAAACCAGTTCATCCCTTCTGCCGCTGGTCGGAGCTTAAACTAATCAGCTACACACGTAGGTTGCATTTTTGGACAAGTTTCGGACGCGGGGGGCAGTTCCCCGCCGTCTCCACCACCTTCCTCCCCACAGCAATAAGGCCAACCATTCACGCTAATTTCTTAATCTCATCAAATAAGTAGTGCTCCCTGGCAATGTTAGTGCCTAACGGAAAAGTGGCGTCAGTACAAAGTGTCCACTTGGCATTGACATGTTCTAGTGCCTTAAATATACCTACAAACTCCTCAAGTCCGGTTACGGCCCCTGAGGCAATGTTTGATGATATGCAGATCTCAAACTCACAATTAGCAGCCGCCACAGCCAGCAGTTTTGGGTATTTGACCAGCTGTATTCCGTGGCCAATCCGGTCAGGTCTCAGCTTGTATAACGTCCATTCTAGCTCGGCTTCCAAGGAGTCATGCACGATTTCCCCTGCGTGGCAAGTCGTTACCAACCCGCCTTTTTTAGCTTTGTCAAACATGCTAGTAAATAACTGCCTTTTGTCATCAGTGGCTAAGTGGCTCGGCCCAGCAATATCAATAGTGGTTATTCCTTTCCCAACATAGTCTATTGCCTTGTTGGTGCAGGCCCAGTTGGCCTCATCCGAACAGTCCCATCCCAAGCACATTGCTAAACTTCCCTTGATTCCGAACCTGGAAGACGCCATTTCTAAACCGGCCCTAGCAGAGATAATAATAGCGTCCAGATCAATAGTTCCGTCCTGGGACCGCTTGGTTGCGTTAAAACGCAATTCCAGTTCTTCACACCCAGCCATAAATGACGACACATAGGCGTCATATACGCAGGCTTTGACGGCTAATGGGGATGACTGAATTTTGTCTAACCAGTGCAAAACCTTTAGATAAGCATCAAGACTTCCAGAATTTCGGAGAGACGTAAAATTTTCAAATTCGTTGAATGTTTTGATACCAGTCTTGTAGCCAGAGTCATATACTAGTTCCCATAGTGTACGAGCAGAGGCTGACCCGCTAAGGTGAAGATGCTTGTCTATCATTGGTACCCTATCATCAAAGAAGTTGATATTGAAAGGTGTTTTTATGGCTTATGACATTGCCGATTTTGTTCAGTCTATAGAAGTATCAGGATATGGAGAAGCGTGGTATGACCGTGAGCAACAGCAGACAAGAGACGAGGAACATATACCGGCAAAACTCGGTGTAGAAATAACTGCGCTTATTGTCGACATTGATAGTTCCATAGAAGATATTGATACGAAAGAATTAATGACGTTAACGTCTGGTAAGTATTTACTGCCAGCAGTTAAGATTGACATCAATGCCAAACATCACTACTTTGACGGCACAATTGCCGCCAAGGAATGGAAAGTTAGGAAAATAAGGAAAATATCAGAAGGTGTTTACGAGCTGTTTGTTGAGCCAGACGTATATGAATTGGCAGCCAACTAGGCTTTATTGCGAAGGCGGCTTGGATGCCGCCTATGACTACTGGCGTCTGGCCCATGTCGCCACTACCATTCTCTTGCTGATATGCTAGCTATGCACAGGAGCTAGCTGACATACTTTGGGTTGTTCTCTTATATTTTTAACCCAAGCTTCTATCCATGCATAAGGATCAACCTTTCTTGCCTTAGCTACTTCATATGGCATCTCAGCAGCCAGTGCCTTGAACAAAATCGCATACAGTTCACTGGTTAATTTTTCACCGTTGGCCACACTGACAAACTCAGGTATTAGTAGGTACGGCACCTTTAGATATCTAGCAACACTCAACACTTTTTTGTTCATTCTTTCTCCTGCCACAAATGCAATTATTAACGTGTTTTATAATTTGTGTATTTATTTTTTGATTTTGTATCAGTCTTAAATCTGAATAAACGCATATGCGATCACTCCTATGCAGCATTAACGGGGTAAATAGATATGACACAAGGTGATACCGGCGCAAGAGGTCAGCAAGGTGTAACAGGCCAACAGGGCGCTACTGGTAACGTTGGTAGTACTGGTACCAAAGGTGCGACCGGTATCCAAGGCCAACAAGGCTCCACTGGTTTCGGTGGGAGAACAGGTATTCATGGCCAAACTGGTACCAAAGGTGCGACCGGTATCCAAGGCCAACAAGGTTACACGGGGGGAGGCGGTGGCACCGGCTCCAAGGGGGCGACTGGTGTTTCAGGGACAGTTGGTGGTCAAGGTCCTATAGGTGCCCAGGGCGACACCGGCATACACGGTGAGACAGGCATCCAAGGTATCACTGGTCTTGGCGTTACTGGGCCAGCAGGAGGGCCACCAGGCGCGACTGGGGTACAAGGTCTTACTGGCCCATCTGGTGGTCCAATAGGAGCAACTGGTGCGCAGGGCTACACTGGTGTGGGAGCGACTGGCATCCAAGGCATCTCAGGTGCCACTGGTGTTCAGGGACACACTGGCTATCAGGGACAAACAGGTTTTGGGACGCAAGGTGCTACTGGCTCAGCCGGACCAACCGGTATTCAAGGGACAACAGGACAAAAGGGTGATACGGGCTTAGGACAACAAGGCCAAACTGGGGTAGGAGCACAAGGCGCCACCGGGCAAGGGCTAGTCGGGGAACAAGGTACAACAGGTATTCAGGGTTCTACAGGATTCCAAGGCCCAACCGGTGCTGGCGGCCAAGGTGCTACTGGTATTCAGGGCTCTACCGGCGCTGGGCTACAGGGCTCTACTGGTGCTGGCGGCCAAGGTGCTACTGGTATTCAGGGCTCTACCGGTGCTGGGCTCCAAGGCTCTACAGGATTTCAAGGCTCTACTGGTGCTGGCGGCCAAGGTGCTACTGGTATTCAGGGCTCTACCGGTGCTGGGCTACAAGGGACAACAGGTGCTGGCGGCCAAGGTGCTACTGGTATTCAGGGCTCTACCGGTGCTGGGCTCCAAGGTACAACAGGTATTCAGGGTTCTACAGGATTCCAAGGCCCAACCGGTGCTGGCGGCCAAGGTGCTACTGGTATTCAGGGCTCTACCGGCGCTGGGCTCCAAGGTGATACCGGTGCTGGCGGCCAAGGTGCTACTGGTATTCAGGGCTCTACCGGTGCTGGGCTACAAGGTGCAACAGGTGCTGGCGGCCAAGGTGCTACTGGTATTCAGGGCTCTACCGGTGCTGGGCTCCAAGGTGCAACCGGTATTCAAGGCTCTACAGGATTTCAAGGCTCTACTGGTGCTGGCGGCCAAGGTGCTACTGGTATTCAGGGCTCTACCGGTGCTGGGCTCCAAGGTGATACCGGTGCTGGGCTCCAAGGTACTACTGGTGCTGGGCTCCAAGGTGCTACTGGTACTCAGGGCTCTACCGGTGCTGGCGGCCAAGGTGCTACTGGTATTCAGGGCTCTACTGGTGCTGGGCTACAGGGCTCTACTGGTGCTGGGCTCCAAGGTGCAACCGGTATTCAAGGCTCTACAGGATTTCAAGGCTCTACCGGTGCTGGGCTCCAAGGTGCCACAGGTGCTGGCGGCCAAGGTGCAACAGGTATTCAAGGCTCTACCGGTGCTGGGCTCCAAGGTGCCACAGGTGCTGGCGGCCAAGGTGCAACAGGTATTCAAGGCTCTACCGGTGCTGGGCTACAGGGCTCTACCGGTGCTGGGCTACAAGGTGCAACAGGTGCTGGGCTACAAGGTTCTACGGGTATTCAAGGTTCAACTGGTGGCCAAGGCTCTACTGGTGCCGGGCTCCAAGGTACTACAGGCTTCCAGGGTTTAACAGGTATTCAGGGCTCTACCGGGCAAGGGCTAACTGGGGAACAGGGTGCTACCGGCGTCCAAGGCTCTACCGGGCTAGGAATTTCGGGAACCACTGGTGCTATCGGTAATACAGGTGCAAAAGGCGACACTGGCCTTATTGGGCCAACAGGTCCTTCTGGTGGCCCAAGTGGCGCCACTGGTTTGCAAGGCCCAACCGGACCATCCGGAGGTGCCCAAGGGTTTACCGGGTTTACCGGACAAACAGGCGTATCAGGTCAAACCGGTATTCAAGGTGACACCGGTATTGGCACGCAAGGCGCTACCGGCATTGGCTCTGCCGGTGCTCAGGGATCTACTGGCATAACTGGCCAAACTGGCCCAATCGGGCAAGCAGGCGAGACCGGAGTTGGAGCACAAGGCCAAACTGGTTTTGGTGCAGCCGGATCTACTGGTATTCAGGGAATAACCGGTACAAAAGGCGACACCGGCGTAGGCTCACCGGGCTCCACCGGACTTATCGGGCCAACAGGTCCCTCTGGCGGCCCAAGTGGCGCCACAGGCCTCCAAGGTGCTACCGGTCCTTCTGGCGGACCAGTAGGAAGCACTGGCGTCCAAGGCGAAACAGGAAGCAGCGGGGCCACTGGTGTCATCGGCCCGGCAGGTTCCACTGGTGCTCAGGGCTCTATTGGCGCGTCTGGTGATACTGGTGCGCAAGGGTCGCAAGGACAAACCGGGGTTGGTATCCAAGGCGCTACCGGGTTGTCTGGTGCTACTGGGTTGTCCGGTGCTCAGGGATCTACCGGTGCAGGCCTCCAGGGTGCTACCGGTGCCCAGGGTGTTGGCAGCCAGGGTGCTACTGGTTCACAGGGTGTTGCTGGGGCGACCGGAGTAGGACTCCAAGGCGCCACTGGTGGTGCTGGTATTCAGGGTTCCACAGGATTCCAGGGTGTAACAGGTGCAGGACTCCAAGGTGCAACCGGTGCTGGCGGTCAAGGCACCACTGGTATCCAAGGTTCAACAGGTGCAGGACTCCAAGGTGCAACCGGTGCTGGCGGTCAAGGCACCACTGGTATCCAAGGTTCAACAGGTGCAGGGCTCCAAGGTGCAACCGGTGCTGGCGGTCAAGGCACCACTGGTATCCAAGGTTCAACAGGTGCAGGGCTCCAAGGCACCACTGGTATCCAAGGTTCAACAGGTGCAGGACTCCAAGGCGCCACGGGTGCCGGAGGCCAAGGTGCAACCGGTTTCCAGGGTTTAACTGGTGTTCAAGGTTCTACGGGTGCTGGTATCCAGGGTGTAACAGGTGCAGGACTCCAAGGTGCAACCGGCGCAACCGGAGCAGGTGTACAAGGAACCACCGGATTGGCCGGTGTGACTGGGGTTGGTGGCGGTGGCAGCACCGAGATGCGGATAATATTTAATGGTGACAACACTGTCCAACTAATGGCTTTTGGTCCGACAGCTGACTTGGATAACGTGTCCCTAGTAAAAACAGTTTCTCCTGCCGCTCTTTCGGTCACAATCACAAGACCAAGCACTAATGTAAAATATGTCTCACTAAAAGCCAATTGGTCAGCCGCCGAAACTGGTGCTAATACTAGTGCCACCTACGTTTTCCCAGAAACAACAGGCAAAACGACTCTGTTAACCTCTCAGCGGCCATTTGCTGTGAGATATACAGCCAGTACCTATGCTAACGGTTCTGGCAGCAGCACTGTCGTCAACTCGGCTGGTAATATTACTGTAACAATGACTGGTTTCACAGCGTCGGCAGAGAATTATGCTCAGCTGTTGTGGTAAACACAGAATGAAACGAAAATAAAAATACTAATTGGAGAAATGACATGGCACTAGGAAAGTTTCAATCTAAGTTTACCATAACCAGCTCGACACCAAATGGTCCTAACTGGGACGTTGATGCTAATATACTAGATGGATCTGGGTTTTTTAGTGGTTTTGATGTGGCTGTTGGCCATATTGTTTTCATAGACATTTCAAACCTTCCTGTCGACAATGCCTTAGTGGCAAGATATGAAGTATTGACCGTTAATAGTGCATCAGCCGGTTCGGTAAATGTCACTATTCAATACCTAGATGGTACTGGCATACCCGACCCAAACGACTATTCAGGCCAGCCAGGTTTTATTTGCGCAAATTCAACACTTCTCTCGCTGGGCTGGAATGCCGCCACTGACTTGCAAAGTTTGCCTGTATACTTGGCAAACTTTGCTCGCAATATTGACATGTTCAGTATTGTTGATAATGCTGGTGGTGTTCAAGGCCAAACTGGTGTTGCGGGGTTAGCTGGTCCAACCGGTCCTTCTGGTGGTCCTTCTGGTGCCACTGGTTTGCAAGGACCGACCGGTCCCTCTGGTGGTGCCCAAGGATTTACTGGGTTCCAAGGCGAAACTGGTTCCCAAGGGGCCACTGGCGCTACCGGACAAGGAGCCACTGGCCTCAAAGGTGACACTGGTGTTGGTACCCAGGGCGCAACAGGTACCCAAGGACAAACAGGTGTTAAGGGCGACACTGGTCTCACGGGCGACACCGGCTTCAAAGGTGACACTGGTATCAAAGGTGACACCGGTGCCGGTATCCAGGGCGAAACTGGCCTTGTTGGCCCGACTGGCCCATCAGGTGGACCAACTGGCTCTACTGGTCTCCAAGGCGTAACCGGCCCAACCGGTGGTGAGCAAGGACAAACAGGTGTTAAAGGCGATACTGGTTTTGGTATTGCTGGTGCGACCGGAACACAAGGCGCAACTGGTATAGACGGACAAACTGGTGCAAAAGGTGACACTGGTGCCCAAGGCGCAATCGGCGCAACCGGGTTGGGAGAGCAGGGACAGACTGGTATTGCAGGCCAAACAGGTGTTGCTGGTCAGACGGGTGTTGGTGCAATCGGCGCAACAGGATCTACTGGTATCAAAGGTGACACTGGTATCGCAGGTGACACTGGTATCGCAGGTCCGACTGGCCCATCAGGCGGACCTATCGGTGCTACTGGTCTCCAAGGTCAGACCGGCCCATCTGGTGGTGCTCAAGGGTTTACTGGATTCCAAGGCGAAACTGGGCAACAGGGTATTGCTGGGCAGACTGGTATCCAAGGTGAAACAGGCACCGCAGGCCAAGCAGGGGCTGTCGGTGCTACTGGTGTGGGTGCTGCCGGTGCTGTGGGTGCTACTGGTGTAGGCGCAGCCGGTGCAGCGGGAGCAACTGGTGTCAAAGGCGATACTGGTGCCGCAGGCCAAACAGGTGTTGGCGCAACTGGTATTGCTGGTCAGACTGGTCCTCAGGGTGATACTGGTGCTGGTATTCAAGGCCAGACTGGTCTTATTGGACCCACGGGTCCTTCTGGCGGCCCAAGTGGCTCTACTGGTCTCCAAGGTGTTACCGGCCCAACGGGTGGTGAGCAGGGTCAAACAGGGTTGCAGGGCCAAACAGGTACATTAGGGCAAACTGGTCCTAAGGGTGATACTGGGACGGCAGGATTGGCTGGCGGTCAAGGTGAGACTGGTGTTGGTATCCAAGGTCAAACAGGTGTGAGTGGCCAAACAGGTGTTGGTGTTGCAGGCCAAACAGGTGTCAAGGGTGATACTGGTATTGGTAGTCAGGGTGATACTGGTGCTGTGGGCCAAACAGGTGTGAAAGGTGATACTGGGTCAGCCGGAACTACTGGTGCCGCAGGCCAAACAGGTCTCAAGGGTGAAACAGGAGTTAAGGGCGACACTGGTTTTGGTATCCAAGGCCAGACTGGCCTTATTGGCCCTACTGGCCCATCTGGTGGCCCAAGTGGCTCCACTGGTCTCCAAGGTCCTACCGGCCCAACGGGTGGTGAGCAAGGCCAAACAGGTGTCGCTGGTGCGACTGGTGTTGACGGGGCTACCGGCATTTCCGGTCCTGTAGGCGCAGCCGGACAGACTGGTATCTCTGGTGCAACTGGTGCTGATGGTGCAACTGGTGCAGTTGGTCAGACAGGAGTCCAAGGCCAAACTGGTGTTAAGGGTGATACCGGCTTTGGCACTCAGGGCCAGACAGGTGTTGCTGGCCAGACTGGCCTCAAAGGTGACACAGGCTTAGGTAGCCAAGGTCAAACTGGTGTTAAGGGTGACACTGGCTTCAAGGGTGATACTGGTTCCCAAGGTGAGACTGGTGCTGGTATTCAAGGACAAACCGGTCTCCCAGGCTCCACAGGCCCATCTGGTGGCCCAAGCGGCTCCACTGGTCTCCAAGGCGTTACCGGCCCAACTGGTGGTGAGCAAGGCCAAACAGGTGTTGCGGGATCGACTGGTGCGGCTGGCATTGCAGGCCCAACCGGCCTCAAAGGCGACACTGGCCTCCAAGGCCAAACAGGTGTTGCTGGTGCAACTGGTGCCGATGGTTCCGTGGGCCAAACAGGTGTTGCTGGTGCTGTGGGCCAAACAGGTGTCAAGGGTGACACTGGTCTCAAAGGTGACACTGGCTTCCAAGGTGACACCGGCCTCAAAGGTGACACTGGCCTCCAAGGCCAAACAGGTCTTGGCATACAAGGCCAAACCGGCGTTAAAGGTGACACCGGCCTCAAAGGCGACACAGGTTCCCAGGGTGAGACTGGTGCTGGTATTCAAGGACAAACTGGTCTTATCGGCCCAACTGGCCCATCAGGCGGCCCAACTGGCTCCACTGGTCTCCAAGGCGTTACCGGCCCGACTGGTGGTGAGCAAGGCCAAACAGGTGTTGCAGGCCAAACAGGTGCTGCAGGACAGACCGGCCTTAAAGGTGATACTGGCTTAGTCGGTTCTCAGGGCCAGACAGGTGCCGCTGGCGCTACTGGTTCTGATGGCATTCAAGGCCAAACAGGCATTCAAGGCCAAACAGGTCTTGGCATTCAAGGCCAAACAGGTCTTGGCATTCAAGGCCAAACCGGCGTTGGCGCCGCTGGTGCCCAAGGCGCCACTGGAGTCAAAGGCGAAACAGGAATAGACGGACAGACTGGTGTCGCAGGACAGACTGGTCTCAAGGGCGATACTGGTTCCCAGGGTGATACTGGTGCTGGCATACAGGGACAAACAGGTCTTATTGGACCTACCGGCCCATCTGGTGGCCCAATTGGCTCCACCGGTCTCCAAGGTGTAACCGGCCCTACTGGCGGCGAACAAGGCCAAACAGGTGTTGCTGGCTCCACAGGTGTTGCTGGCTCCACAGGCGTTGTTGGCTCCACAGGCGCCGCTGGCCAAACGGGTATCCAAGGCCCAGCAGGCTCCACCGGCGTAGCAGGCTCCACCGGCGCAGATGGCCAAACAGGTGTCCAAGGCCAAACAGGCATTCAGGGTACCACTGGTATTGACGGCCAAACAGGCATCCAAGGCACCACTGGTATTGATGGTCAGACAGGTATTCAAGGTTCCGCTGGCCAAACCGGCCTCCAAGGTGCTGCAGGACAAACAGGCGTCCAAGGCAATACTGGCATTGATGGCCAAACAGGTGCTGCAGGACAGACAGGTGTTGCTGGCCAAACCGGTCTCAAGGGTGATACTGGTTCCCAGGGTGATACTGGTGCTGGCATACAGGGACAAACAGGTCTTATTGGACCTACCGGCCCTTCTGGTGGCCCCACTGGCTCTACCGGTCTCCAGGGTGTAACTGGTCCCACAGGTGGTGAGCAGGGCTCTACTGGTGCTGTTGGTCAAACTGGTGCCCAAGGCTCTGCCGGAGCAACGGGTTCAACTGGTCTCCAAGGTGTTGCGGGACAAACAGGCATCCAAGGCCAAACCGGTGTTGACGGCCAAACAGGCCTACAAGGTACTGCAGGACAAACAGGCATCCAAGGCAATACTGGGCTACCGGGAACAACTGGTCTCCAAGGCACTGCTGGCCAAACAGGCATCCAAGGCACTGTAGGACAAACAGGTGTCCAAGGCTCCACTGGTACTGACGGCCAGACAGGCGTTGCTGGCCAAACCGGTCTCAAAGGCGATACTGGTTCTCAAGGTGATACTGGCTTTGGTATTCAAGGCCAAACAGGCCTTATCGGACCTACAGGCCCTTCTGGTGGCCCCACTGGCTCTACCGGTCTCCAAGGTGTAACTGGCCCCACAGGTGGTGAGCAAGGCCAAACAGGTGTTGCTGGTCAAACTGGTCTCCAAGGCACTGCTGGCCAAACTGGTCTCCAAGGCACTGCAGGACAAACAGGTGTTGCTGGCTCCACAGGCGTTGCTGGTACTACTGGTGTTGCTGGCTCCACAGGCACTGATGGCCAAACAGGTGTCCAAGGCACTGCAGGACAAACAGGCGTCCAAGGTACTGATGGTCAAACAGGCGTCCAAGGCTCTACCGGCGTCGTTGGACAAACTGGTGCTCAGGGTTTGGCTGGCCAAACTGGTGTCCAAGGCGACACCGGACAAGTCGGACAGCAGGGTTCTACTGGCGTAGGCGGCCAAACAGGTGTTGCGGGTCAAACTGGCCTCAAAGGCGATACTGGCCTCAAAGGCGACACTGGTTCGCAAGGTGACACCGGCTTTGGTATCCAAGGCCAAACAGGTCTTATCGGACCTACCGGCCCATCAGGCGGCCCAATAGGTTCCACTGGTCTACAGGGCGTTACTGGCCCAACAGGTGGTGAGCAAGGCCAAACAGGTGTTGCAGGCCAAACCGGTCTCAAAGGCGATACTGGCCTCCAAGGCGATACTGGCCTCCAAGGCGACATTGGTGCCCAAGGTTCTACAGGTGTTTCTGGCTCCACAGGTGTTTCTGGCCAAACTGGTCTCAAAGGCGATACTGGCATCCAAGGCCAAACCGGCGCCGAAGGTTCCGTTGGTGCAGCAGGATCGACAGGTGTTGCAGGTGCCACCGGCGTTGCAGGATCTACAGGTGTTGCTGGCTCCACAGGCGCTGATGGCCAAACAGGTCTCAAAGGTGACACTGGTCTCAAAGGCGATACTGGTTCTCAAGGCGATACCGGCTTTGGTATTCAAGGCCAAACAGGCCTTATTGGGCCTACGGGTCCATCAGGCGGCCCGGTAGGCTCCACTGGCCTCCAGGGCGTTACTGGCCCAACGGGCGGTGAGCAAGGCCAAACAGGTATTGCAGGCCAAACAGGTGTTGCAGGCCAAACAGGTCTCAAAGGCGATACTGGCATCCAAGGCAGCGTAGGTGCTCAGGGTACTACAGGCGTTGACGGCCAAACAGGTGTTGCAGGCCAAACAGGTCTCAAAGGCGACACTGGCATCCAAGGTTCCACAGGTGTTGCAGGCTCTACTGGTGTTGACGGCCAAACAGGCGTCCAAGGCACCACAGGCGTCCAAGGCTCCACAGGCGTCCAAGGCTCTACCGGTAATGACGGTCAAACAGGTCTCAAAGGTGATACTGGCCTCAAAGGCGATACCGGTTCTCAAGGCGATACCGGCTTTGGTATTCAAGGCCAAACAGGCCTCATCGGACCCACCGGCCCATCTGGTGGCCCTACTGGTTCCACTGGCCTCCAGGGCGTAACTGGTCCTACTGGTGGTGAGCAGGGCCAAACAGGTGTTGCTGGCTCGACAGGTGTTGCAGGCCAAACAGGTCTCAAAGGCGAAACAGGCGTCCAAGGCGACATTGGTGCACAAGGCCAAACAGGTGTTGCTGGCCAAACAGGCCTCAAAGGTGATACGGGCAGCCAAGGCCAAACAGGTGTTGCTGGTTCCACCGGCATTGACGGCCAAACAGGTGTTGCTGGTTCCACTGGCATGACAGGCTCCACTGGTGTTGCTGGTCAGACTGGCATTGCAGGCCAAACAGGTGTTGCTGGTCAGACAGGCGTTGCTGGCCAAACTGGTCTCAAAGGCGACACGGGCTCCCAAGGCGATACTGGTTTCGGTATCCAAGGCCAAACAGGCCTTATTGGGCCTACGGGTCCATCAGGCGGCCCGGTAGGCTCCACTGGCCTCCAGGGCGTTACTGGCCCAACGGGCGGTGAGCAAGGCCAAACAGGCGTCCAAGGCTCTACCGGCGTTGCTGGCCAAACTGGTCTCAAGGGCGACACGGGCTCCCAAGGCGACCTTGGTACTCAGGGTGCCACCGGCATAGGTGGCCAAACCGGCACCCAAGGCCAAACTGGTCCTAAAGGTGATACAGGCACCCAGGCTCAAACTGGTGTTCAAGGCTCTACCGGTGTTGATGGCCAAACTGGTGTTCAAGGCTCTACCGGCGTCGTTGGACAAACTGGTGTTCAAGGCTCTACCGGCGTCGTTGGGCAGACAGGTCTCAAAGGCGACACTGGCACCCAGGGTGATACCGGCGTTGCTGGCCAAACAGGCGTTGATGGTTCCACTGGCGTTGCAGGACAGACTGGTCTCAAAGGTGATACTGGTTCACAGGGTGATACCGGCTTTGGTATCCAAGGCCAAACTGGTATTATCGGGCCTACTGGCCCATCAGGTGGACCGATTGGTTCCACAGGTCTTCAGGGCGTAACTGGCCCTACCGGTGGTGAGCAAGGCCAAACAGGCGTTGCTGGCTCGACAGGTGTTGCAGGCCAAACAGGTCTCAAAGGTGAGACTGGCGTCCAAGGGAGTGTTGGTGCGCAAGGCTCCACTGGTGTTGATGGCCAAACAGGCGTTGCTGGCCAAACAGGCGTTGCAGGCCAAACTGGTCTCAAAGGCGACACTGGCGCTGCAGGTCAGATTGGTCAAACAGGTCTCAAAGGCGAAACAGGCGTTCAAGGCACAACTGGTATTGACGGCCAAACAGGTGTTGCAGGCCAAACAGGCATTGCAGGCCAGACTGGTCTCAAAGGTGATACTGGCTCACAGGGTGATACTGGTTTCGGCATCCAAGGCCAGACCGGTATTATTGGTCCCACAGGCCCTTCTGGTGGACCCACAGGCTCTACTGGGCTCCAAGGTGTAACCGGTCCTACTGGTGGTGAGCAAGGCCAAACAGGCGTTGCTGGCTCGACAGGCGTTGCTGGCTCCACTGGTGTCGCTGGCCAAACAGGACCACAGGGTACAACTGGTGTTCAAGGCGTTGCTGGTCAAACAGGCATTGCAGGACAAACTGGTCTCAAAGGCGACACTGGTTCTCAGGGCAATGCTGGTGCACAGGGCCAAACAGGCGTTGCTGGTTCTACTGGTGTTGGTGGCCAAACAGGCATTCAAGGTTCTACTGGCGTTAATGGCTCTACTGGTGTTGATGGCCAAACAGGCGTTGCTGGTCAAACTGGCCTCAAGGGTGATACTGGTTCTCAGGGTGACACTGGTTTCGGTATCCAGGGTCAAACAGGCCTTATCGGACCTACCGGTCCCTCTGGTGGCCCAATTGGCTCTACTGGTCTCCAAGGCGTAACCGGCCCTACTGGCGGTGAGCAAGGTCAAACGGGTGTCCAAGGTGCCACCGGCGCTGCAGGCCAAACTGGTCTTAAAGGTGACACCGGTCTCCAAGGCAGTGTAGGTGCCCAGGGTACCACTGGCGTTGATGGTCAAACAGGTGTTGCAGGACAAACTGGTATTAAGGGTGATACAGGCATCCAAGGCCAAACAGGTGTTGCTGGCTCCACTGGTGTTGATGGCCAAACAGGCGTTGCTGGCTCCACAGGCGTAGCAGGCCAAACCGGAGTTGATGGCCAGACTGGCGTTGCAGGTCAAACAGGTCTCAAGGGCGACACGGGCTCCCAAGGCGACACAGGTTTCGGTATTCAGGGTCAAACAGGCCTTATAGGACCTACCGGTCCATCTGGTGGCCCAATTGGCTCTACTGGTCTCCAAGGCGTAACCGGCCCTACTGGCGGTGAGCAAGGTCAAACGGGTGTCCAAGGTGCCACCGGCGCTGCGGGTCAGACAGGTGTTGTTGGTACCACCGGTGCGGATGGCCAAACCGGTGTGGTTGGTGCAACCGGTGTTGCAGGACAAACCGGTGTTGGCGGGCAGGCTGGTTCGCAGGGACAGACTGGCGTTGCTGGTCAAACTGGTATCACAGGCCAAACTGGTATCACAGGCCAAACTGGCGTTAAAGGTGACACTGGCGTTAAAGGTGATACTGGCATCCAAGGCCAAACAGGTTTGGGAATACAGGGTGAAACCGGTATCAAAGGCGACACTGGCCTCAAAGGCGACACTGGTTCGCAAGGTGACACCGGCTTTGGTATCCAAGGCCAAACAGGTCTTATCGGACCTACCGGTCCATCAGGTGGTCCAACCGGCTCCACCGGTCTCCAAGGCGTAACTGGCCCAACGGGTGGTGAGCAAGGTCAGACAGGTGTTGCGGGTGCTACTGGTGTGGCAGGCCAAACTGGTCTCATAGGCAATACTGGCATCCAGGGCAGCGCAGGAACACAAGGTGCCACAGGTGTTGCAGGCCAAACTGGCCTCAAAGGTGATACAGGCTCTCAGGGTGGCATTGGTGCGCAGGGCCAAACAGGCGTAGCAGGGTCTACTGGTGCTGACGGACAAACAGGTATCCAAGGTTCTACAGGTGTTAATGGCACCACCGGCGTTGACGGTGCCACAGGTGTTGCAGGCCAAACTGGTGTCAAAGGCGACACCGGCACCCAAGGCGACACTGGTTTTGGTATCCAAGGCCAAACAGGCCTCATCGGACCCACCGGTCCATCTGGTGGCCCAACTGGCTCCACTGGTCTCCAAGGCGTTACTGGCCCAACCGGTGGTGAGCAAGGTCAAACTGGTGTACAAGGTTCCACCGGTGCGGCAGGCCAAACTGGTCTCAAAGGCGACACTGGTGTCCAGGGAAGCGCAGGCGTCCAAGGCACCACGGGTGTTGTCGGTGCCACAGGTGCCACAGGTGTTGCAGGCCAAACTGGCCTCAAAGGTGATACAGGAATTCAAGGCAGCGTAGGTGTTGCAGGCTCCACAGGTGTTGATGGCCAAACAGGTGTCGCTGGCACTACCGGTGCTCAAGGCTCCACAGGTGTTGATGGCCAAACAGGCATTGCAGGCCAAACTGGCCTCAAAGGCGACACTGGTTCTCAGGGCGACACTGGTTTTGGTATCCAAGGCCAAACAGGCATAATCGGACCTACCGGCCCTTCTGGTGGCCCAACTGGTTCTACTGGTCTCCAAGGTGTAACCGGTCCAACCGGTGGTGAGCAAGGTCAAACTGGTGTACAAGGTTCCACTGGTGTGGCAGGTCAAACCGGTCTCAAAGGCGATACCGGCCCTCAAGGCAGCGCTGGTGCTCAGGGTTCCACCGGCGTTGCTGGTGACACTGGTGTTGCAGGCCAAACTGGTCTCAAGGGTGATACTGGCATCCAAGGCCAGACAGGTGTCGCTGGTTCCACCGGTATTGACGGCCAGACTGGTGTCCAAGGCACCACTGGTGTTAATGGCCAAACTGGAGTATCAGGCTCCACAGGTGTTTATGGTCAGACAGGCCTCCAAGGCGACACAGGCTCTCAGGGCGACACTGGTTTCGGTGTCCAAGGCCAGACCGGTATTATAGGACCAACTGGTCCTTCCGGTGGCCCAATTGGCTCTACTGGTCTCCAAGGCGTAACCGGCCCAACCGGTGGTGAGCAGGGCCAAACTGGTGTCCAAGGTTCCACCGGCGTTGCTGGTGACACTGGTGTTGCAGGCCAAACAGGTCTCAAAGGTGATACTGGCATCCAAGGCCAAACAGGTATTGCTGGTTCCACAGGTGTAACAGGTCAAACAGGTCTCCGGGGTGACACTGGCATTCAGGGCTCCACAGGTGTCGCTGGTTCCACCGGTATTGACGGCCAAACTGGTCTCGCAGGGCAAACAGGCGTTGCTGGTACCACAGGCATTGACGGCCAGACAGGCGTTGCAGGCCAAACTGGCCTCAAAGGCGACACTGGTTCTCAGGGCGACACCGGTTTTGGTATCCAAGGCCAAACAGGCATAATCGGACCTACCGGTCCATCTGGTGGCCCAATTGGCTCTACTGGTCTCCAAGGCGTAACCGGCCCAACCGGTGGTGAGCAAGGCCAAACTGGTGTTCAAGGTTCCACCGGTGTTGCAGGCCCAACTGGTCTCAAAGGCGACACCGGCACTCAAGGCAGTGTTGGTACCCAAGGCACCACCGGCGTTGACGGTGCCACAGGTGTTGCGGGTCAAACCGGTCTTAAGGGCGATACAGGAATTCAGGGCAGCGTAGGTGCCCAAGGTACTACTGGCGTTGACGGCCAAACAGGCGTTCAAGGAACAACTGGTGTACAAGGCTCCACCGGTGTTGCAGGTGCCACTGGTGTTGACGGCCAAACTGGTCTCAAAGGCGACACTGGTCTCAAAGGCGACACTGGTGCTGGTATTCAAGGTGAAACTGGCCTTATCGGCCCAACCGGCCCATCAGGCGGTCCGACCGGCTCCACTGGTCTCCAAGGCGTAACTGGCCCAACTGGTGGCGAACAAGGCCAAACAGGTGTTGCAGGTTCTACTGGCGTTGCAGGCCCAACTGGTCTTAAAGGCGACACCGGTCTCCAAGGCAGTGTTGGTACCCAAGGTTCCACAGGTGTTGCAGGCCAGACGGGCATTGCAGGCCAAACAGGCCTCAAAGGTGACACTGGCATCCAAGGTTCCACGGGCATCCAAGGAACCACTGGTGTTGATGGCCAGACAGGCATTCAGGGCACCACTGGTATTGATGGCCAAACGGGTGTTGCGGGCGCTACCGGTGTTGACGGCCAAACTGGTCTCAAAGGCGACACAGGCTCTCAAGGTGATACTGGTTTTGGTATCCAAGGCCAGACCGGTATTATAGGACCAACAGGTCCTTCTGGTGGCCCAATTGGTTCCACTGGTCTCCAAGGCGTAACCGGCCCAACCGGTGGTGAGCAAGGTCAAACAGGCGTCGCAGGCCAAACAGGCGTTGCAGGCCAAACTGGTCTTAAAGGTGACACCGGTCTCCAAGGCAGTGCTGGTACCCAAGGCACCACTGGTGTTGATGGCCAAACAGGTGTTGCAGGCCAGACTGGTCTCAAAGGCGACACTGGCATTCAAGGCCAAACAGGTGTTACAGGGCAAACAGGCGTGGATGGCCAAACAGGTGTCCAAGGCCAAACAGGCATCCAAGGTTCCACAGGCATTGACGGCCAAACAGGCGTTTCTGGCCAAACTGGTCTCAAAGGCGACACCGGCACCCAAGGCGACACTGGTTTCGGTGTCCAAGGCCAGACCGGTATTATAGGACCAACGGGTCCTTCTGGTGGCCCAATTGGCTCCACTGGTCTCCAAGGTGTAACCGGCCCAACCGGTGGTGAGCAAGGCCAAACAGGTGTTGCGGGCTCTACCGGTGTTGCAGGCCAAACTGGCCTCAAAGGCGATACTGGCCTACAAGGAAGCGTTGGTGCCCAAGGTTCCACCGGTGTCGCTGGGGAAACTGGTGTTGCAGGAACCACTGGCCTCACAGGTGATACTGGCGTTCAAGGTCATACCGGCATTCAGGGTACCACAGGCATTGACGGCCAAACAGGCGTCGCAGGCTCCACTGGTGTTGCAGGCCAAACAGGCGTTGCAGGCTCCACTGGTGTTGGTGGCCAAACTGGCCTCAAAGGCGACACTGGTTCTCAGGGCGACACCGGTTTTGGTATCCAAGGCCAAACTGGTATTATTGGACCTACAGGTCCTTCTGGCGGCCCAATTGGCTCCACCGGTCTCCAAGGTGTAACCGGCCCCACTGGTGGTGAGCAGGGTCAGACTGGTGCTCAGGGATCTACTGGCGTCGCAGGGGAAACTGGCCTTGCAGGTCAGACCGGTCTCCAAGGCAGTGCTGGTACCCAAGGCACCACTGGTGTTGACGGCCAAACAGGCGTCGCAGGCCAAACTGGCCTCAAAGGTGACACTGGCATCCAAGGTTCCACAGGTGTTGCAGGCTCTACTGGTGTTGACGGCCAAACAGGCGTTGCAGGCTCTACTGGTGTTGCAGGCTCTACTGGTGTTGACGGCCAAACAGGCGTCGCAGGCCAAACTGGCCTCAAAGGCGACACTGGTTCTCAGGGCGACACTGGTTTTGGTATCCAAGGCCAGACAGGCATAATCGGACCTACTGGTCCATCTGGTGGCCCAACTGGCTCCACTGGTATTCAAGGCGTAACCGGCCCAACCGGTGGTGAGCAAGGAACCACTGGCATCCAAGGCGATACCGGTGTTGCAGGTCAAACCGGTCTCAAAGGCGATACCGGCACTCAAGGCAGCGCTGGTGCTCAGGGCTCCACTGGCATTGATGGCCAGACTGGTGTTGCAGGCCAAACTGGCCTCAAAGGCGACACTGGCATCCAAGGTTCCACGGGCATCCAAGGAACCACTGGTATTGATGGCCAGACGGGCATTCAGGGTACCACAGGCATTGACGGCCAGACAGGTGTTGCAGGCTCTACAGGCGTAGCTGGTCAAACAGGTCTCAAGGGCGACACAGGCTCTCAAGGTGATACTGGTTTCGGTATCCAAGGCCAGACCGGTATTATAGGACCAACAGGTCCTTCCGGTGGCCCAATTGGCTCCACTGGTCTCCAAGGCGTAACCGGCCCAACCGGTGGTGAGCAAGGACAAACAGGTGTCCAAGGTGACACCGGTGTTGCAGGCCAAACTGGCCTCAAAGGTGACACCGGTCTCCAAGGCAGTGCTGGTACCCAAGGCACCACAGGCATTGATGGCCAGACTGGTGTTGCAGGCCAAACTGGCCTCAAAGGTGATACTGGCATCCAAGGCCAAACAGGCGTTGCTGGCTCTACAGGCGTAGCTGGTCAAACTGGTACCCAAGGCTCCACTGGTGTTGATGGCCAAACAGGCGTTGCTGGCTCTACAGGCGTAGCTGGTCAAACAGGTCTCAAGGGCGACACAGGCTCTCAAGGTGATACTGGTTTCGGTATCCAAGGCCAGACCGGTATTATAGGACCAACAGGTCCTTCCGGTGGCCCAATTGGTTCCACCGGTCTCCAAGGTGTAACTGGTCCCACAGGTGGTGAGCAGGGCCAAACAGGTGTTGCAGGCCAAACTGGTGTTGCAGGCCAAACTGGTCTTAAAGGTGACACCGGTCTCCAAGGCAGTGCTGGTACCCAAGGCACCACTGGTGTTGATGGCCAAACAGGCGTTGCAGGCCAAACTGGTCTCAGAGGTGATACTGGCATCCAAGGCCAAACCGGTGTTGATGGCCAAACAGGCGTGGATGGCCAAACAGGTGTCCAAGGCCAAACAGGCATCCAAGGTTCCACAGGCATTGATGGCCAGACTGGTGTTGCAGGCCAAACTGGTCTAAAAGGTGACACTGGCACCCAAGGTGATACTGGTTTCGGTATCCAAGGCCAGACTGGTATAATAGGACCCACAGGTCCTTCCGGTGGCCCAATTGGTTCCACCGGTCTCCAAGGTGTAACTGGTCCCACAGGTGGTGAGCAGGGCCAAACTGGTGTCCAAGGTTCCACCGGCGTTGCTGGTGACACTGGTGTAGCAGGCCAAACTGGTCTCAGAGGTGATACTGGCGTCCAAGGCCAAACAGGCGTTGCTGGTTCCACAGGTGTAACAGGTCAAACAGGTCTCCAGGGTGAGACTGGCATTCAAGGCTCCACTGGCGTTGCTGGTACCACCGGCATTGGCGGCCAAACCGGTGTTGCAGGCCAAACAGGTGTTGCTGGTACCACCGGCGTTGACGGCCAAACTGGTGTTGCAGGCCAAACTGGTCTCAAAGGTGATACTGGTTCCCAAGGCGATACTGGCTTCGGCATTCAAGGCCAAACTGGTCTTATCGGACCAACGGGTCCTTCTGGTGGACCAATCGGCTCCACCGGTCTCCAGGGTGTAACTGGCCCAACTGGTGGTGAACAAGGCCAAACCGGCGTTGCAGGTTCTACCGGCGTTGCAGGCCAAACCGGTGTTGCAGGCCAAACAGGTCTTACTGGGCAAACAGGTATTCAAGGTGAGACTGGCGTTGCAGGCCAAACAGGCGTTGCAGGCCAAACAGGTCTTACTGGACAAACAGGCATCCAAGGTGAGACTGGCGTAGCAGGCCAAACCGGTGTAGCAGGTTCCACAGGCATTGACGGCCAAACAGGTGTTGCTGGTACCACCGGCGTAGACGGCCAAACAGGCGTTGCGGGCCAAACCGGCCTTATCGGTGAGACTGGTGTCAAGGGTGACACTGGCGCTGGTATCCAAGGTGAGACTGGCCTTATCGGCCCAACAGGACCATCTGGTGGTCCAATCGGCTCCACTGGACTACAAGGTGTAACCGGCCCAACTGGTGGTGAACAAGGCCAAACCGGCGTCCAGGGCGACACAGGTGTTGCCGGTTCCACAGGTGTTGCAGGTCAAACAGGTCTCACCGGACAAACAGGCGTCCAAGGTGTTACTGGTGTTTCTGGCTCCACCGGGGTAGCAGGACAAACAGGCGTACAAGGTGATACTGGTGTAGCAGGCTCCACAGGCGTTGCTGGCTCCACAGGTGTAGACGGCCAAACAGGTGTTGCAGGCCAAACTGGTGTTGCAGGCTATACAGGTCTTGATGGTCAGACTGGTGTCAAGGGTGACACTGGTGCTGGTATCCAAGGCGAAACTGGCCTTATCGGCCCAACAGGACCATCAGGTGGTCCAACCGGCTCCACTGGTCTCCAGGGTGTAACTGGCCCAACTGGTGGCGAACAAGGACAGACTGGGGTTGCAGGTACCACTGGTGTAGCAGGACAAACTGGTGTTGCCGGACAGACAGGCCTTATCGGTGAGACTGGTGTCAAGGGTGATACCGGGATTGACGGCCAAACAGGTGTTGCAGGTGCCACTGGTGTCCAAGGCGTCATTGGGGAACAAGGCCAAACTGGTGTTGCAGGCACTACCGGATTGATCGGCACCACAGGTGTTGATGGCCAGACAGGTGTTGCAGGCCAGACAGGTGTTGACGGCCAGACAGGTGTTGCAGGCCAGACAGGTGTTGCAGGCCAAACCGGCCTTATCGGTGAGACTGGTGTCAAGGGTGACACTGGTGCTGGTATCCAAGGCGAAACTGGCCTTATCGGCCCAACAGGACCATCCGGTGGTCCAATCGGCTCCACTGGACTACAAGGTGTAACCGGCCCAACTGGTGGTGAACAAGGCCAAACAGGCCTTATCGGTGAAACTGGTGTTGCAGGCCAAACGGGTGTCGCAGGCCAAACTGGTCTTAATGGCATCCAAGGCCAAACAGGCGTTGACGGCCAAACTGGGGTTGCTGGCCAAACTGGGGTTGCTGGCCAAACTGGGGTTTCTGGCCAAACTGGGGTTGGCGCCACAGGTGTCCAAGGAACTACTGGTTCGATAGGTAGCACAGGCCAGGTTGGCCCTACTGGCCCTTCTGGTGGCCCTTCTGGTGCCACTGGTTTGCAAGGTCCAACAGGTCCTTCGGGCGGTGCTCAAGGATTTACTGGGTTCCAAGGCGAAAC
>Ga0315283_10000456_pt1 | contig 30244 bp, 20 predicted proteins | sample YL17G09_0_MG_FD_204541 | JGI IMG/M metagenome (GOLD analysis project Ga0315283, IMG submission 204541) | Sediment microbial communities from Yellowstone Lake, YNP, Wyoming, USA - YL17G09_0 | ecosystem: Environmental > Aquatic > Freshwater > Lake > Sediment | place: USA: Wyoming | collected...
AGGGAAAAAACAAATGCAAAAAAACAAAACAAAACAAACTTTGTCAGTCCTCCCTTCTTCCTCTTCGCATTCAAAGCTTTCCGAGAGACATCTCGGTTTCTCTCTCTTCGCGCTCTTCCTCTCTCCTCTCTTTCCGCCAAAGCGAGCCGCACACAATGGCGCTCAATGCAGCAGTGTCGCGTCGCGCCGCGGTCCCCGCGTCTGCGGCGGCATCTTCTTCTTCTTCTCGTCGCCGCTCCGTCGTCGCCGCCGCCGGCTTGACGACGGCATCGGCCCCTCGCGCGGTACGTCTGCGGTTTCGCCTTGATTCAATTTCCGCCTCCGATGGAAAGAAGAGCGTGATGGGCTCCCCGTTTTGTAGTGTGAGCGAGGGAAGCAACTACAGAAGAAGGGGGAAAAGGATGAAAAAGAAAAGAGAATCGCCGTCGACCCATCAACCTTTCTAGCTCGACACCTCGTCGCCCTTTTTTCTTGCTCTATCCTTCTTCTTTCTTCCTCTCCTTCAGCCGCGAACTCCTACCTCCGCCGCCCGCGGCATCGGCGTCCTCGACATTGGATCTCACTGCCAAAAGCTCATTTCCATCTCGTAATCTCAATCAACATTTTTAACAGCAGCGACGCACGGCCGTCGCCTCGGCGACCCCTCCCTCGGTCAACGCCGCCGCCGCCGCAACCTCCACCAAGCTCAACATCGCCTCCGACGTCTCCGAGCTCATCGGCAAGACCCCGCTCGTCTACCTCAACAGGGTCACCGACGGCGCCAAGGGCCGCGTCGCGGCCAAGCTCGAAATCATGGAGCCGTGCTCGTCGGTCAAGGACCGCATCGGCGCGTCAATGATCTCGGACGCGGAAAAGGCCGGGCGCATCTCCCCGGGCAAGACGACGCTGGTCGAGCCCACGTCCGGAAACACGGGCATCGCGCTGGCGTTCATCGCCGCCGCGAAGGGGTACAAATTGGTGCTCACGATGCCCGCGTCGATGTCTCTGGAGCGCCGCGTGCTGCTCCGCGCCTTCGGCGCCGAGCTCGTCCTGACCGACCCGGCCAAGGGCATGAAGGGCGCCGTCGCCAAGGCGGAGGAGATCGCCGCGGCGACGCCGGGCGCCTACGTGCTGCAGCAGTTTGAGAACCCGGCCAACCCGAAGATCCACTACGAGACCACGGGCCCGGAGATCTGGGAGGGGACCGGCGGCAAGGTCGACGTCTTCGTCGCCGGCGTCGGCACGGGGGGCACCATCACCGGCGTCGGCCGGTACCTGAAGGAGAAGAACCCAAACGTCAAGATCGTCGCCGTGGAGCCCTCGGAGTCGCCCGTCATCAGCGGCGGCGCCCCCGGCCCCCACAAGATCCAGGGGATCGGCGCCGGCTTCATCCCCGGGAACCTGGACACCGAGCTCATCGACGAGGTCATCCAGGTGACTTCCGACGACGCCATCGCGTCCGCGAGGAGGCTCGCGCTCGAGGAGGGGCTGCTGGTCGGGATCTCGAGCGGCGCCGCCGTCCGCGCGGCGACTGAGGTGGCGTCCCGGCCCGAGTACGCCGGGAAGCTGGTCGTGACGGTCCTGCCGTCGTTCGGGGAGCGCTACCTGTCGACAGCGCTGTTTGCCGCGATCCGGGACGAGGCCGAGTCGATGACGGTGGGCCCGTGAGTTGAGGACGAGGGGAGAGGGATGGTGCTGGGCTGAATGTTCTTTTCTTTTCCCCTCCTGTCTTCTTTTCTCTCTCTCTCTCCTGTCTTCGGTTCTCTCTCTCTCTTTCTTCTTCTGTTCTTTGCCTCTCTTTTTCCTTGTCGATTGTTAATGAGCAAAAGCCAAAAGCCAGAGCGGTCAAAGAAGATGGAATTCACGATGAAGATGATGATGAAACAGGAAGTATTGCTTGCATTCAAAGTCGAAAAAACAGGAGATAAGGAAAGAAAAACATTCACGCCTTGGCGGTCTTTTTCTTTTTCGGCGTGGCTCCCTCGAGCGCCGACGGCGCCTTTTTCTTCTTCGAAGCCTTCTCCTTCCTTCCTGCTCCTGCTGCTCCTGCTGCCTCCTTGCCAACAACAGGTGCCTCCTTCGCCTCCTCCTCCTCCTCCTCCTCCTCCTCGCTTTCATCCTCGACCCCCCTGGGCTCGGACTGATACACGGGCAGCGCCGCCGACGCCGCCGACTTGAGCAGCACCGACCGCACACCGGCCCACTTTCCCGTCGCGCCCGGGGAAGACAGCTTCGGGACCAGGTTTTTCAAAGCTGCCTCGACGTTCTCTGCGACCTGAGCGGCGGTGAACGAGGACCTCGCGACGCGGACGTTGACGCAGGAACCCCCGCCCCTGAAGTAGTAGGTGGCGCGAACGGCGTCCGAGACCGGCGTCTTCCAGTCTTTTCCCCTGAGGTCGACGGGCACGGGCTGCTTCTTGGCCCTGAAGAAGGCCTTGCCCAGGAGGCGGGCGAGCGAAGGGAGCACCCGCGCGTCTGCCAGGAACAGGTCGAAGGCGTTGGCCAGGGCTCGCTTGGCTTCGTGGGGCTCGTACTTGGATTTCAGCTTGGAGAGCGCGATGACCTTGGAGACGCCCGCGGCCTCGGCGAGCTTTTGGTTCTTCGCCTTGGCCTTGGCGGCCTTGTTCGATCCGGAGCTTTTCCCGTCGTCTCCTCCGGGGGCGTCTTTGACGATCAGGCAGACCTCGGCGCCGTCGAAGCGGTAGATCGGGTGCGGTATGGCTCTGTTGTTGTTGGTATTTTGAGTTTTGAGGGAGAGAAAAGAGAAAAGAGGTGAGTTTTGAGTTTGCGTTGAGGTCGAGCCGTCGGCAGGCGGCGGCGGCATTGGACAACGGGAAAAAAATTAAACTCTCTCTCGACGTACATTCGGACGGGCTTGTCGTTGCGTCGCTCCTGCGGGACCTTTTTCAATGAGACGATCTGTGGTTCATCGAGTGGGAGAGAGAGAGAGAGAGAGAAGCGAGGAAAGAATGAGAGTGCGTGCGCGAAAAGAGATTGAAGCGTTTGAAGCAGCGCCGCCCGCTGCCGTCAAACGAAAAAACTAGCCGCCGTCGCTCAAGCGTCGACATGTTTGATGCGCAGCCGTTCCCCCTCGCTCTCTCGTCTCTCTCTTCTCGTTCGCATCTCCGTTGCACGCGACAGAGAGCTCCGATCTCTAAGTCTTCTGTGCTGAAAACACAAAGAAAAGCGTAAACTCCGAACGAACCATGTACAAAAGCTCGTCGTCGTCCTCAAAGAGGTCATTGCTTTTGTTGCCGCCGCCTTTGTCTCCTTTGCCGCCGCTGTTCTTCCGCAGGTGCGCCAGCAGGGCGCTGGCCGCCTTCTCGACCTGCGGCTTGGAGAAGCCGTGCATCGCGTTGGGGTCTGCGGCGACGGTCATCTTGTTCTTCGGGGGAACGAGAGGGCAGACAAAAGAGAGAAGGCGAGAGAAGAGGTGTGATTTTTTTCAGTTCGATTTTTTCAAGTTTTTTTTTTCACAGTGATGATTTTTTTCCCTTCGCTTCCGCCCTCCCCCTCTACACGAGGTCGTCGTCGTCCCCGAGGCCGTCGCCTCCGCCGCCGCTGCCGCCACCGCCACCGCAAACACCGCCCCCGTCGTGGAGAGCGAACGAGCTCCCGAACGCGCCGCCCATTCCCTGTCCCCCTCCGTCGCCGCCCGACCAGCCAAAGGCGTTGCCGCCCGGACCCCCCCCCGCGGGGACCCCCCCCCCCCCCCCCCCCCCCCCCTTTCACTGATTTACGCCCGCCTCGCGCACACACTCTCTCGCTCGCTCGTGTTCGATCGATGGACGACCCTGCCGTCCGCCCCCTGCGGGACGCCCTCGTCCAGACGCTGTCCACCAACCCGGTGCGTTGACGAGGAATGCGTATATGCACACGTGGTTGGCCTGTGTGCGCCAAATCGGCGCCCCCGCGGGCTGCTCAACAAAAGCTCGCAATGCGGTGCGTTCATTTTTCTTCACGTCTCCCCTCCCGCGCGCCACCTCTCCTCCCCCCCATCTAGGCCGTTATCAAGCAGGCCGAGGTCACTCTCAAGCAGTCTGCCACCCAGCCGGGCTACGCGCACGCGCTGTTGAAGGTAAAATGGAAGAGAGGAAGAGGAGAGAAGAGAGGGACGCTCTCGCTTTTCTCAACCACCCTCTCACCCTCATCCCTTTTCATCTAGATTGTCTCCACTGACGCGCCCGTCGAACTGCGCCAGGCCGCCGCCGTCAACTTCAAAAACTATGTAAAATTCCACTGGGTCCCCGTCGAGGATGACGCCGGCGGGGTGCCCCAAGCTCTCCCCGACCCCGAGAAGGCGCAGGTGCGCGGCCTGATCACGGGCCTGATGCTGGCCGCGCCGCCCATCGTCCGGGCCCAGCTGGCGGAGGCGCTGGCCCTCATCGGCGCGTCCGACTTCCCGGGGCGGTGGCCGGAGCTGCTGCCCGATCTGATCACCCGCCTGGAGTCCGGCCCCCCGCACGCGGTGCACGGCGTCTTGGAGACCGCCAACGCGATCTACAAGCGGTACAGGGGCACGTTCATGACGCCCGCCCTCTCGGCAGAACTGGAGTACTCGCAGGCCCTGGTCCGCCCACTATTGGGCGCCCTGGAAGGCGCGTTGGAGCGGGCGCGCGGGGCGAGCGCCGTGCTAGCGTCCGCGCCGGGCGAGGCGGAGGCGGTGGCGGCCGCCTCGCTCGCCCTCTCCACCGCCCGCCTCGCCGTCCGCGTTTTTTTCTCTCTCAACTCACCCGGGCTGACCGAGGACTTTGAGGCTGCCCTACCCGGCTGGATGGCCGCCCTGCACACGGCCCTGACCTTGCCCACCCCTCCTGGCACCACGCCGGCCGACCCGGACGCGGAAGCCCCCGCCGACGCCCTCCGCCGGAGCGTGTGCGACGCGGCCACGCTCTTCATGGAGGTGAATGAGGACGAGTTCGCGCCCTTCCTGCCCTCCTTTGCCCGGGATGTGTGGTCCCTGCTGGTTGGCCTGCCGGCCACGCCGGGCGCGGACGGGCTGGCGATGTCCGCGACGCGCTTCCTGACGACGGTGGCCAAGTCCGTGCATTCCACGCTCTTTGCGGCCGAGGGCGCGCTGGCGCAGGTGTGCGGGTCCGTCGTCCTGCCCTCCCTGCGCCTGCGCCCGGAGGCGGAGGAGCTGTTCGAGCTTAACTATGTGGAGTACATTCGCCGGGACACCGAGGGCGGGGACGCGGACACCCGGCGGCGGGCGGCGACGGAGCTGGTGCGGGCGCTGGCCGCCAGGTTCCCCGACGCGGTCACGGCGGAACTGTCCCGCCTGGTCGGCGGGCTGCTGGCGTCGGCGGCGGGCGGGGGCTGCGACGGGTGGCGGGCGAAGGACTGCGCGGTGTACCTGGTCTCCGCTCTCGCGGCTCGTGCCCGCACGGCGGGCGGGGGCGTCGCCGGCACGACCGCCCTGGTAGACGTGCCCGACTTTTTCGCCCGCCAGGTCGCGCCGGAGCTGACCGCGCGCGCGGCCGCCCTGGGCGCCGCCGCCCCGGGCTCCGCCGCCCCGGCCCTGCCGCCCGGCGCCACGCCCTGCCCGCCCGGCTCCATCGGCCCAGACGTCCTGGCCGCGAGCGCACTCCGGTTTGCGACCCTCTTCCGGGCGACGCTGCCGACGCCGACCCTCCTGGCCCTGCTCCCGCCCGCCATCGCCTGCCTGGGCGCCCCCGCCAATGTCCTCCACTCCTACGCCGCGTCCTTCATCGACCGCCTGCTCGCGGCCCGGGTGCCGGCAGCAACAGGTGCTGCCAATACTGCTCCCGGTGCTCCCCCCCCTCCGAGCACCCCGCGCGTGTCCCCGGCCGACCTGGCCCCGCACCTCGCGCCCCTGCTGGAGCGCCTCTTCTCCGCGCTCGACCACCCGGATTCCGGCGAGAATGAGTATGTGATGAAGGCGATCGTCCGCGTCCTCTCCGCCGCCGGCGGGCCGGCCATCGCGCCCGCCGCGCCCATGGTCCTGGCTCGTCTGGCAGGGCTGCTGGGCCGGGCGGCCGCCAACCCGGGCCACCCGGGCTTCAACCACGCGCTCTTTGAGGCGATCGCCTGCCTGGTGTCCCAGGCCGCGCCCGCGGGCGAGCCCGCCCTGGCGGCCCTGGAGGCCGCCCTGTTCCCGGCCCTGACCGTCGTCCTGCGGGATGATATCGAGGTCTTTCACCCCTACACCTTCCAGGTGTTGGCCCAGCTGGCGGAGGCCCGGCCGGCCGCCCCCGGCGCGGGCGGCCCTGGCGGGGCGCCCTCCCCGCTGCCGCCGGCCTACCTGTCCCTGCTCCTGCCCCTCCTCGCCCCGGCCTTCTGGGAGCGGCCCGCCAACGTGCCCGCCCTGGCCCGCTTCCTGCGGGCCCTGCTCCTCCGGGCGGGCGGGGCCGTCGTCGCAGCGGGCCAGCTGGAGGCCGTGCTGGGCGTGCTGCAGAAGCTGGTGGCCACCCGTGCGGCCGACGGCGAGTCCCTGGCGGTCGCGGTCGCCCTGCTGCGGGGCGCGCCCCGGGGCGCGCTCACGCCCTACGCCCCGACTCTGTGGGGCCTCCTATTCCGGCGCTTGCAGGCCGCCCGGACGCCCCGATTCGCGGCGGGCGTCGTCCTCTTCTGCGCGGCGAGCGCGGCCTTGGAAGGCGGCGCCGCGCTCGCGGCTGCGGTGGACGCTGTCCAGCCCGGCCTCTTTGCCGGCGCCCTGGTCCGCCAGGTCTGGGCGCCCGGCCTGGCGCCCGCCGCCATCGGGGCCAGCGTCGCTGATCGCAAGCTCCTGGCGGCGGGCACGGCGGCCGCGCTCGTGGACGTGCCCGCCCTGGCTGACGACCCGGCCCTGTGGGGCTCCCTGCTGGGGGACGCGGTCGCCATCGCGGCGGGCGCGGCGGCGGGCGTGGGCGGGCCCCACCACCCGCATCACCTGCACGATGAGGACGAGGACGGGGATGGAGGGGCGGCGGCGGCGGCGGCGGCGGCGGGCGGGTACGCCGTCCTGCGGCACGCGGCCCGCCCGCCCGAGGGGGCGCCCGCGGACGACGCGCTGCCGGCCATCCCCTCGCCCGGCGCGGGCCTGGCGGCCGAGCTGGCCCGCGGCTGCGCCGCCCGGCCGGGCGTGTACCCGGCCCTCATCGCCGCGCACGTCCCTGCTGACCCGCAAGCCCGGCTGCGGGACATGTGTGCGGCGGCGGGGGCGACGCTCGTATGAACTTGGGTCGAGAGAGACGGGTAGAAAGGCCTGTTACACGCACCCACGTACCGTACAATGGATCAGCTCCCTCCTCGATGCCCCTCCACGCGCAAGCGGAGAGCCAGCGGAGAGGAAAGGCAAACACCCCCCCCCCACCACACACACCCTCACCCATCCACCCACACGTGAACCACCCCATCCCCTCCATTCCGCATGTGCACATCATTTCCCGACCGGCTGGGTCAAGAACAGTTTCGAAGGGTCGGACGGGTCCACAAAGGCCGTCGCGACCGTCGCGACCGCCTCCGGCGGCGGCGGCGGCGGCGGCGGCGGCATGTAGGAGCCACCTCCTCCTCCTGCTGCCCCACCCCCACCGGCAGCAGCAGACGCGGCGACTGCCCGGCCGTACTCGAGCAGGCGGAAATAGAGCGGCAAAAAAGTGCCGACCCCGCCCTCCTTGAATTCCAGCTTGAACTTGTGGGTGTCCCCACTGCCGCTAGCGCACACGCCGGCCAGGTTGTTGGCGGCGAAGATGGGCTGGACAAACTCGGTGGAGGGCGAGAGGCTGGCCAGGGGGAGGGCAAAGGCGACCAGGCCGGACGGGTCGGGCGGGCCGCCGGCGATGAAGACGAGACGGGTGGTGGAGAGGTAGAGCGTGCCCTTTGCGATCCACCTGTGGGGCACGGAGAGGAAAGGGAGGGCAGGTTGGGAGTGGGGGGATGATTGAGGTCTCAAGGAGGTCTCGAGCAGGTTGGGAGAGTGGGGTCTCTGAGAGTTTGCTCTCGCATCAAAACACTCGCTCGCTCCGCCTCGTCCACCGCCGCGCCCGGTCCCGGTCCCGCCCGAGATCCAGTAGCGGGCGGCCTACCCCCACCCCCACGAGCGCGCGCAGTTGAGCGCTCACTTTTTGGACGCCGTCCGCAATCCGTCGACGGTCAATTTCATACCCGGTCGGGCGAGGACAAGCATTTCTCCGTCAGGAGAGACGGTTGGGGCCAGGCTGCCGTCGGGCAGCTGGGTGAGGGGCGGGTTGGCGGCCATATTTGGTGCAAGCAGGGACGCGGAGAGGACCACCTGGCCTGCAGTGGCGGCGCGGAGAGTGGCACGGGAAGAGAGAGTGACACCATCCCCGGGTACACACTTCTCTTTTTCTCTCTTTTGCGCCCTCTCGAAAGGACGCAAGCTCCAGAAACGCTCACGGCCCTAGCCATGCGCGCCTCCACCGCCTCCAGCGCCTGGCGCCTGGCCTCCCACAGCCTGGCCTGCTCGGCGGCGGGAGCGGCTGAGGGCGTTGCTGCTTCCGGTTCTCGCATCGTCGCCTCCCTCCGCTCCTTCTCCGCTGCCGCCTCCCCATCCCCGCCCGCCTCTTCGGCGGGTGGGGCGGCCGCCGCCGCCGTAGACAGCCTGCGCCAGCGCCTGGCGGATGGTGAGTTTTTGAAGAGAGAAAGAGGCGAGGCGGAGAGCGAAACAACGATGGACGCACGCGCACTAGGTGTGGCCTCCCCGTTCTCTCACTACTCATCCCTCCTCCTCCCTTCATAGGCCCCGATTTCGGGGACTTTGTCCAGCAGCGGGGACCCGAATACTCCGTGCGGGCGCCCAACTGGAAGGTGTGAGGAGAGAATGGAGAGCTAGCGTGGAGAGGAGCGAGCGATGAGGAAAAAAACACCCCTCCACACCCTCCGACGCGCTCCACAGTCCGGCCGACCACACCCACCCACCCACCCTCTCATTCCTGAAACGCGCCCCTTCCTCTCTCCTCTTCTCATCAAGGAAAAAACGCGCAAGCCCGACTGGCTGAAGAGGTCTGTCCCCGGCGGCGATCCGGACTCGGCGTACGCCCGCATCAAGGGCCGCCTGCGCGACCTGAACCTGTCCACAGTCTGTGAGGAAGCCAAGTGCCCAAACGTGGGCGAGTGCTGGGGCGGCGGGGACGGGCACGCCGCGACGGCGACCATCATGCTGATGGGGGACACCTGCACGCGAGGTGAGTTGAGTAGAGAGAGAGAGAGGTTGTGAGAGCTAGAGAGAGAGAGAGCGGCGGTGCTGGCTCGCACACCCCATTTTTTTTTCTCACCTTGACATCTCTCCCATCCCCACCTCCCATCCATTCCCTCTCTCTGCCTCTCCAGGCTGCCGCTTCTGCGCCGTCAAGACCTCCCAGGCCCCACCCCCCTTGGACCCCGCCGAACCGTCCCGCGTTGCCACGGCCGTCGCTGAGTGGGGCATCGGCTACGTCGTGCTCACCAGCGTGGACCGGGACGATTTGGCAGACGGGGGCGCGGCCCACATTGCCGCGACCATCGCCGAGTTGAAGGCCCGGACGTCGGGGAAGCTCCTGGTCGAAGCCCTGGTCCCCGACTTCAAGGGCGACCTGAGCGGCGTGCGGACCGTCGTCGCCAGCGGCCTGGACGTCTACGCCCACAACGTGGAAACGGTGCCCCGCCTCCAGGCGACCGTCCGCGACCGGCGGGCAGGGTGGGACCAGTCCATCGCCACCCTGGTCGCCGCGAAGGCCGCGGGCGCCCGCATGACGAAGACCTCACTCATGCTGGGGTGTGGGGAGAGCCGGGAGGAGGTCCTGGACGCCCTGCGCTTGCTGCGGGGCGCTGACGTGGACGTCATCACGTTCGGTCAGTACATGCGGCCCACCAAAAAACACATGGCCGTCTCTGCCTACGTCACCCCCGCCGCCTTTGACGCGTACGTGGCCGCCGCCCGGGCCCTGGGCTTCAAGTACGCGGCGGGCGGGCCGATGGTGCGGTCGTCGTACCGGGCGGGCGAGTTTTACTTGGAGGCCATGCTGAAGGGCGGGAAGGCGGTCGAGGCGGCGTGAGAGCGTGGGGGGGGGGGGGACTTTTCTGTTGCTTTCTCACATGGTTTTACAGTCCCTACCCGCCCGCGACCTCCTCGCCCGCGACCACCTCTCCCTGCAGCTCCCAGGACCCCGCTAGCGTCGGCCGCCACAGGCAGACCCGGGGCGGCAGCGGGAGAGCAGCAGCAGCAGCAGCAGCGTCCTCGGCTGAGGCCACCCGCCCAGACAGGGAGGCGGCCAGCCACGTCCCGAACGCGTCGAATTCCAGGGCCCACACTCCGGTCTCACTTGCTGACACATCGCCAGCGGTGGAAGGCAGCACCCCAGGCGCATCTAGGGTCGCGACGGTGCGGACGGTCGGCGCATCGGACGGGCCGGAGAGGGTATGGAGAGAAATGGAGGCGGGCGAGGCGGCCGCGACCAGTTCTGTGGGGCGCCCCAGGCGGGGCGCCCAGGCGAGGGCGGTCGTCCTGGACCCGCCTGCCCTGCCCTCCAAAACAGCGGCGCGCGCCCAGGACCCTAGGGAGGGGCGGTAGGCCCAGACGGCGGCGTCACCGGACGCGGTGCCGGCGGCCAGGAGGGCGGGCAGCGGCGAGGAAGGTTTTCCTTCCTCCTCCTCCTCCTCGTCTGCCGCTGGCCGCCAGGCGAGCGCGGTCACGGGCCGGCCACCCGCACTGAACTCGCTCTCCAGCTCCCAGGCGCGGGACGCGCCAATCAAGGCGTCCGCCACGTACACGCGCACCACCCCGTCCCCGCCGCCCGCGCCCAGGCGCGGGCCGTGGGCGGGGGGTGCCCAGGCGAGCGGGGGCGGGCGGGCCGCGTCGGCCCCGCCCGGGATGGGCCAGGGCCCGCCCGCCCGCCGCCAAGCGGTCTCGTTCCCGACCTTCAATTCCCAGATGGTCAGGGTGCCGTCGGAGGCGGCGACGGCGAGGGTGGCCCCGAAAGCGGGGGGCGCCCAGGCGAGCTGGAAAAGTGTCGGGAGACGGAAGGGGCAGGAGAGTTGAGTGTGCGGGGTTCGCATCGGCGCGCCGGGGGAAGAGGAGAGCGTGTCGCTCAAACGCCACGCACGCACACGCACACGCCTCCGGCAATGCGTCCAAACTGCCATCAATTCCATTTCACTCTCACCTGCGCCACGCCCGCCCCGGGCAACTCGACTCGGCCGCCCGCAACCCACAGTGGCGCGCCCGACCCGCCGGCGTAAATTGCGACGCCGCCGGGGCCGCCCACCGCCAAGCGGGTGCCATGCTCGTTGGTGGCGGAGGCTGTGAGGGGGGTGGGGGCGCCCGGGAGAGGAGCGTGGTCGGCGAGGACGTCGCCCATGACGAAAATGAAAGTGAATGGGCGAGAGTTTTTTTTTTTTCCGCTCGCTCTCGAAGAAACCGCGGCGTTGGCCATTCACACTTTTCTTCACACGCGCCCCCTGCAGTCGCGCGGTGACACACACACTTTCTGCACGCACCCAGACCGACCCTGTACCCAGGACGTCCCATCAGTAAATGCGTGCGCCGCCCTCATCCGCCGCCGGGCGCGCTCGCTTCAGCGCGCAGCGGGCAGCCGTCGCTGCCAGGCCGGGATGCGCCAGGTGAGTATGTTGTGCCCGCGACCGCAGAGTCAGCGGGGTTTCTAGCTTGACGGGTTGGTGGGTCAGGTCTGACGCTGGATCAGCTACCCAGCAGACCGATGTTGGCGGGGCCGGGCGAGCGCGGGCGTGCGTGCGTGCGCGCCCTACCAAAGAGAGCTCTCCCCTCTCGTGCGCCCTCACGCGGCGCGACCTTTTCCATTCCATTCTTTCAGCCGCCGCCCCACCCCGGCCACCAAGCCTCCGCCCATCTCTCCCTCGCGGGCCTTGGCACGTAAGCCGACCACCACGTCCACCGCGGCGGCCCCACCCACGGCGGTGGCCACCAAAACTGCCGCCACCCCCTCCACCGGCGACCTGCGCACGTATGGCCTGCCCCCCGTCGACTGGGAGGCGTCCTCCCTGACGGTCGTCGTCGTCGGCGCGTCCGGCGACCTGGCCCGCAAGAAGATCTACCCCGCCCTGTTTGCGCTGTACTATGAGGGCCACCTGCCCCCTAACTTCCAGATTTTTGGGTACGCACGGTCCGACCTGAGCGATGAGGCCTTCCGGACGGCGATCGGGGGCGCCCTCACCTGCCGGGTCGCGGCAGGAGCGCGGTGTGGGGAGGCCATGGACGCCTTCTTGGCCCGCTGCTTTTACCAGCCCGGCCAGTACGGGTCGGAGGCCGATTTTGCGGCCCTGGACGCGCGGTGCAAGGCCGCAGAGGCGCCGTTTCCGCGGGCGGACCGCATGTTTTACCTGTCCATCCCGCCGTCTGTCTTCACGTCGGCCGCGGCGGCGGCCACCTCGGCCGCCTCCGCGCCCGCGCCCGGCTGGACCCGCGTCATCGTCGAGAAACCGTTCGGCCGGGACTCGGAGAGCTTCCGGGCGCTCAACGAGGAGCTGAGCGTCCACCTGTCCGAGGACGCGACCTACCGCATTGACCATTACCTGGGGAAGGAGCTGATTGAGAACTTAACCGTCCTGCGCTTTGCCAACCTGGTCTTCGAACCGCTCTGGTCCCGCCAGTACATCCGCAACGTCCAAGTCATCTTCTCGGAGGACTTTGGCACGGAGGGGCGGGGCGGCTACTTCGACTCGTACGGCATCATCCGGGACGTCATCCAAAACCACTTGCTCCAAATTTTGGCGCTCTTTGCGATGGAGCCGCCCGTTTCGCTGGCGGCGGAGGATATTCGGAACGAGAAAGTGAAGGTCCTACGCTCCATGCAGCCCGTCACCCTGGAGGACGTGGTCGTCGGCCAGTACCGGGGCCGGGCCGCCAGCGCGGACCGACAGGCCCTGCCCGGCTACTTGGATGATGCCACCGTGCCGCCCGGCTCGCTGTGCCCGACGTTTGCGGCCGTCGCGGTTTTCATCAACAACCCGCGCTGGGACGGGGTGCCCTTCCTGCTGAAGGCCGGCAAAGCCCTGGCCGCCCGGTCTGCCGAAATCCGGGTTCAGTTCAGGCATGTGCCCGGTAACCTGTACCGGGATAAGCTGGGCGGCGGGCCCGGGCGGTCAGCGGGTGGCGGCTCGCCCGCCGACCGGGCCGCAAACGAGTTGGTCATCCGCATTCAACCCGATGAGGCAATTTATTTGAAAGTCGCCAACAAGGTGCCGGGGCTGGGCCTCCGCCTGGACACCTCCCGCCTGGACCTGACCTACAAGGCCCGGTACGCTGACGCCTCCTTGCCCGACGCCTACGAACGCCTGCTCCTGGACGTGATCAACGGGGACAAGCGCCTGTTCATCCGCGCGGATGAGCTGGAAGCCGCCTGGGCGCTCTTCACGCCCCTGCTGAACGAGCTGGACGACCGGGGCGTCGCGCCGGAGCTGTACCCGTACGGCTCGCGCGGTCCCCTGGGCGCGCACTACCTGGCCGCCAAGTACGGAGTCCGGTGGGGCGACCACGAGGAGGAATGAGGGAGGAATGGAATTGATGAGAAGAGAGGAGGGGATGGGTGTTCGGTGAGAGTGTGTGTTATGTGTGCATGGGTATTTTCCTTTTGCGGGTTTCTGTGTTTGGGTGTGTGTGGTGTCTGTGCGGCGCGCGCGCGCGCGCGCGCGCGCGTGTGTGTGTGTGTGTGTGTGTGTGTGTGTGTGTGTGTGTGTGTGTGTGTGTGTGTGTGATGGCTAGACAGGCACGAAAATGGAAAATGGAGGCTGGGTTGCCCAGGTTTTTCTCGGCCGCTGTCCCTCGCCACATCTCTATTTTAGTAGAGGGACGCGCGTTTTTGCCTCTCTCTCTTCCACGCCCACCAAACCCCACGCGCACGCCGACGAGCAGGCATTCCAGCCGCCTGCGCGTGACCACCCAGCGCGCAGGCGCGGACGCGTGCACACGGCGTGTTCTTTCTCGTCTTTTCACATCGGCGCATGCCCGGCGGCTTGCTTTTGTCTCGGCCGCATTTCTTCCGTCGCGCCACTCTCTCCGCCCTTAACCACTCTACCTCACCATGGGCGTGCCGGCCTTCTATCGGTGGCTGAGCCAGCGGTGAGTTTGAGACGAGGAAGAGAGGGAGAGATAAAAAGGGAGAAGGCGCGGCGGCGGCGGCGGGTGACTCGCTTCTCATCAACTTTGCTCCCCTATCTCACTCTATCTCTCTCTCTCTCCGTGTGCCCCGTCTCTCCCCCCTCCCCCAGCTACCCCCTCATCATCCAGGACTGCATTGAGCAGGCCGCCACGACTGTAGATGGCGTCACCATCCCCGTCGACGCGTCGGCGCCCAACCCAAACGGCCTGGAGTTTGACAACCTGTACCTGGACATGAACGGCATCATCCACCCCTGCTTCCACCCGGAGGACCGCCCGGCCCCGACGACGGAGGCGGAAGTCTTCACCACCATGTTTGACTACATTGACCGCCTCTTCGCGATCGTGCGCCCGCGGAAACTGCTGTACATGGCGATCGACGGGGTCGCCCCCCGTGCCAAGATGAACCAGCAGCGGTCCCGCCGGTTCCGGGCGGCGCAGGATACGGCAGAGCGGGAGCTGGAGGAGGCCCGCCTGCGCGCCGAGTTTGCCCGCCAGGGCATCGTCCTCCCCGGCGGCGGTGACGGCGAAAAGAAGTCGGAGACCTTCGACTCCAACACCATCACCCCGGGCACCCCGTTCATGCACAGGGTCTCGCTCGCCCTCCAGTACTATGCCCACGCCCGCCTCAACTCGGACCCGGGGTGGCGGGGCATCACGGTGCTCCTGTCGGACGCCAACGTGCCCGGGGAGGGCGAGCACAAGATCATGGCGTACATCCGGGAGCAGCGCGGCCGGCCCGGGTGGAACCCTAACACGCGGCACTGCCTGTACGGCCTGGACGCCGACCTCATCATGCTCGCCCTGGCCACGCACGAGCCCCGGTTTGCCATCCTGCGGGAGGTCGTGTTTCAGGCTGACAACAACAACAACCGGGGCGGGCGGAATGGACCGGGCGGGCGGGCGGGCGGGGGCGGGGCGGGCGGGCCGCCCACGCTTGCCGAGACGATGGCCGAGGCCGCCCGCCGCAACGGCGGCAATGCCGCCGCGCCCGCCTCCAACGACGCCGCGTCCGCCGGCCCGGCCGCCGCCGGCCTAAAGCCCTACCAGTTCCTCCTGGTCGGCGTGCTGCGGGAGTACCTGGCCCTGGAATTCGCGTTTCCACCAAACTCGCCCACCCCCTACGACCCGGAACGCATTCTGGACGACTTTGTCTTCCTCTGCTTCTTTGTGGGCAATGACTTTCTGCCGCACATGCCAACCCTAGAGATCCGGGAGGGCGCCATTGAGCTGCTCATGGCCGTGTACAAGCGGGAGGCGCCGAGCATGGGCTACCTCGTCGACGGGGAAGACCTCGACCTCGCGCGCACCGAACACTTCATCCGGGTCATCGGCGGTTTCGAGGACGCCATCTTCTCCAAGCGGGCCCGCATGCTGGCCCGGGATAAGCAGCGGCGGGACCGGGACAAGCAGCTGAAGGCGGCCCAGGAGGCCGAGAAGGCGCTCAGGGAAGCTGGAGGTGGGAAGGGCGGCGGCGGGAGTGGCGGCCGGGGCCCGGGTAAGTGGACAGCCGCCGCTCCCGCCGCCGACTACATGGCCTCCCTGACGGTCGCGCCCGTGGGCAAGGGCACGGCCTCCGGGCCCCGCTTTGGTGGTGGCGCTGGAGGCGCGCACATTCCGCCTCCGGTCGCCTTCACGGTCGCCCCGCCCGCGGGCGCTCCTGGGGGCGGCTTTGCCCTCCCGCCCGGCCTGGGCGCCCCAGCCGGCCCGCTGCCGCCTGGCCTGGGCGGGCCCCTCCTCCCGCCCATCCCGGCCTCCAACAAGTCGGCCGCCGCCCAGCTGAAGGAGCGCTTGGTGGCTGGGGCTAAGCGGGGCGGGGAGGCGGCGGCGGCGGCGGCGGCAGGCGCAGGGGCGGCCACCAAAGAGGGCGAGGAGGCGGCCGCCGCTTCCACAAAACGCCGCAAGGGCGGGGCGGGCGAGGCTGTGAAGGTCGAGCCCTCCGCCACGACCACCACCGTCAAGGCCGACCCGGCTGATGATGGCAAGCCTGCGTCCGCCGCCGAATTCTGGTCGTCCCTCCAGGGCGGCAGCGGCGCCCCCAAGAAGGAGGAGGGAGAGGACGCCAAGCCTGCCCGCAAAAAATCAGACGCCTCGATGGGAGTTTCGGCCGACGGCGACGCCCTGGCCGCCGCTGACGAGGACGAGGCCGACGACGGCTACGTCGTCGCTGATGATGATGAAGCCGACGAGCCCCCCGTCGCGGCGGCGGCCCGGGCGGCGGCGGCCGCGGCGAAAGCGGCCGCCGCCAAGGCGGTGGAAGCCGAGGCGGGCGCCACCGCGGCCGCGGCAGACGCCGCCAAACGCCTGGAAGAGGCGATGAAGGAACGCCTGAAGGAGGGAGCCGACCGATTTGACGACATGATCGTTCACGAAGGCCGCATCCGCCTGGGCGAAGCGGGGTGGAAGGCCCGGTATTACAGCGAAAAGCTGGGCTTGGCGGAAAACGACCCGGAGGCGGCCCGCGTCGCGCGCGACATGGTCACCCACTACGTGCGCGGCCTGGCCTGGGTGCTCAAATATTACTACGCGGGCGTCGCCTCCTGGACCTGGTTCTACCCCTACCACTACGCGCCCTTTGCCAGCGACCTGGTGGACCTGCCCTCCATCGACGTCTCCTTCGAGCTGGGCGAGCCCTTCGCGCCGTTCAATCAGTTGATGGGGGTGCTCCCCGCCGCGTCGGGGCACGCGCTGCCCCTCCCCTACCGCCGCCTGTTTGAGCTGGACTCCGCCATCGCCGACTTCTACCCCCGCGACTTTGACGTCGACATGAACGGAAAGCGCTTTGCCTGGCAGGGCGTGGCGCTGCTGCCATTCATCGACGAAGGGCGCCTGCTGGCGGCGACGGGGCCGTGTGAGGAGGAGCTCGACCCGGAGGAAACCGCCCGCAACGGGCGGCGGGATGAACTGATCTTTTGTGCGACCTCCCACCCCCTAGCGCCGGAGGCCTTCGAGCTGGCGGACGCGGCGACTGGGAGCGGGGCCGCGGGCGAGGAAGCTGCCAAGGTTGCCAAGGAGTCCGGGCGCTCCATCGACCGGGGCCTCACGGGCGGGCTGGGCGGCCTGCTTCTCGCCCCTTACGGCCCCGTCTGCCCGCCCTCGCTCCAGGCCCCGCTCCCGGACATGGGCGACCCCGTCACCCCCAACGCCGTCGTCTGCGCCCGGTACCGCCTGCCGCCGGGCCGGGAGGGACACAGGCACGTGTGCCGCCCGCTGGAGGGCCAGGCCATCGACCCGCCCGCCGTCAGCGAGTCGGACCTGCCACCGCCCAAACCGTTGTGGCACGAAGACCGGCGCGGGCCCGGGGGTGGGGGCGGTTACGGAGGGCGCGGTGGCGGCGGCCCGCCCGGGTGGCAGGCCCGGGGATCCGGGTACGGCATGCCGCCCGGCTGGCAGCAGCAGCACCAGCAGCAACAACAGCAGCAACAGCAACAGCACGGCGGCGGCGGGTGGGGCGGCCCGCCCGGCGAGTGGGGCGGCGGGCTGCCGCCTGGTTACGGTGGTGGTGGTGGTGGTGGCGGCCACCACAACCCCTTCCCCGGCCTCGCGCCGGGCGGCGGCCCGCCGCCCGCCGCCTACCACCACCACGGCGGCCCCCCACCCCCCGGCTACGGCGGTGGTGGCGGCGGCGGCGGCGGCGGCCCCCCGCCCGGCTATCACGGCGGCTTCGCGGCGCCGCCAGGCATGTACAATGGCGGCGGAGGTTTCCAGCAGGGCGGCCCTCCCGGCGGCCCTCCCGGCTACGGCCGTGGCGGCGGCGGATGGGGCCCGCCTCCACCTCAGCAGGGCCGGGGTGGCGGTGGCGGAGGTGGCAACCCGTACGCCCCGCTGGGCAGTGGCGGGGGTGGGCGTGGGCGGCGATGATGAGCGAGCGAGCGAGTTTTTTTTTTTTTTTTTTTTTGTAATGGCTTGCATTTTTTCTCGCACCACACCCCCTCTCTCTCCCTCGCCCGCCACGCTCTGTTTTCACTCCACCGCCACCCGCACCGGGTGGCACTCCAGCGTGCGCAGATTGACCAGGACGACGATGCCCGTGGCCGCAAATTCGGGCACGCTCACCAGGCGGACGGCCCGCGGCGGACCACCACCCTCCCCACCCGCCACCTCCACGACACCCGTCTCGAAGACCGCTGCCCCGCCCGCAAAGAGCACGTGCGGGGCGCCCTGCAACACAAACGGGTCCCGGTCTTTGAAGGGGTAGGCGGGCAGGGTGTCCGGGGCCGTGGGGGCGAGGTGGCCCCAAGCTAGGAGCCTCTCCAGGCAGGCCAGGCGGGTCGGGGCCGTACTGTACCGTGCCACGTCTGCCACGTTCTGCCCGGCACTGCCCAGGAAGCGCACGCCGCCGCACTCGAACTCGTGAGGGTTGGTCGCCCGCACGCAGGCGGACGGCCCAAACCCGGACGCGCCCGGCAGGAGGCAGGCGTGAAGTGGTTGTTGAGGGAGGGCCGCGTTGGTCGGGTCGGGCGCGCCCGGCATCACATCCACCGGCAGCGCCGCCGCCAGGCCCGCGACCGCCGCGTCCGCGTCGCGCAAGGGAGCCAAGGCCGCCCGAGCGGATGCCGCCACGGAGGCGGGCGCGGCGTCCGCGCCCGTGGAGGCCCGGATCACGGCCAGGCCGTCGGAGGAGCGGAGGAGGCCGCCGGCCACCACCGCGCGCGCGACGCGGGACCACAGCGCCCCGTCCGGGCCGCACCCGGCCAGGCCGGCCAGCAGGTCGACCGCCAGGGCGGCCGCGTGAGCGGCCTTGCCGGTCGGGTCGCCCATGCCGATACCCGAGAGCAGGGCGAGGTAAGTGTCGCCCTCGGGTGGCGGGGGTGGGGGCGGGGAGGGGAGCGGGGGCGGCCCGCCCGTGGTGCCTGGCCCGCGGAAGAGCGCGGCGCTCACCTCAAACTCACCGCCCGCGCCCACTTTACCGCGCAGGGCGGCGACAACGCCCGTGACAAGCGGGCTGGGGTCCAGGCCCGTGAGCGCCACCCGGGCGCCCGCGTCCTCCAAGACCAGGGAATCGCCCGGCCCGGCCAGGCGGGGCACACCAATGAGCGCCTCCAACCCCGCTGCCACCGCCCCGGCCTCACCCGAGCCCGTGCCACCATCGACGCCGGTGGTCCCAGCGGATCGCCCCGTGCCGCCGGGTTGGTTGGCGACAAAGTCGTCCAGGGCGGACAGCTTCAGGGCCTGCTCCTTGTAAAGTGTCCCCAGGACAACCACCTCTTTCTCCTCCGGCAGGTCCAGCACGCTGACGGCCGGCACGCCCGGCCAGGCGGCCGCCGCCTGGGCCGCCAGGTCGGGCGCCATTGCGACCAGGCGGCAGAAGTAGGTGGCGGCGTACTGGTCGCCGTAGGTGCGGTCCTAAATAAAGAGACGAGAGGTTGGAAAATGATTGAAGAGAAGGTCCCGAGGTTGAGGGAGCGCGTCGCGCGCGCTCGCATCGGCGCCGCGCTCCCTCTCCTCTCCCCTCTCCTCACCTTCAGCTTGAACCGGTCATCCAGATTGATATAGGGCACAACCGGCCGGATGGGCAGCGGCTCGGCGGGCGCGGTGGGCGGGGGCGGGCCCAGGAGTTCGGGGGGGGGGAGGGGGCTGATTTGCGGGGAGAGGAGAGATGGGTTTGAAAGATGAGAAAGGGTGCGGGATTCGAGCGGGAGGAGGGTACGTCGCGCCCCTGCAGACACGTGCAGGGGGGGGGGTGGAGAGGGTCGACCGGTGAGGCGTGGAATCATAGACTCACCCCGTGGGCGGGCCCTCGACGCCCAGCATGATGGCAGAAAAGAAGAGAGAAGATGAAGACTGACGCTGTGCCTTGCTCACTCTCGCAAAGGGAGAGAGGTCCATCCCGCGCCCGCGTTCCGTGCGCCAGGCCTCGTCACCTCCCTCACCAGGTGGGGACAACCACACCTCCTGAGCAGCCTCAACAACAGTTCTCAGGCCGGGCTAGGCACTCGGAAAGCGCAGGCAAAGAGCACACACCCCGGAGCGCGGCGCAAACAGTCGAATTCTTTTCGGTCGCTGTCGTTTGCAATGTTCTACTCCACCCAGATCCTGGCCAAGAAGGGCCCGCTCGGCACCATCTGGATTGCGGCCCACCTGGACCGGCGACTGAAGCGGGCGCAAGTGTTTGAGACCAACATCACGGACTCGGTCGGTGCGTTGCGTGGAGAAGAGAGCGCGAGCGTTTTTTTTTTCAAGCGAGCGTTTTGGATGCGTTTGAGTTTTTTTGGGGGCGCTTTTCATGCCTGTGCGCGCATCGCCCTACTCGGGCACACTGCCACCCGTCCCGCGCGCCTGAGCCTCGTTGTGTTGGTGCCAGTTTGTGGGGTGGTCGTCGTGGTTGGTGCTTGGAAAACGCTGGCCGGGCACGTTGTGTCGTCGCCGTTGCCAATGCTGGCACTCGCTCCCCTCCCCTCACGTCGCGCCCTCTCCACACTCCACCTAGATTCCATCATCAACCCGGAAGCCCCGCTCGCCTTGCGCCTGTCGGGCCAGCTGTTGCTGGGCGTGGTCAAGATTTACTCGCGCAAGGTAAGAGGGAGGAGGAGAAGAAGAACCTGCTCGCTTGACCTCGACCTCGACCTCTTAATTTCTCTCGCTTTCTCTTCTTTTCTCTCTCCTTGTCAGGTCGGCTACCTCTTCCAGGACTGCAATGACGCCCTCGTCAAGATCGAGCAGGCCTTCCATCCGGGCGACGTAGACATGCCCGCGGACGGGGACACGGCTCTCATCGCGACCATCACCCTGGGCGAGGGGCGGGAGAGTGACAACTCGAGCGCGTACGCCAACGCCGCGCTCGCAGCGGCCGGCGCCGGCCTCGACCCCCTCCTCGCCTCCTTACCCGGCGGCCGCGCAGGCGGCCTATCCTTGGAGGCCCTCCAGGCCTCCCTGTCCATGGGCGGTGGCGGGGGCGGGACGGCCATGTTCTCACTGACGGGCGGCGGGGACTCGTCTTTCCTGCTGGCCGAAGACGTTTCCACCCTCCTCCCCTCGAGCGGCGCGCTGGGCGGCGGTGGTGGCTATGGCGGCGGCACCTACGCCACCCACCGCCCGTCCTTTGGTGGCGGCGGATCTCTGCTCCTGGATGACGACCGGTTCGACGCGGGCGGCGCGGACGCGGCGGCGGCGCTGGGCGGGGAAGGGCCCGAAGCGTTGCGGGCCGCGCCGGCGGGCCTGGGGGGCGGCGGGGCCGGCGGCGGCCTGTTTGGTGCGCCCCCGCCCGGCGCCACCACGCCCGGCTCCGCCGGCGTCGCCAAGCCCCTGGGTGAGGACGAGGTCATGGAAGCCCCGCCCGACTTTGGCGGGGGTGGCGATGACGACGACAGCGACGACGGCGGCGGCGGCGGCTTTGGCGGCGGGTGGGAGGAGGAGGGCGGCGCCGCGCTCCCAGGCGTGCCGCTCTCGCCCGCGGCCGGCCTTGCCGCCTCCCGCGGCCGCCGCCTCAAACGCCCCCGCCTGGACATCGACCCGGCCACCCGCCTGCCCGCCACCCAGCTGGCCGGGTCGGCCATCCGGGCGCTCCTGGTCGATTCCTCGCCCCTGCTGCGCGATCGCGGGGCGGAGGGCCTGGCGAGCCTGCTGGCGGCCGCGGCCGCGGGCGGCCTGGGCGGCGGGTGCGCGGCCGCCGTGTCCGGCCTCACCCTCGCCGCCCACGCCGCGTCCCGCGCCGCCCGGCGCGGCGGGGGCGGCGGGCCGGGCCTCCTCGCCCTGCCCATCTTTGCACCGTACATGGCGGCTGAGCTGTTCGAGGCGGTCGTTCGCGGGGCGCCCGCGAGCGTGGGCGGGCCGGCCGGCGCGCGGCGCGGGCGTGTGACGGGGGCCGAGGATGGAGGCGGGCCATTGCCGCCCGTCCCGTCCTCGCCCTCTCTCGGCGGCGGCGGCGGTGACGCGGGCGCTCTCCCCCCGCTCCAGGAGTACTCGGACGACGACGACGGCGGCGGCGGCGCCTGGGGCGGCGGCGGGGAGTCTGACGAGGACGACCTCGGCATGGTCTTCCCGCCCGGCGACGCTGGAGGCGGCCCCCCCCCCACGCCCGGCGTCATGGGCGAGGCGCCCTCGGACGACGACGAGGGTGGGGAGGACGCCGCGCCACCGCCCGACGCCGCCACCGCGTCCAAGGCCTCCTTCACCCGGCGCACCCGGTTCGTGCTGGGCCGCCTGCAGGCCGAGTTCAGGCCGGCGGGCGCGCCCCCCTCTGCGCCGCCCGCGTCCGTCTCGCTGGCAGCCCTCACCGCGGGCGCCCCTCGCCTGGAGGCCGCCCGCTGGTTCTTCGAGACGCTCGTCCTGAAGACGCGCGGGTTTGTGGACACGGAGCAGGCGGTTGCGTACGGGGACATCCAGATTTCGGCCCGGACGCCGGCCTTGCGGAAAGGGGTGGCGTGAGAAGGTGGAGAAAGAAGATGGATGGAATGGAGAGTTGAGAGAGAGTTGAGGGAATTCCTCCCGTGCGCGTTACGCGCGCGCCCTCCCTGCCTGTGATCACAGGCGGGCGGGCCGCCCCCCCGCGTGCGTGTGGGGCTTTTGTAAATTGAACTGTTGATTTTTGTGAGGGAGCGAGCGAGCAGGGTTTTTGGTTATCTCCACAGCAGTCTCCACTTCTTGCTCCCTTCAGCCCTCAACCCCCAAAAAACAAACCGCCATGACCACCACGATGTCCCTCCGTGTGGATGCCATCTTCAGGAAGAAGGCGGCCCCCGCGCCCAAGGTCGCCAAGAAGGGCGCCAAGAAGGCCGCGGCCCCGGCGTCCAAGGTCGCCAAGGGCGGCAAGGGTGAGTGTTGAATTAAGCGGCGGCGGCGCACCCGACCCTTTAAAGGAACGCTTCTCTTCTCACCCACGCGCGCCCCCCACCCCCGCTCCTGCACAGGCAACTACTTCCGTGGCTCCGCTGACGCCGCCCTGTCCAAGTGGTATGGTGAGTTTGATGCGTGAAGGGTAGGATCCAGGCACTGCTTTGCGGCGCGGCGCGGGGCGAGAGGGACCTAACGTGGAACGCGAAAAAGCTGCTGGCCAATCGACTCCCCTCCCCTTTCTGTCTCCACCGCACCGTTCTCGTACCGCCTTCCACCCCCTTGGCTGGCCTCGTCTGGCCGGTTTGAGCTAGACCAAGTGATGCCCTAGGCACTGGTGGGCAGGGATGGCGGGTTTTCGGGCTGGCCACCCCACGCGCGCGGGGCGCAGGCTGCCTGGTTGGGAGTGGCGGCGCTGCTATTTTCTTCTGCTCACCTCCTCTCCTCTCCTCTCCCATCCCACACAGGCCCGGACCGCAAGCTCTACCTGCCCGGCGGCCTGCTGGACCCGTCCGAGGTGCCCGCCTACCTGAACGGCACCCTGCCCGGCGAGTGAGTATTTTTGGGAGGAGAGAGAAAGAGAAACGCCGGCGCCGGCGCCGACGGCCCGACCCAATTCTGCACCCACGCTATCCTTGTCTGGTGCCGCTACGGCGCCCAGACAGGGTTTTTTTGCCCCGCCCGACCCTCCAAGGCGCGGGCGTGGAGCATGGCGCACACGACTAGGAGTAACCAAATGGGTGGATGGCGACACTTTGCGAGCTCCCCGGCGCTTCTCTCCCCTCCAAACTGATCGAGCCCTCACCCTCACCCCCCCCCCCCCTCGCCCTTCTATCATCCCCTCTCTTCAGCTACGGCTACGACCCTCTCGGCCTGGGCAAGTCCGTCGAGCAGGTCGAGAAGTACCGCGCCAACGAGCTGCTGCACGCCCGGTGGGCCATGCTGGCCGCGGCGGGCGCGCTGATCCCGGAGGGGCTGCAGGTGAGGAGATGGGGGAAGAGACAACGCCGCACTCCGTCCCCATCCCCACTCCATCCATTCCATTCCATTCCATTTCCATCCGTTTCTCATGCCGCCGCCGCTCTCTTTCTCACTCTCTCGCTCTCCCTCTTAGGCCAACGGCGCCAACATTCGGGGCGGCACCTACTTCACCACTCCCTTCGAGCTGGCCAACACCGGCTCCCTCAACTACTTTGCCGTGCCCTGGGGCATCATCACCAACCCCCTGCCCCTGGCCGCGGTTGCCGTCATCAACATCGGCCTGCTGACGGCGGTCGAGGGCTTCCGCGCCAAGGGCGAGGGCCCGGCCGGCTTCTCGCCCGGCACCGGCAAGTTCGACTCCTCCATCTTTGAGGGCCTGGACCCCCTGTACCCGGGCGGGCCCTTCGACCCGCTCGGCCTGGCGGACGACCCGGAGATCCTGGAGGAGCTCAAGGTCAAGGAGATCAAAAACGGCCGCCTGGCCATGGTGTCCGTCCTCGGCTTCGGCGTCCAGTCCCTCGTCACGGGCGAGGGCCCTTACGCCAACTTCTCCAAGCACATTGCCGACCCCTTCCACAACAACCTGCTGACTGTCATCCGGGCGACTGAGGAGCGCGCGCCGACCCTGTGAGAGGTGGATGGATGGGGAGTGGTGGAATGGCGGGAGGGAGGGACGGGAGAGCGTTTGTTGTGTGTTTTGCGAGTGCGACGTAAGAGCGGGCGTGAGTGTGGGGTGCGGTGCGCGCGTGCGTGTGGGGTGCGGTGCGCGCGTGCGTGTGCCTGAGGCGGGCGTGCGTGTGCGTGGAGTGGTCGCGCCACTCTGTGGCGAGGGCAAGCAAGAGAGTGCAAAAAGGGACAGGTCTCTTCGGTCCACTGGCGGGTTCACAGAAGAACAGGAGTGCAAAGTACCCTCGCACACCACTGCACCCTTCCCCATGCCGCCCTGCCCGGCCTCGCCCGCCACCGCGGCGGCCGCCACGGCCGCGGCGGGTGGCACCGTCGACCAAATTCAGAAGCGCGGCGTCGGCGACGGCGACAGCGTCGCGCCCTCCGCAGCAGTGGCAGCTTCTCCGCGCCCGTCCCCGCCGCCCGCTGCGGCGCCCGCCCCACCATTTGACGATGCAGGCGCCAAGGGTGTGAGCGGGGTGGCGCCGAACGTGGCACCGCCACCGCCACCGTCGGTGGACGGGAATGCCGGCGCGGGCGTGGCGGACGCGGCGAATGGGGCCGCGGCGCCTGTCGACGCGGGCGACGAGCAACAGGTGCGTGTGTGCTCTCTTCTTTGGGATTTGCCCGCCAGGTCTGGATTAGATAGATGGTGGGCCATGCTCTGGTGTGAAGAATGGACGCGCGGTGCCTCCTCGGCGGGGTGAGGGACGCAAAAGACGAACAGCGAGAAAAGCGCGCGACGCGACGCTCCCTCAAGAGAGGGAGCGACGCTCCCTCTCTCTTTCAAACACTCGCCACCCTCATCTCCCCTTCACAACACAACAGCCGCCCGCCACCGCCCTGCCTCCACCCGCGGTGGCCGGCGAGGGCCAGCAGCTAGGCCAGCCTGCGCCTGCGCCTGCCGACGCCGCGCCGCCTGAAATCGCTGCTGCTGCCTTGCCCGCCGCTGCGGCCACCGCCGCGCCCCCACCGAGGACGGCGCCGCCACCGCCGGCCAAGCCCTTCCCGCCCTCCCCGTCCCCACCCCCGCCCCGCAAAGCTGCCATTGCCGCGGCCAAAGCCCTGGCGGAGGGGGCGGGCGGTGGTGGTGCGGGCGGCGCCCGCGCGCCTTCCTCCCGCCCGCCCTCCGGCCCGACTGCTGCCGCCCCGCGGGCCAAGGCGCCCACCCAGGCCGCCGCCGCGTCGTCCGCGGCCGACGACATGAACGCCCTGGCCCGGGGCGGGCCCGCCGGCTCGCCGGCCGCGGCCGCGGTCGGGGCCCGGGCGGACAGGCTGGCCATCGTCTGGGCCCGCCTGAAGGGCTTCCCAGCGTGGCCCGCCCAGGCGCTGCCGTCCACCGGCCCGGCCTCCGCGGCGGCCGCCGCGTCCGCCGGCCCCCGCCCCCGGGGCGGCGCGGCGTCCGTGCCCGTCGCCTTCTTCGGCACGGGCGACCGGGGGTGGGTGGCGCCCGGGGACGTGACCCCCTGGGCCGAGGGCTGTGCAGCAGGTTTCCCCACCCGGGCTGCCTCCCGGGCGGCCTTTGTGGGCGCGGTCCGCCAGGCGGCGGACCTGCTGGCGCCGGGGGGGAGCCCCCCCCCCGGGTGGTGGTGGGACGGCAAGGCGGAGGTTGGCGGGGGCGGGGGTGGTGGCGCGCCCCCCTCGCCCAAGGCGGCCGCGGCCGCCCCCGTGCCCCCGCCCTCCTCCCGCAAGCGGCCGGCCAGTGGGGCTGCTGCTGCCCCTGCTCCCGCGCCCGCGGCCGTGCCCATGAAGCGGGAGCGGAGCGCTGCCGCCCCTGCCGCGGCGCTCTCCCCGCCGCCCCAGGCGGACGCGGCCGCGGTGGCCGCGCCGGCGTCTCTGCCCACCGCCCCCGCTCCCGCCCCCCGCAAGCGGGACCGCTCGAAAGAGGCCGCCCGCCGCCGGGAGCGGCGCCGGGAGCAGGCCCGCTTGGCCGCCCTCGTAGCGGGGCGGCCCTTGCCGCCACACCTACTGGCCGTGGCGGTGGCCAAGGAGGGGGCGGACGCGGCGGGGGGAGTGGTGGGGGGAGCGGCCGCCGTTGCGGCGCCTCCTGCTGCCCCGCCCTCTGCCCCACCGCCGCCGCCGCCCGCCAAGCGGCCCAGGCCGCAGTACGAGGCCATCCGCCGCAACATCTGGCTGGCCCGCCCCCGCCCCAAGCGCATGGCCAAGGACGACATACCCGTGTGCGGCTGCCTGCCGGTGCCCGGGGTTGAGGCTGAGGCCGTGCCGCCGCACAGGCAGCCCAGCGCGCCGGTCGTGACTGCTACCGCTGCCGTGCCTACTGCTGCTGCTGCTGCTGCTGCTGCTGCTGCTGCTGCTGCTGTGGCGGTGCCGGCTGGCGAGGGCGTGGCCGGTGCTGCCGCCGACGCTCCTGCGCCTGTGCCTCATCCGCCCGCCGTCCCGGCCGCCCTGGCCGCAGCGACGTCGGAGGCGGCCGCGGCCGTGGATGGAGAGGGCGGCAGCGGCAGCGGCGGCGGCGGCGGCGGCGGCGGTCCGCCCCCACCTGAACCCTCTCCCACCGCGACCGCCCCCGTCCCCACCCGCCCCCGCTCCACCCGCCGCGCCGCGGGCGACGGGTCGCCCGGCTCGCCCTCCCACCTGCGCCCCCGCGCCCCGCCCTCGCACGGCTGCGGCGATGCCTGCCTGAACGCGCACTCCCGCATCCGGTGCGACCCCAAATCCTGCCCGGCGGGGCGCGCCTGCGCCAACACCGAATTCCAGGCCTGCCCCAAGCAGCCGATCGCGGTGTTCCTGACGGCGCACTGCGGGTGGGGCGTGAAGGCGACGGGCCCCATCCCCGCGGGCGCCTTCATCGTGGAGTACCAGGGCGAGGTCGTGTCGTCCTCTGAGTGCGCGGCCCGCATGGCGGCCGCGCGCGCGGCTGGGGAGCCGGACGTGTACATGATGGACCTGGGGCCCGGCCTGGCCATCGACGCCCGGGCCCGGGGCAGCGTGGCCCGCCTCATCAACTCCTCGTGCGCCCCCAACTGCGTGGCCCAGCTGTGGCACGACGCGGGGACGGGCGAGCCCCGGGTCGGCATCTTTGCAGGGGAGCGGCCCATCCAGCCGGGGGAGGAGCTGGCCTACGACTACGCGTTCGACCCGGCGTCGTCCTCCACTTCCAACAGCGGTGGGCCCCCCGCCGACTACCATTGCAAGTGCGGCGCGCCGGCGTGCCGGGGGACGATCGACCGGGCGGTCGGGCCGCCGGAGCGGGCGGTTGGTGCGGGCGGAGGTGGCGGCGGGGCGGGCACCCACAGCGCCGCCGCCGACGCGGGCCGGCGCCTGGCGGTCCGGTGGGACGACGACGGCGGCCTCTACCCGGGGACGGTCACCGCCTACGACGCCCGGACCCGCACCCACGCCGTCCTGTACGACGATGGCGCGACAGAGAGCCTGCGCCTGGGCGAGGTGGAGCACGTCTGGCTGGACGGTGGTGGGGCCGGAGGGGGCGCCGCCCCCGCCGCCCCCCGCCGCGCGCGCACCACCGGTGGCGGTGGCCGGCCCCGCCCGCGGGCGCCGCGCCCGCCGTCCACGGCGGCGCCCTCCCTGCTGGCGCCGGGCACGACGGGCAAGCGCGGACGCCCCGCCGGCGGGGCGGATGCCGCCCCCGCCGCGGAGGGCGGTGAGGCGCCTGCCCGCCGGCCGCGCGCGCCTGGTATTGGCCTGCCTGCCGCCGCCCCGCCGCCCGTCAAGTTGGAGGGCCTGGCCGCCCTTGCGTCCTGCCTGGACGGCCGCCCTGCTCCTGGCGGCCCCCCCGCCCCGGCCCCGCCCTCCGCCTCCCCGCCCGCCCCCCCGCCGCCGCCCAAGCACAAAATGTGGTTGCAGCGCCTCGCGGCCGAGGAGGCGGCCGCCAAGAAGGCGACGGAAGAGGGAGAGGTGGTGGTAGGTGCGGCTGCCGCTGCTGCCCCTGTCCCTGCCACGGCTTCGGCTCCCCCCGCCCCTGCAGAGCAGCCTGTGCTTGCTGAGGGGCCGCCGGCCGTTGCCGGCCCAGGGGTGACAGCGGCGCTGGTGGGAGGAGGCGCGCCCAGGACGGAATGAGAAACAGTTTGGAATGTGTGTGTGTGTGTGTGTGTGTGTGTGTGTGTGTGTGTGTGTGTGTGAGAGAGAGAGAGAGAGAGAGATGTGAGAGAGGGCTGCGTGTGTGGTGCTTGTTGTGAGCGTGGGTGTAGAGGCAAAAAAAGAAGGCCAGCAGTGCGAGGTTGAAAAGAAAAAGAAAAAGCGGGCAGCCCCGTCGCAGCTGCCCGCTTGTTTTCGGTTTTCTCTCACTCCGGTATTCGACCCCAGACCTCGCCCCGCCCCTCCCCTCCTCTCTCCCTCTTTCCCTCCTGCGAGAGGAACCCCACCCACCCTCCTGCTCACGCACACATCGAGAGTAGAGAAGAGAGGCAAAGACCTCGCTCCGTGCATCAACGACCACCTCGTGCGCAACAACGGAATGCGCTCTTCTTGCGTCACCTCCCGCCCCGGCGCCGCTCTGGCCCTCTCCGCCACCGGTTCGGCCCGCCTGGCGGCACCCTCCATTCCATCGCGCGCCCTGGACCTGCGGGTGGGCCGGGTGGCCGCGCCCCTGCCCGGTGGCGCGGCCGGCCCTGCAGGGCGCTCCACGCGCGCTCTCGCGCCTCCCGCCGGGCGCCGCGCCCTGCACGTGGCCGCCGTCTTTGAGCGTTTCACGGAGCGGGCCATCAAGGGCGTCATGTTGGCCCAGCAGGAAGCCAAGGCGCTGGGTAGCTCGGAGGTGAGGGAGATGAAGAGGCGCGCGCGGCACATTCCCGCCCCGTCGTCGCGCGCACTCTGCGCAGAAAACAAACGAGGAAGGCAAGGGCTTTTCTTCGCCGGGCGCCTGGCGCGCTAACGTGTCAGCCCTGCCCCTAGGCTGGTTACCGATCCACCACAACCTACGTTGGTGGCCGGCGCGGTCAGCCGAGCGGGCCGGACAGGCCGGGGCGCGGGCGCGAATGAACAGCACACCCCGTCGCATTCAAAGCGCTCGCTCAACCTCCTCCTCTCCCCTTTTCACAAAAAAACAGGTCGGCACCGAGCACGTCCTCTTAGGCCTCATCGCCGAGGAACCCCCGACCAAGGAGGGATATATGGGGACGGGCATCACCGTGGAGGCGGCCCGGGCCGGCGTGGCCTCCATGACGGGGCGCGGGCGCAAGGTATGTGGCTGGAGAGATGGCTGGAGGAACGGTCGAGTTTTTTTTTTTTTTTTTTTTTCTGGTCGCGTTTGCCCTTGCCTTTTCGCGAGGAGTGCGCCCCTCCGCTGGCGCAGCCCGCGCCAGCCGCGATTTTCACAGCCCAGATTGGTGCTTTGACGGGCGGGACGTGCACCTGCTTGCGCGCCAGGTCTTCTAGCCGGCGGAGCGAGGGCGCCAGGGCGGCTATGGAGTGGCATGCGTCGCGCCCGGCAAACAAAACAAAAAACAGCGCGGCGCGCGAGCGGTCCGCCGTCGTGGACGCTCGGAGCGCTGCCCGTGCACTCCCTCTCTCCCTCCAACCACCTCTCACTCTTTATTTCTCTCATCTCCAATGCTCTCCGCTCCCCAGTCCTCCGATGCCAACAAGCCCAACGAGCTGCCCTTCTCCGAGCTGGCCAAAAAGATCTTCGAGGTGGCGGTCATCGTGAGTGCTGGAGGATGGCAGAGAAGGCAGAGAAAAGAGAGGGGATGGGAAATGTGGGAACAGGGGGTGGGGGTTGTTCCCCTCTTCTCTCCCTCCAGCCGCGCACACACGCTCCCCCTCCCCCTCTCCGCGCCCGACCCCCCTCCTCCC